>DGYFI06202__coassemble_329_pt1 | contig 111716 bp, 95 predicted proteins | sample DGYFI06202__metabat2_high_PE_036 | metagenome-assembled genome bin DGYFI06202
CTCGCGCCCCGGCCGTCCGCTTTCCGCTTCCGCCCGGCGCGAGAAGCGTTTATGGACTCTTTCGCGCCAAAGGTCAAGAAGTTTTTTTCAAAATGTCACAAAAAAAGAAGCAGCCCTCGTCCTCTTGGGCTGCTTCTTCTGCTTTTCCGTTAGGATACGTTATACTACAAACGTTAACGCGAACTGACCACCAAGGTATCCCCGACCCGCAGGCTGCGCTCGTCCACATCGTTCCAGCGCTTGAGATCATCCACGCTGACGTTGTAGCGGCGAGCGATGTTCCACAGGCTGTCGTTGGCCTTGACCACATAGGTCGACGTGCCGCCCTTGCGCTTGCCGATGCTTCCGGCGGGGTTCTTGCCGCCAGAGGCCTGGGCCACCGTGCGGGCGCCGGCCTGCCCGGCCCCGGGGATGCGCAGCTTCTGCCCCACATGGACCTTACCGGGATTGTCGATATCATTGGCGGCCTGGAGCTCGCCCACGCTCACGCCATACTTGCGGGCCACGCCGTAGAGCGTCTCGCCGGAGGCCAGCACATGCACGCCGGCCGGCGCACCCTGGCCGCTCCGGTTTGCGCGAACCGGCTTTTCCGCCGCCCGAGCCGTAGTGCGTCCACCGGCGGCGGCCACGGCCCGCTCGCTCATGTCGGCGCTGCGGGGGACAAGCACCGTCTCGCCCCGGTAGATCTTCGTCTTGCCGCCATTGGCCGCGCGAAGCTGGGCCACGCTGACGCCGCTGCGCCGGGCGATCCTGTCCCAGCTGTCGGCGCTGGTGGCGACTTTGGCAGGACGCCAGTTGGCGTAGGTGCCGCCCGAACGTTGCAGGAAGGCCTGTGCCTTGGCGGATTGCAGACGCGGCACATAGACGAAGGTGGAGCGCTCAGTGGAGGAAATGGGCTGGAGATGGTGCATGTTGTAAGACTGGAAGTCCGACCAGCTCATGCCCGAAGCCTTGCTCAGCGCCATGAGGTCCGTGCCCGGCCGGGCCGTCAGGCGTTCCACCTGGGACATGGCGTCATGATTGACCGGAGTGAAACCCAGAGGGCCGAGGTTGCGCATGATCTTGCTGATGGCCACGAAACGCGGCACATACTGTATGGTCTCGGGACGGAGCTGGGCTTTTTCGTCCAGGCGCGCATTGCGTTCGCAGACTTCATAGAAATTGCGGGAGCCGGTGCCTTCCTTGGCGCGGCGCATCTTACCTTCTCCGGCATTGTAGGCGGCGATGGCGGTCGGCCAGTCGCGGAAGTCCCCGTAAAGCTTTTGCAGATAGTCGGCGGCGGCTTCGGTGGCTTTGTAGGGGTCGAGGCGCTCATCCATCCACCAGTCCTGCGTAAGGCCGTACTTCATGCCGGTATAGGGCATGAACTGCCAGGCCCCGGCCGCACCGGCGCGGGACTTGGCATCGGCCCGGTAGCCGCTCTCCACGATGGCGAGATAGGCCAGTTCTTCCGGCATGCCGCGCGAACGGAAGACACGCCGGGCATAGCCGAGATAATTCCCCGACCGCTGCGAGAAGATCTCCATCGTCCGGCGGCCCTTGTGGAGGAAGTGCTTGTACTGGGCGGTCACGGCGGGCATGGCCGAGGCGGGCACGTTGCGGTCGATCTGGCCCGTGCTCTTCAGGGCGGCCGTCTCCGCAGGGGTCAGCGGTTCGCTGTCCTCGTTTTCGGGAATGAGCAGCGTCGGCATGTCGGACTGCCCGCTCCCCTGCCTGGAGGAGCACGCACTCAGCAGCAACGTCGCCAGCAGGGCGCACAACAGCAGAATATGCCCTGAAACCCTTTTCCCGCACAAAACCTTCATGGATGCCTCCCCTGCTCCGCAGCTTGCCTTTGCCCGTGAAGCTGCGTAGACACGAAATTTCTACGGCATGGACGCCGTCTCACCCTCAGCCGCCTGCCGGAGGCCGTCATGATGAAAGATGCTGTTTCCGCTCCGCTCCTGCCGGGCATCAAGCCCGTGCTGGAGCTTCTGCTCGATGCGCCGCAGCGCATTGATCTCGTTTACTGCCGCAAGGGCCTGCGCAGCCGTGAAGCGCAGCAGATCCAGGAGCTCTGCCGGGCAAACCATCTGCGTTACACGCTGGTGGAAGGGGCTGCCCTTGACCGGCTGTGCCGCGGCGCGCAGGCGGGACAGGCGGAACATGTCAACCATCAGGGAGTGGTGGCCCGCCTCGCCGTCACGGAGTTCCAGACGCTGGAAAGCGTGCTTGCCGCCGTGCATGAGGCCCCCCTGCCCCTGCTGCTTGCCCTTGACCAGGTGCAGGACCCCGGCAACCTGGGGACGCTCTGCCGCACCCTTTACGCGCTGGGCGGAGCGGGCATGCTGCTGCCGCGGCATAACAGCGCCTACCTCGGCCCTGCCGCACAGCGGGCGGCGGCGGGCGCGCTGGAACGGCTCCCCATTGCCCGCGTCGACAATCTGGCGCATGCGCTGGACAGTGCCGAAGAAGCGGGTTTGACCATTTACGGCGCGGGCTGCGGCGGAGCTGCCACCGTCAATGCCTTTGAGGAACCCCTGCGCCTGCCTGCCGTGCTGGTGCTCGGCAACGAGGACAAGGGACTGCGGCCCGGCGTGGCCAAGCGCTGCGCGCAGATGCTGCATATCCCGCTGGCCCGCTCCTTCGATTCTCTCAACGTGGCGCAGGCCGGCGCCATCCTGCTGGGACTGGCGGCCCGGCAGCGCCGCGCCTGAAGCGGAGATGCCCGCCGCGCGTCCTGCCGGCATTTCCCCGGCGGGACGGCCGCCGCGTACAGGCAGCCAGGAAACGATGTATGGCATCGACGGCATTCCGCTTTCTCTCCATTTCCTTTCACCATAGCCAAAATTTTTCTTTTGGCGAGAAAAATAAGTCTAGAAAAAGCTTAGGAAATCATTATATAAAATGTAAAAGGGCGCATCCCGCAACAGGATGCGCCCTTTCATCTGTAAAAAAGACACTCAATCAATTATACACAAATATTTTATATGCACGACATCTGCAAAAATTTTTTATAGCATACAGACAACACGGATCATACATTCAAGAATGAAAAACACCCTGTAAAGGTGCTGCAAGCCAAAGAACTCATATGCCCATGCAACAAAAAAGGGGCGGGGAAGACCCCGCCCCTGTATGCCGTCTGCCGACGGCACATCAGAAGGGCCAAACGTTATCCATCAGGCGAGTGAACCAGCCGGGCTTCTGCTTGTCGGAAAGCACGCCCTTGCCGTAATACTCGATGCTGGCGTCCGCGATCTGGGTGGACAGGATGCTGTTGTCGGCATCCACGTCCTTGGACCGGATAAGACCGCGCACCACCATGTATTCCGTTTCTTCGTTGACGCGGATCTCACGCGCGCCCTCGATCTGGAGCATGCCGCCCGGCAACACGCGGATGACGCGGGCCGCCATGGAGGTGGTCACGTAGTTCTCGCGCTTGGTCTTGCCTGTGCCGCTCAGGTCGCTGACCGAATTGGTATTCAAGGTCGGCGTCCCCACGGGCACGACGCCGGCGATCTTGGGCACATTGAAAAAGGCATTGACCGCGTAATTGTTGTTGCTGTCCTTGTCGGCCGTGGTCTCGACCTTGTTCTGGGCCTTGGTGTTTTCCACCAGTTTGACCACCACGATATCCCCCACGCGGCGCGCGCGGGCATCGGAAAAGAGGGTGTCGCCGTCACTGGCGGCAAACAGGGAACCGGGGTTGTTGGCTCCGCTGGTCTCCTGCGGATATTCCTGCGGCGGACCCACAGGATTCTGCAGCCCCGGACGGCGACTTGCACCGCCGTTGCCGCAGGCGCTGCAGAACATGAAGACGAGCCCCAGGGCCAGAATGCCAAAACGAGTCTTCATACCATGTTCTCCTCTACTCGATTATCACAGTGCCGCCGTCCTTGACCTTGGCGTACACCTGTTTCTTGGATTGCAGATTCCTCACCGCGATGGTGCCGCCGGGCTCGCCGTCGCTCAGGGCCTCCGCCTGCGTGGTCATGCGCAGGTTGCCGCGGGCGTAGATCAGGGTGACCACATCGCCGCGCCGCACCATGAGCTGGCTCTGCAGGTCGCTCTGGAGGATGGGCTCCCCGGCGGAAAGCCCCCTGGCCAGCCGCCACGGACCGCCCTGGCCATCCCACGGCATATCCTTGAGCGTGGCGGCATTGACCCTCATGAAGGTGACCGCGTCGGGAGTCAGGTTCTCCCCCTTGCTCATGATGCGCATGGCGGCGGGCACCGTGACCCAGAGTTGCAGATTGACCGTCCCGGCCACACGCCGCAACACCGAACCGTCCGCTTCCTTGACGGCGAAACGCAGGGTGATGCGCCCGGGGGCCAGCTTGCCGGGCTCCAGCTGGATCTGCTGCTGGGCGTGCTCCAGAAAGATGTACTCCGGCAGTCGAAATTCCGTGAGCTGCGCTTCGCCCGGCATGGCCGAAAGCTGCGGCGTCAAACTCTTGACCACATAGTCCCGCAACACATCTTCCCGAAAGACCAGCCCGCCCCGCTGGATGACCAGCGACGTCGGCAGGATGCAACGCCCGGCCACATCCTTGCCCAGGGCCTGCCGCAACGCCTGCGAGAGGCGCGAACGGTTGACCTGCATGGGCTTGCCTTCCTGCTCGGGGGCGGCCCAGAGGGCCTTGCGGCTGAGCTCCTGCCAGAGGGCCTCGTCCATATGCCCCAGCGGCGTGGCGATATCCCCCAGAAAGACGGAATCGTTGAGCGCCACGGCCGCGCTCTCGATCTTCAGGCGCCAGTCGTTCTGCCCCAGCATCTGCAGATCCGAGGCTTCGCCCGGCGGGGCCGGGGCCTGCGCGATCTGCGAGCGGACGCGGGCAGCCCGCGCGGCCTGCTCCTCCGCGACGGAGGCATCTTCATTGCCGCTGCCGACCCGCTCCGCCCCATCAAGGGGCAGGCGGGCGGCACGAACTTCAGGCGAACGCAGCTGCCGCTTTATCTGGCTGGGCGACCGGCGATGGTTGCGGTCGTTGTCCTGCCAGACGGCATCGGGGATGACGGCGGCAAGGCACGCGCTTTCCAGGGCGATGCAGCAGGCGAACGCCAGGCAGAGCACCCCTGCCAGAACCGCCATACCGCCCCGGAGCGACCAGCCCCGCCGGCCGGACCATTCCCCCGCTCGTCTGCACACGCGCGTCATACTCCCCAAAAACCTTAGCTGCGCTTGAGCTGTACCGCCGTCCCCAGCATGGAGTCGGAGGTCTGGATGGCCTTGGAGTTCACTTCGTAGGCGCGCTGGCCCACGATCATGTTGACCATTTCGTCCACCACTTCCACGTTGGACATTTCCAGGAAGCCCTGCGCCAGCGTACCGACGTTGTCCGTGCCGGGCACGCCTTCCACTTCGTCGCCGGAAGCTTCGGTGGGGGTGTAGAGGTTGCGGCCGCGCGCGTCCAGACCCGCCGGATTGATGAAGGTATAGAGCGGGATCTCCGCCGCGGCGATCTCCTGCCCTTCGGCATCCAGGGCCGCGATGTGCCCGGAAGCGGAGATGGAGATGTTCTTGGTCTCCGCCGGGACGGCGAATTCCGGCTGCAGGATGTAGCCGTTGGCCGTCACCACGGTACCGTCCTGATTGAGCTTGAAGGAGCCGGAGCGGGTGTACATCAGCTCGCCGTTGACATCCACCTGAAAGAAGCCGTCGCCTTCAATGGCCACGTCCAGCGCGTTGCCGGTGTTCTGGAAGTCCCCCTGGGTGAAGAACTTGTGCACCGCCGTGGGCCGGACGCCCATGCCCACCTGGATGCCCACGGGCAGGATGTTGTCACCTTCCGTGATGGAGCCGGCGATCTTCATGTTCTGGTACATGAGATCCTCGAACTCGGCGCGGCTCTTCTTGAAGCCCGTGGTGTTCACGTTGGCGAGGTTGTTGGAAATAACGTCGATATTCAGCTGCTGCGCCACCATACCGCTGGCGCCCGTCCACAAAGAACGCATCATAAGGCCATCGCTCCTTTCGCACGCGTGCGTGTTGTTGTCTTCATCATCGCGCCTGACCGCACGCCGCGAGCCCTCCCCGGCGGGAAGAGCCTCCGCGGGCGGCCTGCCGCCCCGTCAGGACGGCGTGCCGTCAGCCGTATCCGGGACTAGCCGTTACGCTTGCCCACCTGCTGGTAGGCCTGCCTGTCCAGGGAATCCGTGGACTGCATGACCTTCTGGTACGCTTCGAACTGCCGCTGCACTTCGATCATGTTCACCATCTCGGTGACCACATCCACGTTGGCGGCCTCGATGTAGCCCTGCTCCACCGTAGCGCCCTGGGCGTAGGCATCCATCTCCTGCACCTGCACGTTTTCCACAGGCTGATAGAGGTTTCTCCCCAGCTTCTGGAGGTTCTGGGGATTGTCCACCTGCACCAGGGCTATCTGCCCGACGGCTTCGCCGTCTGCGGAGACGGTGCCGTCGCTGGCGATGGCGATATTGCGCGTCCCTTCGGGGATGACGATGTTGCCTCCCACCCCCTGCAACGGCCAGCCCTGCGGCGTCATGATCGTCCCGTCGCCGGACAGGACGAAATGCCCGCTGCGCGTCAAATTGTTGCCATTAGGCGTCGCCACGCGGAAAAAGGCGTTCTCCCCCGCTATGCCCAGATCGAGCGGGTCCCCGGTGAAGCGCATGGAACCTTGCGTAAAGTCGATCTTCGACACGGCGATACGCGGGCGGACCATGTTTTTGGGTTCGGGGAAGAGGGGGTCGCTCTTCAGGTTCATGAGCGGTTCGCGGATCTCATCGTGCGCGAAGGACGCCATGGTATCCTTGAACGCCAGTTTGGTCTGCTTGTAGCCCGAAGTATTCACATTCGCCAAATTATTGGCGATGAAACTCATGCGGTGCTCGGTGGTCAGCGCCCCGAAAAGGCTGCTAAACATTGCATCTTGCATGACAACTCCTTGGTTGACGTCTCCTGCTGCCCGCCGCGGCGGCATGGCCCCGACGAACGGACAACACTATCGGGAGGGGGATAGCAAAAAGCGGGCCAAGGTCCGGTCGCCCTGCCGCCCGGCACAGGAAACGTCCTCCGGCATCTTTTCAGCGCGGACGCCTTGCGCTACATAATGTGCACCGCCCGCTGGCGGGGCCGTTTGCGCCGCCAGCGGGCCCTGTCGTCAACCCTCAACGGGAACGGCACTCCGCCGCTGCCCTTCTGCGAGAATCATATGGATGCACTCACCCAGCTGGTCCAGGCCATCAACTCCTTCCTCTGGGGGCCGTACTGCCTCATCCCTCTGCTCTGCGGCACCGGACTCTACTATACCCTGCGCCTGAGGGCCGTGCAGGTACGCAAATTCGGCGCCTGCGTCCGGCATGTCTGCGGGGGCTTCTCCCTGCGCGGCGAAAAGGCCTCCGGTCAGGGCATGAGCTCCTTCCAGGCGCTGGCCACGGCCGTTGCCGCTCAGGTCGGCACCGGCAACATGGTCGGTATGGCCACCGCCCTGGTGACCGGCGGGCCCGGCGCCATCTTCTGGATGTGGATCGCGGCCTTTTTCGGCATGGCCACCATCTTCGCCGAGGCCATCCTTGCCATCACCTTCAAGGACCGTGACGAAGCCGGCCATGTGGTGGGCGGGCCCGCCTACTACATCCGCAAGGGCATCGGCAGCAAGACGCTGGCCACCTTCTTTGCCGTGGCCATCATCATCGCGCTGGGCTGTGTGGGGAACATGGTGCAGTCCAATTCCATCGCGGACGCCTTCGTGACGGCCTTTGCCGTGCCCGCGCCCGTGGTGGGCGTCGTGGTGGCGGTGCTGGCCGGCATCGTCTTCTTTGGCGGCATCGGACGGCTGGCCGCCGTGACGGAAAAGCTCGTGCCGGTCATGGCCGCCCTCTATCTGGTGGGCGGCATCTATATCCTGGCCACGCACGGCGAGGCCTTCCTCCAGTGCCTCAAGGACATCTTCCACTATGCCTTTTCGGCCGAGGCCGCTGTGGGCGGCGTGGCGGGCGCCACCGTGCAGGAGGCCATGCGCTACGGCATAGCCCGCGGGCTCTTCTCCAATGAGGCGGGCATGGGCTCCACCCCGCATGCCCATGCCGTGAGCAAGGTGCTCCATCCGGTCATGCAGGGCTTTGCCGCCATCATGGGCGTGTTCATCACGGTCATCATCTGCTCGCTGTCCGCCTTTGTGGTGCTGTCCACCGGCGTCATGGGCGGCAACGTGACCGGCGTGGTGCTGACCCAGCGGGCCTTCAGCTCCGCCCTGGGCGGCCTCGGCAACGCCTATGTGGCTATCATCCTCTTTTTCTTTGCCTTCTCCACCATCATCGGCTGGTACTTCTTTGGTGAACAGAACATCAAGTACCTGTTCGGACGCAAGGCGCTGACGCCGTACCGCCTGGTGGTCATGAGCTTCATCGTGCTCGGCGCGACGCTCAAGGTCACGCTGGTCTGGGAACTGGCCGACCTGTTCAACGGCCTCATGGTGCTGCCCAACCTCGTGGCCCTCATCGGCCTGGCCAAGATCGTCTCCAAGTCGCTGGACGACTACGAGAACCGCTTCATCAAGCGCTATCCCGAGCTGGAGTGAGCCGCCGGCCGGCACAGCACCTAACGGCATGCCCAAAAATAAGGAGGGCCTCCCCAGTGGGGAGGCCCTCCTTATTTTTACCCGGCACCGCACGGTACTGACTGCCGCCGGACGCCTCGATATGGTCGCGTCAGATGCCTACACGAGAGCACTATGCCGTTGATAAAGGCAACACGCGAAACGGCAGGCCGTATGGCTTGAAGCGCACAGCAGTTCACGCTGAAATTGCTCTAGATGCGCAGCGCCGCCATGCCCAGTTCCAGGGCTTTCAGGTTGGCGGCCTGCAACTTGGCCGGCAGGTATTTGCTGATGGCCGCCTCCAGCGCATCCACCCCGAAAGGCAGGATGCCGGATGCGCAGGCCACGCTGAGCAGCACCGTATTGCCCGCCTGCGCGGAACCGGCCTTGAGCCCCAGCTCGCGGCAGGGCACGAAATGGCACTGACCGGCCACGCGACGCGTCTGGGCCTCCACCTCTTCCAGCGCGGGATAGCTGGCCCCGCCCAGCGAGACGCTCAGGGGCGGCAGCGGGTCGGCGCTGGAAAAGACGGCCCCTCCGGCCCGCAGGTAGGGCAGGCCGCGCAGGGTCTCCAGCGGTTCGAAACCCAGCAGCACATCGGCCTCGCCAAGGTCCAGCTTGGGGGAGCGCCAGCCGCCGAGCAAAAGCACGGACTCCACCACGCCGCCGCGCTGGGCCATGCCGTGCACCTCGCCGGCCACGACGTCAAGACCGGCGTCCATGGCCGTCCGGGCCAGCAGGGTCGTGGCCGTCAGCGTTCCCTGTCCGCCCACACCGGTAAAGTAGATGCGCATTCTTTTCTGCTTGTCTGTAGTCATGGGAAACCTCGTGTTGGACAACGGCACAGGGCTAAACGTCGCGGCGTCTGGCCTTGAAGGACTTGGGACCGACCTGCAGGCAGACCATGCAGCCCGAACAGAGACTTTCATCGACGGCGAGCGCCTCGCCATCCCGGTAGAAGGCGGGACAGGCCAGCGTTTCCAGGCAGTGCACGGCATCCGGGCCCTGCTCCTTCACCACCGCCACCTGCGGCTGCGTCTTCTTGAGCTGACGGCGGGCATAGAGGGCGCAAGGCTCCTCGGCGATGAGTACCCGCACGCCCTTCTGCGCACGCATCTCTTCCAGCGCCGAAGTGACGGCCTTGAGGTTGAAGGCCCTGACCTTGCGGCAGCAGGCCACGCCCATGCCGCGCACGATGGACTCGATGTCCAGATGGGCCGCGCCCTCGCCCAGCATCTCCTGCACCATGCCCGGATTGGGCTGATGACCGGTCATGGCGGTAGTGCCGTTGTCGAGGATGACCACGATGATGTCGTGCCGGTTGAAGACCGCGTTGGCCAGGCCGGTCATGCCGGAATGGAAGAAAGTGGAGTCGCCGATGAAGGCCACCACCGTCTTGCCGGAGGCCCTGGCGAAACCGCTGCCCGCCGAGATGGAAGAGCCCATGCAGACGAGGAAGTCCGCGCACTTGAGCGGCGGCAGCATGCCGAGGGTGTAACAACCGATGTCGCTGGAATAATAGGCGTCGTCACCGAAGAGCTGCCGCACGGCATGGAAGACCGCCCGGTGCGAGCAGCCCGCGCAGAGGTTCGGCGGACGGCCGGGCAGATCCAGGGCCTGCGCGTTGCCGCCCTTGACCGGACAGGGGCAATCAAGGAATTCCGCCAGACGCCGCAGCACGAGCGTGGTGGAGAGCTCGCCCAGTTCGGTGAAGCCGTCCGTCTTGCCTTCCAGCCGGGCCTTGCAGCCTTCACGCTGGGCAAGGGCGCGCACGTCGCGCTCCAGCAGGGCGGGCCCTTCTTCCAGCACGAGCACGCGGTCGCACTGCTCCAGGAAGGCCACGAGACGCTTTTCCGGCAGGGGCCAGGTCATGCCGAGCTCCAGCACCCGCACCTTGTCGTCCCAGCCGCCGGCCGTCAGGGCGTCGGCAAGATAGTTGCGCGCCACGCCGCTGGCGATGATCCCCAGACGCGTGCTCGCGTTGCTGGCGCGTTCGATATTGAAGCGGCTGCTTTCGGCAAGGGCGCGGGCCTTTTCCAGAATGTCCAGCACGGCGGCATGCCGCTTGCGGGCCACGGCAGGGACGGGCACGAAGCGCCCCGGATCGCGCTCGAAGGGCACCAGCGGCTGCGCCGCGGGCAGATCGTCGAACTCCACCGGGCCGCGCATATGGTTCACGCGGGTCGTCGTGCGCAGGAGGACGGGCTGCTGCAGCTCCCGCGCCAGCCGGAAGGCCTCGCGGGTCATGTCGTGCGCTTCCTGCGCGGAGACCGGCTCCAGACAGGGCAGCATGGCGGCGCGGGCATAGGCGCGGTTATCCTGCTCGTTCTGGCTGGAATGACAGCCGGGGTCGTCGGCGCTCAGCACCACCAGCCCGCCGGGCATGCCGGTATAGGCGGCGGTGAACAGGGGGTCCGCCGCCACGTTGAGCCCCACATGCTTCATGGTGACAAGGCTCATGGCCCCTGCCAGGGCACTGCCGGCGGCCACCTCGAAGGCGACCTTCTCATTGACGGAATATTCCAGGCGGTAGCGCCCCTCGCCGCCGAGGCGGCGGAAGGTGTCCGGCACTTCGGACGAGGGCGTGCCCGGATAGCAGGAAATCATGTGCACGCCGGCTTCCAGCGCGCCGCGGACAATGGCCTCATTGCCAAGCAACAAATGCCGCTCGCCGCGGCACCCGTCCAGCAAGGGATTTTTGCTCATGGCCTCTCCTTGAAGATGATGTCGGAAATGGATGCATCCGGGGCCGGGACGCGCCGCCCTGCCCGCCGTGGAGCAGGCTTTCCGCAGGGCGTCCCCGCCGGGGGACCGGCCTTGCGGCATGCCGTCGCAGCGTTGCCGGCGATCGCCCGGCGCATCGCCTGCGAAGGCTTCCCGTTCTCACGGGCGGCGCACTCAGGAATCCTGCTTCTTGTCCGCCGGCGCTTCCGGGGCGGCGGCATCCGTACCGCGCAGCGCGGCGGCACGGTAGCGGTAATAGGCCTGGTCGTCCTTGTCCCCGCTCTTGGCCAACTCATCGAAAGCGGCCGCGGCCACATCGGTACGGCCGGCAGCCTGGGCGGCTTCCGCCTGCATGCGCAGGAGGACGTCCTTCTCCGCAGCGCCCACCCGGCCGGTCAGGGCCTGGAGCACGGCCAGCGCTTCGGACGCGCTTTCGGGCGTACCGGCGTTCATGAGGGCCCCGCACTGGGCGAACAGAGCGGCCAGCCCCAGGCTGCCTTCGCTGTCCAGACGGGCGGCCTCGCCGTAGATGCGCGCCGCCTGGGCCCAGTCCTGCGATTCCGCGGCGCTCTGCGCCTGCGCGGACAGCACGGCGAAACGCATGTCCGAGGGGACCCTGGCGGCCAGTTCGCCCAGGGCCTTGGTGCGCTCTTCTCCTTTAAGAGTAAGAGAAAGGCGCGCAAGCTCGGCCTGCGCCTCTTCTTTGGCGACGTCACTGCGCCAGCTCCAGATGCCCGCTCCCACCAGCACGAGCACGAACAGCCCGACGCCGCAGGCGATCAGGCCGGCATGCCGCAGGATGAACTGCAAAAGCGGCGCGCTTTCGGCGCCGACTTCGGCGCGCAGGTCGGTAAGCAGGGTCGAGGAAGGCGTCGAACCGGGCGTGGAAGGGGTAGGTTGCATCAACGGGCTCCTTTGGCGCAAAATACAGGCGTGTCGTGCTCCTGCGGAGCGGACGCCAAGGAAGTAAAGATAGGTCACAAGCCCTGACCTGTCAAAATAATTTGCGCATGGGCAATGGCTTGCCCTTGGCCCGCGCAGTGCGTATAATCAAGGAATTCATCCGTTACCGAATGCAAGGGAGATGCCGATGACGCTTGCGGAAGAGATGGCCCGGCTGGGCGAACGGGCCCGTGCGGCCTCGCGTGTGGTGGGCAGCGCCGCCCCGGCGGCCAAGACGGCCGCGCTGGAAGAACTGGCCCGCCTGCTGGAAGAGCGGGCGGACGAGCTGCTGGCCGTCAATGCCCGTGACGTGGAAGCGGCCCGCGCCAGAGGCCTTGACGCCCCCCGCCTGGACCGGCTGACGCTGACGCCCGCCATCCTTGCGGACATGGCGCGCGCCTGCCGCCATGTGGCCGCCATGCCGGACCCCGTGGGCGCGCTGGACAGCCAGTGGCAGCGGCCCAACGGCCTGCTGGTCGGCAAGATGCGCGTGCCCCTGGGCGTCATCGCCATGATCTACGAGGCCCGGCCCAATGTCACCATCGACGCGGCCATCCTCTGCCTCAAGGCGGGCAATGCCGTCATCCTGCGGGGAGGCAGCGAGGCCATCCAGTCCAACACGGCATTGGCGCAAATATTGCAGGAAGCTTTGACGAAAGCCGGATTGCCGCCGGATGCCGCCCAGCTCGTCACCAGTACGGATCATGCCGCCGTGACCGCGCTGTGCAAACTTGACCGCTATATCGACGTCATGATCCCGCGCGGCGGGGAAAATCTGGTCCGCGCCGTCACCGAGGCCGCCACCATGCCCGTGCTCAAGCACTTCAAGGGCGTGTGCCATGTTTTTGTCGATGCTTCGGCGGACCTCGACGCGGCGGAAGAGATCGTCTTCAACGGCAAGGTCCAGCGGCCCGGCGTCTGCAATGCGCTGGAATGCCTGCTGGTCCACAAGGATGTGGCGGCGGCCTTCCTGCCGCGCATCGCCCGGCGTCTGGGCGGTGCGGGCGTGGAGTTCCGCGCCTGCGCGCAGTCCCTCCCCCTGCTCGGGCCCACGGCGGTCCCCCAGCGGGAAGAGGATCTGGGACAGGAATTCCATGCGCTGGTGCTGGCGGTACGGGTGGTGGACTCGCTGGATGCGGCCCTTGACCATATCGCCCGCTACGGCTCGCAGCATACGGAAGTGATCTGCACCAACGATCACGCCCACGCCATGCGCTTCGTGCGGGAGGCCGACGCGTCCATGGTCGGCGTCAATGCTTCGACACGCTTCAACGACGGCGGCCAACTGGGACTGGGGGCGGAGATCGGCATTTCCACGTCCAAGCTGCACGCTTACGGCCCCATGGGCGTGCAGGAGCTGACGACGACCAAATTCATGGTGCTGGGGCAGGGACAGGTACGCGCATAGCATGCTGGACAGCCCGGAACAGCGTCCGCCGGGACGCGCGCTGCTGGGCGGCAGTTTCAATCCGCCGCACATAGGGCATCTGCGCCTTGCCATCGAAGTGCGCGAAGCCCTCGGCACGCTGGTGGATTCGCTGGTGCTCGTGCCGTGCGGCAATCCGCCGCACAAACGGGCGGACAGCCTGCTCCCCTTTGCCCTGCGCGCGGAGATGACGCGCGCCGCCGTGCGCGGACTGCCCGGCATCAGCGTCAGCGAAGAGGAGGGGGAGCGCCAGGGATATTCCTACACCTGGGATACCCTGTCCCGCTATCGGGAGAAACTGCCGGGCCGCGAACTGTATTTCGTCATCGGGACGCCGGATTTTGCGCTCCTGCATACTTGGCACCGGGGCCTCGAATTGCCGCGGCTCTGCCAGTTCATCGTCGTGGCGCGCGGCGAGCAGACGGAAGAGCCGTTCGTGCAGGCGGCACACCGCCTCTGGCCGGGCACCCGCGACGTTGCGCCCGAGCTGCCGGGCAGCCGGTGCCTGGCTCTGGCCGGCGGCGGACTGGCCCACTACCTGCCCCTGCCGTGGCTGGCGGTGAGCGCATCCCGCATCCGGGAGCGCTGGCTCAGACGACAGAATGTGGATTTTCTGATTCCCCGCGCCGTGGACGAACTGCTGCGCATCCGCCACGCGGAAGTGGCGGAACATTGGAAAAGTGATGGATTGCCATGCTGAACACACCCCCAAAGGAACTGCGCGAAAATATCGCCCGTGCCAAGGGCTATCTGCGCCGCGAAGAGCTGCCCCGCTCCCTGAAGGCCATGGCCACGGCCATGCGTCAGTACTCGGAAGTCAAGCTCACCCGATCCGCACGCGCCGAGATCGACATCCAGCTGGGGGAATTCCTCAACACCCTCATCCGTCATCAGGGCATGCAGCATCTTCTTGATCCCAACCACACGGGGAAACCGCGCAAGATCCCCTATCAGCAGGGCAAGGAGCTCATGCTCGCCACGGTGCTGGAAGGACTGGCGCGCATCCTGCTCCAGGAAGTGGAGGACAAGAGCCGCCAGGAAAAGGAAGCCCGGCTCGAACGCAAGAAGTCCCTGCTCAACAGCGGGGTCAAGCTGCTCCAGGAGGGACAGTTCGGCAAGGGACGCGCCTACCTCAAGCGCGCCGCCGAAGAATTCAGCGAGGACCCCGATATCCTCGTCCAGGTGGGGCAGCTCCTCCAGACGGCCAAACAGTATGCGGATGCCGGCGAAATCTTTGAAGAGTCCATCCAGAAGCATCCGCGCGACGTGCGGGCCTATGTGGGGGCCGTCAACTGCTATACGGCCATCAACGAATTTGAGAAGTGCGAAACGGTCTACAACGCCATCCTGCGTACCTTTGGCGGGCACCCCAACACCTTCGGCCGCATGGCCCTCATGTACCTGAAATGGGGAAAACGCCTCAAGGCCGAGGAGATGGCCACCCGTGCGCTCCAGGGCAATGCCAAACAGCCCGAAGCTCTGCAGGTCATGGAAGTCATCGGCCATTGACGCCGGGCCCCGGCCCAAAACAGCACTTGTCAGCGCGGCCGTTTTAGGCTAAAGAAGATTTTCGGCCTGTGGCTTAGCCACATACATACGAGCGGAGAGGTAGCGAAGTTGGCCGTAACGCGCTCGACTCGAAATCGAGTTATCGGTTAATAGCCGGTACGTGGGTTCGAATCCCACCCTCTCCGCCACAAAGCACTTTTCACACCTTCTCAAAACGTCTCAAAAGCCCTCTAAGAAGCCGAAAATACAGGCTTTATCAGAGGGCTTTCTTGTTTCATATCTTCTCACAAGTGCTTTTGCCTTCTCCCGCTTTTGCGGGTATGTTTCCGGGAACGGCGCAATGGGCGTCGGGAATCATACCCACAAAGGGCGAAAACATGGCCTTGACGGACACCAAGATTCGCAACCTGAAGGCTCCGCAAGCGGGCGTTGCCAAGTATGCCGACGGGCACGGCCTGACCCTGCTGGTCACGCATACCGGAACCAAGACCTTTTACCTGCGGACTCGCGTTGGCGGGCGGGAACAAATGTTCCGGGTGGGGGCCTATGGCGAAATTTCCCTTGCCGAGGCCCGACGCCTTGCCGAAGAGATGCGCCAGCGCCTGCGGCGGGGCCAGCCCGCAAAGGCGGAGAACCTGCCGTCTCTTGCCGAAGTCGCCAAGGACTGGTTGACCGTGCGTCAAAGCGAGATCACGCCCGCCCATGCGGCGGACATCGGCAGGCGGCTGGAAAAGGACGTGTTCCCCCGGCTGGGCAATCTGCCCCTGCCGGACATCACGGCCCCCATGATTCTGGAAACGCTGCGGCCCGTTTCGGATCGTGCGCCGGAGACCGCCAAGCGCCTTCGCCAATACCTGTCCGCCATTTTCCGCCACGGGGCCGCCTGCGGCATCATCACGGCTGACCCCGCCGCCTTTGTGGGGCAGGCGCTGCGCCGTCCTGCCAGAAAGCACTTTCCCGCCATTGTCGAACCCGCCGCCTTTGCCGGGCTGATGGAGTCCATCCGGGGATACTGGGGAGCGCCGGACGTGCGCCGCGCCCTGCTCTTTCTGGTCGCTACGGCTGCCCGGCCCGGGAATGTGCGGGCGGCAACATGGGAAGAAATCGACCTGCAAAACAGGACGTGGACGATACCCGCCGCCAAGATGAAGAGCAGGCGGCAGCACGTTGTGCCCCTGAACAGCGTGGCGTGTGCCGTGCTTGCGGAAATCGAGCGGGAACGCCCCGAAAAGGCGGGATACCTCTTTCCCGGACGCACGGGCCGCCCCCTGAGTGAAAACACGCTCAACGCGGCACTGAAGAGCCTTGGCTATGCCGGACGGCACACAAGCCACGGCTTCCGCAGCACCCTTTCCAGCCTGGCCAATGAAGCCGGGATTGCCCGGCCTGACGTGATCGAGGCGGCCCTTGCCCACGCGGAAAAGGATGAAGTGCGCGCGGCCTACAACCGGGCGGATTATGAAAAGGAAAAGCGCCTGCTGTTTGACTGGTGGGGGAGCATTCTTGAAAAGTCGGAATGAACGCAAGAAAGCCTTTCACTGGTTTGCCATATGGCAAATTTCTTCAATAAAAAAAATATAATAAAAAGGCTTCATTGATTTTATAGTTAGAAATTCCAGATTAAATAGACAATGATTCCCTATGGTTAGTAATGATAGTTCTTTTTCAGCGTTGACAAGTCGGGAGAAATCGTTGCTAAAATAAAAGAAACGTGAACGGGGCCGCCCCTTTGGCGAGAGGCGGCCCCGGAAGAAAACGGCCCGTCCTGTTGGCGCAGGGCGGCCCAAATGTCAGCGCTATGTGTGTGGATTTTTCCGCTTCCCATACCTCAGCGCCAACCAAATAAACCAGCCCGCCGAAGCGGGAAGGAATACTCTTGTACTATCCTCAATCCATCCTTAGGGCAAGAAGTATCCTCCCGACGCCGTGGGCTAAAGGAGGACTTTTATGTCCAACCAAGCACCTGACCGCCTTGTCCGCCTGCCGGAACTGAAGGCCCTGCTGGGCGGCGTCAGCACGGCGAGCGTCTACCGCTGGGTCAAGTTCGGCATCCTGCCCAAACCGCAGCGCGTTGGGGTGCGCGGCGTCGGCTGGCGGCTCTCCGAAATTGAGCAATTGATACGCAACGGCTTCCCGAAGGGGGGCCGTCATGCGTAGTCAGCTTGAAACCCTCTCCCCCTGCCCCGCGCTGAATACCGCCGGCACTACCGCTGCCGCCTGCCGCCGCGTCTTCCGGCGCAAGAACGCCCTGCGCCTGCCGGACGATCGGACGGAACAGCCCACCATGCCGGAAGGCTGCGCTTGCCTGGCTGGGACTGACCGCCCCACGGCGGCCCCTGCGCCTTCGCTGTATGCCGAGGCCCTGGCCGCGCGTGATGCGCTGCAAAGGGCCGCGGCTGGGCTGACCGCCTACCGGCAGGCCCTGGCTGACCTGCGGCGGGTGGGCTACGCCCTGCTGCCGCGCCTCTGCTCCGATGAGGGGTACGCCTCTCCCATTGCCCGCCCCTTCATCGGGGAGGTGCTGGACGGGGCCTTCAACGATGTAGAAAGGCAGTGGGGCGACGGCCTCGACAAGGCCAGCGCGCAGGCGGCGCTTCTCTGCCGTCTGGCCCGCGAGCTGGAAAAGGCCGGGGGCCGTCATGAGTAGCCTGCTCGACCTCCTCCCCCAACGCGAAGCCTTCAAGCACAAAACCGACACGGAATGGGCAGGCCCGTGCCCGTGGTGCGGCGGCACGGACCGCTTTGTCGTCGTGACGGACGGGGGACAGGACGGCAAAGGCCGGTACTTCTGCCGCCAGTGTGACGCAAAGGGCTTTGCGTCGGACTTCCTCGAAAAATTCCGTCACCTGTCCCGGCAGGAGGCGCGCGAAGCCTTGGGACTGCCCGACGGCAAGCCTTCCCCACGTCAACCCGACAAAGCGGCAGCAAAGCCGGAAGTCCTCATGCCCGTGCCGGAAGACGCCCCGCGTCCTCAGCTCCGCCACCCCAGACACGGGCAGCCCGCTGCCCATTGGGAATACCGGGACACGGCGGGCTGCCTGCTGGGCTACGTTTGCCGGTTCAACCTGGACGAAACCGACCAGCGCGGCAAGAGCCGCAAGGAGTTTTGCCCGCGCGTCTTCACCTCCGCCGGGTGGCGCTGGCAGGGCTTCCCCACGCCGCGCCCGTTGTACGGCTTGCACAAATTGGCCGAAAACACCGCGACAAGCTCCATTGTGTTGGTTGAGGGGGAAGGTAAGGCCGATGCCCTTCAAGGCGTTCTGGGGCCAAATGTGGCCGTTTTGGGGCTGTATGGCGGATGCAAGGGTGTGTGGGGGCAAAACTTCTCACCCCTTGCCGGACGAAAATTCACCTATTGGCCGGATGCTGACGCGCCGGGGGCGGGGGCTGCCCTGAGCGTTGCCGAGGCGGCAGGCCGGACGGGGGCCGCCGGGGTACGGATCGTCGTTCCCCCGGCTGGTGTCCGCGAAACGTGGGACGCGGCCGATGCCGTCAAAGAGGGCTGGGATTCCGACCAGCTTTCCGCGCTGATTCAGGCCGCCGTGTCGCCCGCCGAATTTGGCAAGGTGGCGGCTGACCGTTGGGGGGTGCGGCAGGCGGTGGAGGCGACCCGCAAGGAGGGGGACGCCTGCCCCGTGCCGGAGAAAGGCAACAAGTACCGTTGCCTGAACATTGAGGAACTTATCACACGGGATTACCCGCCGCGCGAAATGATCCTTGCGCCCGTGCTGGCTGTTCAGTCCCTGAGCATGATCTTCGCCATGCGGGGGGTGGGTAAGACGTTCTTTGCCCTGTCCTGCGCCTACGCTGTGGCAAGCGGCGGCGGCGTGTTCGGACGGTGGTTCGCCCCACGCCCCGCCCGCGTACTGTACATTGACGGCGAAATGCCCGCAGTCACCTTGCAAGAGCGTTTGAAGAGCATCGCCATAAGCGCGGATAGCGACATTACCGACCCCGACATGCTGCGAATCCTTACGCCTGACGAGCAGGACGGCCCCATGCCGAACCTCGGGACAAGGGAAGGACAGGAAGCGGTGGAGCAGTTTCTTGACGACGTGGCCCTCGTGGTGGTGGACAATCTGGCGACGCTTGCCCGAACTGGTAAAGAAAATGATTCCGACTCATGGGTTCCTGTTCAAGAGTGGCTGCTTGCCCTGCGGCGGCGGGGAATATCCGTGCTGCTTGTCCACCATGCCGGGAAAAACGGCTCACAGCGCGGCACAGGCGCAAAAGAGGACATCCTCGACACCGTTATCGAGTTGAAGCGTCCGAGCGACTACAGAGCCGAACAGGGGGCGCGTTTCGAGGTCCATTTCACCAAGGCGCGGGGCCTGTACGGAGAGGACACGGAACCTTTCGAGGCCATGCTGTCCATTGACGAGCAGGGGCAATGTTCCTGGACGACGCGCAAGGTTGCCGACCTTGTGGAGCAGCGAGTGCTTGAACTTCTGGAAGCCGGTTGTTCCGAACGCGAAATAGCCGAAGAGCTGAAAGACGACCATGTGGGGAGAACCCGCATACGCAGGATTAGGCAATTTTTTGAGGCGCAGGGCAAGAGCTTCCCCCGGTCAAGGGGCGGGGCTGGAACGCATCGAAAAAAGGAGTGATCAACGCTGAAATTCTAACTGGTCTTACTGGTTCACCCCCTATAGGGCGTGCCAGTAAGGCCAGTTGAGGAAAATGCCCATGAGCAGCGAGACCAGTTACACGCGAGAAGGAAATACGTTCAGCCTGAAAGCCTTGATACAAGCCGGTTTTTCAACTGGCATCGCCGAACCGGTTGAAGACCGGTTGAAACCAGTTAAGGGAAAAATGGCGAGACCAGTTAGCGCGTCGGCGAACCAGTTGAGAGGGCAACTGGTATCGCCCCGGACAGGGGTAACGACTGCCGGAAAAACAGCATTGAACCGGCAGGATGAAAATTCGCCGTTCGATAGGATTAGGCAATTTTTCACCTCCCCGACCCCGTCCCCTCAACTCACTGCCGCGCCGCATCCGTGGCCGGTGCTGCACACCCTGAACCGGGAGTACCATTGCGCCGTGTGGCCGGAGGATGACGGCGGCGGGCTGGTGCTCTACCCGGATGCCGGATTGCTGGCCTCGGAGAAGACCGCCGCCCTGCGCTTTGCGCAAGACAACCTGCCCGCCCTGCTGCGGGACATGTGCCTTGAGCATCTGCCGCGTCGGGTACGCCTTGGGGAGAGAGCATGAGCCAGAAACCCATTGTTTCATTCTGCCCCTCATGCGGAAAGCGCCATTGCGTCATCTGTTACAAGCGGGAAAAATCTGGTACACGCTATTTCATATGCAGAAGGTGTCATATGAAAATGCGCCTGAAATATATTCAAACTACAAAATGGAGGCTATCATGAAAAGTTCGATCGCAACGACTTTGCACGGCTTTGTTTCCGCAATGGACGATCTGGACGGGGGCAAGGTTCTCTCTCACAACGTGGGCGCGGAAATCCTGTTCAAATCCGCCGAACGGCACGAGGCGCTTGTGGTTCAGGTTCGCGAGGAAGCCGCACGGATCAACAACGACAACAACCTTTCCGCGTCGGGAAAAGCCGGGAAGCTCCGGGAGCTTTATGCCGAACGCATGGCGGGGCGGGCACAGATCGCGATCAATCCCGATATGCTGGCGGCCCTGCGAAAGGAGCGGGAAACGGCCTTCCAGCGCGTACAGGAGGCCCGCACGCTTCCCGTTGAGGGAGATCCGATCCTGGCCGAACTCCGGGCGCAGGAAGTGCGGCGCGTGGCGCGGGAACAACCGGAAGCGCAGCGCGTCCAGTTCCATGCCGACGGCGGACCGGAAATCCAACGGGCTTTGGAATCCGGGCCGCTTCCCCTGCTGCCGGATGAATACCTCTCCCGAGTCCAAGACGCGCGGGCAAAGGCCGTTGTGCCTGCCGCCGTCGAACAACTGAAACGGCTGGACGCGCTGCTCTCCGGGCTGGAAGAGCATGAACGCCGCTTCCCGATGGCCCTCGTCTCAGCCTGCGGCCTGCCCCGCTCCCACGCGGATGACTTTTTGCGGGCGCAGGAAGCCGCACGGCGGCGGGAGGTGGCCTAATGACCGATAGGAAAACGGTGGAAAACAGCTCGGGCCGTGACGCTGGCGGGCGCTTTGCCAAAGGCTGCCCCGCCGGGCCGGGACGCCCGAAGGGGAGCGCAAACGCGGTCTTGACGCAGGCGCGGCAGTGGGTTCAGGAGCGGGGCTTGCCGATGATGATTGAGGCAGCCGAAGCGGGCGACGCCGACGCCCTGAAATGCCTCGTCACGCTGGCCATGCCGCGCCAGAAGCCCGGCACGCCGCCGCTGGATTGCCTCGAGGCCATGCCGCTGCCGAAAACCGACCGGGAGCTGGGAGAGCTGGCCGCCTTCCTGCTGGAAAAAGTGGGGGCCGGGCAACTGGCCGTCAGTGACGCCGACGCCGTTATGGCCCTGGCGAAACGGCGCGTCGACTTCGACAAGCTGGGCCGCCCCTTCAGCTTCCCGGAGGTGGAACTGTGATGGAGGTGATCCGCAGCGTCTCCCCCGACGGTTCCAGCGTGGCGCAGATTGTCATTAACCGCGACTCGGGGCTGTCGGATGACGAACGGCACATAAGGGACATTCGCGAACGCTGGGCACGGCAGGAGACGGACGCCCGCCGATTGCGGGGGCGGCTCTGCCTTGCCGGGGGTGGCGTCCTGCTGGCGCTGGTCGCCCTCATGCTTGCCATACCCTTTGGTTACGCCATAGCGGCGTTCTGAGACGAAAAAGGAAAGGCCGGGAAACTCCGGCCTTTTTCATTTTGGCAGCGCAGGCGGCCATTGTGGGCCGTTTTGACGGCACTGGTGGCGGGCGTCATCACGGGGGACGGCGGGACAAGTCGCAGGGTGCGACCCCCAAAAAAAGGCCGCTGCCGGATGCTCTGCCAAGGTTGCGGGGTGGTTGCGGGGTGCAACCCCCAAAAAAGAAGCCACAGGGGGCCACAACGGATGTGACCCTCCGGCCACCATGCCCGGCAAGGGGAAAGTTAACGGCTTGGTTGACGGTGTAAACCACAAAAAAAAGGGGGACTGTCAACCTCCCGTACCCGCAGCGGGGAAAGTCAACGGCAGGTCAACACCGTTGACCCCCAAAAAAGGGAGGCGTTGACGGGCAAAGGGCAGCAAATGAACTGCGACCCTTGCCAAGGGCCGGAATCCAATTCCGTCCCCCTGCCCCCGCCTACGGAGAATCCACACTATGGACGCCCCTCCCAAGGGTCTGCACAGTATGTGGCCCCTGCCCCCTGGCGGGAACGACTGCTTGCATGGTGAAAGCATTGCGCCTTACACAAAAAATGTGTAATATGTGTCCATGAACAGCAGGGAAGTCATTCGGAAGCTTCTTGACGATGGTTGGTTCCATGTTTCGACGGAGGGTGACCATTGGCATTTCAAGCACCCCACGAAAAGCGGAAAAACGACGGTTCCCCACCCCAAGAAAGAGCTGGGGATATTCGTCATCAAATCCATTGAGCGGCAATCCGGCGTCATGCTGAGGAACACGAAATGAAGACCTATTTTGCGGCATTTATCCCTGACGGGGAAACGTGGTCGGTGCTTTTTGCGGACTTTGAGCTGGCAACGCAGGGGGACGACTTGTGCGCGGCCTTTTCCGCCGCTTCGGAGGCTCTGTCCGGCAGGGTGAAAGCCATGCTTGAGGACGGGGAACCGTTGCCGGAACCGTCGGACGCGGCACACGCCCGGGCGGCCATTGCCGAATGGTGCAAGGAGGAAGGGCTTGCCCTGCCGGAGGGGACATTGTTGCAGCTTGTCCCGTGCGACGAGGAAACCGAGCGCCTTGTGCGCGTCAACGTCTCTTTTCCTGAACACGTCCTGAAGCGGATCGACAGCAAGGCCCGCGCCCACGGCATGACCCGCAGCGGCTTCCTTGCGGCGGCGGCGCAAGCCTACGCCTGATGCCACGCCTCTGCCCTTCCGTCGTCTAAACGCCGCCTCGAATGGGGCGGCTTTTTCGTTGCCCGGCAACCAGGAAATGGCAATTCTGGGGATATTGGGGATGTATGTTCAATCCTGAAAAGTACGCGGGGCGGCTGCCCCCCTGCCGGAAAAATAACCCCATGAACGTGCCATGCCGAAGCCGCGGGCATTGCCTCCGACCTGATCGCCGTGTACTGTCAAACCGACAAAAAGGCCCCTCACCCAAAAGGGGGGACATTTTTTGTTTTGTGGGTATATTTGTGGGGATGATGATTTTTTACAGCTCATTTTCTCCATTAAAATAATCATGTTGCAAAAAGCATTCGAGGGTCACCCTCTCCGCCACATGCTCGTCCGCCCGCCGGGAAACCGGCGGGCTTTTTTTGTTGCCCGCGTTACCTGACTTTTTCCCTAACAAAAAAGGCTCTTGCGCGCTTGCGCAAGAGCCTGATGCTCATGGTGGGTCGTGCGGGGATCGAACCTGCGACTCTCTGCTTAAAAGGCAGATACTCTACCTACTGAGTTAACGACCCGTTGAGAGTTGTTGTGTACGCTGACGAGGCGTTCTTGTCAAGCCCTCACAGCCTAGCCTTTCTTTTCCATCTTGGCCCAGCTGTCCCGCAGACCCACAGTCCGGTTGAAGACCGGCCGCGCGTCCGTGCTGTCCGCATCCTTGCAGAAGTAGCCCAGGCGCTCGAACTGCACGGTCTGGCCCACAGGCAGGCCGGCAAGGGCGGGCTCCAGCATGGCGGTCACCTCTCGCAGGGAATCGGGATTGAGCGCGTCCAGGAAGGTCTGGCCTTCGGGCATGGCGTTGGGATTTTCCGCGGCGAAGAGGTGATCATAGAGCCGCACCGTGGCCGGCAGCGCATGGGCCGCGCTGACCCAGTGGATGGTGCCCTTGACCTTGCGGCCGTCCGGGCTCTGCCCGCCCCGGCTCTCAGGGTCATAGGTGCAACGCAGCTCCTTGAGCACGCCGTCAGCATCGTACACCGCTTCACGGCAGGTGATGAAGTAGGCGTAGCGCAGGCGCACCTCGGCTCCGGGCGCAAGGCGGAAATACTTCTTGGGCGGATCCTGCCGGAAGTCGTCCCGCTCGATCCAGAGTTCCCGTGAAAACGGCACCTGCCGTGTGCCGTAGGCGGCGTCTTCGGGATGATAGGGCATGTCGAAGGACTCCTCCTGCCCTTCGGGATAATTCTCGATGATCACCTTCACCGGATCGAGCACGGCCATGACCCGCGCCGTGTGCGCGTTGAGATACTCGCGGATGCAGAATTCCAGCAGCGAGTATTCCACGGCGGAATCCGCGCGGGCCAGACCGATGCGGCGGCAGAAGTCATGCAGGGCTTCCGGCGGCACGCCGCGACGACGCAGGCCGCAGAGCGTGGGCATGCGCGGGTCGTCCCAGCCGCGCACGTGGCCTTCCTGCACGAGCTGGATGAGCTTGCGCTTGGACAGCACGGTGTGCGTGAGGCTCAGGCGGGCAAATTCCATCTGCTGCGGATGGTAGAGGCCCAGCGTATCCAGCACCCAGTCGTAGAGCTCGCGGTTGTTGACGAATTCCAGCGTACAGAGGGAATGCGTGATGCCCTCGATGGAATCCGACAGGCAGTGCGTGAAGTCATACATGGGATAGATGCACCAGGCATCCCCCGTGCGATGATGGTGGGCATGGCGGATGCGGTACAGGGTGGGGTCGCGCATGACGAGATTGGGCGAGGCCATGTCGATCTTGGCCCGCAGCACATGCTCGCCGTCGGCAAATTCCCCGGCGCGCATGCGGCGGAAAAGATCCAGATTCTCCTCCACGCTGCGGTTGCGGCAGGGGCTTTCCTTGCCGGGGCGGGTAAGCGTGCCGCGGTACTCGCGGATCTCGTCGGCGTTCAAGTCATCCACGTAGGCCTTGCCCATCTTGATCAGCTCTTCGGCGTAGGCGTAAAGCTGTTCAAAATAGTTGGACGCGTAGAACTCCCTGTCCTGCCAGTCCCCGCCCAGCCAGCGCACGTCCTCGCGGATGGCGTCCACGTACTCGGTATCTTCCTTGGTGGGGTTGGTATCGTCAAAGCGCAGATTGCACAGCCCGCCGAATTCGCGAGCCACGCCGAAATTCAGGCAGATGGACTTGGCATGCCCCAGATGCAGATAGCCGTTGGGCTCAGGAGGAAAGCGCGTATGCACCTTGCCGCCGAAACGGCCGGAGGCATTGTCTTCCATAATGGCGGCCCGCACGAAGTCCACGCCGGGCCGGGAGGCGGCTTCACCCTCTTCCGGGGCATTCACAGAAAGGCTTGTTTCGCTCATGGCATCCCTCGCAATAGATGAACGGTCAATATACGCAAGCCGGACAAAGGGGTCAACGCATGGGGCGCGCCCTGCCGGGCCGCAGATTGCCGCAGAAAGTGGCTTGACAGATGTGGCATCAGGGCGTAGGGTACTTTTCGCAATGTGCATCGTCGCATTGGGAGAGGTGTCCGAGTCGGCCGAAGGAGCTCGCCTGCTAAGCGAGTATACGGGCTTAAACCTGTATCGAGGGTTCAAATCCCTCCCTCTCCGCCAGCAGGAAGCAAGGCAGTTGGTTTTTACCGACTGCCTTTTTTCGTATCTTCCGACGGACACCCGAACAGCGGCTCTCGCCTTCCATGAGTCGCAGGCCCCGCTGGACGAAGGGGCCGCATGGCGATGGCATCTGGGAAGCAAACGCAGCGGCCGGAATGCTCATGCCGCAATATCCGTTGCTTCCCTGCTACTCGATAAACAGAACGATGCCCCAGGGGCTGTTGACACTATTCATTACTTGCTTGGGGGGAAGAGTCGGGGACACCAGGCCCCTCGCCCCAAGGGGAAGCGGAGCGCGTACGACTAATCCGTCTTATCCATTAAATTATTTATAAAATTTACCTCAACAAACCGTGGAACGTTGCACGGGGCGGCGGCACAGCACCGCCCGGCCCAAACCAAGCGGAAAAGCCGCGCCTTTCCCGCGAAGCGCCAGACCGTATGGTGCGAAACGCGAAGCGTTTCAAACTGAAAATGCTCTACAATGACAGGAGAGGAAATATGCAGCCCATTGAAGAAAGAAGACGTGATCCCTTTATTACAGAAGAGGCCTATGCAGAGTGCCAGGAAAATACCGAGACCATGTTTACCAGCGAAAAGTTTGTGGAAGATCGTGCCCAGATCGACCCCAAATATGGCCCGGATGGCGCACGCCAGATCAGTTTTTGGCGTGTATACAGGCTTATCCAAGGCACATGGATGAGCTATTCCGCCGGTGACCCTCTGGTCGGCCTGCGTGAGCGCGTGAAATATATCTTGGAAGATCTGCAACGCCATAAAGAAGCCTTTCCGGAAAAGAGTTTCAAACTCTGGGAGCCGGACGCCTACTACTACACCATGCTGCTCACAAGCTGGGCAGTGCTGTTCGATCTGCCGGAATGTCTGGATATCCTTGCCGGGTATGTCAGCCGGGACCCCAAAGACGGCGAGGACCGCTTCGTCTCTACCCTGTTCCATACTCTCGGCATACCCGATTTTCCGGGAAAACAGGCGGGGCTATTGCATGAAGACCCCTATGGCATTTTGTATGACTCCCTCACAGGGAGCAAGGAAGACCAGCAAAACGCCATGAAAGCGTATCTCAAGCGCTGGTACAAGAGCAAAGCCATCAGGGGATGCTTCTGGCGTGAACGGCATTCGTTCAGTCCCTCTGCGCATCTCGGCTACTGGGCTTTTGAGACCGGTATGCTGACCATCATCAATGATCTGGACGACAGCGGCTACCGCGACATGCCCTACTACCCGCGCGACATGGTGGACTACTGCAGGGAACAGGGCTGGCACAAGGAAATAGCGGAAAGAGTGCCGCCCTTGCGCAGGGAGTGACCACGCCATGCCGACAGGCCGCCCACATGCCGAGAGAACGACATGTGAGCGGCCTGTCGGCGTTGACTGCCATAACTTTTGCGAAACGGCCAGGGCCTGTTGGAGCGTTTTGCCTTTGAAAAAGGCAAAATACGCGGTGGCGGCACAGCTCCGCCCGGCCGAAAGTGAGCGGAAAAAACCGCGCTTTTCCCGCGAAACGCCTGGCCTCATGGTTTGAAACACTTCGCGCTTCAAACGGAAAATGCTCTAGCGTGCGGACGTCATCTCTTCAAGCCGGGCAACCACCTGCGGGACGCCGCTATAGGCATTTTCGCTGCACACTTGCGGCGTCGCGAAAATCCCCAGCCAGAGCATGACCAGCATGCCCACAGCAAGGGCCGATTGCATCCAGCACCGTCCCTTCCGGCTGCGGGCCATGCCGAGCAGGAATTCCTCCTGCTTCGACAATTCGGCCTGCCCCTCAAGCCGCTGGATGACCTCGCTCTCCACCTGCCGGACCTCCTCCTCAAGCTGGCGGCCGCGACACAGGCGGCCTGCCACAGCCGCTGCCAGCGCAACGCCTATGCAAAGCAGGCTATTGAGGGAGAAAAACTCCACCAGCAACGTGAGATTTACGGAAATGGGCACGCCCAGCAACTCAAGGAGCTTGCAGCCCAGCGTAAAGATGGTGGCCAGCCCCACTGCACACAGCAGCACAAAGCCGAGTTCCCTGGCAAAAAACCAGCCGATGAGCAGAGCGCACAACAATAACGGATTGTTTAGGGCCAGCGCGCAGACGGCATTCCTTTCCATCTGCTCCAGCCGGCCGTACGGCAAGGCTTCGTCCATCAGGCTGCGCAGGCTTTCCGTCACCACGGCTACCGCCGTTGCGGTATCGCCGCGTACCGTCCGCTGCGCAAAGAAAAACAGGGGGATGCCCTCATAGGCGGGGGTGACGGCCCAGGCCTGCACCATCTCCCGGCCGCTTGCCGGGTCCACCACCTTCGCAATCCATATCCGGCGCAGCAGGGCGTCATCGGGTCCGTCCGACACCTCGGTCACAGCGGCAGGCCTCCACTGGCGCTGTAAGAGCCGTTCCATCGCCGTGCCGAATGTTTTCCAATCGCTTTCGCTCAATTTTTGGCCCAGCCATAGATCCACGGGGCCCGGCCCGACAAGTATGCCATCGCCTCTGGTATCCGGCGGGGTATCCTGCCAACGAAAGCCTACCGTTTCCCCAGGCACCAGCAGAGGCAGTGGCGAAGTCAGGCCCAGCCGCTCTGCGTCTACCCGGCACAGATTTTTCTCCGCAAACGTCGCCGAATTCTCAGCCGAGGACGGCTCCTCGTGCCGCAAAACGAAAAGCAGCTCCCTGCGAAAGCGATCCGCTTCACGAAGCTCTCTGGCAAAGGGGCCCTCCTCTGTACGCAACGCCACATGCTGCAGCGTATGCAAAATGGAGACCCCTCCAAGCAGGAAAAAAAAGATCACAAAAATCAGCAGGTAAAAGTACAGACTCTCCATATTCCAGAGATGTTGATAACGAAGCGAGCAGCCCATGAGCCTCCCAAATGGTTGACGCCCTGACGTGAAGCGCGGGCGAAAGCCTGTCTCAAGCTTCCGCCCGCACCGTTCTTTACCTGTCGCAGCCTACCAGGGCCGTTCAGCCGCTTTGAGTCGCGCCTCGATCACAGGCACGAGGTCCGGCAGATCGGCAACGCTGTGCAAAACATAATGCGCCCCGGCCTTGCGCAGCACTTCGGCAAAGGCCTCTTCCCTGGCCGCCAGTTCGGCAGGCGGCATGGCGGCGGCCTCCTCTTCCGTGAGACCCAGGGCATTGCTGGTGCGCGTCACGCCCACGACCCACATACCGGCATTGATGCCTTCCTCGATGTCGGCCACGGTGTCGCCCACCTTGATGCAGGACTCCAGCGGATGGACGCCCAGGCGCTGGCAGTTGAGATAGGCCATCCAGGGCCAGGGACGCCCCACGGGCACTTCATCCGAGGTCACGAAGGCGTCCGGCACATAGCCCAGCGCGGCGGCGCGCGGTTCCAGGCGCACGACCATGTCCCGCGTATAGCCCGTGCAGGAGCCGATCTTGATGCCGCGGGCTTTCAGCGCGTTGCAGGCCTCCACCCAGCCCGGCACCGGCGTGGCGTAGTCGGCCAGCGTTTCCGGCATGAGTTCCTGCACCAGCGAGTAGATCTTGTCAGTCACGGATTCATCCGGCAGCGCGCCGTGCTCATCCTTCCAGAGGGCGGCGATGCGGTCCATATGCAGCATGCACTGCACATGCTCGCGCTTGTCCTTGCCCATGGGGCCGCGCACTTCTTCCACAGTGGGGACGATGCCGTACTGCTCGAACGCACGAGAGAACACGGCGACCGGGCCACGACAGCCGTGATCCACCGTGGTTCCGGCCCAGTCAAGGATGATGGCCTGTACCGGCCCGGTATAGGGTTCGCGCTTCAGAAAGGGCTTCATCGAGTACCTCCTCCGCTGGCATGGCGCACGGCAACGCAGGCCATGACCATGCGTGAACTGCGGTCGTTACGTGGTGTTGATTTCGCTGTGGCACGGCGCGTCCGCGCCTGCCACGAAAGCAAACCTCCCGGCCTCAGGCCGGCAAATCACACATGCAGGCTCGCCTTTCTGTCCCTGTCCCGTCCGGCGGCACCGGACAGTATAAAAAAAGGGCGGGAAAACCTTCCCGCCCTATGGGCGACCCCGCCCGAGGCGGGGTCGCTTGCAGTCGCAATTCGCTTACTTCGCGAAGTGCTTCTTGTCCAGGTGTTCGTACTTGGGCAGGAAGCGGGTGGGCAGAGCCAGAGCGTCGCGGCGGAAGGGCGGGGCCAGACGGGTACCGTCGGTCATGATTTCGATCACGGCAGGACGACGGTTCTTCTTGGCGGCCTCGAGGGCTTCGGCCAGATCCTTCTGGGTGTTGACGGTGTAGCCGTCGGCGCCCATGGCTTCGGCGATTTTCGCGTAGGACTTGGACCAGATGTCCGCGCCCACGAAGCGGTTGTTGTAGAAGTCCACCTGGTTCTTCTTTTCCGCGCACCAGGCACCGTTGTTGTACACGGTGGCGATGACGGGCAGGTTGAACTGGCAAGCGGTGGGCACTTCGAAGAGGCTCATGCCCCAAGCGCCGTCGCCGGCGATGGAGAGCACGGTGTCTTCGGGGCAGGCCAGCTGGGCACCCAGGGCAGCCTGGTAAGCGAAGCCGGTGTTACCGAAGGTCAGGGTAGCGATGTGGCGTTTCGGATTCTTGAAACGCAGGTAGCTGTTGGCGGTGGAGGAGGTGTTGCCGATGTCGGTGGTGGCAATCACGTTGTTGTCGGTCACGAACTTGCCGACCACTTCCAGGGCCTTGCGGGGATGCATACGGCCTTCGATGGTGGGCTCGTTGGCGATCTCGTCGATTTCCTTGAACCACACTTCCAGTTCGGACTTCACGCGGTTGTACACGGAGGTCAGATCGGCGCAGGGCTTGGTGGCTTCACGCAGCTGCTTCAGCAGTTCCACGGAGGCGTCGCCAGCGTCGGCGCACAGGCCCACGGTGATCGGGTGGGTCTTGGCGATGTGCAGCGGGTTGATGTCGATCTGCACGATCTTGGCGGTCTTCGGGAAGTAGTTAATGCCGTCCTGGGGCAGGGTGCCGAAGTAGGACAGGCGGGTACCGATGGCCAGGATGACGTCGGCGTCCTGCATGATGCGCATGGCGGCATGGGAACCCATGTAGCCGATGGGGCCCGTCCACAGCGGATGGTCGCAGGGGAAGGCGTCGTTGTGCAGGTAGGTGCAGGCAACCGGGGCGCCGAGGTGTTCGGCCAGGGCTTTCACGGTTTCCACGCAGTCGGCGTCAACCACGCCGCGGCCGGCCACGATCACGGGCTTCTTGGCGGCCTTCAGCACTTCCACAGCGTGCTTGAACTGTTCCGGGTTGCCGATGCCGCCGGGGGCGACGCGGTACTGGCTGGGCTTCAGGATTTCTTCATCCAGTTCGCCGTAGAAGTAGTCACGCGGCACGTCCACGAGCACCGGGCCACGCAGGGCGTAGGCGCTGCGGAAAGCGGTGCGCAGCACGTCGGCGGCGCGCTTGGGATGAGGCACGCGCAGGGAAGCCTTGGTCACGGGTTTGAACAGGTTCCACGTGTCGCATTCCTGGAAGCCGTCCCAACCGATGGAAGCGGAACCGGCGCTGGGGGAGATGATGACCATCGGGGTGTGAGCCATGTTGGCAGTGGCCACGGCGGTCACGTAGTTGGTGATGCCGGGGCCGTTCTGGCCGATCACCACACCGGCTTTGCCGGTCAGACGGCAGAAAGCGTCTTCCATGTGGCCAGCGGTCTGCTCATGACGCACGGAGATGAAGTCGATGCCGGCGGCGGGGAACAGGTCCAGCAGGTCCATGTAAGCGGAACCGAGGATACCGCTGACGTGTTTGACGCCTTCTTCCACCAGGACTTCGGCCATCGCCTCACTGGGAGTCATCTTAGGCATAATTAAACTCCTTATGCACACTGTTTATTGTGAACACAACCACGCTTGCAGGGGCAAGCCCGCCGCGTGCGTGGAACCCGAACTCTTCGGTTGTCCCTGACCGGCACAAGGCGTACCGGTCGTGCCCCCACCGGGTGGGAGCTTGGATGACTCTTCATACGACGGAAGCGCGGAACATGTCAACCGTCGTGCTCAAAAATGGCTTCAGCTTCTCGTAATTCCACATAAAATTTTTTTTCACAGATTTTCCGCCGCCCATCGTGGCAGCCGGAGCGGCCCCCATCCTGCCGGAAAAATTGAGCATCTTTCACACTTCCTGTCGCTGGCCCATGCTGCCGAGCAAAGCGGTCAGACAGGCGCGCGTATCGGGGAAGCCGCGGCGCATGGCGGCATATCCCTCCACCACGCGTGCCCTGCCCCCGGCATAGACGACCAGCGAGGCGGCAAAGGCCTCCACATCGAGCGGATCATGCGTGATCATGAGCAGCGGGATGCCCGCTTCCCGCAGCCGCTCCGCCAGCTCGCCGCGCAGGCGTTCGCGCAAGAGCGGGTCCAGCGCGGAAAAGGGTTCGTCCAGCAGCAGCAGGCGCGGCCGCGAGAACAGCGCGCGGGCCAGTGCCACACGCTGCCGCTGCCCGCCCGAGATCTCCCCCGGCTTGCTCTCCGCGAGGTGGGCCAGACCGAGCCGGTCCAGCATGTGCAGGGCCTCATCCCGCAGGTCGGGGTTCGGCCGCCACACGCGCCCGCCGCTGCGGGCATAGGCCACATTGGCCAGCACGGACAGATGCGGGAAAAGGGCATATTCCTGGAACATGTAGCCCAGACGGCGGTCCCGCGCCGGCTGGCAGATATTTTGTGAAGAATCGAACAATACATCGCCCTGCAGACAGATGCGTCCGCTGTCTGGCCGCGCGAGCCCGGCCAGACATTGCAGGGTAAGGGACTTGCCGGAGCCGGAGGCCCCGAAGAGGACGACCGGGCCCTGCCGCAGGGACAGAGCATAGTCCACGTCCAGACAAAAGCGGCTGCCGCCGCCGGCCAGTTCAAGGAAAAGGCGCAGCTCTAGCATGCCGGCCGCCGTTGGGGGAGCCCTCCCTCCCCTGCGGCGCAGGCCTCCTGCCGCAGGAGCCTGCCCGTCAGCCGCCGCTGTGGTCGTGCGGCCCGCGTGGCGCGCGTGCGGCGGCGCAGCCGCACGAGGAGCTCCGCCCCGGCCAGCAGGCCCATGCACAACGCCGATGTGACCAGCACGAGCAGCGTGGCCCTGGCGTCATTCCCCGCCTGGAAGGCGTCATAGATGGCCAGCGCCAGCGTCTGCGTCCTGCCGGGGATATTGCCGGCCAGCATGAGCGTGGCCCCGAACTCGCCCATGCCGCGGGCAAAGGCCAGCATGATGCCCGCAAAGATGCCGCGCCAGGCCAGCGGGAGCGAGATGGTCAGAAAAATACGCCACTCCCCTGCCCCCAGCGTACGGGCGGCATCCTCCAGGCGGCCGTCCACCTGCTCCAGCGCGGCCCGTGCCGATTTGTAGATCAGGGGGAAGACCACCACCGTGGCGGCCACCACAGCGCCCTGCCAGGAGAAGATCAGGCTTATGCCCGCCTCGGCCAGCCACTGCCCCACCAGACCGCGCCGCCCGAGCAACAATATAAGGTAATAGCCCACGACCGTGGGCGGCAGCACCAGCGGCAGGGCGCAGAAGGCATCCAGCACGGAGGGCAGGGCCCCGCGCCGCCGGGAGAGCTTCCAGGCCAGCAGGAGCGCGCCGAGGGACGAGCAAAGCGTCGCCAGGGCCGCGACCCGCAGCGACAGCAGCAGAGGATCCAGGAGGGGGAATTCGTTCATGCCGTATCCGCAACGCACGGACGGGGAGGCATCCCGGAGTGTAAGGATGCCGCCCCGCGTGATCCGCCATCAGGCCGGATTGCCCAGACGCCTCTAGGGCCGGGAGAACCCGTACCGGGCCAGGACCTCGCCCCCTTCCGAAGAGAGCAGGAAGTCCACAAAGGCCTTGCCCTGCGCGGCGTTCTTGCCGGTGGTCGCCACAGCCACAGGATAGAGCACGGGCTTGTGGCCCTTGGCCACGAACGCCACGTCCACCTTGCCGGCCATCTGCCGGGCGTCTGTCGCGTAAACGAAACCGGCATCCACCTCGCCGCGCGCCACATAATCCAGCACCTGACGCACGCTGTTGCCCATGATGAGCCGGGGGGCCAGCGCCTCCCACAGCCCTGCCTGGGTCAGGGATTCGCGGGCATAGCGGCCTGCGGGAACGGAGTCGGGATTCCCCACCGCTATGCGCCCGCATCCCGAAAGTTCGGACATGCCGGCCGGCTTCCTGCTCCCCTTGGGCACGATGAGCACCAGCTCGTTGCAGACGAAATCACGCCGCGTCGCCGGATCGATGAGCCCCGTCTTCTCGGCCTTGTCCATCGTCTCCTGGTCCGCCGAGGCGAAAACGTCCACCGGAGCGCCTTCCTGCATCTGCTTGAGCAGCGGATTGGAGGCGGCATAATTCGTATGGACCGTCAGTCCGGGATGTTTTTTTTCATACAGAGCTTTGAGCTCGCCAAACGCATTGGTCAGACTGGCCGCGCCAGAGACGACCATCTCTTCGGCCTGGGCCGCCGCAGCGCCCATCACCAGCCAGAGTCCGAACAGGCAGGCGGCCAGGCGCGCCTTTCCCGTCCACAGCGAACCGATCCCGCGCATCGCAACGCTCCTTGGGTTGAAAACATGCTGCTGTCTCACAGCGTGGGCCTACCTTGCCCGGCCTGCGCCGCTTTGGCAAACCTCTCACGATCAGCGCAAAAAGCGTGACAAGGGAAATCCTTGCATCATCCTGATTTTTCATGCTAACATTATATATCATGAAAAATGCGCAGCGAGATCGTGAACGTCTGGAAAACCTTTGGCGCTCCCTGAGCCTGCAGGACAGGGAGTGGCTGCGCCGCCGCCTGCTGCCCGCGGACGACGAGCAGACGGGCGCGGCCCGACCGGCGCTTTCCGTGACGGAATGCCGCGCGGCGGAACGCTGGTTCGAGGAGCGTTGCGCCGGGGCCCGCACCGTTCGCGACCGGCAGGCCCGGCTGCGCCTCTGGCTCCTTTTCCTGCTGTTGCGCTACGGCGGCCTGCGGCTGGTCGAGGCCCTTTCCCTGCGCCCCGAGGACTGGGACTGGCAACGGAACTGCCTGCACGTCCGCGGGCGGCCGGACCGTCTCGTCCCTCTCCCGCTGCCCCTGGGCCGCGCCCTGCATGACCGCCTGGAAGACCCCGCCTTTCTGGCCGCGCTGGCCTCCCTGCCCTGCGACAGCAGCCTCATCCGCCGTACCCTTGCCCAGTGCGGCCGGGCCTGCGGTTTCCCCGCCGGGCTGCTGTCCGCCCGCAGCCTGCGTCACAACCGCGCGCGGGAACTGCGGCGGCACGGTCTCTCTCCCGCGCTGGTGGATGCCTTCCTGGGACGCGGCAGGCACGAGGACGCCGCGCCTGCGGCGGGCATGGCGTCCCTGCTGCGGCAGCGGATACAGGGAGAGGACAGCGCCCCCCGCAGCAGCGCCCGCAACACCTTTTCCGGGCGGGTGCTGCGCTGCGCGCCCTGCGGGCTGGCCTGCCGCGTGGAGCTCATCACGCCCGGCGGCCTGCTGTTGACGGCCATCATCACCGAGACCAGCCGCCTCCAGCTCGACATCCGCGAGGGCTGCCGTCTCGCCGCCCAGATCAAGGCCCCGCAGGTCCATCTTGCCGGAGACGGCTGCCCGCCTCCGCCCGACGCCACGCACTTCCGGGGAGAAGTGGAACAACTGCGCAGCGATCAGCGCTGGCGGGAGATCGTGCTGCGCCTTGCCGACGGCGGACGCGTCTGCATCCTGCAGGAGGACGACCACCGGCCCTCCCTTGCCCCGGGCATGGAGGCACATGCCTGGTTCAGCGCGCTTTCCGTCATCCTGTCGGCGGACTGACCCCCGCCGCCCGGCGTCCGCCTGCCCGCGTATCCGCTTGCCAGCCGGGCGAATTCAGGCTAGAGAAACGGGCGCAACCCTGCGGCGTGGCTGCCTGATGCCGCCCGGCAGGCCATCCCCTCCCCAAGGAACCATCATGAGCGAGCACGCTACCGAGAACCGTCCCCGCAAGAGCCTGCGGGAATCCGTTTGCGAGATTGACCGCGATATCCTGCGCCTGCTCATGCGCCGTCACAACCTGCTGCGGCGCATGCACACCGCCAAGGGGCATCTGGACCCCGCGGAAGAAAAATTCCTGCGTGAAGCCTGGGAAGCCGCGGCCTCGCGCGTCAGCCGGGATCCCCGCCTGAGCAGCCGTCTTTTCACGCTCATGCAGGAAGTGGAGTTCCTCCCCCGGCCTGAAGATGAGCCCGCCGACAAGCGTCCGGCCTTCAATCTCGCGCCCGCCACGGCCCCGGTCAGCCTCGCCATGCGCGCGCCGCTGGCCTGCCGCGACACCCGCGCCTGGCTCTATCTGGCGGCGGCGGCCGGACGGCCGCTGCGCCTCGAACCCTGCCTGATGAACGACCCCATCGTGGACTGCGTCAAGATGCTCAACCAGCTGGGCGCCGCGCTCACCCGCGAGAACGACGGCGTGAGCGTCATGTCCGCCGCGCCGCTGGGCGCGCCCGACAAGGTCGTGCACGTGGGGTGCAGCGCCTGGAATTTCTACCTGATCCTGGGGCATTATCTGGGACGCCCCTCCCGCGCCAAGTTCGTGGGAGACGCCGACCTGCGCTTCGCGGACTTTTCCGTGGCCCGGCGTTTTGCGGGCCAGATGGGCGCTCGCCTGATCCAGGCCGTGCCCAAATCCGACGGTCTGCCTGTCCGCCTCGAATGCTCCGGCGTCCTGCCGGACACGGTCCGCCTGCCCGCCGATGCGCCGGTGGAACTGGCCGAAGGCATCCTGCTGGCCGCGCCCTTCTACGCGCAGCCCCTCTGCCTGGACCTTGCCGCCATGTCCGCGCGGGCTGTCGTCTTTGCCCGCACCCTGCCCATCCTGGAGCAGGCCGGGGCGGACGTCCGCCGCGAAGGGGACCGTATCTGCGTGACGCCTGGCCTGTCCGCCCTGCCGCAGCGGCCCCGGCTGCCGCTGGAGGCGGAGCTGGGCCTGCTTTTGCTGGCGCTCTCGCCCTCGCTGGGCGGTACGGTGCGTCTGGAAGGGGTCTGGCCGCAGACGCCCGCCGCACAAGCCGGCTGGGAACTGCTGCGCCGTTTCGGCTGCGCCCCGCGCAGCGAGAAGGGAGAGACGCCCGTCATCGAATTGACGCAAGCCTCGCCGCTGGCCGCCGCCCCCGCCGGCCTGGCCCTGCCCGAGGACTTCCCGGATGAGTGGCTGCCCCTGCCGCTGGCGCTGCTGGCGCAGGCCGCCCTGCGGCACGGCTCCGCCGCCCTGCCGGCGGAACTGCTCGACCGGGGCGGAGAAGACTTCCGTACCGACATGACGAGCTTCTGCACGGCGCTCCACCTCGCTGTGGACAATGGCGTGCTGCGCCCGCAAAGCGAGGAGGAAAGCGCCGGAACCGCCGTGGGCCGGGGCTGGAACGCCCCCACCCCCGTCTGGGCGCTGGCGCTGGCGCTGGCCGCCTGCGCCAGGGACAAGCGGCAGGTGCGGCTCGGCAATCCCGGCATCATCACCACGCTGTATCCGGCCTTCTGGACGCTCTACAACGGCCTGCCCGCGCCGAAGATGGAACGGGAGCCCGCGCCTGCCGCGCCTGTCCAGCGGCAGCGGCGGCGCATCATCACCAGCGCCCTGGCCGACATCCCCGATCTGCCGGAAGATGACTACTGATCCGCGATGGCGATCCGTCATTGACGATTCGCCACGTGACCTCTGATCGTCCGGGACCATCCGCCATGCGCGGGTGGTCCTTTTTTTCGGCAGACGTACGACGGGCACGCCGCCGGCCGCCATAGAGCATTTTCCGTTTGAAACGCGTGGCGTTTCAAAACACCATGCGACCTGTCGTTTTGCGGAAAAAGCGCGGTTTTCCGCCTGGTTTTGGCCGGGCGGAGCTGTGCCGCCGCCTCGCGTCTCACCTTTTTCAAACGCGAAACGCGCTAAAAAAAACGGCAGGCGATCCCGCGGGACCACCTGCCGTCGCTTGCAGCACACAAAAAAGTCTGGCGGCTATTCGCCCTCCACGAGGATCTCCGCCGTACGTACGCTCAACGGCTGCCCGCCGCCGAAAGGCATGGCGGAGATCACGTAGGAATAGCGGCGCTCCTCGCCCGCCGGCGGGCAGGGGCCGGAATAGAGCTTGGTCAGGCCGCCTTCGGCGATCTTGCCGGAACCGTCATTGCTCCACGTGCCGCCGCCGAGCAGGCGCTCCACGGGCTCCATCTCCACGAGGCGCACGTCAAAATACGAGGTTCCCCTGGGCACATCGGTCACCAGGATGGCGGGGGAAAGCCGCGAACAACGATGCACGGGATGGATTTCCACCTCCACGGTCATGCCCTGCGGCGCCGTCTCGGCGACCTCCTGTTTGCCGCCGCAACCGGCAAGCCCGGTCATGAGCAGAAGAGCGCCGGCTGTCAGCCCCCATCGGCCTATGATAAATTTCCGCATGACGTCCTCCCTCATAGGAATTGCAAAACATCGCATTTCCACGGTATAACCAATCCCCCACTGATTGACAACTTGTTTAGGAGTTCCACCATGTCCATCCTTGCCGATAGCGTCACGGGCTACCTTGAGCACGCCTCCTGGATCCGCCGCATGTTCGAGGCCGGGGGCCAGCTCAAGGCCAAATACGGCGCAGACAATGTCTATGATTTCAGCCTGGGCAATCCCGACCTGCCCGCGCCGCCCGCCGTGGCCAAAGGCCTGCGGGACTTTGCCGAACATGCCGGTGAACCCTTTGCCTTCGGCTATATGGCCAATGCCGGTTTCCCCTGGGCCCGGCAGCGTCTGGCCGAACATCTTTCGCAGGAGCAGGGCTGTACGCTCGACGGCGATCATGTGCTGCTGAGCTGCGGCGCGGCGGGCGGCCTCAACGCCTTTTTGCGCGCCGTCATCAATCCCGGCGAAGAGATGCTGACCTTTGCCCCCTATTTCGTGGAATACGGCTTCTATGTCGCCAATCACGGCGGCAGCCTGCGGGCCGTGAACAGCCTGCCCGACACCTTTGCTCCGGACATGGACGCCCTGGAGGCGGCCATCAGCGAAAAGACGCGCGTCCTGCTCATCAATTCGCCGCACAATCCCACGGGCGTCGTCTATACCCGCAGCCAGATCGAAGCCATCACGAGCCTGCTGGAACGCAAGAGCCGCCAGTTCGGCAAGCCCATCTGGCTCATCGCCGACGAGCCCTACCGCTTCCTGGCCTATGACGGGGTGGAAGTGCCTTCCGTCCTGCCGCTGTATCCCTATGCCGTGGTCATCAGCTCCTTCTCCAAGAGCCTCTCCCTGCCCGGCGAGCGCGTGGGCTATGTGGCCGTTTCGCCGCTGCTGCAGGAGCATGGCACGCTCATGGCCGCCCTCACGCTCACCAACCGCATCCTCGGCTTCGTCAATCCGCCGGTGGTGGGCCAGCACATCATGGCGGCCGCCCTGGGCAGCCAGGTGGATCTTTCCATCTACGCGGCACGCCGCAAGGCCATGAGCGAAGTGCTCGACGCCGCGGGCTACGACTACCAGATGCCTGCCGGGGCCTTCTACTTCTTCCCCAAGGCGCCGGGCGGCGACGATGTGGCCTTCGTGAACCGCCTGCTGGAAGAGCGCGTCCTCGCCGTGCCGGGCAGCGGCTTCGGCTACCCCGGCCATTTCCGCCTGGCCTTCTGCGTGGATGAAAAGGTCATCCGCCGCGCCGCCGACGGCTTTGCCGCGGCCCGGGCGGCTTTTTAGGAGGACGTATGCGCGTTTTCCCGCAAGCGCCCCTTTTCCTCACCCTGTTGCTCACGCTGGTCTGCCTTATGCCTCTGGAAGCTCTTGCCCAAAAGGATATCACCAGCGCCGAGGCCAGGGAGCTCATCGCCTCCCCCCCCGACGGCCTGATCATCCTCGATATCCGCACGCCTGACGAATACCGCGCGGGACACATCCCCAACGCGCGCAATCTGGACTTTTTCAGCCCGCGCTTTGAATTCCATCTGGCCGAGCTGCCCAAGAACACGCCCATCCTGCTGTATTGCCGCTCCGGCAACCGCTCGTCGCAGGCGCTGGAATATTTCGAGGAGGCCGGCCTCGGCCCGCTGTACCATCTTGCGAAAGGCTTCAAGCAGTGGCAGCAGGAGGGCATGCCGGTCAGCGGACCGGAACAGGCCCAGTAAAGGGCACGCATCTTGCATATTACAACGTACCGGGAGGAAAAATTTTCCTCCCGGCGTTCTCCCGTTGCGGCCGGCCTGCTGATGCCGCCGGCACGAGAACGGCAAAAGGAAGGAGTTGCCTGTGAATTCTGCTCTTTATATAGGCGCTACCGGCATGAAGGCCCTGAGTACGGGCATGCAGGTGGTCAGCAACAATATCGCCAATTCCAGCACCATTGGCTATAAGCAGCAAAGCATCCTGTTTTCCGACATCATGTACACCACCCAGGCCGGAATGGGGGGCTGGTGGGACAATCAGGAAGACTCCAAGGTGGCGCTGGGGCAGACCGGTCACGGCGTGCAGGTGGACACCATCCGCACCATCTTCACCCAGGGCGGCTTTGAATCCTCCAATACGGTGACGGACCTTGCCCTCAACGGCAAGGGGTACTTCCAGGTGGTGGATGACGCCACCGGCAATGCCTACTATACGCGCGCCGGGGACTTCATCACCGATAACGAGGGCTATCTGCGCAACCCGCAGGGCTATTCCGTCAGCGGCTACCGCTACGACAGTCAGGGCAACCTCTCCAATACGGTGGAGCCCATCCAGATGAGCGCCTTCGAAGTGCTGACGGCCAAGCCCACCAGCCAGATCGAATGGCAGTTCAACCTTGGTTTCGATACGGACAACTGCGTCAGCGAGACCGACCCCTATTTTGCGCTCCAGCAGTCCTACAACGCCACGACCAACCCGCCCATCAGCAATACCGGGGCCAGCTACCAGATGCCCATCACGCTGTATGACGCCGAGGGCAATCCGGTGGAAGTGACGGCGTATTTCGACCGCGCGCCTTCCGACCCCAACGAGACCATCGTGGAATTCGTGCTGGCCAGCTCCACCGTGGTGGAACAGATGCAGGACGCCATCGATGAGGCCAACCGCGAAGATCCCACCAATCCGCAGTCCCTGCCCGAAGGGGCCGGCCTGCTCATGAGCGGCACCCTGCACTTCAACAGTGACGGCACGCTCAAGAGCATGTCCGCCTTCACGCCCACGGAAGAAGGCAACAAGGATCTCACCACCTGGACGCCGGCAAGCCTTTCCGGCGGCGTGCCCCAGTTCACGCTCAACGGCCAGTCCGTGGGCGTCAACTTCGGCATCACCGCCGGCGGCTGGGAAAACGCGCCGGCCACTGCCGCCGCGGTGGGCACCGACGACGCCCTGCTGCCCGGCATGGGCGCGGATGCCGTGGTCAGCAATCGCGCCACCACGGCCTTTGCGGGCAATTCCTACCAGTCCCGCGCTTCTCAGGACGGCTACACCTCCGGCCGACTGACCGCCTACGACATCACCACCGAGGGCGACATCGTCGGCTACTACTCCAACGGCCAGAACATCAAGATGTGGGAGATCCCCGTCTGCCGCTTCACCGCCGAGGACAACCTCTACCGCGAGGGCAACAACCTCTTCAGCGCGACGCAAGACTGCGGCCAGATGGAGATGGGGCGCGCCGGCACCGAGAACTACGGCACCATCAATGCCTACAACATCGAAGGTTCCAACGTGGACCTCTCCACGGAGATGGTCAATATGATCATCACCCAGCGCGGCTTCCAGTCCAACAGCAAGGTCGTCACCACGGCGGACACCATGCTGCAGAAGGCTATGGAGATCAAGCGCTCGTAACCTGTCCCGAACGTCCCTGCCAGCGCCTTTCCCCCTGGGGAAAGGCGCTTTTTTTGGGTCTGCGGCAAAAAATTCCCTTTTTGCGCAAGCGCCCGCCTCGTGATGCTCCGCGCCGTCCGCCGCTCCATGGGGCAGCCCATTGCGCCCTGCTGCGGAATGGGATATACTACGCTTCTGTCCGCGGAGTGTAGTCATGCAGCAAGCCCCCTTTCTTCCCGTCGAGCTTTACGGCGTCATCGGCTGGCCCCTGGGCCAGAGCCTCAGCCCGCTCATCCATAATACGGCCTTTCAGACGCTGGGGCGTGCCGCCGTCTACATGCGCTGGGAGATCGCCCCGGAACGGCTGGCGGCCTTTGTGGACAGCTTCCGCCTGCTGCGCATGCGCGGCTGTTCGGTCACCATCCCGCACAAGGTCGCCATCATGCCGCACCTGGACGAGATCAGCGAGCCGGCCCGCGCTGTGGGCGCGGTCAACACCCTCTACTGGCGGGATGACCGCCTGTGCGGCGAGAATACCGACGTGACGGGCTTCATGGCGCCCCTGCTGGCGCGCGACCTGCCCAGAGACATGCCCGTGCTGCTGCTCGGCGCGGGCGGCGCGGCCCGAGCGGCCGCCGCGGGTCTGCGGGCCCACGGCTTCAGCGCCTGCAGCATCTGCACCCCCTCCGACCGGACGCATCTCCCCCTTGCGGAAGCCTTCGGCATGCAGGCCGTCGCCTGGCAGGACCGGCATGACGTGCCCGCCGGCCTGATCATCAACGCCACGCCTCTCGGCATGCGCGGCAAGGCCGAAGACGAGACGCCCTACGACTTCGCGCCGGCCCGCGCGCAAGGCCGTACGGGGCTGGCGTACGATATCGTCTACAACCCCCTGCGGACGCGCTTCCTGGCCGAGGCCGAGGCGGCGGGCTGGCAGACGCTGGGCGGGCTGGAGATGTTCCACGCCCAGGCCGATGCGCAGTTTTTCCTCTGGACGGGCGAGCATCTGCCCGCGACGGCCCGGCAGGCGCTGGAAGCGGCCCTGCATGGCGGCGAAGAACGGAGGTGAGCGACATGCACGACTACCTGATCCTGCACGGCGTCAACCTCAACATGTTCGGCCGCCGCGATCCCGCCCAGTACGGCACCAGCACCCTTGCCGAGATCGACGCCGCGCTGCGCTCGCTGGCCGAGGAGCTCGACGTGCGGCTGGACATCTTCCAGACCAACCATGAAGGCCGGATGGTGGAACGCATCCATCAGGCCCTCGATGACGGCACACGCGGCATCGTCATCAACGCCGGGGCCTGGACGCATTACAGCTACGCCATCATGGACGCGCTGGGCATGCTGTCCATCCCGGTGGTGGAGGTGCACATGTCCAATGTGCACGCGCGCGAGAGCTTCCGGCACGAATCGGTGCTGGCGCGGGTGAGCGCGGGCAGCATCGCCGGCTTCGGGCCGCACAGCTACCTGCTCGGCCTGCGGGCGGTGCATGCGCTGGCCGCCGGCCGGTAGCGGCCGCGCGAAGCGGACATATTTCCTCGTGAAAAAAACGGCAGAGGCGGGCAGAAGGCTGGATTTTTTCCTGTCCTTGCGTTAGGACAACCTAAATTTGGCTACGCCCCGGTCCTTCAGACTTTAACCCTGTGAGATCCCATGAACGACGCCATTGAACTAAGCCGGATGCGCGATACCGACTTCACGGCGGCAGTGGACGCCCAGAGCGGTCAGAGGATTTCCACCTGTTACCAGTGCGGCAACTGCACTGCCGGTTGCCCCGCAGGCTTCGTCTACGACCTGCAGGTCAATCAGGTCATGCGCGGCGTGCAGCTGGGCCTGAAAAACAAGGTGCTGAATTCCCGTTCCATCTGGATGTGCCTTTCCTGTTCCACCTGTAGTCAGCGTTGCCCCAACAACATCGACGTTGCCGGCGTGATGGAGACCCTGCGGCACATGGCCCGCAAGGAAGGCATTGTGACCGTGCCCAAGGTGGACAAATTCTGGACTTCCTTCCTCGCCACGGTGCGCAAGTACGGCCGTACCTACGAGATCGGCACCATGGTGCTCTACATGCTGCGCTCCATGCGTGTGTTCACCGACGTGGACCTTGCCCCCGCCGCTCTGGCCAAGGGCAAGCTCGGCTTCAAGCCCCACAAGACGCCTGAAGAGGGAGCCGAAGCCGTGGGCCGCATCTTCAAGCGCTATCAGGAACGCGCCAATCGTCAGGGGGTGCGCGCATGAAAATAGCCTACTATCCCGGCTGCTCGGCGACGGGATCGTCCGCCGACTACGAAAAGTCCACGCAGGCCGTCTGCGCCGCGCTGGGCATGCAGATGGAAGAGATCCCCGGCTGGAGCTGCTGCGGCTCCACGCCCGCCCATGCCGTGGACACCCAGCTTTCCGGCGCTCTGAGCGCGCGCAACCTCGACCTCGCCGCCCGGCAGAAAGCCGACATGGTGCTGACGCCCTGTCCGAGCTGCCTCTCCAACCTGCGCCACGCGGCCAAGCGTCTGGAGAACCCCGAATTCCGCGCGGGCGTGAACGAGCTGCTCGATGAACCTCTGTCCGAGAACCTGCCCGAAGCCCTTTCGGTCATGCAGGGCATCGCCCGCGCCTACGACACCGACGCCATCGCCGCGCGCGTGCGCAAGCCGCTGGCCGGCCTCAAGCTGGCCGCCTACTACGGCTGCCTCATGAGCCGTCCGCACGAGGTCATGGAGTTCGGCGATCCCGAGAACCCCACCCTCATGGAGAGCCTGCTCACCGCCTGCGGCGCGGAAATGGTGGACTTCCCCCTCAAGACCGAATGCTGCGGCGCCTCCTACGGCATCCCCGAACGCGCCATGACGGCCCGCCTGACCGGCCGCATCCTCAACCTGGCCACCATGCTGGGCGTGGATGCCGTGGTCGTGGCCTGTCCGCTCTGCCAGATGAACCTCGACCTGCGCCAGCAGCAGGCGGCCAAGGAAGCGGGCGTCGCCTTCAGCATGCCGGTGCTCTACTACACCCAGCTCATGGGCATCGCCTTCGGCCTCGCGCCCAGCGCGCTCGGGCTGGATAAACTCTGCGTCAGCGCCGACAATCTGCTGCGCAAGCTGGATCAGCCTGCTGCCTACAGCAAGGCTCCCGAAGGAGACAAGGCATGAGAATAGGCGTCTTCATCTGCCATTGCGGCAGCAATATCGCCGGCACCGTGGACTGCGCCAAGGTGGCCGAGAATGCGCGGATGTTCCCCGATGTGGTGCTGGCCCAGGACATCATGTACACCTGCGCCGAGCCGGGACAGGCGGCCATCGAGGCCGCCATCCACGAGCACAAGCTCGACGGCGTGGTGGTCGCCTCCTGCAGCCCCCGCATCCATGAGCCGACCTTCCGCCGCACGGTGGAACGCGCCGGCCTGAACCGCTACATGTTCGAAATGGCCAACATCCGCGAGCATGTCTCCTGGATCGGCAAGGACAAGGAAGCCAACACCAACAAGGCGACCGAACTCGTCCAGATCGCCGTGGCCAAGCTGCGCAACGACAAGCCCCTGAAGGCCAAATCCTTCGACGTCAACAAGCGCGTGCTGATCATCGGCGCGGGCGTGGCCGGCATCCAGGCCGCCCTTGACTGCGCCGAAGGCGGCATCCAGGTGGTGCTCGTGGAACGCGAAGCCACCATCGGCGGCAAGATGGCCAAGCTCGACAAGACCTTCCCCACCGTCGACTGCTCGGCCTGTATCCTCGGCCCCAAGATGGTGGACGTGGCCCAGCATCCCAACATCACGCTGTACGCCAAGTCCGAGGTGGAAGACATCTCCGGCTACGTGGGTAACTTCAGCATCAAGATCCGCAAGCGCGCCACCTATGTGGACTGGGACAAGTGCACCGGCTGCGGCGCCTGCACGGAAAAGTGCCCGGCCAAGAAAACGCCGGACACCTTCAACGAACTGGTGGGCCCCACCACGGCCATCAACATCGCCTTCCCGCAGGCCATCCCGAAGAAGGCCGTCATCAATCCCGAACACTGCCGCCAGCTCACCAAGGGCAAATGCGGCGTGTGCGCCAAGGTCTGCCCCACCGGCGCCATCAACTACGAACAGCAGGATGAGATCATCACCGAGGAAGTGGGCTGCATCGTGGCCGCCACCGGTTACGACCTCATGGACTGGACGGTCTATGAAGAATACGGCGGCGGACGCTACCCCGACGTGGTGACCTCCCTGCAGTACGAGCGCCTGCTCTCGGCTTCCGGCCCCACCGAAGGGCACATCAAGCGTCCTTCCGACGGCAAGGAACCCAAGAACATCGTGTTCATCCAGTGCGTGGGCTCGCGTGACCGCTCCATCGGCCGTCCGTACTGCTCCGGCTTCTGCTGCATGTACACCGCCAAGCAGGCCATCCTGACCAAGGACCACATCCCGGATTCCAAATCCTTCGTCTTCTACATGGATATCCGCGCCAACGGGAAGATCTACGACGAGTTCACCCGCCGCGCCATGGAAGAATACGGTACGGAATACATCCGCGGCCGCGTGTCCAAGATCTACCCTGACGGCGAAGGCCACCTCATCGTCCGCGGCGTGGATACGCTGCTCGGCGAAGGCGTGGAGATCAAGGCCGACCTCGTGGTGCTGGCCGTGGGCGTGGAAGCCGCCAAGGGCTCGCCCAAGCTGGCCGAAAAGCTGCGTATCTCCTACGACAGCTACGGCTTCTTCCTGGAAAGCCACGTCAAGCTGAAGCCTGTGGAGACCAATACCGCCGGCGTGTATCTGGCGGGCGTCTGCCAGGGCGTCAAGGACATCCCGGCCTCCGTGGCCCAGGGTTCCGCCGCCGCCGCCAAGGTGCTGGGCCTCTTCTCCAAGGACAAGCTGGAGAACGACCCGCAGATCGCCAGCGTGGACATGAAGCGCTGCGTGGACTGCGGCAAGTGCATCCGCTGCTGCCCCTTCGGCGCCATCAAGGAAGTGGAGTTCCGCGGCAAGATGTACGCTCAGGTCATCGAAACCGTCTGCCAGGGCTGCGGTCTCTGCACCTCCACCTGTCCGCAGGGCGCCATCCAGCTCTCTCACGCCACCGACAACCAGATTCTTGCGGAGGTTAACACGCTATGCCAGTGCTGAACGGCAAAGAACTGCGAATTGTGGGTTTTCTCTGCAACTGGTGTTCCTACGGCGGTGCCGACACCGCCGGTACGGCCCGTGCGGGACAGCCCACCGACCTGCGTATCATCCGCGTCCCCTGCTCGGGCCGCATCGATCCGCTCTTCATCGTGAAAGCCCTGCTCAACGGCGCTGACGGCGTGCTGGTCTCCGGCTGCCATCCGCGCGACTGCCACTATGCCGCGGGCAACTTCTACGCCCGCCGCCGCCTGGAAGTGCTGAAGCAGTTCCTGCCCGTGCTCGGCATCGACGACCGTCGTTTCGAGTACACCTGGGTGTCCGCTTCCGAAGGCCAGCGCTGGCAGCATGTGGTGCAGACCTTCACCAAGCGCATCCATGACCTGGGCCCGGCTCCCCGTCTGGAAGATCCGGAACCGCTGCTCAAGGTGGTGGACATGGCGCTGACCTCGCTGCGTCCCCTGGGCACCGGCCAGAAAAACAAGCTGGACGAGCTCAAGGCCGCCATCAAGGCCAAGCTGCCCGAACTGGACGTGGTCATCGGCTGGCAGCAGGGCTACGACGCCGCCCGCACCGTGCCGCTCTTCATGCGTACGCCCGAAGACGTGGACAAGCTGGTGTGGGGCCCCTTCAACGTCAACAACCCCGCCGTCTACCTACCCCAGTACAAGGGCAAGAAGGTGGGCATCGTGGTGAAGGGCTGCGACGCCAAATCCGTGGTGGAACTGCTGCAGGAAAACCTGATCAACCGCGAGGACGTGACCATCTTCGCCATGCCCTGCGAGGGCACGCTGGATATGGCCCGCGTCAATCAGGAACTGGGCCGCTACACCACCATCGACAAGGTGGAGTATGACGAAGCCGGCGTGACCATCACCGCCGACGGCAAGGAACACCGCTTCTGCATGAACGACTTCGCGCAGGGCAAGTGCTACGGCTGCACCATGCCCACCGCGGTGCTCTCCGACACCCTCATCGGCACGCCCACCGAAGTGAAGCCCGGCCCCTACACCCCGCCGGAACTGGCCCTGCTCGACTCCATGAGCCTGGACGAGCGCCTCGCCTTCTGGCGCGGCCAGATGGAACGCTGCATCCGCTGCTATGCCTGCCGCAACGCCTGTCCCATGTGCGTCTGCCGCGACTACTGCATCGCGGAGAGCCGCGAACCGCACTGGATCTCGCAGGAAGACAGCACCCGCGACAAACTCTTCTTCCAGACGATCCATGCCATGCACCTGGCCGGCCGCTGCACCGGCTGCGGCGAGTGCCAGCGCGCCTGCCCCGTGGGCATCCCGATCCTGGCCCTGCGCCAGCAGATCGCCCGCGCCGTGGGTCAGCTCTTTGACGGCTACAAGTCCGGCGTCGATCCCGAAGCCGTTCCGCCGCTCTTGGGCTACGAAGTGGAAGAAAAGAACATTCATGAGAGGGAGTGGAAATGAGCATCACCCGATTTGTAAAGCCTGAGGGCCTCCCGGCGTTTCTGGCTCACCTCTCCAAGGACGCCCGTGTGCTGGCCCCTGTGGTGAAGCCCGCCGACAAGCGTTCCGTGGTCTTCGAACCGTGGAAGGAAGGCAAGGAATTCACGCTGGAAAAGGCCACCGTGCCCGCCAAGGCCGCCGTGCTGCCCCAGTGCGAGACCCTTGTCAGCTACCGCAAGGTCAAGGACAAGGCCAATCCGCAGAACGTCAAGCTGGAACTGGACGACACCCCGCAGGCCGAGACCACGGTCGTCTTTGCGGCCCGTCCCTGCGACGCCCGCGGCTACGTCACGCTGGACCGTCCCTATCTGAAAGGCCCCATCGCCGACCCCTACTACAAGGCGCGGCGTGAAAAGCTGACCGTCATCACCCTCACCTGCAACAGCGGCTGCAACACCTGTTTCTGCCACTGGGTGGGCGGCGGTCCTTCCTCTCCGGAAGGTTCCGACATCCTGATGACCGAACTCAGCGACGGCTACATCCTCCAGGGCATCACCCCCAAGGGCGACGCCCTGCTGGAAGGCAGCGGCCTTGATGACGGCGCGGACCGCTTCAAGGAAATGGAAGATGTGCGCAAGGCTGCGTGGGCCACGCTGGTCAAGGCCCCCAACCTCAAGGACGCGCCGGCCAAGGTGGCGGCCAAGTTCACCGATGTGGACTTCTGGACCCGCGAGACCGACCGCTGCCTGTCCTGCGGGGCCTGCACCTACTTCTGCCCCACCTGCTACTGCTTCAACATCACGGACGAAGGCGAAGCCACCAGCGAAAAGGGCGGACGCCGCCTGCGGACCTGGGACAACTGCATGTCGCCCCTGTTCACCCGCGAGGCCAGCGGTCACAACACGCGTATGGAAAAGGCCCTGCGCATGCGTAACCGCGTCTCCCACAAGTTCTCCACCTATCCGGAGAACTGGGGAACCTTCTCCTGCAACGGCTGCGGCCGCTGCATCAGCAACTGCCCCGTGAGCCTGGACATTCGCCAGATCGTGCTGGATGCCATCAACGCCGACAAGGCCGCTAAGTAGAGGTTAAGACATGGCGACTCAAAGCAAAAAGGAAGGGATGCTGCGCGAGCTGACCCCCCGTCCGCTCCCGCAGGGCAATCCCTACAAGCCCATGGCGGCCACTGTGGTGGAAACCATTCAGGAAACGGGCAACATCAAGACCATTCGCGTCGTGATCGACGATCCTGAGCAGATGGCCAATTTCAAGTACGAACCCGGCCAGGTGGGCCAGCTCTCGGTCTTCGGCGCCGGCGAGTCCACCTTCGTCATCAATTCGCCGCCGTCCATGAAGGATTACCTCCAGTTCTCCGTCATGCAGGCCGGTGAAGTGACCTCCACCATCCACCGCCTCTCCGCCGGGGACAAGGTGGGCGTGCGCGCTCCCCTTGGCAACTTCTTCCCCTACGAGGACTGGAAGGGCAAAAACATCTTCTTCGTGGGCGGCGGCATCGGTATGGCTCCTATCCGTACCATCATGCTGCACATCCTCGAACGCAAGAAGGATTACGGCAAGGTCAGCCTGCTGTACGGCGCCAAGAGCCCCAGCGATATGGCCTTCAGCTACGAGCTGCAGGGCTGGCTGGACAATCCCGACCTGGATTGCCACCTCTGCATCGACAATCCGGCCGAAGGCTGGCAGCACAAGGTGGGCCTCATCCCCAACGTGCTGACCGAGATCGGCCCCAAGCCGGACAACTGCGTGGCCGTGCTCTGCGGCCCGCCGATCATGATCAAGTTCACGCTGCAGGCCCTGGAAAAGCTGGGCTTCCAGCATGAGAACATCGTGACCACGCTGGAAAAGCGCATGAAGTGCGGCATCGGCATCTGCGGCCGCTGCAACATCGGCAGCCACTATGTCTGCATCGACGGCCCCGTCTTCACGCTGAAGCAGCTCAACGGTCTGCCGCCGGAACTCTAGTTCCCGCGGCGTGATGCCTCACATATGGCGGTGGAGCCTGGCTCCACCGCCTTTTTTTATCCCCACCGCGCGACTGCCCCTTCTCTCGCGCAGCCGCTTCTTCTTAGAGCATTTTCCGTTTGGAACGCCTTGCGCGTCCAACCGTACGATCTCTCATTTCAGAAAAAATCCTGTGCTTCCAATGAGTTTCTGTCGGCAAGTCCTGTGCTGACCTCTGAAGTTTTTGCCTTTGGGAGCGACAAAACCCCCTAGTTTTTTCCTTCATTTGGAAAATTTTATTGACTCATAGGAAAATTCTCCATAGTAACAAGAAAAAGTATCTCATTGGAAAATTTTCCCTCCAAAAAGCCAGTTAAGACAAATTTTGAGAAAAAAATCGAGAAAAATTTTCCAATAAAAAAATATGAGGTCAACATGCAATCCCCGGCAGTGAGCATTTTCAACGACGTTCTGGGGCCCATCATGACGGGGCCGTCCAGTTCGCACACGGCAGGCCCGTGGAGGATCGGCTACTTTATCCATCATCTGATGCCGCAGTTCTCCGCCGTTCGCATCCTTTTTCCGCAAAAGGGCTCCTATGCGGGCGTCTATAAGGGGCAAAAATCGGACATCGCCCTGGTCGCCGGCCTGCTCGGTATGGAGGTCACTGATCCCGACTTCCGCCACTCCCTTGTCCGCCTGAAGGAAAAAGGCATCACGCTGTCCATCGAGATCGTGGACATGCCGCTCGATCATCCCAACCTGAGCGTCGTCGAACTCGCCGACGCGGCCAGCGGCAGAAGGCTTTCCGTCAGCTCGTGGTCCGTGGGCGGCGGCATGTTCGCCGTCCGTTCGCTCAACGGCCACGCCCTGAACTGCGCCGGCGACGCCCACGAGCTCCTTTTCCTTGCGCCCGACGGCGAGGCCGGACGTCTGGACGCGCTGACGCCGCTGCTGGCGGGGCTTGAGCATGTCCTCAGCCGGACGCGAGACGGCGAGCTGCTGCATATCGGCCTCACGCAGAGTCCGTCCGCAGAGCTGATGCAATGCCTTGCGGCTGCCAGCCGGGAGCAGGGCATCAACTTCATGCACGTGCCGGCCATCCTGCCGGTGACGGCCCAGCCGGAGGACAGGACGCCCTTCCGTACGGCGGAGGAACTGCAGCACTTTCTGGAAACTTCGCCCATGCCGCTTTGGCAGGCGGCCGTACGCTACGAATGCGCCCGCAGCGGCTGGACGGAAGAAGAAGTGCTGGCCTATGCGGCGCGCCTTGTGAGGATCATGCGGGAGGCCATCACCGCCGGTCTGGGCGAGGGGCTGGAAAGCGCAGGCTTCATCACGCCCAGCGCGGCCAAGCTGCATGCCCGCGCCGGGAGCATGACGGACATGGGGCATATCGGGCGCGGCATCATCTACGCCACTGCCGTCATGGAGAACAACAGCGCCATGGGCCGTGTGGTGGCCGCCCCGACCGCCGGTTCCTGCGGAGTCATCCCCGGTATCCTCTTCGGCCTCACGGGCCTTGGCGAGACAGACGAGCAGGAAGCCGCAAAAGCGCTGCTCTGCGCCGGCCTTGTGGGCGTCTTCATTGCCAGCCAGGCCACGTTCGCGGCCGAAGTGGCGGCCTGCCAGGCGGAGATCGGCGCGGCAAGCTGCATGGGGGCCGCCATCGTCTCGCATTATCTGGGCAGCGATGTCCGCACGGCCCTGCAGGGGGCCTCACTGGCCCTGCAAAACATGCTGGGGCTCGTCTGCGACCCCGTGGCGGGCTGCGTCGACATCCCCTGCATCAATCGAAACTCCACTGCCGTGGGCAATTCCTTCATCGCCGCCAATATGGCGCATGCCGGTTTTGATGCGGTCATCCCCCTGGATCAGACCATTCAGGCCATGTACTCGGTGGGGACCATGCTGCCCCGCGAGCTGCGCTGCACCGGCCTCGGCGGCCTCTGCCTCACGGCAAAGGCACGGCAGATCGAAACGGATCTTCAGGCAAAACGACAGCAAACCAGATAAAGGAGGTCGCTCCATGTCCACAGTTTCCGTCAGTTATGAAGAAGCGCCTTTTGGCAGGCTCCACTGGAAGGTCTTGCTGGGCGGGGTGTTCGGTCAGTACAGCGATGGCTTCATGCTCGGCTCCATCGGCATCGCCCTCAGCCTGGCCACCACAGAACTGGGTCTGACATCCTGGACGCTGGGCCTCATCGGCGCGGCATCCCTGTTCGGCCTCATGTTCGGCAGTCTCTTTGCCGGCCCCATCGTCGACCGCTTCGGACGTCAGGCCATCTATCAGTATACCATGCTGATCTTTGCCGCCGTCTCCATCCTGCAGTACTTCGTCAGCAGCGCGGGCCAGCTGCTGGCTCTGCGACTGCTGCTGGGGCTGGCCATCGGCGCGGATTACGCCGTGGGCGTCACTCTGGTCAGCGAATGGACGCCGCTCAAGCAGCGGGCCAGGGCGCTGGGCTTCATGCAGGCCATTTGGGCCGCAGGCTACGTCAGCGCCTACATCACGGGCTACTTCCTGCAAGAGGCCGGCTGGCGCTGGATCCTGCTGAGCTGCGCGGTGCCGTCCTTCATCTCGCTCTTCGTGCGCTACGGCACCCCGGAATCCCCCATCTGGCTCATGGGCAAGAATCGTGAGGCGGACGCGCAACAGGTCATCCGCACGCACCTCGGCGAAGGCTACTGCATCCCGCCCCTGCCGCAGCAGACCACGCAACTCGGCTGGCAGGATCTCTTCAGTCCCCGCTGGCGCACCAGAAGCCTCGTTTCCGGTTCCTTCTACGCCTTCCAGGTCATCCCCTACTTTTCGCTCAGCATCTTCCTGCCCATCATTTTCAAGAACTTCAACATGGAAGACCCCTATACCTCGGGCATCGTCTTCAACGTCTTCCTCTTTGCCGGGGTCATGTTCGGCACCTGGATCGTGGACAAGGTCTCCCGCCGGGGCTTCCTGATCTCGACGTTCTACCTCTGCGCGCTGGCGCTGCTGGCCATCATTTTCGTGCCCACGTCCTCGGCGATGGCCATCACCCTACTGATCTCCGTCTTCAGCTTCACCATCGCCGCGGCATCGGTGCTGGAATACGCCTACCCGCCCGAACTCTTCCCCACGGAGATCCGGGGCTGCGGCATCGGCTTCACCATCGCCTGCAGCCGCATAGGCGCGGCGGGGGCGACCTTCCTGCTCCCCATCGTGCTTGACGCCTGGGGCACCAATGCCGCCCTGGCCGGCTGCATCGCGGCCCTGGTGGCAGGTGGGCTCATCTGCCAGATGTTCGCCCCGGAGACCAACAAGAAGTTCCTCACCCCCAACGCCTGACACCAGCCGGGGAGCGGCAGACCTTCAGCGTCTGCCGCCCCTCTCCTCCTCACGAAAAGCCCCCTGCGGCAACTGCCGCAAGGGGCTTTTCTCACTCCTGCCGGGTACGGAAGCCGGCGGAGAAAAGACGTGCTGCGCCGCAGCGCCTCACACGTATATCCAGAAAGAGACGCAGCGTCCCGGAGCGGTCTTGCGGTACTTGTGGATGGTGTGCGCCTTGATGAAGATGACGTCTCCCGGCGTCATGGCGTAAGAATCCTCGCCAATGACCAGATTCATGGCCCCCTCCACCACGATGCCGAATTCATCGTAGTGATGGCCCCAGGACATCTCTTCCTGAAAATTGTCCTCGTCGATGATCATGCTGACGATCTTGGCCTTGGGGGACTTGTCGAACAGGGTATTGTACAGCACGCCGGACTCGGTGGAAAAAATGTTCGGCTGCTCGTTATAGCGGGCCAGGATCTTCTCGCCGCTGGGAAAGCGTTCATCCAGCAGATCGATCATGGAGATCTGCAGGGCTTCGCACAGCTTCTGCATATTCGCCAGCGAAGGCGTGGAGACGCCGTTCTCCAGTTTGCTGAGATAGGAGATGGACAGGCCGGTCAGCTTGCCCAGTGCAGCCAGCGTCAACTTTCTTTCCTTTCTGTGCTTCCGCAAACTGCTTCCAAAATCCATATCGCGCTTCCTTCACCAGACCCGGCGGGGACGGTTCTTTTCCCTGAGAAAAAACATTATTCCGAGCATTTTACGTGTATTCAAATTCAACAGCAGTGTCAAGCCGCACACGGAGCGGATGCCGCCGGGACGCATGCCCTCTTCCGCGCCCGCTCCCCTTGCGGGAACGGAGGCATTTGGGCATAGTCGCGGCAGATACGCAAAAGAGAGGCAAAATGTCAATGATGTTCATGGCCGTGCTGACGGTGGAATTCGCCCTGCACGGCAACGACAATCTCAAGGCCAAGCGCCGCGTGGCCAACAGCCTCAAGCAAAAGGTGCGCAACCGCTTCAATGTGGCCGTGGCCGAGGCCGGTACGGAGGACAGCCTCACCCGCCTGCGGCTGGCCGTGGTGTCCCTGTCCAACAGCGAGAGCCATCTGCGCAGCCGCATGGACAAATGCGCCCTGATGATGGAGGCCGTCTGCCCGGAAGAAATGATCGAGAGCGAGGTGGAGATCTATGCAGCCGACTGAGCTTATCCCCGACGCCTGGCGCGCCCCGGCCGCGCGCATGGCCGACGCCCTGCGCGGGCTGGACCGCGTCATCATCGCCGGGCATGTCAATCCGGACGGGGACGCGCTCGGCTCCGTGGCGGCCACGGGCTGCCTGCTGCAAGGTCTGGGCAAGGAATGCGTGCTCTACAGCAAAAGCGGCGTGCCGCCCTACCTCGGCTTCCTCCCCTTGCCCGGCTGCGTGCACGACAGTCTGCAGCGCCTGCCCTTCCGCCCCGCCGCCGCGGTGCTGCTGGACTGCGGCGAACCGCACCGGCTCGGCGACGAGCTGGAAAAGGCCCTGCCCGGCCTGACCACCTGCAACATCGACCATCACCTGGGCAGCGACGGCATGGGCAGCCTGGCCAACTGGATCGAACCGCAGGCCGCCGCCACGGCGCAGCTCGTGGCCTATGTGGCCATCAGCGCCGGCCTGCCGCTGGAGGGCAGGCTCGGTCAGGCCCTGGCCCTGGGCCTCATCACGGATACGGGCGGTTTCGCTCACGGCAACACCAGCGCGGCGGTCCTGCATCTGGCGGCTCACCTGGTCGAGAACGGCTGCGACATCCCCCTGTTGCGGCAACAGTTGGAAAACTGCTGGAGCATGGGGAAGATGCGCCTCTGGGCCCGGCTCATGCAGCGCATACAACTTTTGACCGACGGAACGCTTGCCTTTTGTGCCGTTCAGTTGGATGATTTACAGAGCTGTGGAGCAACCAAGGAAGACCTGGAAGGCTTTGTGGAACAGATGCGCCGCCTTGCCGGCGTGCGGGCGGCCGCCCTGCTGCGCGAGGACGCGCCGGGCATCCACAAATTCAGCTTGCGCTCCTTCGGCGAAACGGATGTACGGGCTGCCGCCGCCGCATTGGGAGGCGGCGGACACCGGAACGCGGCAGGAGGCACCCTGCGCATGGAGGCCGCGCAGGCGGCCGAAACGCTGACCAGGGCTGTCGCTGCCGTCCTTTGACAGCATGGCTGACAGGAAAGCTCAGCAATGCTCCATGACAGGAGGGAATCATGAACGAGCATGAACGAGTGCAGAACACTGTCGATGAACCGGAACGGACGCCATCTGACCGGCGCCGTTTCCTGCTGGGCCTCGTGGCCGCCGGTCTGGCCTACGTCACCCCCACCCTGCTGGGGCTGGATGAGGCCGAGGCCGAACCGTGGAAGAGGCATTCCAACAGGCGTCGCACCCGGCGGACCCGGCCCAGCAACCGCCGCCGGACCAGACGCACGCGCCCCAGCCGTCGTCGTCCCGACCGTACCCGGCCCGGCCGCACCCGTCCCGGACGGACACGGCCCAGCAGACGGCCCGGCGGGCCCCATCCGGGCAGGCCGGAACCGCGTGACCGCTACAGGACGCGGCCTTCCCGCCGTGACGGCAGGCCAGGCGAGAACGTAAAGCGTTTCGAAGGCCTTGACCGCGATCACAGAAGGCCGGACGGCCCGCGCCGCGACACGTAGCTGACATGAAACCGGGCGGCAGGCTCCCTGGCCTGCCGCCCGAACGCCCGCCGTGCGGGCTGACGCTTTTCTGACGCCGCCCGCGGTATACACAACGCTGTCCTCAACACCATACCAGCGGAGCGCGCATGGAGGCATGCGCCGGCCGCTGCCGCACAGGGAGTCAGCCCATGTCCCAACAGCAACAACGCGACAACACCGCAACTCGGCAACCGGCCGCCGGCAGCAGCCGCCGCCGCTTCCTGCTTGGCCTTGTGGCCGCCGGCATGGCCTACACCGCCCCCACCCTATTGGGGCTGGACGAGGCCCAGGCCCATTCCTATCATACCTACCGCAGCCCTCGCTCCCGCCGCACCTATCGCAGCCCGCGGTCCCGGCACAGCTATTACGGGCATCCCGGCGGCGGCTACCAGAGCGGCCCCGCGCCCAGCGGCTACCAGGGGCCCACCGGTGGAGCCGGAGGCTATCGTGGCGGCACCGCGCCCTCGCACGGCGGCGGCTTCCGTCCCAATTAACCGACGGTCAGACCACGCATGCCGACAGCAACCAGCCGGGATATCTGCTTCCGGGGGATACCGGGGCCCGTACGCCTGCTGCCCGGCGCGGCTGAGGGGACGGACGCGCTCCTGCGCGCGCTCCGCCGGGTGCTGGGCTGCTGGCCGCACCACATCCCGGCCATTGCGACGGGAACGTCCCCCAGCTTCCTGGTGGAGCCGCTGGCGGGCGGAGCTTTCCGGCTGCACGGGGCAAGCCCGGAAGCCACGGATTTCACGCCGTTCCATCCGCAGGATGCCGTAGCCCGGTTGCGGCCGGGCTACAGCCTTGAACCGAGCCTGACCTGTCTGGCCTGCACGCTCGCCGTGGAGCTCGTCGCCGTCTACGAGACGCAGCATACCAGCCAAATGGGCATCCATGCCGCCGCAGCCGTCCGCGACGGGCGCACCGTCCTCTTCTGCGGCACGCACAAGGCAGGTAAAAGCGCGCTCATGGCCCGTCTGCTGCTGGACGGCTGGCAGGGCCTTGGGGACGACATGCTGGCGCTGAGTCCGGCGGGAGAGCTTTTCTCCTACGGTTTTGCCCCCCGCCTGCGGCTCCCGCTGCCGGAGTGCGAGAGCCTCGCCCCCCTGCGGGGCCCGTCCTCGCCCTACGCCGCCTGCGGCGACGACTACTATCTTTGCTGCGATCCCGCACGCCTGCCCATGCTGCCGTGGGGGACGCTCCTGCCGGTGGATGCCGTCGTCATCCTGGACAGACAGGAAGATCCGGCCGCCGCCTGCGGCCTGTTGCCGCAAGCCCGGCAGGACGACATGCGGGATCTGCTGCTGCGCTTCCTGTTGCGGGACGGCCGGGCCGGCCTTGCCCTGCGCACGGCCTGCGACCTGCTCCAGCGCGTCCCCTGCCGCGTGCTGCGCTACCGAACGCTGGACGAGGCCGCCGCCCTGCTGGACGGCTGGCAGGCCGCCGCCTTCTCCCCCGGCCTGCCGCAGCCCCAGCCCGTCGTCCCGGCTGTGACAGACGACCTTGCCGCGCCTTGCCCGCCGCGTGAGGGCGTACGGCCACCACGGGCGTTTCGCCGCCGTCACGCTCGCGGCGTGCGCCGACCCCCCGACGCCCTTCCCGCCGCCTGGCGGCAGCGTCCCGGCGTCATCTTCCGGCAGGATGCCGCCGGGGGCTTCCTGGCGCGGGACGAGGAGGCCGCCGGACGGGACGGCCGCGTCTTCCGGCTCAACGGTATGGGGTGCGCGCTCTGGCAGCTCTGGGAGGAACCGGGCAGCGATGCGGAACTGGCCGCCCTGCTGGCCGAAGCCTTCCCCCAGGCGGGCCTTCCCCGTATCCGCCGGGACGTGACGGCTCTGCGGCAGCGCCTTTGCGCAGCCGGTTTCCTCGAACAGGTGGAGACGTCCTGAACGGCCCCCGTCGAATAGCGCATTTTCCGCTTGGAACGCTTGGCGCTTCGCGGAAAAACGCGGTTTTTCCACTTGATTTGGGCCGGACGGCGCTGCACCGCCGCCTCGCATTTTGTTTTTCAAAGGCAAAATGCTCTAGCCCCGCACCCGTCGTATGGAGCCGGTTCCTCTGCCGGAAAAGCTTTGACTTGTGGCCCTGTCACAGGTATATTGGTGCATTGCGTATGATGACCAAGCAAAACTCTCCTGCCCTGCCGCAGCTGCATGGCGTGCTGGTGCTCGACAAGCCGTCCGGTCCCACTTCCGCCCGTTGCCTTTCGGTGCTCAAACGTCTGGGACAGAAAAAGATCGGCCACGCCGGCACCCTTGACCCGCTGGCTTCCGGCGTCCTGCTGGTGCTGCTCGGACAGGGGACCAAGATCGCCTCGCACCTGCTGGCGGACGGCGGCAAGGTCTACAGCGGCGTCCTTCGCCTCGGGCAGGAAAGCGACACCTGGGACAGCCAGGGACAGATCCTGCGCGAACTGCCGTGGCAGGATGTGAGCGAGGCGGCCGTCCGCGCCGAAGTCAGCGCCTGGCGGGAGCTGACGGAGCAGGAAGTGCCCGCATACTCGGCGGCCAAGCATGAGGGGCAGCCCCTCTACAAACTGGCCCGCAAGGGCGTGGAGACGCCGGTCAAGATCAAACGCATGGAGATTTCGCAGGCGGAAGTGCTGGAAATGGCCCTCCCGCTTGTACGCTTTCGGGTCGCCTGCAGTTCCGGCACCTATATACGTTCCCTGGCCCACAGCTTGGGGAAACGACTTGGGTGCGGAGCCGTGCTCACGGAACTGACCCGCGAGTACAGCCACCCCTTCGGCCTGGATGCGGCCGTGTCGCTGGACGCCATCACGGCGGACCCGGCGTGCATGGTCCGTGGCCTGCGCCCCCTGGCGGAAGCCCTGCCCCACTGGCCGCGCGTGGATCTCACGCCGGACGAGGCGCGGCGCATCCGCAACGGGCAGACGGTGCCCTGCCGCGGCGAAGGCTGCCGCGCCCTGCTCATGGAAGCGGGCTGCGAACTGGCCCTCGCCGAACGCCGGGAACTGCCGCAAGGCGACTGCTGGGCCGTGTTGCGGGGGCTTTGGAACTAACCCTCTTCCTTATAAGGAGAACTGCTGTGGTGATGGATGCCAATCAGAAAAAGGCCGTTATCGACGCTCACGCCAAACACGAAGGGGACACCGGTTCCCCCGAGGTGCAGGTGGCCCTGCTGACCGCCCGCATCGAAGGCCTGACCGGCCATTTCAAGGTGCACAAGAAGGACTTCCACTCCCGCACCGGCCTGCTCAAGCTGGTGGGTCAGCGCCGCAAGATCCTGAACTACCTCAAGAAGAAGGATATCCAGCGCTACCGTGCCCTCATCGAGAAGCTGGGGCTGCGCAAGTAATCCATTGTTTCGGAGGGGGAGCCGCGGCGCGGCTCCCCCTGCCGCCTTTTGCGGCAGGAAACGCCCCGGCGACGGGGCACAACGCAGGAAGGGGGGTCCGGGAAAAGCCGGCGCGCAACGTTCAGGCCGGTTTTTGGCGGAATCCCCTTCATCAAGGAAATACCATGTCTGATATGTTCAATCCGACCCGCGTCACCGCCATGGTCGGCGGCAAGGAAATCATCTTCGAGACCGGACGCCTGGCCAATCAGGCCCACGGGGCCGTCTGGGTGCAGTGCGGCGGCACGGTGGTGCTGGTCACCGTCTGCTCGCAGCCGCTGGAGAACGACAAAGGCTTTTTCCCGCTGACCGTGGAATATTCCGAAAAGATGTATGCCGCCGGGCGCATCCCCGGCAGCTTCTTCCGGCGCGAGATCGGCCGCCCCTCCGAGCGTGAGACCCTCGTCTCCCGCCTCATCGACCGTCCCATCCGTCCGCTCTTCCCCAAGGGCCTCAACGAGGACGTGCAGGTGCTGGCCAGCGTCATCTCCGCCGATCCGGAAAACGAGCCCGACGTGCTGGCGCTCACCGGCGCTTCGGCCGCGGTGCTGCTCTCGCCCCTGCCCTTTGAGGGCCCGGTGGCCGGTGGCCGCATCGGCCGCATCGACGGACAGTTCGTGCTCAACCCCACCTATGAGGAGCAGGAAAAGAGCGATCTGAACATCGTCTTCGCCGCCTCGGCCGATGCCCTGACCATGGTGGAGGGCGAAGCCCGCTTCGTGCCCGAAGACATCATCATCGACGCGCTGGAATGGGGCCGCAAGGAGATCCAGCCCCTCATCGCCGCGCAGCTCAAGCTGCGCGAACTGGCCGGCAAGGAAAAGATGCCCTTCACGCCCCACGAGGACAATCCCGTGCTCGTGGCCCGCGTGGAAGAGCTCGCCCGTGAGGCCGGCATCGAGGCCGCCCTGCGCGTGCCGGACAAGATGGCCCGCAAGGATGCCCGCAAGGACGTGAAGGACAAGGTCATGGAGGCCCTCAAGGCCGATCCGGCCTGGGCCGAGAGCGAAGAACTGCGCGAAGTGGGCGATATCCTCGGCGCGCTGGAAAAGACCATCGTCCGCGCCCGCATCGTCAATGAGGGCATCCGCATCGACGGCCGCGACACCAAGACGGTGCGCCCCATCCAGATCCAGACCGGCCTGCTGCCCCGCGCCCACGGTTCGGCGCTCTTCCGGCGCGGCGAGACCAAGTCGCTGGTGGTCACCACCCTGGGCTCCTCCACCGATGAACAGCGTATGGACGGCCTGAACGGCGACGTGACCAAGCGCTTCATGCTGCATTACAACTTCCCGCCCTTCAGCGTGGGCGAAGTCAAGCCCGTGCGCGTCTCCCGTCGCGAGATCGGCCACGGAGCGCTGGCCGAAAAATCCCTGCGGCCCATCCTGCCCGCCGACGCGGACTTCCCCTTCACCCTGCGCGTGGTGGCCGAGACCGTGGAATCCAACGGTTCGTCCTCCATGGCGGCGGTCTGCGGCGGCTCGCTCTCGCTCATGGACGCGGGCGTGCCCGTGAGCGCCCCTGTGGCCGGCGTGGCCATGGGCCTCATCAAGGAAGGCGACAAGTTCATCGTGCTGACCGACATCCTCGGCGACGAGGACGCCCTCGGCGATATGGACTTCAAGATCGCCGGCACCGCTGAAGGCGTCACCGGCGTCCAGATGGACATCAAGATCACCGGCCTGACCACGGAGATCATGCGCCAGGCCATGCAGCAGGCCCATGAAGGCCGCCTGCACATCCTCGCGGAGATGGCCAAGGTCATCGCCGAACCGCGCAAGGAACTCTCCCGCTACGCGCCCCAGCACGCGGAACTCTATGTCAATCCCGACATCATCCGCCTGGTCATCGGCCCCGGCGGCAAGAACATCAAGGCCATCACCACGGCCACCGGCGCTTCCGTGGATATCGAAGACTCCGGCCGCGTGTCCATCTTCGCCCCCACGGCCGACGCGCTGGACAAGGCCCGCGAGATGATCAGCTACTATGACCAGCGGCCCGAACTGGGCAAGAACTACACCGCCAAGGTCAAGAAGATCATGGAGATCGGCGCCATCGTGGAAGTGCTGCCCAATGTGGAAGCGCTCGTGCACGTCTCCCAGCTGGATGTGAACCGCGTGGAACAGCCCGGCGACGTCGCACGCATCGGCGAGGACATGGTGGTCAAGGTCATCGAGATCAACGGCGACCGTATCCGCGCCAGCCGCAAGGCCGTCCTGCTGGAAGAGCAGGGCCACCCCTGGAACCCCGAGGAGACCGCCCGTCCGCAGCGCAGCCGCGGCGACAGGGGCGACCGGGGCGACCGCGGGGAACGGCACGGCCGCGGCGGCCGCGGCGACCGGGGAGACCGGCGCGGCCAGTAGGCCCATGAGCAGATAACGGCGCGGGACGGCAGGCCTGTTCCGCGCCCCTTTCGCTGAGGCGGAAAGAACGGGGAAATCTATGCCCAAGAAAAGCGAAAATACTGAGCAGCCCGTGGAAGAAAAGAAAAAGAAGGCTCCCAAGGCCGAAAAACCCGGCAAGGAAAAGAAGAGCGCCGCGGAAAAGACCGACAAGGCGGAGAAGAGCGAGAAGGCCGACAAGAGCAAGAAGGCCAAAAAGGCCGAAAAAGCCGAGGCCGCCCCGTCGCCCGAAACGGCCCAGCCTGCACGCGAGGAAACGGAAGCGTTGCAGCCGCTGGATGCCGAGCATCCCGAACTCACGCCGGAGCAGGTGCAGGCCATCGTCAGCGGGGCCAACCGCACCCATGCCGAAGGACTGGGCGATGCCTGGGCCGTCGTGCTTGGCCGTAATCCCGCGGCCCTCATGCCGCAGGTCATCAGCACCGTCCTGCACGAAGGGGGGACCCGCCCCTCGTGGCAGTGGAAACGCAGCGGCAAGGAATACGTCCTCATGGCCTGGCCCCGCGAGGAGGCTCTGCGGGCCTCCGTGCTCATGCGGGCCGAGGAGGAAGGCGGGCAGCTCCGTCCCTGCGACGCCGTGCCCCTGCTGGAAGGCCAGCCCAACGATCTGACGGTGGAGAGCGTGCACCCCTGGGAAACCGGGGCCGGCGCCGATGTGGCCGTGTCCATGATCGAGGGGAAGAACCCCATGTGGTTTTTTGATCCCCTGTATATCCGGGACAAGGATGACCTCACCCCCGGCATCACGCACACCTTTACGCTGGCCGGTCTGTGTTTTGCCGTGCGCAAGGCCCTGCTGGACGACGTGACCATCACCCAGGGCCCGCAGTACGAAGCCTACGCCGCCGACTGGCTGGCCGCCCATCCCGGTACGGGACGGCTGGATGTGCCGCCGCTCAAGGTGAGCATGAAGGGGCGGCGGATGATCATGCCGGGCCGCCGCTTCTGCGAATACCAGATCCGCGCGGAAGTGGAGGAAGTGCGGCAGGGCGCCCTGGAGCAGATGCCCATCACGCTCATGTACCTGCGTTTCCCCTTCGATGAGCGCGAGCCCATGCTCCTGCCGGTCTACGCCTCGAAAATGGTGCTGAAGGACTACGAACCCAAGGCCGGCGACGAGATCGACGCCTACGTCTGGTTGCAGGGGCGCGTCATCGATTTTGATCCGCAAGCCCCCGACGCGGCCGAAGACGATACCCAGGCGGCGCCCCGGCAATAGCGCGTTTGTCCTTGGAAAGGACGATTTGAAACGCAAAGCGCTCCAAACGGGAAATGCTCCGCGTCACGATACGCCAAAAAACGACGGGCCATCAGCAATGATGGCCCGTTTCCTTTCCTGCGCGGCAGCGTTTTACCGTTGGAAAAGACAAAACGCCAGGCGGCTGCGCAGCGTGCCGCCCTACAGAAGACTGTCGCCCGCGAAGCCGTACAGCACGCACAGGCAAAGCATGGCCAGGAAGCCGGCCACCACGTCGTCCAGCATCACGCCCCAGCCGCCGGGCAGCCAGCGCTCCGCGGCGCGGACAGGGCCGGGCTTGGCTATGTCGAAGATGCGGAAAAGGATAAAGGCCACGAGCAGCAGCGGCCACGGGAAGCCCTTCGCCTCATAGGCAAAGGGCAGCAGCACCAGCCATACCCCCACCAGCTCGTCGATGACCACCTCGTCGGGATCGCTGCGCCCCAGCAGCACCTCCGCACGGGAGGCGGCAAGCCCCCCCAGCACGAAGAGGAGCACAAGCAGCGCTATGCGCCCCCACGGCGACAGGGGCAAAAAGAGCCACGGCGCCAGCAGGCAGGCTACCGCCGTACCGCAGGTCCCCGGCATGATGGGCGAAAGCCCGGCTTTCCACAAACGGCAAAATCCCAGAATGAGCCCTTGCGGCATGTTTTCCTCCTCTCCCGGTCGTCCGGGACAGCGGCACGGGCATGTCCGCCCTGCCGGTTAGCGTGTGTTCCCTCTCTCAAATGGTCGCCCCGCTGGCGCGGGAGAGAGTTTGTCAGAAAATGCGCGCAGCGTCGAGGCGTTCCGCCTGCCCCCAGTCCGGCCCATTGCCAGCCGCCGCCTTTTCCCGTATACAGCTGGTGAGGTTGTGAAATGGGCAGATATCAATGTGAAATGTTCGGGCAGTTCATCTACGGGGATATCCTGACCTACGAAGAACTTCAGGACGTCGAAGCCCTGTTCGTCCCCCGTCTGGACGAGCTGCTGCAACAGGCAGGCGCCGCACACGTGGACTTCACCCCCACGGGGGACATCCTCCTGGTGCAGTGCGTCTTTGAAGCGCAGAAGACCTACATCTTCCGCAAGCTGGCGCAGGAGCTGGCCGCTCTGCTGCCGGAAGCGGTGCGCGGCAACCTGCTCTTCCTCAAGAAGGACCTCTCCGTCCAGCATCTGTACTGGCTGGAGGCGGGCAACTGGCGTGAAGAGGAGCGGACGCTGCCGGAGCGAGCTCCGGAGCATCTGCCCGTCCGTCAGGTGACGTCCACGCCGCTCTGGCCTGTGCCGGAGCCGGAAGAAGAGGCAGAAGACGGCGAGACCGGATCGGACGGGGAGACGCCCGCGCCGGAAGCGCAGCCGGATGAAGCGGCGGACACGCCCGACACGACGCCCTCCTGTTGACGATCCCATGCCCGGATGGTGGAATTGGTAGACACAAGGGACTTAAAATCCCTCGGCCTCTGGCTGTGCCGGTTCAAGCCCGGCTCCGGGTACCACTCTCCTGATGCGTCTTTGGCGTTTTCCCATACGGCACTCATGCGTGCCTGACGCATTGCTGTTGCGTTCCCGATACGCTCCCTCCCTCTGCGAAAAAACGTCTGCGGCAACAGTCGCTTGCGGATGCAGTCGCCTGCTTTCGCCCTTGCCCGCCCCACGCCGTGCCCTTCCATTCCGCTTCCGACCAGTGGTTCCTGCCGCCGCAGGAGGACGGCAGCGCCCCTTGACAGCCCTCCGAATGCTCAAATACAAAAAAGAGTCTGGCCGTCTCCCTGCCTGAAGCGGATGCATCCACCGGGGATGCCCCTGCGGGGCCGGGAGAGGCGCTTACCGCCAGCCCGGCGCGCAGCAAGGAGTGGTCATGATCGGCGTGGATATGAAAGGGCTCATCGAAAAGTGCAACGGTTTCTGCACGCAGGCCCTGCACAGTGCCGCGGGATACGCCGTCACCCGCGAACACTATGAAGTGACCTTCGAGCACTTCCTGCTGGCCTGCCTCGAAGAGGAGCACGGCGACGCCCCGCTGCTGCTGGGCCGCTCCGGCTGCGACATCGCGACGCTGCGGCGCGAGCTCCAGCGCAGCCTTTCCCTGTTGCGCAGCGGTAATACGGGCCGTCCGGTCTTTTCGCCCACCTTGCAGGACGTGCTGGAAGCCGGCTGGCTGGTCTCCTCCGTGGATCTGGGCGCGGCGGCGCTGCGCTCCGGCGGCGTGCTGCTGGCCTTCCTGCGCCGTCCGGGCTTCTATGCCCAGGGCGACTATCCCGCCCTGCTGCGCTCCCTCGACAGCGAAACGCTGCTGCGCGATTTTGCCCGCCTGACGGACGGCACGTGCGAGACGGACGTCCTGCCGTCCGCCGGAGCCGCGGACGTCGCCGCCGGCCCGGCCGGACAGGGCGGAGAAAGCTTCCTTGCCCGCTTCTGCGAGGACTTCACCGAAAAGGCGCGCGCCGGCAAGCTCGATCCCGTCTTCGGCCGGGACCAGGAGATCCGGCAGATGGTGGACATCCTGGCCCGCCGCCGCAAGAACAATCCCATCCTTGTGGGCGAGCCCGGCGTGGGCAAGACGGCCGTCATGGAGGGCCTCGCCCTGCGCATCAGCGAAGGCGACGTGCCGGAGACCCTGCGGGGCACCACCCTGCTCAGTCTGGACATGGGCCTGCTTGAGGCCGGGGCCTCGGTCAAGGGCGAGTTCGAACGCCGCCTCAAGGGCGTTCTGGACGAGATCAAGGCGTCGGAAAAATCCATCATCCTCTTCATCGACGAAGCCCACCTGCTCGTTGGGGCGGGCAACGGCGCTGGCGGTTCGGACGCGGCCAATCTCATGAAACCCGCGCTGGCCCGCGGCGAGATCCGCACCTGCGCCGCGACCACCTGGAAGGAATACAAGAAATATTTTGAAAAGGACGCCGCCCTGGCCCGCCGCTTCCAGCTCGTCCGTCTGGACGAGCCGTCGGTGGAGACCACGGGGCTCATCCTGCGCGGCCTGCGCGCCGGCTATGAGGCTGCGCACAAGGTGCTCGTGCGGGACGAGGCCCTGCAGGCGGCGGCCGACTATGCCGGACGCTACATCAGCGGACGATTCCTGCCGGACAAGGCCGTCGATCTGCTGGATACGGCCTGCGCCCGCGTCAAGGTCTCTCAGGTGGCCAAGCCCGGCGCGCTGGAAGATGCGGAACGCCGCGCGCAGGCCTGCCGTCGCCAGCTCGACGCGCTGGAGCGCGACGCCGCCGAGGGCGCGGATGTGGACGAGAGCCGTTGCGCCGCGCTGCGGGACGCCATAGCGGCGGCCCAGGCCGAAGCCGAGGCCCTGAACGCCCGCTGGCAGGAGGAAAAGACGCTGGCGCAGGCGGTGCTGGACGCCCGCGCGGCCCTGGCCGACGCCCGCAGCGCCGCACGGGACGCCGAAGGAGCGGCGGAGCCCGACGCGACGGACGCCGTGGCCGCCGCCGGGGAAGCCCTGCGTGCCGCCCGCGAGGCGCTGGCCGCCCGTCAGGATGGGTCGCCGCTGGTCGGCGTGGAAGTGACGGCCGATGTGGTGGCGCAGGTGGTCTCCGACTGGACGGGCATCCCCGTGGGCAAGGTGGCCCGGGATCAGGCCGGACAGATCGCCGGTCTCGCGCAGGCGCTGGCCGCCCGCATCCGGGGCCAGGACATGGCCCTGCGCGCCGTGGTGGAAGGCATACAGGCCGGCAAGGCCGGCCTGCGCGCGCCGGAACAGCCGCTGGGCGTCTTCCTGCTGGTGGGGCCCTCCGGCGTCGGCAAGACGGAGACCGGTCTGGCGCTGGCCGATGCCCTGTTCGGGGATGAGCGTTCGGTCATCACCGTCAATATGAGCGAATTTCAGGAAAAGCACACCGTTTCCCGACTCATCGGCTCGCCGCCCGGCTATGTGGGCTATGGCGAAGGCGGCCTGCTGACCGAGGCCGTGCGCCGCCGCCCCTATGCCGTGGTGCTGCTGGACGAGGTGGAAAAGGCGCATCCCGACGTCATGCAGCTCTTTTATCAGGTGTTCGACAAGGGCACGCTCACCGACGGCGAAGGGACGGAAGTCAGCTTCCGCAATACGGTCATCATGCTGACCTCCAACCTGGGTTCCGAGATCACGCAGGCGCTTTGCGAAGGCTGCGCTGAACCGCCCGCCCTCGAGACCGTGGCCGCCGCGCTGCGACCGCTGCTTTCCTCGCATTTCCAGCCCGCCCTGCTGGCCCGCATGCATGTGGTGCCCTATCTGAACCTGGGCGAGGAGATGCTGGCTTCCATCGCCGGGCTCAAGCTGCAAGCGCTGGCCCGCAGGATGGCGGCCAACAACGGCATGCGCTGCACCTGGAGCGACGGCGTGCCCCAGTGGCTGGCCTCACGCTGCACGGAGACCGAGACCGGGGCGCGCAACATCGACTATGTCCTTGCCGGGACCGTCCTGCCCGATCTGGCCCGCCGCATCCTTGCCCACATGGCCGGGGACTGCCCGCCGCAGGGCGTGCATCTGGACATCAGGGACAACGAGCTCGTCATGGAATTTGACGGCGCATCCCCGGAGCGGACGGCATGAGCAGACGTCCCTCCCTCCTCCTGACCCTGCTTGAAGAGAATGAGCCCCTTGCCCGCTCGCTGGGCGGCGAGATCTCCCGCCTCGGGGCCGACTGTCAGGCGCATTTTCTGACGGGCATCCCCGATGCGCAGGCGCTGGCCCCGCTGCTGGCGGAGGTCTGCCGCCCCGACTGCGGGGCATGGCTCATCGCCGGCAACGCGGCGTCCTTCGCCCGCAAGGAGCTCCTGCGGGGGCTGGCGCTCACGGCGCTGGGCGCGCAGCAGTCGCGGCGGGAGGAGGCGGGCCGCCCCCTGCCCATCCTGCTGGCCCCCTCCGGCGGCGAGCTGCCGGCGCTGCCGCTCCCGCTGGCCGATGCGGACGTGGTCAGCAAAAATATCGGGGCCAGAGCCATCGCCCGCCTGCATACGCCGGGGACTCCTGCTGCGTCGCCCTACCGCCTTGCCGTCCATGCCCGGCCCGGCCTCGGCCTCTGGCTGGAGTGCGGCCCGGCGCAGGACCCGTGGGAAGGCGTGCTGCTGGGAGCCTGCGGCTGCGCGCCCGACGCGCACGGCGTGGGACAGGCCGGGATCATCCCCCAGCGCTGCACCCTGCATCACCCCCTTCGCGGGCTGAAGCTCACGGCGAACGAACGGGAATTCACCGCCTGGGGGACGGGCAACCGCCTGACCCCGGCCGACAGCTATTTCGTCCGTCTGGACGGTCTGCCCGATGCGCTGGTCTTTGGCCCGCTCCCCGACGGCGACGCGGCGGACCTCTTCGTGCTGCCGCTTTGCTAGGGCCTGCTGACTCTATTCGCTATTTTTTGGGGGAAGGGGACCCCCTCGCTCTGCTGTCGATGCCCGTAAGGCTCCTGCGTCGCCTAACGGGCACGGCCCTGTGGGCCGCCTTTCGGTCGCGCTCTGCTGTCGATGCCTGTAAGGCTCCTGTGTCGCCAAACAGGCACGGCCTGCGGGCCGCCTTTCGGTCGCCGCCAGCGCGGGAGGGCCCAGCCCTTTCGGCGCGGAGCGAGAAAAGGTGTTCCCGTGATCCTTCCCCTCAAGCCCCCCACCCCTTCCCAGCGCACTTTGAGCAAGGGAAGTGACGGGGACGAGGCAAGCCCGCCGCACTTCCCTTCTTCCACCAAGGACATACCATGCCGACCACGCTGACCGAACGTTTCCGTTTCTTCTCGACGCATCAGAGCAGCGAGCCCTTCCATGTCGTGGGCTTTCGTGGCGTAGAGGGACTGCACCGGCTCTTCGACTTTCAGATCGACCTCGTGTGCGCCGACGCCGCCGTGGACACCGGGGCCCTGCTGGCCGCTCCCTGCCGCTTCGAAGTGCTGCGGGACGGCGACGCCGAACCGGCCGTCTTTTCCGGCTATCCCGCGGCGGTCGAGCAGCGGGGCTTTTTCAACGGCTATGCCTACTATGCCGTGCGGCTGCGCCCGACCTTCTGGAAACTGAGCCAGATACGGCAAAGCGCCATCTTTCTGGGCAAAAAGCTGGAGGACGTGCTGCGCGAGCTCATGTCCTCGCAGCCGTTCTTCAGCTTCCCGCACGAATTCCGCCTGACGGCGCAGGACTACCCCGCTCCCGAATTCGCCATGCAGCATCAGGAGACACTCTATGACTACATGTGCTGGCGCATGGAGGAGCAGGGCGCGTACTTCTATTTCGAGGAAAAGGACGGCGCGGACAAGGTCATCTTTGCCGATGCGCCGCAGTCGCACAGCACGGACGATGTCCCCCGGCTGTCCTATTCTCCCGCCTCCGGCCTGGAAGGAGATGTGCGGGAAGAGGTCATCGTCTCCTTTGCCCTGACCCAGACGCCGCTGCCGCGCCGGGTGGTGCTGCGCAGCTATGACTGGCGCAATCCCAACAAGCCCGTGGTGGGCATGGCGGATGTGGACGGCAACGGCCTGGGCGACGTCTACCTGAGCAATGAATATGTGGACAACGACAACGAGGCCAACCGGCTGGCCGGCATCCGCGCGGAGGAACTGCGCTGCCGGGGCCGCCTTTTCCACGGCGCAAGCTCCGCGCCCGTGCTGCGGCCGGGCCGGATATTCCGGCTGGACAGACATTACAGCGATCCCTTCAACCGGGATTACCTCGTCACGGAAGTCACCCACGAAGGACGGCAGGATGCTTTCCTTTCCCTGGGGCTGGGCATCCCCCTGCGCGAACCCGGCGAGCGCCTCTATTACCGCAACACCTTCACCTGCATGGAGGCGGACGTGCCCTACCGCCCGGCGCGCACGGCCCCGCGCAGCCGCATCCCCGGCGTGCTGCGGGCCTTCGTGGCCGGGGACAGCACCGGGGCACGGGCGGAGATGGACGAATACGGCCGCTACAAGCTGACCTTTCCCTTTGACATCTCCGGCAGGACGGGCGGCAATGCCAGCTGCTGGATACGCCGCGCCCAGCCGCAGGTGGGCAAGGACAGCGGCCTCGGCCTGCCCCTGCTGCCGGGAACGGAAGTGCTCGTCTCCTTCGTTGACGGCAATCCCGACCTGCCGGTCATCGGCGGCGCGCTGGCCAACGGCGAGACGGGCAGCATCTCCGGCGCGGGCAATGCCAATTTCCAGGGCCTGCGCAGCCCCGGCGGCAACCAGATCACCATCAACGACACGGACAAGAAACAGGGCATCTCCCTCTCCACGCCCGCGGGCAGCGGTCTGACCCTGGCGGCGGGTTCCACGGAGAGCGCCATCCTCACCTCGGCCAACGTCATGCAGACCGCAGGCGTCGGCATGACGCAGCTCGCAAGTTTCGGCCTTTCCCAGATCAGCGGCTACAAGCTCAACAACGGCGTCTACGGTTACGGGCACGCCTATTTCTTCACGACGTTTTTTGAAGCGCTCGCCAATATGGGCAGCACGGCCGCGGACTCGCTGGGCAGCTCGGTCGCCGGGGGCTCTGTCGGGAAAGAGGTCGCCGCATGGAGCAGCACCGGCCTGAAGGCGCTGGCGACCGCTCTCAACGCCTTCGCCTCAGTACAGTCATCCAAGGGGATGACGCCGTTGAAATACGGCGTCTCCCTTCTTGCCAAGTCGGATGAGGCCAGATCGCTGCTGCAGATATTCCCCAACAAGGCGGAACTGCTGTCCGTCATGGTCACCTACCTTACGTCGCTGGCTCTCAAGAGCGCTGCCGACGTAACGAATCTTGGGCTGGAAGCCGGATCGGCCGTCCCGAAGACCGTCTATCTCGATGCGCTGGAAACGGCCATGAAGACGCTGTACGACATGGATAAGGACGTGTATGCAGCCTACAATGACGGCGGCCGGTCAGCGAAGATCGCATCTGGTTGCGCCGCTTATGAGGAGGTCGCCACGGACCTTGTCAAAGCCATAGCCGCCTGCGACTCAGCTATTGATACCCAAAAAAATACGGCCAGTGAGGCCATGAAAACGTACGAGGCCTCCACCAAGGAGGCAGGCGACAAAACGACGATGGACGCCGCGGTCGCGGGCTGCGTATCCAAGATCGCCGAGCAGGAACAGAATAAGGCGAAATTGAGCGCCAGCCTGACCGCGCTGGAAAAAGCCTGGCAGGACTGCTGCGGCAAAGACCACCCGAACGATGCCGCCTACTTCTACAACAACAAGATCGACGCCGTACGGACCTTCATTACGGACGACGTACTCGCGCTCATCCCGGAACTGGTCTCTCTGGTGCTTTTCGTACAGGGTTACGAAAAAACCAACACGCTGGGCGGCATCCTGCTGCGCACCGACGACGCCAACATCACCATGACGGCGCGGGATTCCATCGCCATGCATTCCCAGCGCGGCATCCTGCGCAACACCCGCGATCTGCCGCGGCCGGATTCCCCGGCGATGGCTCTCCACCACAAGAAGTACACCAAAACGACGACCGACGCCCTGGGCAAGCTGGAGGGCTACGCGCCGGGAGAGGCCCCCGGCGACATCGGCATCCTCACGCCTTTTTCCTCCCCCTTCAATGCGAATGACGCGATGGCGAAGGCAAACGCCTGGGGCCTGGAGATCCAGCAAGGACACGCCACGGACTTCATGCGGGAAATAGACCATCTGAAATGGCGCATCAAGGATGACACGACGACACGGCGCGGCGACTACATCCGCCAACGGGCCACCTTCCTTGCCGACACCACGGAGCTGGAGTTCAGGCGCAACCGCTGGTCCTATCAGCACAGTGAGGAAAATGCCCGCATCACGGCCGACAAGCAACTGACCCTGACCAGCGGGCAGAGCGCCATCACCTTGCAACGCCTGTCGAATCTCCAAAAAATTGCCCTGCTCCTGGCAACAAAGCACGATCAGGGCCGGCTTATCCTGCGCAGTCAGGCCTCGACCAACAGCTCCGCCGCCACACAGGCGATTTTTACGCCCACATCGCTTGCCGTGACCTGCAAACCCGCCAACGTGCAAAAGCCGACGGCGCGCCTTGACATGAAGAACGCTTTCGCCACCATGAGCACGAGTGAGGCCAAGCTCATCCTCGAAGCGGACACGGCCTGCCTTGAAGGAAAGGGCTCAAAGATCACCTGTTCCGCCAGGGGCATCTCGCTGGAGCCTGCCAACGGGAATATCTCGCTGGCGGACATCATGTTTTCCGGCAACCAGATCAAGGGCGCAGGGAACGGCATCCTGACGCTCGGCAACGGGGCAATCAAGATCACGGGGGCAAACGCCCCCGTTGAAGAGCAGGGCGATGCGCCCGTGCAGGCGGCGGAACAGTTTATCCAGCAGCAGGAGAACGACCAGCCCGAAGACACGTTGGCCGCGGCGTTGCAGGATCTGTTCGATGGGGGAGACCGTGCCTAAGCGCGGCGCATGGTCGTGCGGCGCTGCCTGCCTGCTCCCGCTGCTGGCCTTCGCCCTGCCCGTTCCGGCAGCGGACGCGCCGCCGCCCGCCCCCGCCGCCTTCGGCATCCGGCTGGGCGATCAGACCGCCGCCGTGCATGCCCGTATGCGCGAGGCCGGCTATCGCTCGCGGGAGATGCGTCTTGACGGGGGCTGCGTGGTGGAACGCTTCGAGCATGCCGCGCCGGATGCGGCCATGCGCCGGGCGGACATCTGGCTGTGCGGGCCGGAACGCCGCGTCGCCGCCTGGGAGATCGAGGGCAGGGCCGGAGAGGCCTTCTATGCCGCCGCCAGGGAGCGTTTCGGCCTGGGGGCCGTACAGCGGCAGGGGGACGCCGTGGGAGCGGGCTTCGGCGACTACGCGCGCCGGTTCGCCGGCGGCGTGCGCCTGAGCATGACCAACACGCGCGGCACGGCCCGCCTGCGGCTGGAAGATCCCGAGGCCCTGCGGAAAAGCGCCGCCGCGCAGGAGCAGGACGAGCGGCACCTCGACGAGACCGCCGCCGCACAGGAACAGGCGCGGCGCAAGCAACAGGAAGCCCACTTCTGAGGCGCTATGGACAGCTATTATCAGCGAGAACTCTCCGTCCTGCGCGAGGATGCGCAGGCCTTCGGGCGGCGTTATCCGGCGCTGGCCCCCATGATGCAGCCCGGCGCGGACCCCGATGTGGAACGCATCCTCGAAGGCGTGGCCTATCTGTGCGGGCGCGTCCGGCAACGGCTGGATCAGACGGCCCCGGAACTGCTCCAGACGCTGCTGCGACTGACCTTCCCCCACGCCGTCCTGCCCACGCCCTCCACGACCCTCATGGCCTTCACGCCGCGCCAGGATCTGCGCGAACCGCTGCATCTGCCGCGCGGCACGGAGCTTGCCTCCCGCCCCGTGGACGGCGTCCCCTGCATCTACACGCTGGATGCCGAGGCGGACGTCCTGCCCCTGCATATCCACGGGACGACCTGCGAGCGCCGCAACGAGACCTCCCTCGTCCTTTCCCTGCATCTTCAGGGCAGTGTCCCCCTCTCGTCCCTGCGCGGCATGCCCCTGCGCCTCTATCTTGCCGCGCCCTATGCCGAGGCCGTGCAGCAGTACCATGCGCTACGGCAGGGGCTGCGCCGCGTAGAAGCCGTCACGGGCCATGCCGTCCAGACCCTGCCCGCGGACGCCCTGCAACCGCTTTCCGTCCCCTCCCATGACGGCCGCCTTGCCGCCGGGCGCGGACTGGCCCGCGCCTACATGGCCCTGCACCGCTATTTCCTCCAGCCGCAGCAGCTGCTGTTCTTCCACCTGCAGGGGCTGGAGCGGCTGACGCTGCCGTCCGACGCCGTAGCCTGCGAACTGCGCTTCCATCTGCAGGGCGAGGCCGTGCGCAACGTGCAGTTTCGGGAAGACGCCTTCCAGCTCAACGTCTTCCCCGCCAGCAACATCTGCCGGGTCTCCTCCGAGCCGGTCAACGTCACCCATACGCAGGAAGAGTACGTCCTGCGCCCGCAGGACGGCGTGCGCCGCACGCTGGATATCCTTTCCGTGGAGCAGGCCACGGCCCTCTTCCCCGGCGGCCGCACGGAGACCTTCACCAGCTTCGAGGCCGGCGATCCGCAACGGGCGGGCGGGCTGTACCAGATCCGCTGCCGCCTGTCGCCCGTGAGCGGCGAGCCGGAGCATCTCATCATGCCCCTCTACCGGCGGGACGCGGTCATGGACACGCAGCCCTTCACCCTGGCGCTCCATCTGCGCTGCTGCAATACGGCGCAGCCCGCCCGTCTTCAGGTGGGGGACATCTGCGAAGCCACGGACAGCTCCCCCAGTCTGGCCAGTTTCCGCAACATCCTTGCGCCCACCCCCACGCTGCCGCGCCCGCGGGACGAGTCGCTGCTCTGGCGCTTCGTGGGCCACATCAATGCCAACCTGCTCTCGCTGGCCTCGCCGCAGGCCCTGCGCGGCCTGCTCTCCCTCTATCTGCCGCCGCCGGAGAGCGCTCCCGAACTCTTCATGGCCAACCGCCGCCGCTGCGACGCCGTGAACGGTTTCTTTTCCGTCCCCCGGGAACGGCTTTTCCGCGGCCGCCTGCTGCGCGGCTATGAACTGCACCTGGCCCTGAACCGGGAGGGCTTCACCTCCGCCGGAGACGCCTACCTGTTCTGCAGCGCGCTGGACGATCTGCTTTCCGAGTTCTCCCTGCTCAACAACTATACCCAGCTGCACGTCACGCTGGCGAACGAAAGTGCGACATGGTCATGGACGCCGCATCTGGGCACGCGCCCGCTGATCTGACCGGGCTGCTGAGCGAGCACCTCCGGGAGATGACGCTCGGCCAGGCCCTGCGCCTGCTGGAGCGCGCCCACGCCGGCGCGCCGGAGCTGCCGCCCTTCGAGCAGGATGTCGCCATCCGGCCGCATCTCTCCCTGGCCTTCCCCGCCGCCGACATCACGGAGATACGCACGCCGCCTGACAATGCGCCCGCCGCGCCCCCCGCCTGGCAGCTGACCACGACCCTGCTGGGGCTCTACGGCACTATGGGGCCCCTGCCGACCTTCTATACCGAAGAGCTGCTGGACGAGGCCCGCAATGACGAGAGTCTGAGCCGGGATTTCCTGGATATCCTCAACAACCGCCTCTACCATCTCCTGTACGCCGCCGAACGGCAGAACCGGCTGGCGCGGCGGCTGACCGAACAGGGGGATACGCAGGCGGCGCACCTGCTCCACTGCCTCATGGGCCGCCCGGAGCACGGCGAGGAGATGCCCCCCGCCGCCACGGCGGAGCTGCTCGTCTGCCGTCATCGCTCGGCCCTGCGCTTGCAGCGCTCCCTTGCGTCTCTGTTGCAGCGTAGCGATGTACGCGTGGAAGAGTGCGTGGAACGACGCGTCGCCATCGCCCCGGAACAGCGCTGCCGTCCGGGAGCGGCCAATGCCGTGCTGGGCGAGACGGCCGTGCTCGGCAGCGAAGTGCGGGACAGTACGGGCCTGTTCCGCATCCATCTCGATGCCGTGCACCCCGAGGAGATGCCCGACTTTTTGCATGGCGGCCGGAGCTGCCGCCGCATCGAGGAACATGTGCGGGAATACGTGCGGCACTCGCTGGAGTTCGAGCTCGTGCTGCATCCCGCGCCCTGCCCTCCGCGCCGGACGGCGCTGGGCCGGGACAGCCGCATGGGCTTTTTCCTTGGCGATACGGACCGGCGGGCAACGGTGATCGTGCGAAAAAAAACAACCGACAAGCTGGATGAGGCTGCCACATGGAGATGATAAAGCCGGATACGCTGTTCTGCGCGTCGCAGCCGCTGGACTGGCGGGGGACGCCGCATCAGGCGTTCAGCGCCCTGCTGGGCATCGACCTGCGCAAGGGAGGGGTCCTGACCGCCGAGGAGGCGCTGGCGGCGGCCATGTCCGCCCTGCCGCCGGGTTGCCGTCTGGATGCGGGCATCCCCAAGCAGGAGGCCGAATGGCTGCTGGCCGGCACGGTCACGCCGCTGGCCCGCGAAGGCAGCGTCATCGAGATACGGGTGGGGAAAAGCCGCCGCCGCTTCCTGGTCAAGGCCGCGCCGGACGGCAGACCCGTGCCGCTGACCTGGGAGGTCGCGGCCTTCGACCCGGCAGGCAATCCTCTGGGCAGCAAGGACGCGCCCCTGCTTGCCGACCCCGCCCTGCCGCACGGCGCGCCCGCCTGCCCGCTGCCGCTGGGCGCGTGGCCCTGCCGCATGAAAGATCTGGGCACCTATGACGCCCGCTGGCTGCAAACCCGCTGGCCCGGCCTGCCGGATGACGCGGACTGGCATTTCTTCAACGAGGCCCAGCCCCAGCAGCGCCTGCCCGGCGGCCTGCGCGGGGATGAGGAGATCTTCCTTTCCGCCTTCGGGCCGGAGACGCCCGAACAGCATGTCCGCCTGCCCGGCGTGCGCCTGCGGCTGGAAGTGCTGCGCACCGGGGAAACGGAATGGAAGGGGCAGGCCATCGCCGCGGATACGCTCTGGCTGTTCCCCGTGGAGCGGACGGCCCTCATCTGCTGGCATGCCCTCGTCCCCTGCGCGGACGAGAAACCGTCCGACATCGCCGCGGCGCGCTTCCTCCTTTCGCCCGAACAGGCGGCGAGCGCGCCGCCTCCCGCCGCACCGGCGGCGAATGTGGCGGATGCGCACATCCCCGCAGCGGAACAGGCCACGGCCGCCGGGCCGTCGATGCCGGGGATGAGCGCCGCGGGCATGACGGCCGCCGCTGCCGCCACGACCGTTGCCGCCGGAGCGGCCGCCGCCTCCGACGCGCCCGGCAGTACGCCGCAGGAAGCAGCGCCCGCCCCTCCGCCGGGACCGGCTCCGCTGTCGCAGGCGGAACTGGCCGCAAATCTGCACGCCGATCTGGAGGAGAGCCTGCCTGAATTCAATGCCGCGCTGACCCAGGCCGGGCTGCCGCCTCTCACGCCGGAGCAGATCGCCGAGACCCGGCAGCACCTCGACCGCCTGAGCGCCGAGGCCGCCGCTCTGCAGGCAAGTCCTCCTCCGCCGCCCCTGGAAGAGCAGCTGCGGCAGGCGGGCCTTTCCGAAGAGCGCATCGCCGCCGTCAATACGGCGCTGGATCTGGAGCTGCCCGATCCCACGGAGTATGCCGATGCCGCCGCCTGGCAGGCCGCGAGCGAGGCCTTCCTTGCCCGCTTTTCCGCGCTGATGCAGCCGTCGGACAGCCTCACCGGCTCCATGTCCCAGACGCTGCGCCTCATGGGGCCGGGAGGGGCCGAGAGCCTCAAGGCCATGAGCGGCGATCTGCCCGGCACGCCCAGCGCCCTCCTGCAAAAGGCCGGCATGAGTCCCGCCGCGGCCGACCGCCTGCTGGAACTGCTGGACGACGCGCCGGACGATCTCGACGCGCTCACGGCCTATGCGCCCGTGCTGGAAGCGGGCGCGGGTTTCCCGCCAGGCTCGGTCTCCGCGCATCTGGAACGCTATCAGGCGGCGCTCAAGGAGCTTGAGGACAAGGCCCCAGACAAGACCTCTGCCACGGCGGTAAACAAGGCCGCGTCCGCGCCTTCCGTGGACATCCCGGCCCAGCCCGCTGCCGCCCCGCAAAGCGCGCCGGATGCGACGCCCCCCGACGCGCCGGCCGCCTCCCCGGCGGGCGCGGCGCAGGAGCCGGGAGACGACACGCAGCCCGACGCTGCCGCCTCCGAGAGCGCGGCGGCCTCCGCCGCTGCATCGCCCTTCCGCGCCCAGTTTGCCGCCGTGCTGGCCGCCGGCGGTTCCCTGGCCGGTTTCGCCCTGGCCGGAGCCGACCTTTCCGGTCTGCGGCTCGACGGCCAGCAGCTTGCCGGAGCCGACCTTTCCGGGGCCGATCTGCGCGGGGCCTCTCTGGTGGGTACCGATCTGCGCGGGGCGACCCTGGCCGGGGCCGATGCCTCCGGGGCCTGTTTCCTGCGCGCCCATCTGTCACAGGCCGACCTGCGCAAGCTCCGCGCGCCGGATGCGGACTTCACCGGCGCGGATCTGACGGAGGCCGACGCCAGCGAGGCCGATCTTTCCTCCGCGCTTTTCCACGAAAGCCGCGTCTCCGACCTGCGCGCGCCGCAGGCCCGCATGGAGGGGGCCCGCCTGCGCCACAGCGACTTTTCCGGGGCCGACCTTTCCGGCGCGAACCTCCGCAGCGCCGACATGCACGCGCTGCGTTTGGACCGTGCCCGTCTGAGCGAGGCGGATCTCGCCGGAGCCGCCCTTGGTCACGGCACGCAGGCCCCGGCCGCCGATTTTACGGGAGCCGTCCTCTCCGGCAGCGCCTGGACGGAAGTGGCCGCGCCACGCGCCGTCTTCCGCCGGGCGGCCGCCGGCAACGCCAGCTTTACGGACTGCGACTTTGCCGCCACCGACTGGACAGCCGTCAGCGCCCGGCAGGCCGATCTCACCCGCTGCTCCCTGCAAGGGGCCGCCCTGCAACGCGCCGACCTTTTCGAGGCCTCCCTGCGTGAAGCCCGCCTGCACGGCGCGGATGCCCGCGGGGCCAGCCTCTATGGGGCCGACCTCTACCGCCTCGGCCTTGACGGCAACAGCCGCCTCGATGACGCCGACATCACGGCGACCATCCTGGAGGCCCGCAAAAAGCACGCGTAGGACTGGCGGCATGCGCTTTTTCCGGGGGAAGGGGAACCCCTTCCGCGCCGGCGGCGACCGAAAGGCGGCAGTAGGCCGTGCCTGTTAGGCGACGAAGGAGCCTTACAGGCATCGACAGCAGAGCGAGGGGTTCCCCTTCCCCCCAAAACAAGCAGCGAAGAGCGTCCCCCCAAGGAGAGGACCGGTATGCAAAAAAACTTTGCCGATGCCGTGCTGGAGCATCACGACGCGAGCGGGGCGGACCTGCGCGCGGCGGACTTCACCCGCGCCCGGCTGCGCGGCTGCCGCTTCGACGGCGCGGACCTCAGTGATGCCGTCTTTGACGAGGCCGTGCTGGAAGATTGTTCCTTCCGGGCCGCCCGGCTCGAAGGCGCAAGCTTCAGCCGCGCCCGGCTGCGCGGCGTGCGGCTGGACGATGCGGTCCTTGAACGCGCCTTTTTGCTGGACTGCGGTCTGGAGGACGTGCAGTGGCCGCGGGTGACGCTCTCACGGGCGACCCTGCGCGGGCTTTCCCACCTGCCGCCGCTGGAGAACGCCGTGGCCCACAAGCTCCACTGCCTCGACTGCGACCTGGCCGCCTTGCGTTTCCACCATGTTGCTGCTAGACTCGTCGTGCTGCAGGGCTGTTCCTGTCGGGCTTTGGAGGCCGAGGACTGCGACCTGGAGCAGCTTGTCGCCATGCACACCGACCTGTCGGGCGCGCGCTTCACCCGCTGCCGTCTGGACAGGGCCGGACTCATGGGCAGCGATCTCTCCGGCAGCCGCCTTGCATCGTGCAGTCTCGTGCAGGCGCATCTTGCCGGGGCGGACCTTCGGGCCGCGGCATGGCAGGATGTCGATGCCCGGCAGGCGGTCTTCGCGCAAGCGGACATGGAGGGAGCCAGCCTGCCCCGCATCCGCCTGGAAATGGCGGATCTGTCGCACGTCAATGCCTGCCGCGCCGATCTGCGGGACGCCGATCTGCGCACGGCGGATCTCCACGCCGCCCGCATGGATGCCTGCGCCCTTGGCGGCGCCCGCCTTGACGGCGTCCGCCCGACGGATCCGGCACGTCTCAGGGCCGAACGCTTTTCCCCCATTCCTGTCTGAGGTGACGGACGATGGAAGCCCCTGTATTGACCTATGGCAGCAGCCTTGCCGCGGGCACGGTGCGATCCCGCGAAGGGGACGCGCTGCTGGTGGCCGGGCCCTTCGGTCTCGTGCGCGCCCTGCGGGCCGAGGGCTGCCTGCTGGCCCCGGAAGTCAGGGATACGGTCCTGCTGGCCCTGCTGGACAATGGCGAGGCCTGGGCCCTCAGCGTGCTGCGCCGGGCCGGCGCGGCCGGTGATGCGGAAAGCGTGCTGCGCCTGCCGGACAATGCACGCCTGCACGGACGCAGGCTGACCCTTGAAGCCGACGACCTGCGCCTGCGCGGACGCAGCATGGACATCCGGGCCGGGCTGCTCTCCCTTGGCGGGCGCGTCCTCCTGCAGGGCTTTGCCGTCGTGCAGACCATCTGCCGCCATCTCGGAGAGCGCGTCCTGCGGCGCAGCGGACACTACGCCGCGCTGGAAGAAGACGTGCGCGACCTTGCCCACCGCAAGGCGGGCCGCGTCCGCAGCGAAGTGCGTACCTCCTATCGCCTGCGCGCGGAACACGCCGACATCCGCGCCGCCGGACAGGTGGATATCGACGGGCGGCACATCAAGGTAGGATAAGCCCATGTTCGCACTGACGCTCAGCGGCGGCACCTGCATGAGCACGCCACCGGATGTCTGCAAAACCCCTTCGCCCTCCGGCACGGTGCCCGTGCCCTACGTCAATATTTTTCAATGTTCGATGGTCACGCCCAATACGGCCTGCTCCAAGGTGTTCATCGACGGTTCTCCCGCCCTGAACCTCAAATCCGCCACCATGCTTTCCAACGGCGACGAGCCGGGGACGGCCGGGGGCGTCTCCTCAGGGAAGTTCATCGGCAAGGGCGAATTCACCAAGGGCTCGCAAAAGGTGACGCTGGAAGGCAAGGCGGCCGTCTCGCAGGGCGCGAGCACCAAGCATAATCAGGGAAATACCACGGGCATGTGCTGCATGGCCGGGCAAATGAAGGTGCAAATTGCCTAGGATCAGGATCCATCACGCTTTTTCTGAGGGGGAAGGAACGCCTTTTGCTCGCCGCAAAAAGGGGGGCCTTCCCCTTAAAACGCTCCCCTTTTCCCCCGGCCGGGCCTGCCGCCCTCCGCTCTGCCTTTGCCTGCTGCTCCTGCTCTGCCTGCTGTCCCTTGGGGGCTGCGGCGGCGAGTCGCCCTCTCCCCAGCCGCCCGCGCCCGCACCGGCGGAAAGCCCCAGCGATGTGGTCTGGGGGCTGGAGCCCGGCGGTCTGCGCTGCCGTCTGGAAGCTTCCCCCGAGCTCAACCGCGACAACGACACCGCCCTCGGGCTGACCCTCTGCCTCTATCAGCTCAAGGAATATGACCAGTTCTCGAACAAGGCCGCCAGCGCCGAAGGCCTGGACGAGCTGCTGCAATGCCGTCCCGATGCGGCACAGGCCCAGAGCGCCCGCCTCTTCCAGCTCCAGCCCGGCGCGACGCGGGACGTGGTCATGGACCGGGCCGAACACGCCCGCTATCTCGGCGTGGTGGCGGGCTATACCCATCTTCGGCCCGACCAGTGCGCCGCGGTCCTGCCCTTTCCCCTGCATACGGAGAGCAAGGGCGTCATCTTCCGCTCTCCCGTCTACTCCGCCGCCCCCGTGCAGGTGCTGATCCGCCTGGGGGAGTCCTCCCTCAGCATCACAGGAGCCGAACGTGTACGATAGCCCGCTCTTCTGGGAACACGGCCTTTTCCTCCAGCCGCAGCATTTCCAGCTTGCGCACCGGCAGCAGCTTGCGGCGCTGACGCGCATGGTCTCCCTGCTGAACCCCCATCTCTGGGGCGTTCGGCGGCTGCGCCTCAATGAGGACGCCCTCAATAACGGCATTTTCGAGGTGACCCATCTGGAACTGCTGCTGCGCTCCGGGGAATGGGCCCTGCTGCCGGAAAACGCCAGCCTGCCGCCCCGCTCCTTCCTGTCCGCCTGGACGACGCCGGAAGAGCCCCTGACCGTCTCGCTGGCGCTGGCCGAATTCCGCGAGCAGGGCAACAACGTCCTGCGCACCGACGACCCGGCCCAGGCACCGGAGAACCTCCGCTACACCGCGCCGCTGACGCCGCAGCTCGTCCCCGACCTCATGGGCGACGGCCCGGAGGCCGACGTCGCCACCGTCCGCTTCAATCTGCGGCTCTGCTTCGGCCCGGAGGACTGCCCCGATCTGCCGCGCTTCCCGCTGGCACGGCTGCTGCGGGACGGCGACCGCATACGGCTGGACACGTCCTTCACCCCGCCCTGCGTGGACATCAATGCCGCCGCCGAACTGCGCCACCTGCTGCACGACGTGCGCGACACCCTGCTCTCACGCAGCCGCCAGCTGGAAGAATACAAGATCATCGCGGGGGATGCGGGCGTATCCGGCGTCTCCTCCCTGCACGGCATAACCCTGTTCAGCGTGCTGGGCATCCTCAGCCGCAACGTCCCCGAACTGGAGCAATTCCTGGACGCGCCCTCCATCCATCCCTGGCCCGTCTACCGGGCGCTTTGCCGGCTGGTGGGCGAGCTGTCCGTCTTTTCCGCCACGCTTACGGCGCTGGGGGAAACGCCGCAGGGCACCCGCGCCCTGCCCCCCTATGACCACGAGGACCTCCAGGCCTGCTTCCGTGCCGCCTGCGGCATCATCGCCCGCCTCGTGGACACCTTCGTCATCGGCCCGGCCTTCACCTTCCCCCTGGAAACGCAGGGACGGCCCGACCGTCTGGGCGTCGTCCTGCCGCAGACGGCCCGCACGGGGACCTACAGCTACTGGCTGCTGGTGCGCAGCGCCCGGCCCGAAGGCCTCGCCGAGCGCATGGAACGCCTCGCCAAGCTCGCGCCCACGGAAAGCATCGACGGCATCATCGCCCAGGCCCTGCCGGGCGTCCGCCTGCGCGCATCGGCCCAGCCGCCCGCCGGGCTTCCCCAGCGCACCGACACCCTCTATTTCACCATCGACCAGAACGACCCCCTGTGGCGCAAGATCATGCAGCAGGGCAATCTTGCGCTCACCTTCCCTTCCCCCCCTGAAGATCTTGCCGTGGTGCTGGCCGTGATCCAGCGGTAAGCGCAGGCCTCCCGGATGGAAGCTATGGACCTTCTCCCCCGATTTTCCCGCCTCATGGCCGAAGCCCTGCACTGCGGCAGCACGCCCGCCGGGCTGGAGCTCCCGCTTGCCGAAGTGCACGAACGCCTGAAACTGCTGGCGGACGAGGAACGCGCCCAGCCCCTGCCGGAGCCGGACGTGCCTGCCGTCGCGGCCGGCCCCGAACTGCCGCTGAGCGAAGGCCTGCCCGCTCCCGGCGATGCCGCCCAGCGCCTGCAGCTCGCTTGCGACAACGCCCGCTTTGCCGTGTACGCCTGGGTGGACGAACAGATATTGCAGAGCTCGCGCCTCGATGCGATGGACTGGCTCGGTTTGAGTCTGCAATACCATTACTTTGACGCTACGGACGCCGGGCGGGATTTTTTTGCCCGGCTGGAAGCCCTTGCCCGTACCGCGCTCCCCTTTGCCGAAAACAGCGCACCGCAGGAAGAGGATGCCGCCGCAGGGACCGGCCCGCAGCTTCTGGAAGCCCTCCTGCTCCACGGTGCGGACGAACTCACGCTGGCGGTCATCCGGGTGTACGCGCTCTGCCTGCTTTACGGCTTCAAGGGAATGCTGCATGATTCCCCGGAAGCGCTGACCCGCTACCGCAAGGCCGCCTATCTGCTGCTGCGGCGCAATGACGCGCCCGCCAGTCCGGCGGCCGCTCCGGCCCGGCCCGACGGATCCCGTGTGGCCGCGGTGCTGGAAAAGGCCGCCTACATACTTGTGCCGCCCCTTGTCGTGCTGTTGTTCGGGGCATTATGCGCCGCCGAGCTGGCCAATATCCCGCTGCCGCAGTTTTGACCGCGACCAGGGGCTGTTGACGCTCTTCGCCGGTTATCCGGGGGGAAGGAGCCCCCATCCCTTCCCCAGCGCGCGTTTTCCAGGGGAAGAGGAAGGGAAGCGAGACAACGCCGCAGCGGGACAAGGACAATCGACGCCGTCCCCCTGCCGGGCATGACGGCGCGCAAGGACAGGAACGAATGCAAACTCTGGGCAAGATACTGAAAATAGCGCTCTGGCTGGTGCTGCTCATCCTGGTGCTGGGCCTGCTGACGGTGCTGGCATGGTGGATGCGCTGGCCGCTGGCCACGGGCGCGGTCATCCTGCTGGGCCTGATCGCCTGCGCCGTCCTGCTGGTGGCGGTGCGCTTCTTCCTGCGCTGGAACAACAAAAAGATCTTCATCCGCAAGGTCCTCAGCGAACAGACGAGCGTCGGCCTCACGCTGCCGGCGCCGGGCGGCCTGGCGGACGCCTGGCGGCAGGGCATGAACATCATGGTCTCCTCGCCGGCGCGTTTCCATCAGACCCTGCGCTACAGCCAGCCGTGGTTCCTCGCTCTGGACTGCGACGGCGGCCCCTCCCTGCTCCGGGGGACCGGCAAGACCGTTCCCGCCGAGGAGAGCGCGCCGCTGCGCTGGCATTTCCTGCGCTCTTCCGTGGTGCTGGAATGCGCCGCCCCGGATGGCGACAGTCAGGACTGGGCCTCGCTGCTGGAACTGGCAGCCGGGCAGCGGGGCGGCTATCCCTTCCAGGGCATCGTGCTGACGGTGTCGGCCCGACGCCTCCAGGCCGGGGATGAAGACGGCCTGCCCGCACGCGGCATGGCCCTGGCCAATGCCGTACAGCAATTCCTGCTCTGCCGCCGCCGCTCCTGCCCCGTCTTCGTGCTGGTGCGCGATCTGGACGCCCTGCCGGGCATGGACGCTCTCATACGCCTGCTGCCCGACGGCATGCCGGGGCAGGCCCCGGGCCTGCTGCTGGAGCGCCCCGAAGAAGAGCTGCCCCAGGCGGCCGGGCGGGCGGCGGACATGCTGGAAGCCGGTCTGTACAAGCAGGCCAGGGACGGCGTGGCCCCGCAGGGGGATGCCCTGTACGCCCTGCATGCCCTCCGCGAGCTGGGCCCCCGGCTCAGCCGCCTGCTGGCCCCGCTGTGCGCGCCTGTGGCCCATCAGGCCTTCAGTCCGCTGCGCGGCCTCCATTTCTGCTTTGGCGCGCCCCTGCCCGAAAAAGGCGGGACGCCCCCCTTTGCCGCGGAGTATTTTTCCGGTCTCCTGCCCGCGCAGGGCTTTTCCCGTCCGCTCAGCGGAGGGCTGCCCTTCCTGGCCTCCACGCGCCTGTGGCTGTTCGGCGCCTGGCTCCTGGTCACGCTTTTCGCCTGCGCTCTGCTCATGGCCGGCACCATCTATCAGCGGAACGTGCTCACGCTCCCCCCGCCGGCCACCGAAAGCATCTCCAGCGACCCGAAGATCCAGAAGCTGTATGCGGAGATGCTCTATGCCCTGCAACTGGAGAAGGCCCGCAAGAGCTGGCTGCTGCCCACCTTCGGCCTGGACATGCTGGAACATGCCGAACGCCGGAGCAAGAAGCATTTCGTGGAGCAGACCTATGCCGGGATCATGGCCCCGCTGCGCAACCGCCTGCATGCGGACCTCGTGCAGCCCGTCACGGCGCAGAACAGGGCCCGCTATCACGATGCCGTCGTGCAGATAAGCTGGTTGTGCGACGTGGTCTCCGAAAAGATGCGTACCGGCAGCATCAAGGAATCGGCGAGCATGGAGGTCTTCCCGCTGGTCGGCGAACAGGAAGACTGGAACATGATCTCCGCCCAGCTCTACCTCTTCGCGCTGGACTGGATGCCGGACGACGAGATGCTGCGCGCGCTGGCCGCGGGCCTGCGCTCCCTGCTGGATCTGGCCGTATCGCGCAACGAGGTCTCCCTGCTGGATGATGTGGAGCAGAGCATCAACGTCAACCTGCCCGCGGCGCGCATCTGCCTTTCCCAGTTCTGGGAGGAGGTCTCGCCGGGCAATGAGAAGGACGTCTGCGTCCCGCCGGCCTATACGGCCCGTGGCTATGACGTGATGGACGACGCGCTGGACGACATCCTGACCATCAGCGGCGGCAATGACGGCATGCGTCAGAACCTCGCCGCTTTCCGGCACGAGTATCTGCGCCGCTACGAACGGGCCTGGCGGGAGTTTGCCTCGGCCTTTGCCCAGGGCTGGAGCAACCTCCAGCAAAGCGAGGTCTTCGCCGCGCTGGGGGCCGAAGGCGATATCGCCTCTCTGCCGCACGTCCGCCTGCTCCGCCGCATGGGCAGCGAGCTCATGCCGCCCGCTCGCTACGCCAGAGAGAACGGCGCGGCGCTCTCGCCGTGGATACAGGATGCGCTGCTGTTGCAGGTGCTGTGCGACATCGCCCTGACGGACCCCCAGAGCGGCAAGACCCCCGTCTGGCGGAGCATCCTCTCCCTTTCGCTCGAATCGCCCGAACTGCTGGCCTCCCTGCGGGAATCCACAAGGGATCTGGAGCACCTGCGCCAGTCGCTCCAGGCAGCCATCGCCCTGCGGGGCTATCTTGGACAGTGCGGGGAGCTGCTGCGCATCATGGGCAGCCTGGGCCGTTCGCTGGCGCTGGCCCAGAAGCATTTCGCCAACCCCAGGGACATCCCGTCGGACAGCCCGTACAGCGCGGCCCGCAAAGCCATGAAGGACGTGGTGCAGCCCCTGTCCGCGCCGCATGGCGCAGCCCGCTTGCTGCTGACCGACATGCTGGACTGCCTGCGCCAGGGGATCACCGTGCAGGCCGCGGCCGCCGTGCAGCACAAGTGGGAGAACGAAGTCCTCAGCAGCCCGGCCGCCCTGTACGAGGGGCACAACCTCGAAGCCCTGTACGGCAAGGACGGCGTCGTCACCACGTTCATGGGCAGCGTCCTCTCTCCGCTGATCAGGCGGCAGGACGCCGCCCCGGCAGCCGCCTTCTGGGACGGCACGCCCTTCCCCTTCACCTCGGACTTCCTGGGGGCCATGTCGCGCGCCGAATCCGTGGCCGTCGTCCCTCCGCGAGAGTCCTACGACGTGCTGCTGCGCTCGCAGCCCACCATACTCAACCGGGACGCCGCCCAGCGCCCCGACAGCACGGAGTTCTATCTGCGCTGCAACGAGGGACCGCAACGGCTCATCAACAACAACTACCCGCGCTCAGGGCGCATCCACTACGCGGAAGGCGCGTGCGCGGCCGCCGGCATCATCCTGCGCTTCCCCGACATCGAGCTCCAGTACGAGTATCCTGATTTCCTGACCTTCCTGAAGGATTTCCAGTACGGCGAACGCACCTTCAGCCCGGAAGACTTCCCCGCCGCCGCGGAAAAGCTGAACGCCATCTCCGTCAGGAGCATGACCGTACGGCTGCTGCCGGACAATGCCGCCGCCCTGCTTGAAGCCAGGGAAAACGCGCCGTCCACGCTGCCGGAAAGGATCGTGTACACATGGTAACATCCGCCAACGCACAGCGCCTCCTCTGCCGCATCATGATCGCGGCCTGGCTGATCGCCGTCTGCGGCATGGCCGTTGCCGCCCTGGGCGGAGGAACGTCCGCAGGCAACCTGCTGGCGCTCCTGTTCACCGGCAACGCCGGGCCGGGCACGCCGGTCATGCCGCCCTCGGCTCCCGCCCCCGTCCCGCCCGCGCCGGAACCTGCTCCGGAGCCGGAGCCCGCCCCCGCACCGCCTCCGGCCCAGCCGCCCGCGGCGGTCGAACCCGCCGGATGGCGCGACCTGCCCCGCGGCAAGCGACAGGGCAAGGGACGGCTCCTGCCGCCCCGCATCGAAGTGCGCAAGGACGGCTCCCTGCTGCTGCTCTTCGGCTATGAAGGCACGCTCGGCGAACATACCACCATCACCCCGGCCAACGTGCCGTCCCGCAGCGTCGATATCCACGGGCAATGGAGCGCGCAGATCACGGTGGACAAACGACCGGAGAGCGGTTGCGTCAAACGGCTGCAGATAGCCTCCCATCCGGGCTGGCTGCGCATCAGCGCCGTGGGGCGCGACGGGAAGCCGCTCGCCGCCGACGTGAGCTATTCGGACAAGGAGCTGCGCATCATCTTCCATCTCCTTTCGCCGTAGGGAGCGGCTGACGAGCATGAGCCGGCTGCGCTTTCTGGAACGACTGCGGCGCGCCCATCTCCAGGGCGAGGAACGTAATGCCGTGGAGACGGAAGACATCGTCCAGTCCGTCACCAATCATCTGTCACGCATCCTCAATACCCGGCAGGGCAATACCGTGCTCGACCAGAACTTCGGCATGCCGGACTTCAGCGCCCTCGGCGCGACCTTCACCACATCGGAACTGCCGCATATCGAGAAGGAACTCTCGGCCTTCATCGCGCACTGCGAGCCACGTCTGCGGCATGTGCATCTCCGCCATGCTCCGGACACCGAACAGCCTCTGCAACTGACGTTCCTGCTGGATGCCGAACTCATCCTGGAGAACAGGACCATCCCCATCCACTGGACGACATGTGTGGAACCCTCAGGTCATGTAGTCATCTCAACATGATACACACCGCAAAGGGGGATGTTCTGCCCATACCGCAGAACCCGTGACTTCCTATACGGTTGCCAATCCCTGCTATTGCGAGTAATATACAGTAGAGATTTGGAATATCCTTTATCATGCCTGTGCAGTCAGAGACAGCGACACGGCGGACCTCCACAGGATAAACATGGACTTTCGAGAACTGGGAAAACGCCCCATCAGCGACGCCGCTCCCGCCGGAGCGGAAGCGCGCCAGAGCCCGGAATATGAACGGCTGCTGGAAGAGACCGGCAAGCTTGGCTCCCTGCAGGGGGCGGCCGCCGTGGACTGGAACGTGGTCGTCGCCAGTGCGGCCGACGTTCTGGAAAAGCAGGCCAAGGACATCCCGGCCGCCGTCTACCTGTGCGTGGGCCTTGCCCATACGCAGGGCATGGACGGGCTGGCCGCCGGCGTCCGCGTGCTGGCGGATCTGCTCGCCTGCTGGTGGGACGTCTGTTTCCCTCCGCTCAAACGCCTGCGCGCCCGCGCCAACATGCTTTCCTGGTGGCACGAACGCATGGCGCAATGGCTGGCCGCCGCGCCTGCCGCAGCCGTCCCCGCCGCCCTGCGGGACGATCTTCTGGCTTCGCTGGAAGAGCTGGACGCCCAGCTAGGCGACCGCCTGCCGGATCTGCCGCCCCTGCGGGATCTGAAGGAACGCGTCCAGAGCCTCGATGTGGAAGCGGCCCCCGCGCAGACGGCAGAGACGGAAGCAGCGGCAACGACGGCCGCAGAGACGGCCCCGTCCGGGGCTGCCGCCCCGCAGGAGGACGTCCCTCCGCCGGCCCCTGCCCCGCAGCCGGCGGCAACGCCTGCGCTCGCCGCCCCACCGGCCCCATCCGCCGCCAGCCCGGCGACGCCGCCGGCTGACGCGCAGGAAGCGCTGACCGCCCTGCTGGCAGCGGCGCGCGCCTATGTCGCGCTTGCCTTTGCCGGCGGCCTGCCGGACACCTTCGTGGCCTGGTCCGCCTTCTATGCCGTGCTCTGGGGCCGCATCGACAAACTGCCGCCGGCCACCGACGGGGAGACGGCCCTGCCCGCCCCGCCGGAAGAAGACCTGGATTCCTGCCGCAGGCTGCTTGCCTCCGGGCGCGCGGGCGATGCCGCCGCCGCCCTCGCCCGCCTGCTGCCGGCCTGCCCGTTTTGTCTGGATGCCCAGCACCTGCTTTTCCAGACCCTGACGGCCTGCGGGCGTCCTCTCGACGCCGCCCGTGTCCTCGAAGAATGCCGGGCGCTGACCAAACGCCTGCCGGGGATCGCCCGCCTGACCTTTGCCGGCGGCCGTCCCTTCGCCGCTGCGGAGACACGGCAATGGCTGACGGAACAGTCCGCGGCGCAGACGCCGTCCGGTACGGACTCGGCGGGAGCGGCCACGACGGATGATGCCGTGCGTCAGGCCCGCGCCGCCGCCGCGCAAGGCGATCTGCCCGGCGCGCTGGACATGCTCGATGCGGCGCGACGGCAAGAGGGCTTCACCTCGGCCGGGGCCTTTTCCCTGCGCATCGAACAGACGCGCCTGCTGCTGGCCGGCGGATACGCGCAGGCCGCCGCGCCGCTGGCCGATGAACTGGCGGGGACGATCAAACGGCACGAGCTGGAAGACTGGCAGTGCGACCTCTGCGTGGACGCCCTCCGGGTCTGTCACGCGGTCTGGTCCGGCCTGGACACGCCGGAGGCCAAACAGCGCGCAGCGGAAGCGGCGGCGGCCATCGCCCGCCTGCGGCCCTCCCGCTCCCCCTATCTGTAACGCCCGGCGCGGGACGAGTTTTCGGCCTCCTGAAGAGCGCATTCCCGGAGGCCGTCCGCAACACAAGGAGGTTCTATGAGTAAGGAAGGCTCCGTCGCTCCCAAGGAGCGCGTCAATATCGTCTACCGGCCCGCTACCGGCGACGCCAAGGAAGAGGTGGAACTGCCGCTCAAGCTGATGGTGCTTGGCGACTTCACCCAGCGGGAGGACGACAGGTCGGTGGAAGACCGTGAACCGATCTCCGTGGACAAGAACAATTTCAACGACGTCATGAAGGGGCAGGGGCTCGGCATGACCGTTTCCGTCCCCAACAAGCTGGTGGAGGATGACCCCGAAGCGCAGATGGCCGTCACGCTGCGTTTTGAGAACATCAACGACTTCACCCCGGACGCCATCGTCCGGCAGGTGCCGGAGCTGGCCCGGCTGCTGGAGCTGCGCGAATCCCTCAAGGCGCTCAAGGGGCCGCTGGCCAACGTGCCCGAATTCCGGCGCAAGGTGCAGGAAATGGTTTCCGATGAAAAGGCCCGCGCGGCCCTGCTCAGCGAACTCAACCTCGACGAAAAATAGGAATCTCCATGAGCCAGACCGAAAATGCCCCTGCCGCCTCGACCGAGGCGCCCGCAGCCCTGAGCCTTCTTGACGAGATCGTCGAGGCGACGCGTCTGAAGCCCGGCGACGACGGTTTCGCCGCCACGCGTGACGGCCTCCAGGCCTTTCTCAAGGAACTCGTCGCGCAACCTGCCGGCGAGACCAAGGTGTCCCCCGCGCTGGTGGACAGTCTGCTTGCCGATCTGGACAAGCGCCTGAGCGCGCAGGTCAATGCCATCATGCATAACGAGCAGTTCCAGAAGCTCGAAAGGGCCTGGCGCGGCCTCAAATACCTGGTGGACAACACGGATTTCCGCCAAAACATCAAGATAGAGTTCATCAGCGTCAGCAAGGAAGACCTGCTGACGGACTTCCAGGATGCGCCGGAGATCATGAGTTCCGGCCTTTACAAGCATATCTACACGGCGGAGTACGGTCAGTTCGGCGGTCAGCCCGTGGGGGCCGTCATCGGCAATTACGAATTCGGCCCCGGCCCGGAGGACATGGAGCTGCTCCAGCATCTGGCCTCAGTCTCCGCCATGTCGCATGCGCCCTTCGTGGGCGCGGCCGGGCAGGAGTTCTTCGGCATCGACTCCTGGGAAGAGCTGCCCAACCTCAAGGACCTCAAGTCCATCTTCGAGATGCCGCAGTACACCAAGTGGCGCTCCTTCCGCGAATCGGAGAACGCCCGCTACATCGGGCTGACCCTGCCCCGCTTCCTGCTGCGCGTGCCCTACGGCTCCAATACGGTCCCGGCCAAGAGCTTCGTTTTTGAGGAAGACGCGGCGAGCAACGACGATTTTTGCTGGGGCAACACGGCCTTCGCCTTTGCCGGCCGTCTGACGGACAGTTTCGCCAAATACCGCTGGTGCGCCAACATCATCGGCCCGCAGGGCGGCGGCGCGGTGGAGAACCTGCCCGTCTACACCTTCGAGTCCATGGGACAGGTGCAGACCAAGATACCCACCGAAGTGCTCATTTCCGAACGCCGGGAATTCGAGCTGGCCGAAGAGGGCTTCATCGCCCTGAGCATGCGCAAGGGCGCGGACAACGCCGCCTTCTTCTCGGCCAACTCCTGCCAGAAGAGCAAGGTGTTCGCCAATACGGCCGAAGGCAAGGCGGCCGAGCTCAACTACCGCCTGTCCACCCAGCTGCCCTATATGATGATCATGAATCGCCTGGCGCACTACATCAAGGTCATACAGCGCGAGAACATCGGCACCTGGAAGGAGCGCAACGATCTTGAACGGGAGCTCAATACCTGGATCAGCCAGTACGTGACGGAGATGGACGACCCCGATCCCGTCACCCGCAGCAAGCGTCCGCTCCGTATGGCGCAGATCACGGTCAACGATGTGGAAGGCGAGCCCGGCTGGTATACTGTGGGGATCATGGCCCGCCCGCACTTCAAGTACATGGGCGCGAGCTTCACCCTCTCGCTTGTGGGCAAACTGGATAAGAATTAGAGGCCGTAAAGCTCGAAACGCGAAGCGCTTCAAACGGAAAATGTTCCAAACTGGAATCGTGCCGTCCGGCTGCCCAGACAGGCCCCGGACGGCATGCCGGCTTTCCAACGTGACGCCCCGCGCGTCCAAAAAAAACGAGGTAGCATATGGCACTGACCGCATACATGAAGGTCGAGGGCAAGTCTCAGGGCGAGATCAAGGGCGATTGCCAGCAGGGCGGCGACAAGAAGGACAAGATCCTGGTCTATGCCGTCGAGCATCTGGTGGAAATCCCCAAGGATACGCACACCGGCCTGCCCACGGGCCAGCGCATCCATCATCCGCTGACCATCACCAAGCACCTGGATCAGGCGAGCCCCAAACTGTACAAGGCCTGCTGCACGGGCGAACAGTGCACCGTCACCATCGACCACTACCGCATCGCCGCTGACGGCACGGAAGAAAAGTATTTCACCATCAAGATGGAAGAAGCCATCGTGGTGAGCATGAAAAAGGAGACCCCGCTGACCTTCCTGGCGGAGAACAAGCCCTATCACGACATGGAGAGCGTCTCCTTCACCTACTCCAAGATCACCTGGACGTATAACGACGGCAATATCGAATACGTGGACGACTGGAAGAAGTAGCCCGCAGGGCATGCCGGTTCGCCCGTCCCGGCAGCCGGCCCGGCCCCGCGCCCGCCATCACGGCCCGATGAGATGCCCGCATCTCGTCGGGCCTTTCCCTTGCCTGATCTTCCGCGAGCGCAGTGAAACCGGCGTGCGACGCCCCGGCAGACGACGCACCCCGGCCTTGCACGGCCCGCTTTCCCTTGCGATATCCCCTAATACCTAAAGATTATTCCCTGAAAGCCGATAATGCACGAGTCTTTTCGTGTTGGCCGTATGCCGTACGGCCTGGAGGGGAGCACGCATTTTCCTGGGGGGAGGAAACAGCATGACCATCAAACTTCGTATCACCCTTGGCTTTCTGTGCAGCATCGCCATCGTCGCGGCCTGCGTCATCGGTTATACCGGCTGGCAGATGCGCGATGACGCCCGCGGCTACTTCATCACCGCATCGGGGCAACAATTGCGGCTCATGGATGAGAACCTGACCAGCTTCGTCAGCGCGGCAAGCCACAGCGCGCAGATCGTTGCCGAACTGCCGGGACTGGCCGAGGCCAAGGATATCTTCCCGCGTTTCGTGGACAATCCTCAGGAGAGCCGCTACCGGCAGAGTGACCTCTCCCCCGAAGCCCAGGATTTGACTGAAACGCTCCTGCGCGTGGGACGCGCCAACCCCGATTATCTCGAAGTCTACGTGGGCTACGCCGACGGCAGCTACGCCAGCAGCTGCGACGACATGAAGATCCCCGCCCACCATGATCTCAGCACCAAGGAGTGGTACCGCCGCCGTGCCGCGTCGCCGGACATCGACGGTCTTGCGCCGGCCTATTTTTCCGTGACCGGGGAAATGGTGGTGGCCGTCACCCGCAAGCTGCAGGATGCGCAGGGCCGCCTCACCGGCGTCGTGGGCATCGACATCTCGCTGGCGGAGCTCTCGCGCCGGGTCGCGGAGATGAACTTCGGCAAGACAGGTTTTTTCCTCATCATCGAGGACTCCGGCCGCATCATCTGCAATCCGCTGGAAGAAGAGCTGGTCGGCAAGGTCATCGGCAAGGACATCAGCACGCCCGCGCTTGAGACCATCATGAAGATGCCCAACGGCGTCGTGGACGTGGAAGCCAGAGGACAGGCCTACGTGGCCAATATCCTCACCACCCATTGCGGCTGGAAGGCCGTCGCCCTGCAATCCGTGCAGGAGATCAACGAGCGCAGCAATACGGCCATGCAGCACGTGACCATCATCGCCGTGGTGGTCGCCCTGCTCATGCTGGGCGTGGCGCTGCTCATCGTCCGTTCCATCGTGCATCCGCTCAATGCGCTGGTGCGCAATGCCGGCGAGGTCGCCGCGGGCAATCTGGAAGCCCGAGCGGAAGGCTGCCACTTTTTCGGCGAACTGTCCCACCTGCATGAAAGCATCTCCAGCATGATCAGCTCGCTGGGCCGCCTCATCGGCGAAGCCAAGCAGAAGACCGAAGAGGCCCAGCGCCATACCGCGCTGGCGGAAGAAGCCACGCGCAAGGCGGAAGAAGCCCGCAACAAGGCCGAGAACGCCCGACGCGAGGGCATGATGGAGGCCGCGCAGCATCTGGAAGCCTCCACCAACGTCATCAATACCGCGGCGGATGAGCTGTCGCAGCAGGTCGCCCAGTCGGCCGCCGGGGCCCACCATCAGGCGGACCGGGCATCGGAAACGGCGACGGCCATGAACGAGATGAACGCCACCGTGCTGGAAGTGGCCCGCAATGCGGGCAGCGCCGCCGAGGTGTCGGAGAACATGCGCCACAAGGCCGAAGAAGGCGCCCGCATCGTCAGCGAGGTCGTGCACAGCATCCAATCCCTGCGCGACATGTCCCTGACGCTCAAGGAAGACATGTCCAACCTCGGCAAGAATGCGGCGGCCATCACCCAGATCATGAGCGTCATCTCCGATATCGCCGACCAGACCAACCTGCTGGCCCTCAACGCCGCCATCGAGGCCGCCCGCGCCGGTGAAGCCGGACGCGGCTTTGCCGTGGTGGCCGATGAAGTGCGCAAGCTGGCGGAAAAGACCATGGCCTCCACCTCGGAAGTGGGCAACGCCATCAACGCCATCCAGAAAAGTACGGATAAATCCATCCGGCAGATGGAGGTCTCCGTGGAAGGCGTCAATGCGGCCACCGACCTTGCCGGACGCTCCGGCGACGCCCTGCAGGAGATCGTCCATCTGGCCGAAAGCGCCGCGGATCAGGTGCGGGCCATCGCCGCGGCCAGCGAGCAGCAGTCCGCCACCAGCGAGGAGATCAACCGCTCCATTGCCGACATCAATCAGGTCGCCGGGCAGAATGCCGCCGCCATGGAACAGGCCGCCCAGTCCGTCCATGCCATGGCGGACGAGGCCCGCAAACTCAATGCGCTTATTGAAAAAATGAAGAACGACTAAAGCGGTACGCGCACGCCGCGCGTGACCTGCTATGACAAGGCTGCCCGCATCCGGGGAAGGGACAACAGGTTTCCCCCCTGGCTGCGGGCAGCTTCGTTATCCGGCGGGGCACTTCTCCCAAGCGAGCGGCAACTAGCGTTAGCCCTAAGCGTTTCAAACTGAAAATGTTCCAAGGCGGAGCGCCGAACGCTGGACGCAAAAAAATCCGCATGGCTGGCTGCCTTGCGGACATCTGCGCATTGCTGCGGGATATGTGCTGACTGGCGGAGGGGGAGGGATTTGAACCCCCGGAAGGCGCGAACCTTCAACGGTTTTCAAGACCGCCGCATTAAACCGCTCTGCCACCCCTCCAGAAAAGAAGGACAAAAAAGGCGTCTGCCGGCCAGACGGACGCCATTTCTGCCCGCGGTGCGAATACTTACTTGATGGCGTCCTTGAGGCCCTTGCCGGGCGTGAATTTGGCCACCTTGCCGGCAGGAATGGTGATCTCGTCACCGGAACGGGGGTTGCGACCCTTGCGGGCGGCGCGCTCCACGACCTTGAAGCTGCCGAAACCGGTAAAGGTCACGGATTCGCCGGCAGCCAGAGCTTCGCGCAGCGAGGCGATGACCGCATCCAGAGCTTCTTCGGCCTTGGCCTTGGTGGGCAGGCCCGCCTTGGCATACACTTTTTCAACAAGCTCAGCTTTCGTCATGATACGTACTCTCCAAAGAGGGATTTGGGGCAAGCGCCCCTTGAGGTCGAACTTTGTTGTTGTAAGTAAGCCTTCCCCTGCCTGTCAACCCAAAAACGCCGCATCATCCGGCACTTGTCGCAGAAAAGCGGGGACGTGCCGCGCCGCTCCCCCCGACCGGACACGCGGACGGGAAAGCAGCCGGCACGCCCATGCGTCTGGGGCTGTCCCGCCCTACAGGTTGACGAGCTCCACCTCCGCGTGGTGCAGCGGCTGCCCCAGGAAGATGCTGGCCGTCCGCACGAAACGGTTGCAGTTGTCCGTGGTCATGAAGCGCCGTTCGCCCACCACGCCGGGGGCGGCCTGACGGGCCAGGCCCAGCCGGAGCAGCTCGCTTTCCACGGCCTCGGCCGTGGTGGCCGCCGAATCCACGATATGCACGGATTCCCCGACCACCTGCTGGAGCACCCCGGCGAACAGCGGGAAGTGCGTGCAGCCCAGCACGAGCGTATCCGGCCGGGACGCGGTCACCAGCGGCTGGAAAAGATCGTCGAGATAGCGATGCGCCGTGCCTTCCGCCACCGGGCCGGTCAGCCAGCCCTCCTCGGCCAGCGACACGAAGAGCGTGCACGGCCGCCCCAGCACAGAGGCATCGGGCAGCAGGCGCGTGATGGCCTTCTGATACGCGCCGTCGGCGATGGTGGCTTCCGTCCCGATGACGGCGATGTGCCGGTTGCGCGTCGCGGCCACGGCGGCCCGTGCGCCCGGCTCGACCACGCCCAGCACCGGCAGCGGGGCAAAATGTTCACGCAACGTGGTCAGCGCGGCGCTGGTGGCCGTATTGCAGGCCACGACCAGCATCTTGACGCCGCAGTCCACGAGCTTCTGCGCGGCCTTGAGCGTGTAGCGGATGATGGTCTCCCGGCTCTTGGTGCCGTAGGGCAGACGCGCCGTGTCGCCGAGATAGAGCAGGTTCTCTTGCGGCAGACGCGTGCTGATGGCCCTGAGGACGGTCAGCCCGCCGATGCCGGAGTCAAAAAGCCCGATGGGCAGGGAGGCTGCCGGGGATCCCGTTGCCGCGGTAAGGTGCGATGCCATGTTCTGTCCTTAGCGCATTTTCCGTTTGAAACGCTGCGCGTTCCAAATCATACGGCCTGGCGTTTCGCGGAAAAAAGCGTGGTTTGTCCGCTCACTTTCGGCCGGGCGGCGCTGTGCCGCCGCCAGAACGTCCCCAGCCAGGCCCGACCGGACATGGTCGAGCCTCTGCGGACAAAAAAGAGAAAAGCGCCCGCCTCCGGCCGGAGGCGGGCACTGGCGGGGCTCAGCGGGCGCCCTTGGGGAAGAGCACCACCCCCATAGTTTTGAAGATGATGTGGATGTCCAGCAGGATGGACATGTTCTTGACGTAGTAAAGGTCGTATTCCAGCTTGCGCCGCGAATCCTCTTCCGACGCGCCGTAGGGGTAGCACACCTGCGCCCAGCCCGTGAGCCCCGGCTTCACCGTATGGCGCAGGCTGTAGTAGGGGATGTGCTCCTTGAGCTGGGTCACGAAGGCCATGCGTTCCGGGCGCGGCCCGATGAAGCTCATGTCGCCCTTGAGGATGTTCCAGATCTGCGGCAGCTCGTCGATGCGCACCTTGCGGATGAACTTGCCCACGCGGGTGACGCGGCTGTCGTTGGCGCTGGCCCATACCGCGCCGTTCTTCTCCGCATCCGCCCGCATGGAGCGGAACTTGTAGACCGTGAATTCCCGCTCGTGCAGGCCCACCCGATCCTGCCGGTAGATGACCGGCCCGGGGGACTCCAGACGGATCAGCAGGGCCGTCAGCGCCATGATGGGCGCGGCGGGCACCAGCAGCACCAGCGAGATGAGCACGTCGAAGGCCCGCTTCAGACGCCGCAGAGAACCGCGGGTGTTCAGCGAGAAGCCCTCGGTCTGGAGCAGCCACTCGTCGTTGATCTGCGAGATGGGCAGACGCTGCACCACATGCTCGTAAAACGAACGGATATCCACCACCATGCGGCCGCGCAGCTTGGCTTCCAGCAGGTCGTGCGCGATGTCGTCGTCGATGGGGGCGTCCGGCAGCAGGAGGATGGTGGTCGCCCGGCGTTCACGGGCGATGTCCAGCACCTCGTACGGCGGCCCGAGGCAGGGCCCGGCGTCCGGGTCCATATCCGGTTCGCCCACATAGCCGATGATGCGCGCCGTGGGCAGGCCCTCGGACAGGAGCTGACGCACCTTGCCCGCGCGGTCCACCCCCACGAGCAACACCCGCATCTGGAAGGTGAGCTTGTCCGTATTGCGGTAGTAGAACAGACGCCAGCCCAGACAGAACAGCATGGACAGCAGGAAGAGCAGCCCGGTGCTCGGCCGGTCGAAGCGCCAGTGATCGAACACATAGGACGATGTGGCCGACGAGATGATGGCCAGCACCCCCGCCAGCAGCACCCGCACCACGCTGTCCCGGAAATCCTCCACGCCCACGCTGTAGGCATCCAGGATATAGAAGAACAGCATGTAGAAGAAGATGGTGAACAGGGATGCGCCGGTATAGTCGTCAAAAACGCTCAGCTCCGGGTCGATGGCAAGCACGCCGACCACGCCCAGCGCCACGAGGATGCAGAGCAGGTCCATGCATTGCAGCAAGGCCATGCGGTAACGACTGACCATGATGACTCCTTGTTAGCGGGTCTCGTCCAGCCGCGCGGAGGGCTGCGGCACGCGCATGTCGTCCAGGATGCGGCGGGCGACCACGGTGGCGTCGAACTCCTCGCAGGCGAGTTGCCGGCCCTTCTGCCCCATGACGGCGATATCCTGCGGATGCAGGAGGAAATGCTCCATGCTCCGGGCCAGAGAATCCGCATCACGCAGACGGCACAGCCGCCCGTTGACCCCTTCGGTCACCACTTCGCGGCAGCCGGGCACGTCGGTCACCACGGCGGGCCGGCCCATGCTCATGCCTTCCATGATGGCCGTGGGCGTGCCCTCGCGCCAGGACGGCAGCACCACCACGTGCGCTTCGGCCAGATGGGGGCGCACATCGGCGGCCTGTCCCAGATAGGTGATGCCGCAACGCTCTTCCCACTGCCGGACAAGGCGTTCGCTCACGCTGCCCACGCCCTGCTCGGCCGGGCCCAGCAGGCGGAATTCCGCCGCGGGATACTTGCTCTTGAGCAGACGCGCCGCCGCCGCGTATTCGCGCAGGCCCTTGGCTTCGAGCAGACGCGCCACCAGCAGGAAGACGATGCGGCGCTCTTCGGGCGGCGTGTCGTCGCCGGGCAGGGGCGGCAGGGGCGTTTCGGCAAAGTGGCGCGTGTCCACGCCGGTGCCGCGGGCCATGAGCACGCGCGCCTGCGGCGCGAGGATGCCCGACTCGCGGAAGATGGCCAGATCGTCCCTGTTCTGGAAAAAGACCCCTTCCACGTTCTTCAGGGCGTTGCGGTAGAGGGAGACGCTCAGCTTGTTCACGCAGCGCTTGAAGCGGCTGTCGGCCTCGAAGGCGTAGCCCAGCCCGGTGATGGTGGCGTAGATGTGCTCCACGCCGGCAAGCTTGGCGGCCATGCAGCCGTAGATGACCGGCTTGATGGTGGTGGCGAAGAGCATGTCCGGCTTTTCCAGCAGAAAGGTCTTGTACAGGGAAGCGAAGGTGGCGGCGTCCCACAGGGGGTTGAGGCCCTTGCGGTCCAGCGGATAGTTGACGATCCGCAAGGCCGGGGCCTTGGGGAAGCCGGGAGCATCCGGCGGACAGGCCCCCAGCGCGGCAAGACGGCCTTCCATGGGCACGTCCCCGGCCGGCACCATGCAGATCACCTCATGCCCAGCCCCCCGCATACGGCGCATGAGCACGCTCCAGAAATTGGCCACGGAACGGGCCTGATTACCAAGCACAACAATTTTCATGAGCAATCCCCTGGGCCTGTATTCAGGCGCTTTTTTTCAGGGTATACCAGCAAGGCCTCCGCCTGAAAAGAGAAAACCGCCGCATTCCTCCCGGAAGTTTTGACAGCCGTAACGCTCCATCGTAAAGTACGCACTCGCCGGGAGGTCTTTCCGCCCCCGGCAACAATCAAGGAAGTACAGTATGCTGACATGGAATACGCTCTGTGACGATATGAAGGCGCATCCTTCCCGCTGGCTCGTGACCGGCGTGGCGGGCTTTATCGGCTCCAACCTGCTGGAGCATCTCCTCAAACTGGGACAGACCGTGGTCGGTCTGGACAACTTCCTCACCGGCTACCAGAAAAACCTGGACATGGTGCGTGAGGCCGTGGGCCCGGAACTGTGGAGCCGCTTCCATTTCGTGGAAGGCGACATCCGCGATCTCGACACCTGCCGGAAGGTCTGCGAAGGCGTGGATCACGTGCTGCATGAGGCGGCGCTCGGTTCGGTGCCGCGCTCCATCGACGACCCGCTGCTGTCCAACAGCTGCAACATCGACGGCCAGCTCAACATGCTGATCGCGGCCCGGGACGCGGGCGTGAAAAGTTTCGTGTACGCCGCCTCGTCCTCGACCTACGGCGATTCGCCCGAACTGCCCAAGGTGGAAGACAAGATCGGCCGTCCCCTTTCGCCTTACGCCGTCACCAAGTACGTCAATGAGCTCTATGCCGACGTCTTCGCCGCCTGCTACGGCTTCACCACCATCGGGCTGCGCTATTTCAACGTCTTCGGCCAGCGGCAGGACCCTTACGGCGCGTATGCCGCGGTCATCCCGCAGTGGTTCGCCAGCCTGCTCAAGGGCGAGACCGTCTACGTCAACGGCGACGGCGAGACCAGCCGCGACTTCTGCTATATCGACAACGTGGTGCAGGCCAATCTGCTGGCGAGCTTCGCCGGGGACGAGGCCCGCAACAAGATCTACAATGTGGCCTTCGGCCAGCGCACGACGCTCAATGAGCTTTTTGCCCTCATCCGCGAAGAGGTCTCCCGCCACAAGCCGGAAGCCGCCGGCGCCCAGGCCGTGCACCGGGATTTCCGGGCCGGGGACGTGCGGCACTCCCTTGCCGACATCAGCCGGGCCGGCACCCTGCTGGGCTATGACCCGCAGGTGGACGTCCGCCGGGGCCTGCGTCTGGCCGGCGACTGGTACGCCGCCAACCTGTAGACTCCTCCCCCCGTCCGCCGGACATTCCGGCGCGTTCTGAAACGCTCCCCTCCCGGCGATCTCCGCCGGGAGGGCATATCTTGCCTGCCCCGCCGCAGCCGCGCATGGGAGATCGCCATGAAACGCCTTCTGCTCTGGTTCGTCCTTATCGTCCTGCTGCTGGCAGGGGCCGGAGCCTTCGTGCTTACCCGCCTCGATACCGGATTCGTGGCCACGACCATCTCCGACGCGGTCAACAAAGCCACGGGCGCGCCGGTGACCTTCACCGACCAGCCGCGTCTGTCCCTCTTCCCGCTGGGCGTGGATTTCGGCAGGCTGGCCTGGCAGCAGGAAGCGCCGGACAAGAGCCTTACGGTCAGCGCTGCCGGAGGACATGCGCGGGTGGCGCTCTCGCCCCTCTTCTCCGGCCGCATCGTGATGGAAGAGATCGTGCTGACGGGGCCGGAGCTGTCCGTCGTCCTGCGCGAACCCGCCGCCGGGACGCCCTCCGCGCCGGCGGAAGCCGCCCCGCCCGCACCTGCCGCCGCCACTGCGGAGGCGAACGTCCCCTCGGATGAACTGCCGCTGGAACTGGGGCTTGTGCGGGTGGAAAAGGCCCGCGTCAGCCTGACCGATGCCGCCGGCGACCGCTTCGCCATCAGCGACCTCCACCTCACGCTCCAGAACGTACGCCGTCACGCAGACGTGGCGCTGGACACCAGCTTTTCCTATGCCCTCTCGCAGGGAGGGAAAGACATCTCCGGCAGTCTCGCCCTCAAGGCCTCGGTGCGCTACTACGCGCCCAATCTCACCATCCGCGGCCTCCAGCTTGGCCTGAACCCGCAAACCGGCCCGCTGCCGGTGGCCCTCGGTCCGCTTTCCCTGCAGGGGGAGGCCGCCCTGAACTTCTCCACCCGGAAGCTCCGGCTCCAGAACGTGGCGCTGGCCTGCGCCTCCAGCCACGCCGAGCTGTCCGGCGAGGCCGATCTTGCCTCCCTGAGCTTTGCCGGCGCGCTGTCGCTGGTCACGGCCCCGCGCACCGTGGCCGCCCTCTGGGGCATACGGTTGCCGCAGCAGGGAGAGGACAGGCTGGAGCTTTCCACTGGTCTCGAATGCGCGCCCGACCGTGTGGCGCTGCATCAGCTCAAGGCCGTCCGCGGCAAGACGCGTCTTGACGGCTCACTGACCTTCCTGCTGCGCGCTGAACCGGACATTCGCGGCTCCCTCCACCTTGGGGATGTCGTCGTCGAACAGTATCTGCCGGAAAAGAGCTCTCCCACGGCCGACTCCCCGGCGGCCCCTGCCGGCAAGGGCACGGAACGCGTGGCCCAGGCCCCCGCCACTCCCGCCTTCCCGACGCTGGACGTCAGCCTGGCCGTGGACAGCCTGCGCTATAAAGGAATGGGCGCACAGGGGCTGAACCTGCGCCTGCAGGGAGAAAAGGGACGCTACCGCCTCCAGGATCTTCGCTGCCGCCTCGCCGGCGGCGGCGACATCGCCGGGAAGGGCGCCGCGGATCTGACGCAGAAGCGCTACGACCTGACGCTCAAGGCGGACGGCGTGGACATCGGCGGCCTCACGCACATGCTGGGCAAGGGCCGTCCCGCCGAAGGCAAGGCCTGGCTCACGGCCGACGTCAGCACTGCGGGCGAGAGCAGCGAAAAGCTGCTGGCCGCGCTGGACGGCAAGGGATCGCTGGAAGTGCGCGACCTGCACCTTCAGGCGCTTTCCGCCCTGCCCCGTGACATACCGGGGGTGAGCGGCGCCATCCCCAACCGCATAGCCCGCGTGCAGGTCCCCTTCGTCATCCGACAGGGAGAAGTGACCTCAAAGCCCATCGTGGCCAGCGCCGACACGCTCAACGCCAACGGCCAGGCCACGGCCAGCCTGCCCCGCAAGCGCCTGCACGCCACCGCCGATGTGCGCACGCTGGGGCTGACCATCCCGGTCATCGTCGACGGCCCCTTCGACGACCTGTCCTATACGGTGGATCCCCGCTTCCTCGCGCGCATGGCCACCGGCCTGCCCGGCGCGCTGCTGGAAGGCGGGACCCAGGCCGGCAAGGCCGCCGGAGAAACGGCAAAGGGCGCGGGCAACGCGCTGGACAAGACGGTGCGCGGCGCCGGCGGGCTGGTGCGCGGCATCCTGGGCAGATAGACAATGTGCCCGAAGAAGGCTAAAGATTTTTCTTCTCCGGGCGTTATAGTTAGGTATGGCATTTTTCCGGAAATCGTTCCGGGCAGGTAAACCCGGCTAGTTGCCGGCGCTGGTGGGACTGTATGTATCTTCTGATAGGCCTCATCGTCGTTTTCTCCTCCGTGATCGTGGGCTATACTGTTGCGCACGGGGAATGGTCCGTCCTTTTTCAGCCCGCCGAGCTCATCATCATCCTTGGCTGCGGTCTGGGCGCATTTTTCGGCTCGCAGACGAAGTACACCTTCAAGCTCATCACCAAGAGCCTGAAAAACCTCTTTTCCGACCCGGGTTCCAGCAAGGAACGCTATCTGGACACCCTGGCGCTGCTGTACACCCTCTTCACCAAGATGCATCGTGAAGGCGTCATCAGCGTGGAAAGCGACGTGGAAAAGCCGGAATCGAGCCCCATTTTCAGCAAGTATCCCGGCATCTCCAAAAATACGACCCTGGTCAACTTCATCGGCGACACCCTGCGCGTTTACCTGACCACCGGCGACCCGGCCGACATCAACAGCCTCATGGACGTGGATATGCGCACCATGCAGGGTGAAGGTCTGCTGCCCGCGCACGCCATCACGCACATGGCCGAGTCCATGCCTGGTATGGGTATCGTGGCCTGCGTGCTCGGCGTCGTGCTCGCCATGGGCAACATCAACGAACCGCCGGAAGTGCTGGGCCACTACATCGCCGCAGCCCTCGTCGGCACCTTCATCGGTATCCTTTCCTGCTACGGTCTGTTCGGGCCTATGGGCTCCAAGCTGGAGAACTACGTTTCCGAAGAGCATTTCTATTTCAACGCCGTCAAGGAAGCCGTCTCCGCCGCCATCCGTGGCGCAACGCCGCTCATCGCCGTGGAATATGGCCGCCGCGCCGTCCCTTATCCCTTCCGGCCCCGTTTCGCCGAAATGGAAGAGCGCCTGCGCAGCGCCTAAGCCCGCCCTGGAGAAGACGGATCTTTTAAGGAGGATGTATGGCAGGTGCATGGAAAGTTGCCTACGCGGACTTTGTGACCGCCATGATGGCCTTTTTTCTTCTCCTGTGGGTATTGAGCACGGTCTCTCCTGAAACGAAGGCCGGTCTTGCGGCCTACTTCAAGGGAGAACTGCAGTACGATTCCAGCGCCACGTCGCCGGTCTCCAACAACCCCTTCCTGCAGAACACCGCGCGCATCAGCACGGACTCTCTCCGTATCTCGGAAAATGAAAAGTCCCATATCGCCATCGCGCAGAAGCTGCAGCAGATGCTCATGGCCGACGCCATCCCGCAAAGCGCGTCGGGCATCAGCGCCGATGACGTGGGCGTGCAGCTGCGCGTCAATTCGGACGCCATGTTCCAGCCCGGTTCGGCGGTACTGTCCCCGCAGGGCATTAAGGTCCTCGGCAATGTGATCAAGATCCTGCGCGAGTACAACCTGTATCTCGTGGTGCGTGGTCATGCGGATTCGGCCGAAGCCAAGCCCAACTATCCTTCTGGCTGGGAGCTCTCCGGGGCCCGTGCCGCCGCCGCTCTGCACTACCTGACCACCCAGGGGATCAAGCCGACTACGTTGCGCGGGATCTGCTACGGGGATACCCGCCCGTACAAGCCCGGCATCAACGAGGAGAGCAAGGCGGCCAACCGGCGCGTGGAATTCGTCTTCCACCGCCCCGAGGTCATGAGCTACAGCGTCGTCTACTAGTTGCGCCGGCGTACGTTCCGGCGTATGATGGTTCTGTTGGGCATGGAGGGCATCATGCCCAGCGGACATCCCGCTTAGCGGGAAGAAGAGGCAAGGCCGGAAACGGCCTTGCCTCTCTTCTTTCTCGTCTCCCAGTTTCCCTTCCCCTTGTCGTGCATGCCCGCCTTAGCGGCACGACGTGCCGCCCCACCTGCCTAAGCGTGCCTCCGGCTCGCTGCTCCTTTCACTCGTCGCTGCTGCCGCAGCGCCATACCCGCGTTTTCCACCAGCAGCGCGGCGGACGGCCGGCCGAGGTCCGGGCACAAAAAAAGCCCGCTCTCTGAGAGAACGGGCTCGAAGAGATCCATATGTTGCGCGTCTAGAACATTTTCAGTTTGAACGCGCTAAACGGCAAAGGAGAACATGGCTCCGGAAACGCTGGCGGAAGCGCTGTAGCCCGTGCCGCCGGCCATGCCGGAGTACGTCCGCGCAGCACGCTGCGGGCTGACGCCGGACCAGACGCTCTCGCCGCCGGCAGCCTGGGGACGCTGCGGCTGGCTGCCGCTGCTGCTGTAAGCGGCAAAGAGACCGTCAGCCGTCATCCGCCATGAGCCGCCGTCGCCGGACGAGGCTCCGCGCGACAGCTCCCCGGCAGAGGGAAAGCCCAGGCTGGCGCTTTCATAGGCCTGCACGGCCTGCCGCCGGGAACTGCGCTCGGTCTCGATGCTCCCAAGCGCCTCATCCTGACGGCTCCCCGCAGAGGCGGCCACGCCGGAGCCCTGCGCCGCCATATTCACGTTGGGCCCCGCCGCCAGACTGCTGGTGAGGGGGTCCACGTTCGCCTGCATGCCGCCGTCGGCCGCTCCGCTCTGCGCCTCTTCCTGCTTTTCCTCGCGGGCATCCACACGGGCTTCGGCTTCCATCTGGGCGGCCTGCGCAGCCACCTGCATGTCCTGAGCCGAAGGATCGCCCGGCGCGAGCGCAGCACGCCGTACCTGCTGCGCCTTTTCTTCCGAGGCTTCCGGATCGTCGGGGACCTCCGACGTATCGATGTTGACGTGCCCGCCTATGGCGTAGCGGCGTCCGTCAGGCCCGGCCTGATAGGTATATTGCGCGCCGCCCATGGCGTGCTGCCCGGCAGCGGCCATATGCGCCCGCTCATGCGCGCGCACCTCCGCATCCCGCTGCTTCAGCTCCTTGAGCTGCTGTTCGGCTTCAGGAGAAAGCTGAACGCTGTCGCCAGCCTGGGCGGAAGCGTCTTCCCCCTGCTGCGCCGCGGCTTTTTCCTGCGCCGTAGCGAACTGCCCGTAGGAATCCTGCTCGCGACCAGGCGTCCGGGAGGTCTGCCGGAAATATCCGACCGTCCCCGCCGGGCTCATCCCCGAAAGCGCGCCGACGCCGCCAACCGGTTCAGCATTTTCTGACATACGTTCCTGCCTTTTCGTTAAAGGGAATCATTCCTTGTAACTATACGCACTGAGCCGCCCAAAGGCAAGTCTCCAAGACCCGATGATACGCTTTGCTGCATAGTTAGGCAGAAGCGGCAGGCACACGGGCAGCGCTCCCCTCGCCCCACGAGAAGCATGCAGAGTGTCTTTCTATTTTTTACCGAACTTCAGCCTTATATCGTCCGATTTGCCGGCTTTCCTGCCGCGACAGAGCATCCCGCAGGCGCGGCAAAAAGCGGATGCCCGCAAGCAGGAGCAGCAGGGCCACGCACGGCGCGACCGCCAGCGCCAGAAAGGCCATGCTGTAGCCGTACAGATCGGCCACGACGCCGCCCCAGGTGGCGCTGAAGGCCGCGCCTATCCCCTGCAGCGTCATCACCATCCCCAGGCCGAGGTTGATGTGTCCGCTGCCCCGCAACAACAGGGCGACCATGCCCGGCGTCACCACGCCCATGATGCCCGCCCCCACGCCATCCAGTATCTGTACGGGCACGATATTCCAGGGGCTTTGCCAGAAACCGGCGACCAAGCCGCGTACGGGCAGGGCGATGAGCGCGCAGAAGAGCGCAGGCCCGTAGCCCCGGCGCGGAGCGATCCAGGCGGCCCAGAGCGCAGTCAGGATCATGGTGCCCTGCGCCACCAGCACCGTGCATGCCGTATACACGGCGGGGTCCACGTCGAAATGGGCCACGGCGGACTGCCCGAGCAGCGGCAGCATGGCGGCATTGCCCAGATGGAAGAACAGCATGATCCCGCCGGTGCAGAGCAACGCCTTGTCCCCGAACAGCAGGCTCAGGCGCGAAGGGGCGGGACCGGCCGCCTGCGTCCTTTCGGCCGTCTCCAGTCCGCGCGCCGCGGCATAATCGATGTGCTGGGGCTGTATCCCCCGCACCGCCAGCAGGGAAAGCAGGCCCATGCCCGCCATGACCAGGAGCACGCCGCCGATGCCGTAGAACCAGCCTACCGCGCCGCCCAGCACCGCGCTGGCGGCATTGCCCGCGTGGTTCCAGGCCTCGTTGCGGCCCAGCCGGGCAGACAGGCCCGCCTGCCCCACGAGCCCCAGGCTCAGCGCGCTGATGAGCGGGGCCACGGCCGCCGCCAGCAGGCCCTGCGTGATCTGGCTCGCCCCGGCCACCAGCGGCAGAGGGGACAGGAAAACGGCCACGGCGGCCAGCACGATGCCCAGCACCACGACGGTCAGCAGCCGCCGCTTGTCGTGCGAGGCATCCACCAGCGCGCCCAGCGGCGAAGCCGCCACCACCCCCATGAGCCCGCCCAGCGTCATCACGTAGCCGATGGCGTCAGGCCCCCAGCCATGACTTTGCAGATACACTCCGAAAAAGGGGCCGAGCCCGTCCCGAACATCGGCCAGTGCAAAACACAAAAGGGAAAGCGCTGCCAGCGAGCGCTGCCGTGATCCATCATCTCTCATTCGTACCCACTCCCCGCGGGCGTCCGGGCGCGGCGGCATCCTTGCCAGTGCCGGATGAAAGCGCTATCAAGGGGACTCGCAATCGCGGGCCGCGGCCCGCAGGAGGTCATATGCCATCCCCTGTCAGCGCCGGCGTGCGCCGCGCCCTGCCCATCGTTCTCGGCTATGTGCCCGTAGGCTTCGCCTTTGGCGTGCTTGCCGTCAAGAGCCAGATCCCGCCTTCTCTGGCCGTCCTCATGTCCGTGCTGCTCTTTGCCGGTTCCGGGCAATTCGTGGTCGCCGGTCTCTGGGGGGCGGGCGTCGGTGCGCTCTCGGTGGTGGTGGCGGTATTCGTGGTCAATCTGCGGCATCTGCTCATGTCCGCCGCGCTGGCGGAATATCTGGCCCCGCTCAAGCGCTGGCAGCGCTTCCTTTTCGGCTGTGAACTCACGGACGAGACCTTCGGCGTGCACATCGGCGCGTTCCAGAAAGGCTGGCAGCTTGCGGCGGCGACCCTGTACTCCTGCAACATCACGGCCCACTCCGCCTGGGTCGGCGGCACGGCGCTGGGCGTCTTCTGCGGCGAGCTGGTGACCGATGTCCGCCCGCTGGGCCTCGATTACGCGCTGACGGCCATGTTCCTCGCCCTGCTCGTGCCGCAATGCGTGAGCCGTCTGCATGTCGTGGTCGCCCTGCTGGCCGGTCTGCTCTCCCTCGGCTTCAAGATCGCGGGCATGGGGCAGTGGAACGTGGTCGTGGCCACCGTGCTGGCTGCCTGCGCCGGGACCTGGCTGCTCGCCCGGCAGGACCGGCGTCCGCAGGAGGAACGCGCATGAATTTCCTTGCTCAGCATGCGGAACTCGTCTGGTGCATCATCGGCTGTACGCTGGTGACTGCCATCCCCCGCGTCCTGCCCGTCATGTACCTTCGGGCGGAAAAACTGCCGCCCCTGCTCCGGCACTGGCTCTCCTTCGTGCCCGTCTCGGTCATGGCGGCCCTGCTCGCTTCGCAGATCTTCTATTATAACGACAAGTTCGACCCCACGCCGGGGAACCTCTACCTTGTGGCCGCCCTGCCCTCGCTGCTGGTGGCCTGGAAGACCAAAAGCTTTTTCGGCACCATCATCTTCGCCATGCTGCTGGTGGCCGGGGCGCGCTTTCTGGGGCTGTACTGATGCCTGATGCCGCCCCCCTGCCGTCCCTGCGGCGTCGCCGCGACCGTTCCGCCGTCCTCCCCCCGGCGCGCGAGAGCGCCGCGCTCTATCTGCGCCTTCCGGCGGAACGGACGGCCCTTTTCCGCTTTCTTCTGGAGGCCTATGAAAACGTGGCCTATTTCACCGTCCTGGACCGCAGGGAAGCCTTGATCAAGGTCATCTTCTCGCCGCACATGCGCGCGCAGGCGGAGGCCGCCCTTGCCGACATAGCCCGCAGCGTGCCGCTGGAACGTCTGGCCTATCAGCCGGATGAAAGCGCCTGAGCCCGCCGAACGCCGGACAGACTTTTTTCATCATCTCTTTTTCCTCGCGGGCCCGGCACAGGACGGCGGCGTCTTGTCACAGAAAAAACGCCGGGACACGGCCCGCGCCGCCCTTTACCTTGCGCCCGCTTCAGGCTATGTCATCGGCACGCGCAACTGATTGGGCGCATCCCGTTCTGGACAGGCCCGACGGGCCCTTTACCCCAAAAGGAGACATCATGGCGGACATTCTGATCATCGGCGCCGGGGGCGTCGGCAGCGTTGTGGCGCACAAGGTGGCGCAGGCGGCCAAGGCTGAAGGCGTTTTCGGCAAGATCACCCTTGCCAGCCGTACCAAGTCGCGGTGCGACGACATCGCCGCATCGGTGAAGAACCGTTTCGGCGTGGACATCGCCACGGCGAAGGTGGATGCCGACAACGTGCCCGAACTGTGCAGCCTCATCCGCGAAGTCAAGCCGGAAGTGGTCTGCAACATCGCCCTGCCCTATCAGGATCTGCATGTCATGGATGCCTGCCTCGAATGCGGCGTCCACTACATGGACACGGCCAATTACGAGCCGCTGGACACGGCGAAGTTCGAATACAAATGGCAGTGGGCCTATCAGGACCGTTTCCGCGAGGCGGGGCTGACGGCCCTGCTCGGTTCGGGCTTCGATCCCGGCGTGACCAACGTCTTCGCGGCCTGGGTCATGAAGCACAAGCTGGACGAAGTGCATGTGCTGGACATCATCGACTGCAACGCGGGCGATCACGGCCAGCCCTTCGCCACCAACTTCAACCCGGAGATCAACATCCGCGAAGTGACCGCGCGCGGCCGCTACTGGGAACGCGGCGAATGGGTGGAGACCGACCCGCTGGCCTGGAGCATGACCTACGATTTCCCGGACAACATCGGGCCCAAGAAGTGCTTCCTCATGTATCATGAGGAGCTGGAATCCCTCGTGCAGAACCTCAAGGGCATCAAGCGCGCCCGCTTCTGGATGACCTTCTCCGAGAACTACCTGAACCACCTCAAGGTGCTGGGCAACGTGGGCATGACCCGCATCGACCCGGTGAACTACAACGGTATGGACATCGTGCCCATCCAGTTCCTGAGCAAGCTGCTGCCCGACCCGGCCTCCCTCGGCCCGCTGACCAAGGGCAAGACCTGCATCGGAGACGTCATGCGCGGCGTCAAGGACGGCAAGGAAAAGGCCGTCTACATCTACAACATCTGCGATCATGAGGAATGCTACCGGGAAGTGGGCTCGCAGGCCATCTCCTACACCACCGGCGTGCCCGCCATGATCGGCGCCAAGATGATCGTCACCGGCCAGTGGCGCAAGCCCGGCGTCTGGAACATGGAGCAGTTCGACCCCGATCCCTTCATGGCCGACCTCAACGTCTACGGCCTGCCCTGGCAGTGCGTGGACGTGGACTAGAGCAATTCCACATTGAAAATGTGGATTGCTCTGGTAGTCGCGAGAGCGACTACCCGCAACCGAACACACGGAAAAACCACGCTTTTTCCGTAGTGTGAGGGCAGCGTCAGCATGGAAATTGGACACAATTTCAATGCGAATCCGCTCTAGGACCTGCCGCCAGTATCGTCAACTGAGGGAGGGGCGTTGCGCCTCTCCCTTTTTCCGACCTTTTTTCCTTTCGAGCACAGCGCATGAACCATCTGCTTCCCCTGCTTGACCCGGCCCGTGTCCCCTCTCCCTGCTTCGTGCTGGACGAGGCCCGCCTGCTGGCCAATGCCGCCATCTTGAACAGCGTGCAGGAACGCACGCATGCCCGCATCCTGCTGGCCCTCAAGGGCTATGCCGCCTGGGCCACCTTCCCGCTGCTCAGCCGTGACGCCGCCAGGGGCGGACAGGGCCCGCTGCACGGCACCTGCGCGAGCTCCGTGGACGAGGCCCGCCTCGGCCGCGAAGAATTCGGCGGCGAGGTGCACGCCTTTGCCGCCGGCTGGTCGGATGCGGACATGGAGGAACTCCTGCCGCTGGCCGATCACATCGTCTTCAATTCGCTGGCCCAGTGGGAACACTTCCGCCCGCGCATCGCGGCCTACTGCCGGCAAAGCGGCCGCCATATCGAGTGCGGCCTGCGCGTCAATCCCGAACATTCCGAAGGGGCGGTGGCCATCTACAACCCCTGTTCGCCGGGCTCGCGCCTCGGCATCCGGCCCCGCCACATGCCCGACCGTCTGCCGGACGGCATCTCCGGTCTGCACTTCCATACCCTCTGCGAGCAGGGCGCGGACGCGCTGGAACGCACGCTGCAGGCCGTGGAACGCCACTTCGGCCCGCAGCTCGCCCAATGCCGCTGGATCAACTTCGGCGGCGGGCACCACATCACCCGCGCGGACTATGACGTGGACCTGCTCTGCCGCTGCATCGAGCACATGGAGCGCACCTACGGCGCGCAGATCTATCTGGAACCCGGCGAGGCCGTGGCCCTGGACGCGGGCTGGATGACAGCCACGGTGCTGGACGTGGTGGAAGCGGACATGCCCATCGCCATCCTGGACACCTCCGCGGCCTGCCACATGCCCGACGTGCTGGAGATGCCCTACCGGCCCCGCGTGCTGGCGCAGGAAGCGGACGGGCTCGCGCAGGCGGGCGAGGCCGGGGAAAAAAGCTGGACCTGCCGTCTGGCGGGCAAGTCCTGTCTGGCGGGCGACGTCATCGGCGAATACAGCTTTGCCGCGCCGCTTGCCGTGGGCCAGCGTCTCATCTTCTGCGACATGGCCATCTACAGCATGGTCAAGACCACCACCTTCAACGGCCTGCGCCTGCCCGGCATCGGCCTGCTCCGGCCTGACGGGGAGTTCCGCCTGCTGCACGCCTTCGGCTACGAGGACTTCCGCAACCGCCTGTCCTAGGGCCTGTTAACACAAATTTTACATATTATTTCAACAGATAAGGTAGTTCATTCATATAAACTCCGCTTGCCCTCAGGGGGTGGCTGCCTCGTCCTCGGTATCCTCCCCTGATAAAAGCGCGCTGGGGAAGGGATGGGGGGCTTGGGGGGAAGGATTACGAGAACGCC
>DGYFI06202__coassemble_336_pt1 | contig 83530 bp, 71 predicted proteins | sample DGYFI06202__metabat2_high_PE_036 | metagenome-assembled genome bin DGYFI06202
GTCGCTCTCGCGACTACCAGAGCAATCCACATTTTCAATGTGGAATTGCTCTAATGAAAATCACGTGTCCAAGGCTCACTGTTGGGGACGGAGTTGCCTCGTCCCCCGTATCTTCCCTTGGCAAAAGCGCGCTGGTGAGGGGAAGGGGGACCCCGCCCGCGCCGGCGGAGGAGTCCCCCTTCCCTCCAAACAAAAAGCGAAGGATCGCAACAGGCCCTACGCCAGGGCGGTCAGGTCGTAGGTGGCGTGCTCCACGATGTCCGCTTCCACCAGCGCGCCGGGCTGGACGCCGGGGCCGCTCACATAGGTGAGGCCATCCACCTCCGGGGCCTGGAACCAGACGCGGCCGGTATGCAGGCCCGGCCATTCCGCATGCGGGGCATCCACCAGCACTTCCATGCGCCGGCCTTCCTGCTCGGCGAGGAGGCTCTCGCTGATCTCGGCCTGGATCTCCATGAGCGTGTTGCGGCGGCGTTCCTTGACCTCTTCGGGCACCTGATCGGGCATGGCGGCCGCAGGCGTGCCGTCTTCCGGCTGGTAGGCGAAGACGCCGAGCTGCTGGAAGCGGGCGTCTTCCACAAAGCGGCAGAGCTCTTCGAAATGTTCTTCCGTCTCGCCGGGATAGCCCACGATGAAGGTGGTGCGCAGGGCGGCCTCGGGCAGGTGTTCGCGCACGGTCTCCAGCACATGGCGGGGGTTGCGGGCAAAGGGACGCCCCATGCGGGAAAGCACGTCGGGGTGGGCGTGCTGGAGGGGGATGTCCAGATACGGCAGCAGGGGCCGCCCGGCTTCGCGCAGGAAGCGCAGGAAGTCCGGCGTGATGCCCGTGGGATAGAGATAGAGCAGGCGCAGCCAGGCCAGGCCGTCCAGCGGCAGGAGGGTCTCCAGCAGGGAGCGCAGGTCCTGCGACGGGGTGAAGTCGCTGCCCCAGGCGCTGCTGTCCTGCGCCACAAGCACGATCTCCCGCACGCCCTGGGCGAGCAGGGCGCGGGCCTCTTCCTTCAGAGCGGCGGCGGGCGTGGAGCGCAGGCCGCCGCGGATGGACGGTATGGTGCAGAAGGCGCAGGCATGGCGGCAGCCTTCGCCGATCTTGAGCCAGGCATAGGAGGGGCCGGTGGATAGTAGACGGCCGGGCACAGGGGCCTCATGCAGGGCAAGGGCCTGCGTCAGCAGGGCGGGCCACTCTTCCAGACGGTTGGTGGGCAGCCAAAGATCCACCTCCGGCAGTTCGGCGGCCAGCTCGGCGGCGCCGTAACGGCCGACCATGCAGCCGCCCACCGCCAGCAGGGGACGCCGTTTCAGGGAGCTGAGGCGCTCGATCATCTCCAGGATGTTGCGGACGGACTCCCGGACGGCCGGTTCGATGAAGCCGCAGGTATTGATGAAGACCAGCCGGGCGTGGCCCGGATGGGCGACGCTGCGGACAGGCAGCCCCAGCGAGCCGAGGGTGTGTTCCGTGTCCACACGGTTCTTGGGGCAGCCGAGGCTCAGGGACCAGACGGGCAGGGTGGCGGTATGCTGTTTCATGGCGACATGCTAGCCGCAGGCCGCCATTTTGTCACCCGCCATTTTCCTTGCACAGCGGCAGCGCTTGGGCTAGGCTCAAAAGACGGGGAAAATGTTCTTTTCCTGCCGCGAGACCGCAGAACGCGCGTTTCCGGCATATCATTTGCGGGAAAGGCGGCCTTGCCGGCAGCGCATCGCACCTGTCCCGGAGGGACTGCATGTCCGAACAGCTTCTTGCTCATCCCGCGTGTTCTCAGTCGCATGCTTGTCAGAGTAACGGGCATTTTTGCCCATCCGTGCTGCGGCAGCTGTATGATGCCGTATTGTTGGTGGACGTCCAGCAAAAAACAGTGACTCTGGCCGAATGCGGCGGTCATTTCTCTCTGCACTTGCCGGAAGATGCCACCCCCGACAGCCTGCTGGACGCTCTGGTCGTGCCTGAAGATGCCGCTTCCTTGCGGGCCCTGCTGGCCCCGGCGGTCTGGCGGCAGTTGCAGCTGGGCGGTGAGACGCGCCTTTTGCATGCGCGCTGCCGTCTGTCGGATGGCCGCCGGGTGAAGATGGAATTTTTTGTCTACCCTCTGCCGGAAAGCGAAGGAGAGGGGCGCTTCCTGCTGGGGCTGCGTCAGGCGCGGCACGCCGGCCGTCACCAGGAGGAGGCCGCCCTGCCGAGATGCTGCCGCTATTGCGAGGCGGTCCGCTTCCGTACGGCGCTCGCCAGTACCCGGACGCTCGTCTTTGAGTGGCGCGCACCGCTCGAACTGACCTATGTCTCGCCCAAGATCATGCAGGATTTTGCCGGGAACTACGACGGCCGGCATCTCTTCGCGGTCTGGCTGGAAGATGATGTGGTGCATGTCGACGACCGGCATGTCCTGGAGGACTGCCTGCGCCGTTTGCAGCTGGGAGAAGCCGGAGGCAGCGAGTTCCGCCTGCGGCTCAGGAACAGGGAAAATCGCTTCTGCTGGTATCAGGTGGCCTGGCTCAGTACGGGCGAGCAGGCGGAGCGCCGTTTCATCGCCACCATCAACAATGTGGACAAGGCCGTGCGCGACGAGCACAACCTGCGCTTCCGGGACGTCTACGACGATCTGACGGGCGTGCCCAATATGGGGACGTTCTGTGCCCAGGCGCAGATGCTGCTGCGCGAAGCCGTCCCGCATGCCATCGTCTGTTTCGACGTGGGCCGGTTCAAGCATTTCAACAAAAAGCATACCTATGAGGAAGGCAACCGCCTGCTGCGGGCCATTGCCTTCATCGCCTCCGGCATGCTCCAGCGCGGGGAGATCATCGGCCATGTGGCCGTGGACATCTTTGCCGTCTGCCTGCGGGGCGGCAAGGAGAGGGCGCGGCATTTCGTGGCTGGAGTGTGCGATACCCTGCATCATGGCTATTCGAGCAAGATGGACGTGCGCCTTTATTTCGGCACGCGCATCGTCGAGCCCGGAGAGGAAGGGCTGGTACGGCAGTTCTACGATCAGGCCCGCGAGGCCCTCAAGACCGTCAAGGGCAGCTATCTGCGCCACCACGCCTTTTATGACGCGAGCCTCGGCCGCAAGCTCGATTGCGAGCAGCTCGTGGAGAGCAATATGGTCGAGGGCATCGTGCAGCATCAGTTCGTGCCCTTTTTCCAGCCGCGCGTGAGCATGCGCAGCGGCAGGCTCGTGGGGGCCGAAGTGCTGGCGCGCTGGCAGCAGAGCCCGGACGTGCAGATATCGCCGGACAATTTCGTGCCTCTCTTCGAGCGTAACGGCTTCATCGTACGCTTTGACCACTACATGTGGGAATGCGCCTGCCGTCAGCTGCGGGCCTGGCTGGATCAGGGACTGACGCCGCCGCGTCTCTCGCTCAACGTCTCCCGCATCCATTTCCAGGATGCGGGCATAGCCGACTTCCTGCTTGGTCTGCTGGAATGCTACCGGGTGTCGCCGAGCCTGCTGGAGCTGGAGCTGACGGAAAGCGCCTTCGTGGGCAACGAGATGCACGCCCGGCCCACCATGGACCGCCTGCGCAAGGCCGGTCTGACCTTTTCCATCGACGACTTCGGCACGGGCTTCTCCTCCATCACCACGCTCTGCCTGCTGCCCTTCGACGTGCTCAAGCTGGACAAGGGCCTGCTGGTCAACTGCCTGAGCAATCCGCGGCTGCGCACCCTGCTGCATCATCTGGTGCCGCTGGGACAGGAAATGGGCATGGAAGTGGTGGCCGAAGGCGTGGAAACGGTGGAGCAGGCTCGTTTCCTCATGGAGTGTGGCTGTGATCAGGCGCAGGGTTTCCTTTTTGCCCGTCCGCTGGCGGCGGAGGACTTCACGCGGCGCTGTCTGGAGATCGAGGGCCCCTTCACGACCCCACTGGGGGACGATGAAGCCCCGGCGGAGCAGGATTCGGCTCCGGTCGCGCCCCGGCCATAGAGTCTTTTCCGTTTGGGCCGTTTCGCGCTTTCACCCTATACGACCTGCCGTTTCGCGGAAAAACGCGGTTCTCCGTCCACTTTTGGCCGGGCGGCGTTGCGCCGCCGTCTCGCGTTTTGCCTTTTTCAACGGCAAAACGCTCTAGCGTTTGTCCGGTCGGGCGAGCGAGCGGCGCGAAGCGTCCTTCTGCGCGGCGGCGCGGCCCTGCGGCTTTGCGCGCGGCGCATCCTTGTCTGTCTTCGCGGGCGTGTCCGGCCCCGCTGACGACCGCGGGCGTGCCTGCCCGGCAACGCTCGTTCCCTTGCCCGGACAGGGCGAACCGGGAGGTAGCGTGGCGCACAGCGTGTTCAGTTTCCGGCCGGCCTCGTTATACAACCCGGCAAGCAGGTTCTCCTGGATTCTCTCCTTCTCCTCCGCTATCCTGCTCAATCGCTGGTAAAGGACTTCCCCGTTTTCCTTGCAGGCGGCCACCCGTGGCCCAATGCGTTTTCCGCCCTCCCGTGTCAGCTTCGCCACTTCGTCGATGGAAAGTCGCTTGTCCTCCTGCCCCACATGCTGCCAGAGAGTGAAAAGGATCAAACAGATGGCGCCCTTGTCGCCGGTCTCATCCGGGTATTGTCCGTTCTCGTAGCCTGAGCCGAGCTTTATGCAGGCAGGGAAGTAGCCGGCTTCCATACTCTTGAGCAGCCAGTATTCCGCGCGCGCCGTGTCGAAATCCTTCCAGTCATAGCGATTGCCCAGCGTGTCGGCGTACAGGCCGTCGCCCGCCTCGGCCAGACGCCAGCACCAGTAAAAGGCTTCGGGCTCTAGATCCCCGGGAGGGCCGTCCGTGGGGATGGGCTCCTTGAAGTCATCCGGGAGGTCGAAGGGCACGTCGTGGCCGATGAAGGCCAGCAGGTGCGCGCCGATCATGCTGCCCTTATGGCCGGTGAAGCCGCCGCGCCGGAAGTTCCTCACGGCCTGCCGCCAGGCGGTCAGGGCCACACGTTCGTGGGTCTTGTGGAAATGGGCATACAGTAAGAGGCCGCTCAAGCCGAGCAGGTAGCAGCCTTCGCCCTCGCCAAGCAGAGAAAAGAGCTGCGTTTCCCAGAAGTCCGCCGTTCCGGAGGGCAATCCGTCCGGGCAGACACGGCAGGCGGCAGCCATGACGGCCACGGCATGGACGCTCCCCTGCCGGCAGGCGTAGGCATGCCAGCGGGAGCAGGCATCGGCGATCTTGTCCGGTGTTATCAGCCAGCCCACGGAAAGGCTGAGCTCCAGTTTCTTGTGAGGCTGCAACAGTTCCCTTACCTTTCTGACGCATTCGTCCGCCCAGTCTTTCGGCAGGACCCCCGTGGAACGCGCCAGTTCTTCCGTGGCGCGCACTATTTCGTCGACCTGCTGGATCACTGCTTTGATCTGGCACTGTATCTGGAACGCCTCCCGCGCCTCATGGGCGTTCTTGATGGGATCGTACGGAGCGTCGGAATCCTCGGCTTCTTCCTGGGCCGCCTGGGTGATGCGCTTGAGCTCTGAGGAAATATAGTCGTTGTTCGGGCGCGCGAAGCAGGGCAGCTTGACCTCCCTCTCCCAGAGGGAGGTGGAGAAGACGGGAGTCGAGGGCTTTTGGGCATAGCGGTAGAAGACAAAGGCAACGATGGGGGTCGCTACCAGAAGCGGCCAGTAGGAAAACAGCTGGGAGTGGGATCCGGTGGCACCCGTCGATGCCGCCGCCAGGTGGGGCGAAAGCAGGAAGGAAGCGGCCCCGGGCAGGATCCGGGACAGGACAGCGGGCAGGCGGGCAGACATGCGGGTCTCTCCTTGAGCATTTTCCGTTTGGGGCGCATTGCGTTCCACATCATACGGTCGGTCGTTTCACGGAAAAACGCGGTTTTAGCCGGGCGGAGCTGTGCCGCCGCTTCGCGCTTTGCCTTTTTCAAAGGTAAAACGCCCCAAGGCCTGTTGACGCATATTCTATATTGTTTCGATAGATAAGGCAAATCGCCCGGAGAAAATCCCCTTCCCCCAAACAGGCAGCGAAGAGTGCCGGCAGGCCCTGGAGCATTTTCCGTGTGGAACGCGTTGCGTTCCACGCGGCCTGGCGTTTCGCGGAAAAAAGCACGGTGTTCCTGCGTGGTTTCGGCCGGGCGGCGCTGTGCCGCCGCCTCGCGTCTTGCCTTTTGCAAAGGCAAGACGCTCTGATGCAGTGAAGGCGGGCGCGGAGGTTTCGCGGCCCGCCCGGTCTCAGTGTTTGTCTGGGCGGGCGAAGGAGCGGCGCGGCCCGTCTTCCCGCGAGGAGGCGCGAGGGGTGTTCCGCAGCCTGTTCCGCCGCAGGCGTCCGCTTGTCTTTGCCCGCGTGGCCGCCTCGGCGAGCTGCGCGCGCATATCCTCGGCGGCAAGGAAACGCCGTCTGGCCTGAATGTTCACGTAGATCTCGTCCATCCTGGCGTCGGACTGAGCAGCGATCTCAACGCGTTCCCGCTGTCTGGCCGCATGCCGTTTTTGCGCCGCCGTGCGGAAGTGCCGGGCAAGGGCTTCACCGTCGGCCTTGCAGGCGGCAATCTGCGGCCCGATGCGTTTCCCGCCTTCCCTTTCCAGTCGCGCCATGTCCTCGTCGGAAAGTTTTATGGCCTTGCGCGACAGAAGGGTGGCGACAAGCAGACAAACGGCGCCGTTTCTGCCCGTCTCGTCCGTGAATTCCCCGTCCCGGTAGAGCTGGAAAAGCTCCTTGCCCGCAAGGGAATTGCCGCCTTTCAGGGCCGCATGATACCAGTATTCCGCGCGCACCCTGTCGACGGGCCTGCTCCGGCGGTAGGCCCGGGCCAGGGCCAGGGCGTGTCCGCTGTCGCCCGCTTCGGCCAGACGCAGACACCAGTAGAAGGACTCGGTCTCCCGTCGGTCGTCGGGGTCATGCGTGGGGAGGGGATCCTGAATGTCCTCCGGGAGGGAAAAGGGCACGTCGTGCCCGATGACGGCCAGCAGGCGGGCGCCTTCCATGCAGTCCACATGCCCGGCGGAGCCGCCGCGCCGGAAATGCTCCACCGCCTGACGCCAGGCGTTCAGGGCCACATCCTCGTGGGTCTGATGGAATTGGATATAGAGCAGGAGATTGCACAGGCCGATCTGGTAGCAGCCTTCCCCCTCGCCCCGCAGAAAAAAGGTCTGTGCTTGCCAGAAGTCCGCCTCGCCGTCGGGCAGTTCCTGCGACAGGAGGCGGCACACGGCGGCCGTGATGGGGATGCTCAGGCTCGGTATCTGCCGGCGGATACGGTGGCAGGCGTCCATGGCATGAGTCGGATCGCACAGTTCGCCCAGGGACACGGCAAACGCAAGATCCGGGCGGGTCTGCAGCAAGGCTTCCAGTTGTTCACGGCATGCTTCCTCCCAGCTTGGGGGAGGCGTCGCAGCGGCTCCTGGCCGAACCCCCTGTGTGTTCTCCCTGCTCTCCGGGCCGTCGTCCCGCACGAAAAGGGCGTCATGGGGCGGCCGGGCGAAAGGGGGCAGTTTGACCGTGTCCTTGCTGAAGGTAGGATTTTCCGTAGAGATCCTGTGTCTTTTCAAGGCGCAAACCAGCCCCCCGAGGAGCGAAAGACCTCCTGCGATGATGATGAAAAGATAGAGGGCGGCTTCCGCGTCCGATGACGGCGGCCTCGAAGGGCTGGTCGTAGGCATAAAAACCAGGGCATGGAGCGGGAAAAACGGTATACGGGCGGTCATGACGGTCTCGTTCGTCAAGGTGATGGCGCAGGTTCCTTTTCCGGCGGGGGCGTTTTTCAGCATTTGTCGGGCCGGGCCGACGAACGGCGCGAGGTATCCCGGCGCGAGGCGGCGGGGCGGCTTTTCTCCGGTCCGGCTTGCGGCGTCTTCGACCAGGGGGCGGGAGCGGCGTCAGGATGTCCGGCGGCGGCCCATCGCCGCAGCCGTTCCTCGGCCTGTCCGCGCAGGGCGGCGAGTTTTTCCCCGGCCTGCGCATAGCAGCGTTCACGGCGTTCCTCGGCGGCGGCATACCTCGCCCGCCCCGATTCCCAAAGGCGCTCGTGGCGGGCCATGTGCTCGTCCCAGACCGAGCGCATATCGTCGTCGAGGGGCAGCCTCGCCGTCACCTCCTTCACCACGTCCAGCGTATGAGCCACATGGGCGATAATGTGCCCGCTCTCGGCCAGACGGGAGCGCCAGTACATGACTTCCGGGCTCCGATCCTCGTCCTCGCCGTTGACGGACAGCGGCTTCGGCAGGGCGGCCGGAGGCGTGAAGGGCACATCGTGGCCGATGCGGGCCAGCAGATAGGCGGCGTCCATGCCGTCCTCATGGTCTATGGCGGCGCTGCGCCGGAAGTGCTCGACCGCCTGCCGCCAGGCGTCCAGCGCCACGGCCTCGTCACTTGCGCGGAAGGCTTCGTACAGGCGAAGACAGCTCAGGCCGAGGAGGAAATGCCCCTCGCCCTCGCCCAGCAGGCTGAGGAGGCTCCTTTGCCAGAAGGCCGCCTCATCGCCGGGCAAGCCCTGCGGGCAGAGGCGGCAGAGGGCTGCCGTGAGGGCCGCGGCATACACGTTGTTTTGTCGGCAGACGGCCCGGATCCAGCGTTCGCCGGCCGCGAGGGCATGGACGCCGTCCACGGGCGCGCCCAGCGCAAAGGCGGGTTCGAGATCCTGGCGCTTGTCCAGCAGGGACGCAAGCTGCTCGCGGAGGGTTTTGTCCTCATCCCCCGTGCGGGCGAAGGCGGGGAGTTCGCTCCTGCTCCAGTCGACGGGCGTGTTCATCGCCTTCTGCTTGGGCTTTTTCCATTTCTTGAGGCAGAAGCAGCCGAAAAGGGCGATGCACAGGATGGCGACAAAACCGGCGGCTGACATATGACGTGACCTCCCGGGTGGAAAAGGGGAAGGGGCATCCGCACCGTCGCCTCAGAAAGGCAGGCGCAGCAGGCGAATGCTTTCCGGCTGGATGATGAGCAGCCGTTCCTTGCTGACCTGCGTGGCGTCGGTGACGAAGGTCCCCCGGCGGATGTTGAGGATGGCCTCGGCCTCGTGGCTGCAGTCGAAAAGGTGCAGGACGTCTTCGTCCATCCTGTCGATGACCGTCCAGTGCCGGTTGACGGCCGGACCGTCGGCGGTGAGGTGGCGCAGGAAACGCATGACGACGGCCCGCTTGCGGTCCGCCCCCAACCATTGACGGCAGACTTCCCAGACGGCATCAGGGCCGGGCCTGTCCTGTTCCCTGAAGGGGATCTCCACCCCCAGCGGAAAAGCCCGTTGCTGGGCGCGCAGCATGCCGTCCACCAGCTCGATGTAGTTGGTGTCCTGATCCAGCACGGCGCGCAGGGCCTCGGGCCGGGCCGCCAGGGCCATGAGCGTATCGTTGAGGATCTCCCGCGCCTTGAGCGTGCGTATGCCGTGCGTCAGACGCAGGGCGTTCAAAACGGCATAGATGGCGCAGAAGGTGTCCAGTTTTCCCTGATAGAACGGTTTGAGCATACAGCCTCCCGCTCTCTTATGCCCGCATGGCGGCGGCGGGTCAATGCGTCAGGGCGTCCGGTCTGACAGGGAGGATGCTGTCCGCTGCAAAGCTGTTTTTCCGTACGGCCTCGCTGTCGGAAAAAAGCGACCCTGCGGCATGAGGATACGGCCACATCCTTTTTTCACCGCTTGTCCGGCCGAGCGAACGAGCGGCACGGCTTGTCGTCGCGTGTGGGACGACGAGTCTCCGGCCTGCCGCGCAAGGTCTCCGCACGGAGGGCGGGAGCTGTGCCCCTTGTTCCCGCCTGCCTTTGCCGTTCCCGTCCGGCATCGGCCGCTCCGCACAACGCGGGGAGTTTTTTCGCGGCCTGCGCAAGACAGTGCAAGGATCGTTCTCTGGCGGTATCGAGTCTGCTCCGGCGCTTTTCCATGGCGGAATCGTAAAGGGCTGTGCCTTCCTCTTCGCAGGCGGCAAGCAGCCGCCGCATCCTGTCGTCGGACGCCATTCGCGCTGCCTCCTCCGCCTTTTCGGTGTGGTGAGATAAGAAAATCAGGCAGATCGCGGCTTTTTTTCCGGTGCCGTCCGGGAAGCTGCCGTTGCGGTAGTTTTCATACAGCGTGTGGGCGGCCCGATACTCGCCGGTTTCCATCGCCCGGCGTAACCAGTATTCGGCTCGCGCCATATCGAGCGTCGCGCGTTGGAAATAATGCGTGCCGAGGAGGAACGCGGCAAAGCCGTCCCCCGTCTCGGCCAGACGATAACACCAGTATATGCTTTCCGGATACGAAGTTTCGGCGGACAGCGCTTCCGGCAGTTCGTTCGGGGGCGTGAAGGGCACATCGTGGCCGATGCGGGCCAGCAGGAGGGCGGCTTCCATGCCGTCTTCATGGCCTGCGGCGGCGCTGCGCCGAAAATGCGCGACCGCTTGTCGCCAGGCTGTCAGCGCCGTGTTCCTGGACTGTAAGAGGAAGGGATCGTACAGGCGGAGATAGCTCAGGCCGAGGAGAAAATGCCCCTCGCCCTCGTCCAGCAGATCGAGAAAGTCCTCTTGCCGGAAGGCCGCCTCGTCGGCGGGAAAATCCTTCGGGCGGAGGCGGCAGAGGGCGGCTGCCAGGGCTGCCGCGTAGAGGTTTTTTCTCCGGCAGGCGAGGGCACACCAGCGTTTTCCGGCCTCCTTCACATCTCCGAGAGACGTCGTGCGATCCGTAAAGAGTGCCTCGAACGACGTGGCGCGGCGTAACAGGCCTCCCAGCATGAACGCAAGCTCAAGCTCCCCGCGTTTCCGCAGCAGATCGGCAAGTCCCGCGCGAAGACTCTGGTCCTCATCATCTGTGCGGGCGAAATCTGGCAGTTCCACAAGCGTATGGACGGTCTGCTGCTCGCCGGTTTCCATCGCCCGGCGCAACCAGTGCTCGGCTCGCGCCATGTCAGGCGTGTCGTGCTGGAGATAGTGCGTGCCGAGCGTGAACGCGGCAAAGCCGTCGCCCGCCTCGGCCAGACGATAACACCAGTATGTGGTTTCCAAAGACGGATCGTCGGCGGACAGTGATTCCGGCAGTTCGGCCGGAGGCGTGAAGGGCACATCGTGGCCGATGCGGGCCAGCAGGAAGGCGGCTTTCATCCCTTCTGCATGGCCTGCGGCGGCACTGCGCCGAAAATGCCCGACCGCTAACCGCCAGGCCGTCAACGCCGTGTTCCTGGCCTGAAAGAGGAAAGGTTCGTACAGGCGGAGACAGCTCAGGCCAAGGAGGAACTGCCTTTCGCCCTCATCCGGTAGCGTGAGGAGAGCTTCTTGCCGGGAGTCCGCTTCACCGGCGGGAAATTTCTTCGGACAGAGACGGCGGAGGGCGGCCGCCAGGGCGGCGGCGCAGGCGTTGTTTTCCCGGCGGGCAAGGCTGCGCCAGCGCTCGCCGGCTTCCCCCACATCGTCGAGGATCGTCGTGCGGCCCGAAAAGAGGCACTCGGGAAGCGTGGAGTAGCGTAAAAGGCCCCCCAGCATGAAGGCACGCTCAAGCTCCCCGCGCGTCTCCAGCAACGCGACAAGTTCCGTGCGAAGGCTTTGGTCCTTGTCCTTCGTGCGGGCGAAATCAGGCAGTTCCAGGGCGGGCTTGGCGAGCTTGTCGCGGTCGACCGGCCACATGTCGGGATCCTCCGGCGCAGGGATGCCGGTCGTGACTTGGATGAGGAGACAGAAGCAGAACAAGAAAAGGCACAGGATACCGAGGATCAGCATGAGGTCTCCTCACTGCGGGGGCCGGGGGGATGGCGCGGCAGCCGTCTGCGCCGGAGCCCTGAAAAGGTCTTAGGGCATCTTCGGTTTGAAACGCTTCGCGTCCCAAACCCTACGGCCTGGCGTTTCGCGGAAAAAAACGTGGTTTTTCCGCGTAGTCTCGACCGGGCGGCGCGGTGCTGCCGCCTCGCGTTTCTTTTTTCAAGGGCACAACGCTCTACCGTTTGTCCGGCCGGGCGAACGAGCGGCGTGGCTCGGCCTTGCGCGCGGGCTGCCGGCTGGCGGGCTTGCCGGCCAACGGACCGGCGCTGTTGCGCGCCGGTGCGGCGGGACGGGGCTTTCCGGTGTCCTGCGGCGTCGTCTCACACGGCGCGGGGGCGGCGTCCCCGGCCCCCGCGGAAAGCAATTTCCGTTGTCTTTCCTCGGCTTTTCGGCACAAGGCGGGGAGTTTTTCCCTGGCCTGCGCGAGCCGGCGTTCCAGCTGCTCCGCGGCAGCGTCGGCCTTGGCGTACACGTCTTTCATGATCCGGGCGTGGAGTTCCCGGCCTTCGGTTTTGTGGGTGGCGATCAGCCGGCGCACGTGGGCATCGAGCTCCAGTTCCTCTTCCGCGCTCACCAGTTCCGCATCGGTGATGTCGCGCTTGAATTCCAGGAGCCCGCATTGACAAATGAAGAAGATCATGCAGAGAGCGGCATTCTTCTCTGTTTCGTCCGGGAATTTGCCGCTCCGGTATTTATCGAAAAGGATGCGGGCGGCCATGTAGTCGCCGTGTTCCATGGCCTGGCGCAGCCAGCGTTCGGCCCTCGCCTTATCGGGGCGCGACTGCTTGAGATACTGCACGCCCAGGATGCTGGCGGCAATGCTCCCGGCCTCAGCCGCGCGATAGCGCCAGTACATGGCTTCCGCGTTCCTGCCATTTTTCTTGCTGCAGGAGGGCAGCGGTTCCGGCAGTTTGGCAGGGGGAGTGAAGGGCAGATCATGGCCGATCTCGGCCATCAGCAAGGCGGCATCTATGCCTTCGCGATGCCCCGCGGCGGCGCTGTGCCGGAAATGGGCGACAGCCTGCAACCAGGCTTCCTCCGCCACGCTGGCGTACTCCTCGTGAAAGGGTTCGTACAGGCGGAGATAGCTCAGACCAAGGAGAAAGTGCCCTTCGCCTTCGTCCAGCAAGTCGAGGAAGCCTTGCTGCCAGAAGTCCGCTTCGCCGTCGGGCAGGCCATCGGGGCAGAGGCGGCAGAGAGCGGCCGTCAGGGCTGCGGCATAGACGTTTCTTTGCCGGCAGGCGGCCCAGCGCCAGCGTTCGCCGGCTCCGACGACATTGCCGCCGCCCGTGAGGCCGCCCTGCGCAAAGGTGTTCTTGAGATCCGGGCGCAGCGCCAGCAGGTCGGCAAGTTCCGCGTGGAGAGTCCCTTCAGGGTCCTGCGTGCGAGCAAAAGAGGGAAATGCGACCTCTCCCCGTTCGAGCGGCGTCCCCATCCTCGCCTCTATGGCCCTGTCGAGTTTCGTATTGATGTAGAAGAGCCCTACGACGAAGAACACGACAAAAAGGAAACTCAGGATCTCAACCATGGATCGACCTCCTGTGCGGGGTATCCTTCCCTCAAATAGGCAGCGGATAGGGGGGGACAGCCCCTAGTGCTTGTCGGGACGGGCTACGGCGCGCCGTCTGGGCCGTGGCTCGCTCTTGAGGTTTGTGCAGAGGACGGACAGCTTTTGCCGGGCCGTTTTCAGACGGCTGTCCGCCTCATGCCGTCTGCGGGCATCCCAGGCCAGAAGGTTGCGTCTGGCCTGCGCGTGGAGGGCTTCTCCTCCGGCCTTGCAGGCATCGAGCTGCGCCCTGGCCCGCCTGCCGGCCTCGCCGGCGAGGCCGTCGTATCCCTTCAGTTGCGCCATGTCGTCGGCGGAGAGTTTCACGTTCCGCCCGGCAGGGGCGTCTTCATCCTCATCATAAACATCATGATCCTCGGACAGCTCCTCACAGGCGGAGAAGATCAGGCAGGTGGCGGTCTTCTGGCCGGTCTCGTCCGGGAGCGCTCCCGACAGATAGAGCCGGCAGAGATCATCGGCGGCGCTGGACCTGTTGCCGGCTTCCATGCTCCGGCGGTACCACATTTCGGCCCGCTCCATGTCGGGCGGCTCCGTCCCGGCGTAGAGCGTGGCCAGGTAGTGCATGGCCAGAAGGTCGCCCGCTTCCGCAAGCTGCACGTTCCAGAAAAGGGACTCGCGGGAGGACGGGGAGGACGCGTCGAGCGGGAGGTAAAGGTGCATGGCGGGGGAATCGTCCGAATCCTCGATGCACAGCTCCAGATCCTCGTAAAAGGTCTTCTGAGCCTTGATGTTGGACGCCTTGAGCAGGGGCAGATACTCCTGAAAGTTCTTCGGAGGCGTAAAGGGGAGGTCATGCCCGCAGACGCAGAGCAGCGCGGCGGCCTCCATGCCGTCCCGGCTCCCGACGGAGCCGCTGAGCCGGAAGTGTTCGATCGCCCGCCGCCAGGCGTCTTGCGCCAGGTCCTCGTGCTGCGGATGGAAATGCTCGTACAGGGAAAGGTGACCGAGCCCGAGGAGGAAATGCCCCTCACCATTGCCCGCCAGATGGAGGAGTTCCTCCAGCCGGGCCTGCGGCTTGCCGTTGGGCGGAGCCTCCGGGCAGAGGCGGCTGAGGGCGGCCGCCAGGGCCAGGGCGGCGACGCTTTTTTGGCGGCAGGCGTATTGCCGCCAGCGTTCGCAGGCCTGCGCTGCATTTTCGTGCCCCTTGAGGCCGCCCTCCCGGAAGGCATCGTAGATATCTTCGCGCTTGTCCAGCAGCGCGTCGAGCGCGGACTCGCGAAAGTCTTCTTCCCGCGGGGAGCTGGGGAGGATGGGCTGCTTTTTCTTCCCGCCATCCATGAGGGACTCCGTCAGGGATGCCTCTCGGGAGAGCCAGGACCAGACGAGGATGCAGCCCATGGTGACGAAGATGATGAGCGCGATGTCTCCAAAATCCCAGTGGTGTCCCATGCGGCGTCCTCCCGTACGGCAGGGATGGAGGGTGGGGCGCGTGTCGCGAGGCAGGCGGCAGAGGCGGCCCTGCGGGCTGATGTTTCTGACGTTCTTATGCCTGAGCGGGGACGGTGGGTCAATACGGCGGGGCGTCCGGCCCGGAAGGGCGGGGCTCCGGCATGGCGAAGCGGCAGGCGAAAAGAAGGCTTTACAAGCCGTCGCTCGACGGGTATAAAAGACTTCCCGTTAACAATATCACAAAACCTTGATATGCAGATATTGACATCACCTCAGGAGCTGGCGGCCCTCTGCCGCCAATGGCGCAAGGACGGCGAGCGTATCGCCCTTGTCCCGACCATGGGTTATTACCATGCCGGGCATGAATCCCTCATGGCGCGGGGGCGCGAGCTCGGCAGCAAGCTGGTGGTCAGCCTCTTCGTCAATCCGACCCAGTTCGGGCCCAATGAGGATCTGGCCGCCTATCCGCGCGACCATGAGCGGGACGCGGCCATCGCCCGCAAGCAGGGCGCGGACGTGCTCTTCATCCCCGAAGAAGGCAGCATGTACGCGCCGGATCACGCCACCTGGGTGGAAGTGCCGGACATGGCCCGCGGCCTGTGCGGGGCCAGCCGCCCCATCCATTTCCGCGGCGTCTGCACGGTGGTCATGAAGCTGTTCTGGCTGGTGCAGCCGGACGTGGCCGTGTTCGGTCAGAAGGACTGGCAGCAGCAGGCCATCATCCGCCGCATGGTGCGGGACATGAACGTGCCGGTGCAGATCGAGACGCAGCCCACCATGCGCGAAGCCGACGGGCTGGCCATGTCGTCCCGCAATGTCTACATGACCGAAGCCGAACGCGCGCAGGCCCCGCAGCTGCGGCAGGGGCTGGAGCTGGCCCGCCGTCTGGCGGCGCAGGGAGAGACCAGCGCCGCGCGCCTGCGGGATGCCGTGCTCCTTTACTGGGCCGAGCACCTGCCGCTGGGCCGTCTGGATTATCTGAGCGTGGTGGATGCCGACTCCCTGGAGCCGCTGGACACGCTCAACGGGCGCGGGCTCATGGCCTGTGCCGTGCATATGGGCAAGGCCCGCCTTATCGACAACATCCTTTTGCAAGACTAATCCCGTAAGGAGATACCCATGCAGACCAAGGGCAAATACTTCTTTACCTCCGAGTCCGTTACCGAAGGTCATCCCGACAAGGTGGCCGACCAGATTTCCGACGCCGTGCTGGACACCCTGCTGGCGCAGGACCCCGACGCGCACGTGGCGTGCGAAACGCTGGTGACCACCGGCATGGCCGTCATCGCCGGCGAGATCTCCACCAAGGGATACGCCGACCTGCCGCACGTGGTGCGCGAGACCATCCGCAACATCGGCTACACCAGCTCGGACATGGGCTTTGACGCCGACACCTGCGCCGTGCTGTCCTCCATCGACCATCAGTCCCCGGACATCGCGCAGGGCGTCAAGCGCGCCGCTCCCGAAGAGCAGGGCGCGGGCGACCAGGGCATGATGTTCGGCTTTGCCTGCTCCGAAACGCCCACCCTCATGCCGGCCCCCATCTTCTGGGCGCATCAGCTCTCGCAGCAGCTCACCCGCGTGCGCAAGGACGGCACCGTGCCCTTCTTCCGTCCCGACGGCAAGACGCAGGTCTCCTTTGAATATCAGGACGGCAAGCCCGTGCGCATCAACAACGTGGTGGTGTCCACCCAGCATGCGGCCAGCGCCTCGCAGGACGACATCATCGAAGCCGTGAAAAAGCACGTCATCCGCCCGGTGCTGGAGCCCTCCGGTTACTTCAATGAGAAGGACTGCGAGATCTTCATCAACACCACCGGCCGTTTCGTGGTGGGCGGCCCCATGGGCGACTGCGGTCTGACCGGCCGCAAGATCATCCAGGACACCTACGGCGGCAGCGGCCATCATGGCGGCGGCGCTTTCTCCGGCAAGGACGCCTCCAAGGTGGACCGCTCCGGCGCGTACATGGCCCGCTACATCGCCAAGAACGTGGTGGCCGCCGGTCTGGCTCCTGTCTGCGAAGTGCAGATCGCTTACTGCATCGGCGTGGCTGACCCGGTGAGCGTGCTCGTCTCCTCCCAGGGCAGCGGCGATGTGCCGGACGAAGTGCTGACCAAGGCCGTGCGCGAAGTGTTCGACATGCGCCCCTACTTCATCACCAAGCGTCTGGACCTCAAGCGTCCCATCTACTCCAAGACGGCCTGCTACGGCCACTTCGGACGCGAACTGCCTGAATTCAGCTGGGAAAAGACCGACGCCGTGGCTGATCTGCGCACGGCCGCCAAGGTCTAGCCGCTCCCGTTCCCGATCCGTCATGCCTCGCCCCTCCGGGGGCGAGGCTTTTTTCTGCGGTCCCGCCCGTGCGGGACGGGATCGCCGGGGAGATCTTCCATGCCCGCAAGCACCGCCACGCTGCCGCTCTCGCGGCCCAGTCTGCTGGACGGTCTGGCCCATGCCGCCCTGGCGCGCGCCTGCGCGGCCTTCCGGCAGGCGGACGCGGCCGGACAGGGCCTGCCGCCCCTGCTGGTGGACGCCACCCTCGGCAACGGGCACGATGCCGCCTTCCTTTTGTCCTGTGCGCCGCCGGAGGCGCTCCTGCTGGGGGTGGACATCCAGCCTGAGGCCGTCCGCGCCGCAACGGAGCGTCTGACGGCGGCTCGCCAGTCCCGGCCGGACTGTCAGGTGCAAATTTTTTGCCGCGGGCATCAGGACTTGCCGCAGATCTGGGCCGGATTGCCGCCGCATCTGCAACAGCGCCCCCTGCTGGCGGGCATCTTCAATCTGGGCTGGCTGCCGGGCGGGGACAAGTCCTGCCTCACGCAGGCCGGGACCACGCTTGCGGCGCTGGATTTCCTGCTGGAGCGGCTCATGCCGCAGGGCTGCCTCAGCGTACACTGCTATACGGGCAATCAGGGCGGCCCGGAAGAAGAAGCCGCCGTGCTGCGTCGGGCCGCGGCCCTGCCGCCGCGCCGCTGGCGGGTCGTGCATTGCCGGGATGCCAACCGGGAGGCGGCAGGAGGGCGGGCGGAAAGCCTCGTGCTCATGGAGCGCCTGCCGGTTTCCCGGCGGGAAAAGCAGGGGACGGACCTGCCGCCGGCCGGCATGCTGGGACGGGACGGCCGGCAGGTTCAAAAATTTTTCTAGAGATTTGCATGAAGTCGGGCGCAAACAGTTTCTGGTTAAAAAAATTATACCCAATATCGGGCGGTCAAAATTTAAAAATTTAATAAAATTATAATGTTGCAGAAAGAATTGCGGGGGGATCGCTTTGGCACGCTGCTTGCTAGATGCTAAGTACCTTCCTTTCTTCAACTGACAGTTCTCCAACCGGCCTGCCGCCCCAGCAGGCCGTTTTCCTTTTGCGACGGGGCAGATCTGCGGGGAAGCGGAGGCAGCGTGACAACGGAACAGCAGACGCCGCCGGACGTGCGGCGGGTGAGTGAATTCTTGCAGACCTTTTGCGTCGTCATGCTGGCGGGCGGCGCACAGACCCTGCGCGTGGAGCGCAATGCCCGCCGCATCGGCATGGCCTACGGCATGGCGGTGGAGCTGGCCATGTTCTCGCGCCACATCATGCTGACGGTCAGCGACGGCGCCGGCGGCGAAAGCTGCACCGCCGTCCGTTCCCTGCCTGCCGGCGGCCCGAACTTCACCCGCGTGCAGGCGCTCAATGCGCTGGGCTGGCGCATGGTCAACGAGCACCTTCCGCTGGAGGAAGCCTGGCAGGAGATGGAACACATCCTGGCCCTGCCCTCCGTGCCGCCGGTGCGCCTCTGTCTGCTGGTGGCCTGCGCCAACGCCGCTTTTTGCCGCCTGTTCGAAGGGGACGCCGTGGCCATGCTGCTGGTCTTCGTGGCGACGCTCATCGGTTTCAGCGTGCGCCAGCTGCTGGGCCGCGTGGGCATGAATCCCAAGATCGTCTATCTGTGCGCCGCCTTCTGCGCCTCGCTGACGGCCTCCTGCGGGGTCATCTGGGAGCTGGGGACGACCCCGCAGACCGCTCTGGGGGTCAGCGTGCTCTTCCTCATCCCCGGCATCCCCCTGATCAATGCGGTACAGGATATCCTCGACGGGCATGTGCTCATGGGCATCGTGCGGGCGGTGCAGGCGGGCATGCTCATCGCCGCCATCGCGCTCGGCCTGTCGCTGACCATGTTGCTGGTGGAAGGAGCGGGCGTATGAACGACCTTGTGCTGCTGGCAGGCGAAGTGGTGGCGGACGGACTGTTCGCCGTGGTGGCCTGCATCGGTTTCGCCCTCATCTCCAACGCCTCCCGCCCGGTCTGCCTGCTGGCGGGCCTGCTGGCGGGCCTGGGGCACGCCGGCCGCTTCGTCCTGCTGGACTTGGGCATGGGGATCACCTCGGCCTCGCTCTGCGCGGCCACGCTGGTGTCCTTCTGTAGCATGGCCTGCGCGCGCCGCTGGCACACCCCGGCGGAGTTCTATGCCTTCCCGGCGCTGCTGCCCATGATCCCCGGCATGTATGCCTACAGGACCATCCTGGCCACCATGCACTTCCTCTCCGCCACGGAAGCGGCTGCCCGCGAGGCCCTGCTCGTGGAGATCGCCTACAATGCGCTGACCACCTGCTGCGTCATGGGGGCTCTGGTCATCGGGGCCATCGTGCCGCTGTTCGCCCTGCATGGGGAATCGCCCCTGGCGCGCTGGCGGCACAAGGCCGCGGCGGCGGCCGGCGGCACGGCGCATGACGACGCGGCGCGGCAGGGCTGAGCCCGGTCTCCGCACCGGCCCGGCAAACCTTCCTGATGGTTTTTTTGCCTTTTCGGACTGCCTGTGGTACTGCCTGTGCGGTATGGGCGGCGGGTGCCGCCCGCTGTCTGATCTTTTTTGGAGGATGCCCCCATGTCCCAGCCCGCTTTCCTTGCCTCTGAATACGCGCCGTCCGCGCCGCAGGAGGCCGCTTTCCACATCATCCCCGCGCCGCTGGAGCAGAGCGTCTCCTATGGCGGCGGCACGGCCCGCGGCCCGCAGGCCATACTGGAGGCCTCCCAGCAGCTCGAAGCCTGGGACGGCCACAGCGCGCCCGGCGAGACGGGCCTGTACACCGCTCCGGCCATCGCCTGCGACGGCCCTGTGGAAACGGTGCTGGAACGCATAGAGGCCGCCGTGCGGGAGGCGCTTGCCTGCCGGGCCTGTCCGGTGCTGCTGGGCGGCGAACATACGGTGACCCTTGGGGCCCTGCGGGCGCTGGCTGCCGACGGGGAACCCTTCGGGGTGGTGCAGTTCGACGCGCACGCCGACTTGCGCCCCAGCTACGAGGGGTCCATCTATTCGCATGCCTGCGTCATGCACCGGGCCGTAGCGGACCTGGGGCTGCCGCTGGCGCAGTTTGCCGTGCGGGACATGAGCCGTGAGGAGGTCGCCGTGCGGCAGCAATACGGGGTCGTCTGCCATGATGCGGAGGCCCTTGCCCGTCAGGGACTGCCGGACAGTCCGCTGCCGCCCGACTTCCCGCGACGGATCTATGTCTCCTTTGACGTGGACGGCTTCGACGCCTCCCTCATGCCCGCCACGGGCACGCCGTCCCCCGGCGGCCTGTTCTGGCATCAGGCTATGCAGATCCTGGAGGCCTGCCTGCGCGGCCGCGTGATGGTGGGCCTCGACGTGGTGGAGCTGGCCCCCATCCCCGGCCTGCACCATGCGGACTTCACCGCCGCCAAGCTCGTGCATGCCCTCATGGGCTTTGCCCAGCGAGCCGGGAGATAGGCGTGCCCCTGTTCGATTCGCCCTTTGCAGGCCGGATGCTGGCCGGGCAGGTGCGCAACCCCAATATCCGGGTGGGGCGCTACAGTTATTATTCCGGCTATTACCACGGGCATGATTTCGATGATTGCGCACGCTACCTTGCCCCTGACCGTGACGATGTGGACAAGCTCGTCATCGGCAGCTTCTGTTCCATCGGCAGCGGCGCAAGCTTCATCATGGCCGGCAATCAGGGGCACCGCACCGACTGGATAGCGACCTACCCCTTTTTCTATATGCAGGATGAGCAGGCTTTCGCCGCGGCGACGGACGGCTTTTGCCGGGCCGGGGACACCGTCATCGGCAATGACGTCTGGATCGGGGCCGAAGCCATGATCATGCCCGGCGTTCGGGTGGGGAATGGTGCGGTCATCGCGGCCCGCGCAGTGGTCACCCGCTCCGTCCCCGCCTATACGGTGGTGGCGGGCATGCCTGCCCGCACCGTGCGCAGGCGTTTCGATGACGAGAGCTGCGCCCTGCTTGAGGAGATGCAGTGGTGGGACTGGCCGCTGGAACGCATCCGGGACGCCATGCCGCTGCTCTGTTCTTCCAATGTCCGGGGGCTGTATGCCTTCTGGGACAAGGGGCGCTTTGCCGCCGCGCAAAAAGGAGGATAGCATGAAGGAGACCGCCGTGACCTTTCGCGCCGCCAAGGGGCAGCGCAAATTGTCCATGCTGACGGCCTATGACTACACCACCGCCCGGCTCATGGAGCAGAGCGGGGTGGATGCCCTGCTGGTGGGGGACTCGCTGGGCATGGTGATGCTCGGCCACAAGGATACGCTCAGCGTGACGATGGAGGACATGATCCGCCATTGTGCCGCCGTGGCCCGCGGCAGCGAACGCCCCCTGCTGGTCTGCGACATGCCGTTCATGAGCTATCAGCTCTCGCCGGAGCAGGCCTGCGCCAATGCCGGCCGTCTGGTCAAGGAAGGCCGGGCGCAGGCCGTCAAGCTGGAAGGAGGAGCGGAGTTCGCGGAGCACGTCCGGGCCATCGTGCGGGCCTCCATCCCGGTCATGGGCCATATCGGTCTGACGCCGCAGTCCGTGCACGCGCTCGGCGGCTTCAAGGTGCAGGGCAAAGCGCCCGAAGCGGCCCAAAAACTGCTGGACGACGCCCGCGCGCTGGAAGTGGCGGGTGCCTTTGCCCTCGTGCTGGAGTGCGTGCCCGCGCCGCTGGCTCGCCGTATCAGCGCAGCCGTGACCATCCCCACCATCGGCATCGGGGCCGGCCCGGATTGTGACGGCCAGGTGCTGGTCTGGCAGGACATGCTGGGCATGGTGGACGGCATGTCGCCCCGCTTCGTCCGCCATTTCGCCGAATGCGGCACGGACATGCGCGCGGCCTTTGCCGCCTACGTGCAGGCCGTGCAGGAAGGCAGCTTCCCGGCGGAAGAGCATTGCTTCAGCATGGATGAGGAATCGCTCGCCAAGCTGTATTAGAGCCTGTTGACGCTATTTGCTGTTTATTTTGGGAGGGGAAGGGGAACCCCTCGCGTTGCTCTCGATGCTTGTAAGGCTCCTGTGTCGCCTAACGGGCACGGCCCTGCGGGCCGCCAGCGCGAGAGGGGTTCCCCTTCCCCCAAACACAAATCGAAGAATCTCGACGCACGAACGGCGTTCAGGCGTCCAGACAGTCGTCCTGTGCGGCGCAGTCGCGGCAGACCGCCTCCAGCCAGAGCAATCCCGGCCAGAGGCAACTTTCGTCCAGATCGAAGTTCGGCGCATGGTGCCCCGCCTTGAGGTCGCTGCCCAGGATGGCGTAGGCGGCCTTGCCCCCGCCGGCCTGCACCGCGCGCATGAAGACGGCGGCGTCGTCGCTGGCTCCCATGTTGGCGGTCTCCTGCACCTGCGCGAAGAGCGGCCGGTCCTGCTCCGTCCGCAGGGAGCGGGCCAGCGTGGCCAGCCGGGCGGCCAGATCGGCATCGCTGGCGGCTGCCGGGGCCTGCCCCACCACGGTGATGCGGCAGCCAAGACCGTACATGGCGGCAGCGCCTTCCAGCACATCACGGGCGCGGGCAAAGAGGTCATCGGCCATCTCGCAGGTGACGGCGCGGGTCTCGCCGCGCAGCACGGCCTTGTCCGCCACCACGTTGCGCGCCCCCCCGCCGTGCAGATCCCCGACATGGATACGGTTCTCGCCGTCGCCGTAGCGGGGCAGATCGTGCAGGCCGAGCAGGGCGGCAGCGGCCCCCTTGAGGGCGTCGCGGCCTTGCTGCGGGGCTTTGGCGGCGTGGGCGGCCCGACCGCTGAAGACGGCATCGAACTTGGTGCTGGCCATGAGTCCCGACGCGCCGGTGGCCAGCGTGCCCGTGGGCAGGCCCAGACCGATGTGGACGGCCAGGAAGCGCGGGATGCCGCGCACCAGTTCCAGCATGGCGGCAGCGCCGCGCACTTCCTCTTCAGCGGGCTGGAACAGCAGACGGATGCGGCGGCGCAGCGGCGCGCCTGACAGGAGCAAGGCCGCGAGCCCCAGACCGAGCGCCGTGTGCGCATCGTGCCCGCAGGCATGGCAGCGGCCCGCATGGCGCGAGGCATAGCCGCCCGCAGCCGGGGCATGTTCAGGGGCGTGGCTTTCCGGCAGGGGCAGGGCGTCCATATCGAAGCGCAGGGCAAGGACGACCGGCGCTTCCCGCGGGCCGATGTCCACCACCGCGCCGGTGCAGTCGCCCATGCGATGCAGCAGCGTCTCGTCCGCGCCCTCGCTGCGGGCCCGCCGTCGGGCGGCCGCGAGGCGCTGCGGGCTGGGCAGGCCCATGCGGGCCGTCCGGTCGAGCGCTTCGGCCCCGACGCGGGGCGAAAGTCCCAGCTCCTGCAAGGTGGCGGCAACGTATGCCGTGGTCCAGAATTCCGTCCAGCCTTCCTCGGCGTGGGCATGCAGCTCCTGCCGCCAGCGCGGCAGGGCGGCGCGTATGGCCTGAGCGTCCATGCGGGATATCCTGTCGTTAGAGCATTTCTCGTTAGATCCGGAAAATAGGCTGTACATGCCCCGCCTGCCCTGAGGGACGGTGTTCTTCCCTCGTCCCTGCTTTTTCCCCTGATAAACGCGCGCTGGGGAAGGGATGGGGGAAAGGATGACGAGAACGCCTTTTCTCGCTCCGCTACGAAAAGGTTGGGCCCTCTCGCGCCGGCGGCGACCGAAAGGCGGCCCTAAGGGCCGTGCCCGTCAGCCGACACAGGAGCCTTACGGACATCGACAGCAACGCGAGAGGTTCCCCTTCCCCTAAACACGCAGCGAAGAGCATCAGCAGGCTCTGGGGGGCAGCTGCATCAGGCCCAGATGAGGTGCAGGATCAGATAGGACAGGCAGCCGATGACCGAGGCCGCGGGCAGGGTGAGCACCCAGGCGATGACGAGCTGCCCGGCCACGTTCCAGCGCACGGCGCTGAGGCGCTTGGTGGAGCCCACGCCGAAGATGCAGGCCGAGATGGTGTGCGTGGTGCTGACCGGCGCGCCGACCAGGGAGGCTCCGGCAATGACGATGGAGGCCGAGGTCTCGGCGGCAAAGCCGTGGACCGGCTCCAGCTTGAAGATGCGGTGCCCCATGGTCTTGACGATCTTCCAGCCGCCGATGGCCGTACCGAGGGCCATGGCGCCCGCGCAGCTCAGCTTGACCCAGAGCGGCACATGTTCCGTCGTATCGGCAAAGCCGAAGATCATCAGGGCCAGGGTGATGATGCCCATGGTCTTCTGCGCGTCATTGAGGCCGTGGCTGGTGGCCATGAAACCGGCGGACAGCAGTTGGAGTTTGCGGAAGGCTCGGTTGACCTTGCTGCGTTGTATGGGCGCGCAGATCCAGTAGATGATCCACATGAGCAGGAAGCCGACCGCATAGCCCGACAGGGGCGAGATGATCAGCGGCAGCAGCACCTTGCTGAAGATGCCGTAGAGATTGAGCCCGGCCATGCCGCTGTGGGCGATGGCCGCGCCGATGAGCCCGCCGATGAGGGCATGCGACGACGAGGAGGGGATGCCGAAATACCAGGTGATGCAGTTCCAGCCGATGGCCCCGACCAGCGCGGCCAGCACGAGGACGTGGCTGCCCTCCACAACTTCAGGCAGCACGATGCCGCTGCCAAGCGTTTTGGCGACCTCCGTTCCCAGCAGAGCGCCGATGAGGTTGAGCGCCGCCGCGCAGCCCACGGCAAGCCGCGGCGTCACCACCTTGGTGGAGACGACCGTGGCGATGGCGTTGGCGCAGTCGTGCGCGCCGTTGGTGAAGTCGAAGACCAGGGCGACCAGCACGATGAGGATGAGAAGAAGGGGGATCTCAAACATTTTTCAATACCGCTTCTTCCAGGGTTTCGGCAAGGCTGTTGACGTTTTCCAGCAGCATGCTGATGCGGTCGTAGGCCTGGCTCCACTTGAGCATGTCCATGATGGCGGCCGGGGTGACCTCGCCCTGCGGGTCCATGAGTTCCGCCAGCCCCACGGCCAGCAGCATGTCGCACTCGTCGCGCAGGGTGCGGAAGGCATGGGTCTTGTGGCAGTCCTTGCGGTGGGTGAGCCCGTCCAGCATGAGCTGGGTGAGGTCCAGCATGGCGCTGATGGTGCGGGCCATCTGCACCATGGGGAAGCGCATCTTGGAGAATTCGAAGATGTGCAGGCGGGTGGTGAGCGTGTGGATGCAGTCCATCGTTTCCTCCTGCATCTGGTTGATGCGGAGGATGTCTTCCCGGTCGATGGGGGTGATGAAGGTCTGCGAGAGGTCGCGGATGATCTTGACGTGCAGCACGTCGCCCTGTTCTTCCAGCAGGGAGATCTGCTTGTGGGCGTCATCCACGGCGTCAAGGTTTTCCATCATGCCCACGAGGTGGTGGACCATGTGGCGGAGCAGGGTGTTCTGCTCCATGAGCATTTCAAAGAAGGGGGCCGACTTGGGCAGCAGGGATGCGAACATGCCGTCTCCTGAAAAAAGGTGGCGGAAAAAAAGCTGGGCGGCTCAACCGCGTTCCCGCGCAGGGGCGCGGGCCGCAGCGGCCTTTTCCGTGAGGAATATACTATCGTAACGGCTGAGGGATTCAAGCCATTTTCGGAAATGATTTTCCAGAAAGGGCAGGCCGTTCCAGTCCGGCAGGCACAGCCACTGTCCGCAGGGCCCGCTCAGGCGGGCATGATGCAGCAGGAAGCGTTCCGGTCCCCCGGCTGCGGGGGTGCCGCCGGACGGCGCATAGCGGCCGTCGCCGCAGAGGGGCAGGCCGAGACTGGCCGCATGGGCCCGTATCTGATGGCGGGCCCCGCAACGGATGAGGCAGGCGGCAAGCGTGATCGTCGCGGCAGGGACGGCGGGCAGGCCGTTGGCGGCAAGCACCTCCTCCGCCTCGCCGCCGCGCAGGACTTGCAGGGGGAAAAAGAGGGTATGGCGCAGGAGCGGGGCGGCTTTGTCCAGAACGCGGCTGACGCTGCGGCTGTCCACGTCAAGGGCCCTGTCCGCCGTGACCGGCGCGCTCAACTCGCCGTGCAGCAGGGCCAGATAGGCCTTGGCGTAGCGACCGCAGCCCTCGTCCGTGCGGAAGCGCTGCGCGGCGTCAGGGGAAAGGGCCGCGCAGACGATGCCGGAGGTGGCCTGATCCAGCCGCTGGAGGAAATGCAGGGGGCGGGCCTCATCCCCCCAGAGCGTCCGGGCGGCGTCTTCCAGGTTCGGCGCGCAGCGTCCGGCAAGCGGGCTGCTGTGCAGCCCGGCGGGCTTGACGAAGGCCGCATAGTCGCCCTGCCTGCCCAGCAGACGGACGGCCAGCGCCGCTTCGTCGCCGGCATGGCCACGGCATATGTGATCGTCGGGGAGCAGTTCAAGGGTCTGCCCCGCACGCAGGCGCAGTGCCGCCGCGGCGGGCCTGCCGTCCAGCAGGATGCCGCCGTCCTCGATGCGGCGGCGGGCGGCCCGCAGGCTCAGACCGCACAGCGTCATGACGGCCCGGTCCAGGCGCAGGCCGTGCAGCGCGGTCTCCACCGGCACACGGCGGGCGGGTTCCTGCCCGTTCACGCCTCTTCCCCGCGGCTGAGGCGGCAGAGCAGACGGGCCACCTTGTCCGGGTCATGGCGTTCCGGCATGTCGGGCCGGACCATATCCACGTCCAGCACGCGCAGGCCGAGATCCGCCAGCGCGGTGGTGTCGCAGCCGCCCTCGTATACGCCGTGCTGCCGGTCCACCACGACCCATTGCAGCAGCTCCTGCGGCTGCGCGTCGGGGCAGTCCGCGCGCAGGGCATCCAGGATCATGCGGGTCTGGCCCAGGATGGAAAGGCCGCAGACCTCCCTGTCCTGTCCCGAATTGGGCAGGAAGACCTTGGGACAGGCGGCGGACCGCACGGCCCGCCCCACGCCGGCAGGCAGCAGGTTGGCCAGCACGCTGGTGTAGAAGCTCCCCATCGGGTAGCAGATGAGCCCCGCGCTTTGCAGATAGGTCGCCGCCGTGCGGGTGATGGCCGGGCGGCAGGGGGTCATGTCGTGGAAGGGCCGGTCCGGCTCGTGGACGGTCAGGAAGAGGCGGCGGATGTTTTGTCCGAGCTGACCGAAATGGTGCTGCCCCACCACCCGGCTGCCGTCATCCAGCACGGCCGCCAGATGCAGGCTCTCCTCCACGATGGGCGTGACCACGCCGCGCGCCTGCAGCAGACGGGAAAAGAAGGCCAGCACCGGCCCGAAGTCCCGCCGGTGTTCCAGATAGCCCCCGGCCAGCATGAGATTGCCGAGGCTGGCGTAGCGCGCATCGAAATGGGGCGGCATGCGGCGCAGGAAGAAGGAGAGATACAGCCGCATGGAGGCGGCGAAGACATCCGGCAGCTCCCGCCAGCAGGGATGGACGCTCTCGCCCAGTTGCAGCAGTTGCCGGCGCAGTTCTTCCGGGTCGCCGTCTTCCGGCAGGCGTTGCTCCCAGAGTTCCAGCACGGCGTCGGGGATGATGTCCCTGTCGGACAGGGCCGCCAGCCGGTTGCGGATATCCCCCACGGCGGGCATGGCGAAAGCCCGGCGCAGGCTGGCCGTGCTGCCGCCGGAATCGAAGGGGGTGACCAGATGGACGGAATTGTGCGTCAGGCGGGTAAGGCTGCGGCTGACCTCCCGCAGGGCCGTGCCGCCGGTAAAGAACACCAGGCGCGGGCCAAGCGCCGGAGGCGTGGCCGCCATCATGGCAACTGCCTCACGAGCCCCAGCTCGCACATTTTGAGGAAGATGGCCCGGCCGACCCAGGCGTCGGTGGCGGCATAGAGGATCTGGCGCTGGGTCAGTTCGGGCAGGCCCCAGTTGGAGCACTGCGGCCCCTTGGAGATGCGCCAGCCGAAAAGGTGCGCGGTCAGGGAGCGCAGGCCCTGACTGCACATGCGGTTTTGGCGCGCCATCTGGCCGAGATCCACATGCCCGGCGGGCGTGAAGGGGTGGATCTTGCCCAGTTCCCGCATGTCGTCGCCGATGCCGACGCCGACCTTGAGATAGCGGCCGTCGGCCAGCAGATCGGCCAGATAATCGCCGAAGGGCAGCCAGCCGAGTTGCACGAGGTATACGGCATCCGCCGTGGCGAGCTGCACCAGCGAAGGCTGGTTGATGCGGCCCTTGCGGAAGGTGGGGCGGGTCTCCGTGTCGAAACCGATGACGCGTTCATCGAGAAGCTGGGGCAGGGCATTGCGCCAGTCCGCCTCGGTGCGGACAAGGTAGATGGGCCCTTCGTAATGCCGCAGGGGCAGGGCATTGATCTCGTCGCTGCTCAGGCGACGGCGCAACTCTTCCAGATTCATGCGACGCTTTCCCCGGCAGGGGCTTTTCAGGTGCTCCCTGCCGTTTATTTCCCGATACAGAAATGTTCAAAGATGCTGTTCAGCACCTCTTCCGTGCTGTTGCTGCCGGTGACCTCGTCCAGATAGGCCGTCGCCGCGGCCAGGCGCACGGCGCAACAGTCATACGGCATGCCGGACAGGATGTCCGCATGGAGCCCTTCCAGTTCGCGGCGAGCCTGTTCCAGCGCCAGCGCCTGCCGGGCATTGGGGGCCAGTCCATCCTCCGGGGGCGTTTCCGCCGTTCCGGCAAGGATGCACTCCCGCAGCCGCGCAGCGAGCTCGTCGAGCCCCGCGCCGCTGCGCGCGCAGAGCCGCAGGGCGGGGCGCCGGCCGGCCCAGCGGGGCGGGAAGACGGCCGGATCGCAAAGATCCGCCTTGTTCCAGACCAGCAGGACCGGGATGTCCCCGGCGGTCTCCAGCACTTCGGCGGCGGCCGGTTCCGGACAGACCACCGCGGCCGCGCCGTCCTCGCCCAGCGCGCCGCCGTCCACCACGAGCAGGATAGCGTCCGCCTGGGCCAGCTTCTCACGGCTCAGGGCAATGCCCAGATGTTCCACGCTCTCCGTCGCTTCCCGCAGGCCGGCGGTGTCCACCAGCCGGATGGAGAGCCCGTCCAGATCGCAGCCTTCTTCGATAAAATCACGCGTCGTGCCGGGGATGTCGGTGACCAGCGCCCGTTGGCGGCCCAGCAGGGCGTTCATCAGGCTGGACTTGCCGGCGTTGACCGCTCCGGCCAGCACGACCTGCGCCCCCTGCTGCATGACCCGCGCCCGGCGCTGGGCCCGCAACAGCCCCTCAAGGGCCTGCATCACGTCCAGGACGCGCCCGGCAAAGGCGGACGGGGGCAGGCTCTCCACTTCCTCTTCAGGGAAATCCACGGCAAGGCACATCTGGGCGCGCAGTCCGTCCAGCTCCGTACGCAGGGCGCGCACCCGGCGGCCGAGCAGCCCCTCAAGACGCGAAAGGCCGAAGCGCACGGCCTCGCGCGAGGGCGCGGCCACCAGTTCGGCCACGGCTTCGGCCTGGCTCAGGTCCATACGGCCATTGCAGAAAGCCCGGCGGCTGAACTCCCCGCGTTGCGCCTGCCGCGCGCCGAGGCGCAGAGCGCTCTCCAGCACGGCCTGCACGATGAACACGCCGCCGTGACAGTGGATCTCGGCCACGTCCTCCCCGGTGAAGGTGCGGGGGCCGGGCATGAAGACGGCCAGCACGTCATCGAGGGCCTCGCCGTGACTGTCCAGCACGCGGCCATGATGCAGCTGCCAGGGGCGGAAATTGACGAAGCCCGCCGAAAGCGGCAGGAAGAGCCGCGCCAGGATCTCCTTGGCACGCGGCCCGGAAAGGCGCACAATGCCGATACCGCCTGCCCCAGGCGCCGTGGCGATGGCCGCAATGGTGGTCATGCCTCGTCCCGTGAGCGCTCGCCGTCCGTCGCGGCTGCGGCGGGGGCTTCCGCCGTCTGTTCCGCCGCTTCCTGCATCGCCGGCATGGGCCCGCCACACGCGGTCGTCTCCACCGGCATTCCCGCCGTCATATCCGGCACGGCGGAGGCGGCGAGAGAGGCGTTGCGGCCTTCAGTCTCCCCCTCGGGACGGGGAGCGCGGCGGCGATTGTCCCGCTCGCCCTGCGGCTGGCGCTCGCCTTTTTCCGGCCGGCGGCGCAAAATCACCACCCGCTTCAGCGGGCCGTCCCCGGTGCTGCGGGTCAGGATGTCGTCCATCTCCTGCAGGCAGAGGTGGATGATGCGCCGGTGGTAGGAGCTGAGCGGACGGGTGGAGTAGGAGCGGCCCGTCTGGCGCACCTTGGCCGCCAGGGCCAGCGCCATGTCGCGCAGCTTTTCCTCCTGCCGCTGCCGGTAGCGCCCGGCATCCAGCTGGACGCGCACGGCGGCGTCCATGCCGCGCGAGACGATGCGCGAGGCCAGGTACTGGAGGGCGGCCAGCGTCTGGCCTTCACGGCCGATGAGCAGGCCGGAGTCCTCGCCGCAGTCCACGGCGACCCGTACCCGTCCGTCCACGATATCCACTTCCGGCTCTTCCACCGGCTGGCTCAGCATGGGACGGATGAGGCGGCTCACGCAGTCCTTGGCCAGCTCCTGCAGGCGGGCCTGATCCAGCTCTTCCAGCGCGCGGCGCGGCAGGGACTCGTCGGCTTCGTCCATATCGTCGTCCGCCGGGGCGCGGCGGCTCTCCCGCTGGGCGGCGCGGCCGGAGCGTTCCCCGTGGCGGGGGCGCTCGGCGCGGGGCGTTTTTTCCGTATTGTCAGGCTGATCTTCGCTTTCCGCGGCCGCTCCCGTGGCGACGTCTTCCGTCTGCTGAGAGGGCGTGACGGGGGCCGGCATGTTCTGGCCCTTGCGGCCGGCTTTGGGGCCGCGCTCTTCGCTCCGGCGGCCTTCGCGCGCGTCACCCTCGCGGGGGCTGCGCTCTTCCGTCCGGCCCTTGCCGCGCCGCGGACCGCCTTCACGTGCGGCGGGCTTTTCCGGGCGCGTTTCGCGGGCGGGCTCTTCCGCAGGCGTGGCGGAGGGCTCGCCGCTCTGTTTGCCGCCGGTGGCGTCCGCCTCGGCAGACACGGGGCGGCTGCTCCGTCCCAGGGCGTTTTCCACCACTTCGCGCAGGGCGGCGCGCCGGGCGCGCACCTTGGCCTTGCGGGCCCCGACGATGCCGAAGATGCCCGTCTTGGCGTCCTGGATGATCTCGATTTCGAGCTTTTCGCGCGAGGCGTTGTAGTAGGTGCAGGCCTCTTCGATGGCCGCATCCAGCGTTTTGCCGAGAAATTCCTTGAAACCTTCCATAACAACCCCAATAGAGCGGGCGGCCAAGCCGCCCGCCCGGTAGGAACGCATTGTGCCGTCAGGCTAACTGTCGGCGTCGAGCCGTCTGTTCTTGCGGTGCATGAGGCCCTGCTGGGCGATGGACAGGATGTTGTTGACCAGCCAGTACAGCACCAGACCCGACGGGAAGCCGAGGAACAGCACGGTAAAGATGAGCGGCAGGAACATCATGACCTTCTGCTGCGTGGGATCGGTCGGCGGAGGGCTCATGCGCTGCTGCAGGAACATGGTCAGGCCCATGATGATGGGCGTGATGTAGAAGGGGTCCTTGGCCGAGAGGTCAGCCAGCCAGATCTTGTCCGTGAACGGCAGGAACTCGACGAAAGTGGCGTGGCGCAGCTCGATGGCCGTGAGCAGCGCCTGATACAGGCCGAAGAACACAGGGAGCTGGACAAGGATGGGGATGCAGCCGCTGGCGGGGTTGACGCCATAGGTCTTGTAGAGGGCCATGACCTCCTTGTTCATCATCTCCTTGTTGTCCTTGTACTTTTCCCGGATGTTCATCATCATGGGCTGGAGCTTCTTCATCTTCTCCATGGAAGCGTAGCTCTTGGCCGTGAGCGGCCAGAAGACCGCCTTGATGAGCACGGTGAGGAGGATGATGGCCAGGCCCCAGTTGTTGACGTACTGATGGAAGAATTCCAGCAGCCAGAGCAGGCCCTTGGCGATGATGCTGAACATGCCGAGCTCGACGCTGCCGGCCAGGGAGTCGGAGACCTCCATGAGCAGCTTGCGCTTCTTGGGCCCGAACCAGTAGGAGGCTTCCAATTCGGCGGTGTTGCCGGGGGTGAGCTGGATGTCCTGCTCTTCCACCGCCACGCGGTAGACGCCGCCGCGCAGCAGGCCCTTCACCGTGACGTTGCTGGTGTCGCCGGGCAGGATGGCCGAGAGGAAATACGTGCTCATGGGGCCGGCCCAGCTCACGTTGCCGGAGGCCGTGACGCCCTTGGTCAGATCTTCGGCGTCGCTCTCCTGACCGAGGGAGTTGTCCAGATACCAGGCGATGCGCATGGCGTCATACTGTCCGCCGCCGGCATTGCTGGCGTCGGAAGCCACGGTATAAGCCACGCGGGCGCTGCGGGTCTGGTCGCCCAGCGGGGTCAGGCTGGTCTTTTCCTTGATGAGATAGCTGTCGGCGGAGAACTGGAGCTCGCGCACCACGCGCAGGCCGTTCACTTCGCCCACGAGGCGCAGCACCGCGCTTTGTCCGGCGGAGAGGGGGCCCTGCGGTTCGCTCTCCACGGCCCACTGGCCGAGGCTCCAGGAGGCTGCCCCGTCGATGACGAGGCCCAGCGGAGCGGATTCCGCCGTGGTGGCGTCCACCAGATCGACCAGCGGCGAATCAGGCTGGATGGTGGCGGAGTAGTGCTTGAGGCGGAAGGAGCGCACCACGCCCCCGCCGCTGTGGATGACCGCTTCATAAAGCGGCGTGGAGATGGTGATGTCCCGGCCCGGCACCGGCGCGAAGACCGTCAGCGGCACGGACGTGCGGGCCTTCTCGGCCTCGGCCTTCTCCTGCCTGGCCCGTTCGGCTTCGGCCTGCTGCTGCGCCGCCACTTGGGGGTCGGGCTTGGCGACCCAGCCCATGTATTCCGCAAAGAAGCTCCAGCCGAAGAGCACGGCAAGGCAGAGGACGATGGCCAGAGCGAGGTTTTTGGTGCTGCTGCTAGTTTCTTGCATCGGGGATGGTACTCCTGTGAGGGACAGGTTCCGCAGGCTGCGGGTGCACGGGAGGGACGGGGTCATACCCTGAACCGCCCCAGGGGTGACAGCGCGCCAGACGGCGCAGCGTCAGCCACCCGCCGCGCAAAAGGCCGTGGCGGGTGATCGCCTCGATGGCGTAGGCGGAACAGGTGGGGACGAATCGACAGGAGGGGGGCAGCAAAGGCGAAATGCCCAACTGATAGAGACGTATGGGCAGAATGGCCAGAAGGCGCACGGCCTTTCTCAGGGAAGGCATGACTGCGTCTCCTGCTGTTCCCGCTGGCGGCGCTGCTGCCGCCGGAGCACGGGCTCCAGCTCGGCGCTCACCAGGGCAAGATCGAGACAGGACTGCCCCGCGTGCTTCTTGGCCACGGTCACGATGTCGCTATCATACGGCAAAAGAGCCTGATGCAGGCGATAAAACTCCCGCAGCAGGCGCTTGAGCCGATTGCGTGTCACAGCATTGCCGACCTTGCGTGAAACAGCCATCCCGACACGGATCTTTCCGCTGCCGGGGCGTGGGAATATGAAAAGGATGAAATTCCCGGTGTGATGACGCCGCCCCTGCTCATAACAGAGGGCGTAATCCGCATGTTTGCGGACCCGCCCCTCTTTCGGCAGTCGCTGCGACGCCATCATGGCATTCGTGCACGGCAAGGGCCTGCCCCGCCGCAGGTCTAGGCGCTCAGCTGCTTGCGGCCCTTGGCGCGGCGACGGCGCAGGACGGCACGGCCGCTGGCGGTAGCCATGCGGGCACGGAAACCATGCGTACGGGCACGACGGATTTTGCTGGGCTGGTACGTTCTTTTCATGGTCGGATCTCCTTTCGTAAAGCGGCTGCGGACAAGGGGCTGACGACCCGGCGCGAGAAAGGCGCATTCAGGCAGAAAAGTGTCCGCACGGCAGATTGTGCCTGCCGGAACGGGCCGCAGGCAGTACATTCGAAAAATCGTTCATACATGGCAAGGCCGGATTCGTCAAGCCCTGCGGCAGCGCGTCACGCGCCGCTTTGTCCTCTCGCGCAGGTGAGCGCATCTTTCGTTGGAAACATGGGGCGTTCCAAGTCGGGCGGCCAGTCGCATCGCGGAAAAAACGCGGTTCCCCGCACACGCCAAACCGGGCGGCGCTGTGGCGTCGCCCGGCCTTTCTTGATGCAAAAAGCGCTAGCCGCCGCGGCGGGCGGTCATGCCGTTTTGCGCACCCATCATGGCCGCCGTGCCCTGTGCCCCCGGAAGGGTGGGCATGGGTTGCGCGGCCGCCGAACCGGGCAGGGGCGGCAGGGGCGTGCCCGGCACCGTCTGCGGACTATAGACGTCCGTGGGGCCGGCCGGGACCGGGGCCACGGCGGGAGCGGCAGGCTGCGCCGCGGCCGGAGCCGCAGGCACGGGCGGCGTCATGGCCGGACTGGTGGCCGCGCCGGGCGGCAGGGAACCCGCGGGGATGATGGCGGGCACGGGCTGGGCGTCATACATGCCGAGGCCAGAGACCGGCGGCGTGCCCGGCACCGGAGCCCAGGGGCCGCCCGAAACGGGCGCCACGGGCCGCGGCACTTCCGTGGTGACGGCGATGCCCCCGCCCCTGCGACGGGAGGTCTGCTCGATGGGCACGGTGCCCGAGCTGACCGTGCCGCCGGACTTGGCGGCGGCAGGTTTGCGCAGGGAGGTGGAACCGGCATCCTTGGGCGCTTTCTGGGTACGCACGGCGGATGTGTTCTGTCGCCGGGTCGTCTTGCGCCGTGCGCTGCTGCGGCGTGCCGGAGCCTTCGTCTCAGGAGTGAGCAGGGGATGGGAAGCCGGGTCCACGAAGGGCAGGCCGCCCATGCGGATCTGCCGCGGGCTCGCTACGGAGAGCCAGTACAGGCGGGCCCCTCCGTAATCTTTCCAGTCCTGCACACGCTGGTTGATGTCGATGGAGCCGGAATCCTGTGACAGGCTGGCGGCGCCTGCCGTCAGCGGGGCCGCCATGCCGAGCAGGCAGGTGAGGCCGAGCGGAAGAAATATATGGCGCATGGAATGTCACTCCTCTAGTTCTTCAATCGGAAGGCGTGGGGAAAACATTAGTGCCGGAGCGGCAGAGAAGCAAGAATTTTCAGCAGATGGGAAAAAAGAGAAAAAACGGACGACCGCGCATCCGCCTTGACAGAGGCGTTTGCCTTGGGCCAATCTGGCAGTCATGCCGCCCTGCGCGGCGAGGTCCCGGCAGTAAGGAGAAGCTATGCACTGCGCACCCTGCGGCGGAGCGCCCGAACCCTGTATCAGCATCATCGGCATGGCCGGAGCGGGAAAGTCCACGGTCGGGCAGGCGCTTGCGCAATCGCTCGACTGGGCGTTCATGGACAGCGACTATCTTATGGAGTCGCTCTATGCCAGCCGCCTGCAGGGCGTGACGGACGAGCTCTCCAAGGAAGCTTTCCTCGATCTGGAGGCCTGCGTGGTGGGCAGCGTGCGCGCGCCGCGGACGGTGCTCGCCACCGGCGGCAGCGTGATCTACCGGGAGGCGGCCATGCGCCATCTGGCGGCGCAGGGGCCCGTGGTGCATCTGGAAGTCCCCTTTGAGGTCATCGAGGAGCGCATCGCCCGCAATCCCGAACGGGGCCTGGCCATCGCGCCGGGGCAGACCCTGCGGGGACTTTTCGAAGAGCGCGAGGCCCTGTACAGGCGCTATGCCGGCCTGCATTGTCCTGCCGCCGGACGGACGCCGCAGCAGTGTGCGGAATGGATACGCGACCGGCTGCAGGAACAGGGACGCATCGCGCCGGGGACATGCGGGGACCGATGATGCGCTGACGCTGGGCCATGCGGCGGCTGGCGCTGCCGGATCGACGGCGGCGGGGGAGGGAGGACGTGCCGGTTCTCAAGGAACATCGCTCACTTCTGGTGGCCATGTGCGCCGCCCAGTTTTTCATGCCGTTCATGATGGCCGGCGTCAATGCGGTGTTGCCGCCCCTTGGCGAGAGCCTCGGCGCCAGCGCGCGCGAGCTCAGCCTGGTGGGGGCCGTCTACTCGCTGGGGCTGGTCATCTTCCAGCTGGCCGGCGGCACGCTGGGGGACATCTTCGGCCGCCGCCGGGTCTTCCTTGCCGGCATGGGGATCTTCAGCCTGACGAGCATCGTGCTCGGCTTCGTCAGCGACATGACGCTGTTCATCGTGCTGCGCCTCGTGCAGGGGACCGGCTGCGCCCTGATCAGTTCGTGCAGTCTGGCCCTGCTCGTCTCGGCCGCGCCGTCCGATCTGCGCGCAAGCTACCTCGGCATCAGCAGCGCGGCCGTATACGCGGGCATCGCCTGCGGGCCGCCCCTGGCCGGCTGCGTGGCCGGCTGGCTGGGCTGGCAGTGGCTGTTCTGGCTGACGGGCCTGGCGGCCCTGGGGGCCATGCTGCTGACGGTCTTCCACGTGCGGATGGAATGGCGGCCCGCCAAGGGCGAGCATTTCGACACCGCGGGCTGTCTCATCTACGCCTGTTGCATGGCCGCCCTGACCATCGGCGCGTCGGAGCTGGCCGATTATCCCGGTCTGGGCGGGGCCATGCTGGCGGTATGGGCTGCGCTGGCCATCCTGTTGTGTCTGCGGGAGTTGCGCACCGCCTTCCCCCTGCTGGACGTGCGCATGCTGGCCCACAACCGGGTGACGACGCTTTCGCTGGTGGCGGCCTTCATCAACTACTGTTCCTTTTTTGGCATGCTTTTCTTTTTCAGCCTCTTCCTGCAGATGGGGCGCGGCATGAGCGTGCAGCAGACCGGGCTCATCTTGGCCATGCAGGCCCTGGTCCAGGCGCTTTCCAGCCCGCTGGCGGCACGGCTCTGCAGCCGCTGGCAGGCCGGGCATGTCTGCACCCTGGGCACAGTGCTCTGCGGTTGCGGTCTGCTGTTGGCGGCTTTTCTTGAGCTGGATTCCACGCTCCTGCTCATTTTCGGCACGCAGGCCCTGCTGGGCGTGGGGGTGAGCTTCTTTGCCCTGTCCAATACGGCCATCATCATGGAGAGCGCGGGCGAGCAGAACGTGGGCCGCGCTTCGGGGCTGGTGGGCATGGTGCGTACGGCGGGCATGCTCTGCAACATGGTCATCATCACCCTGACGCTCAGCTTCTTTCTGGGGCATGAAGCGGTCGGGCCGGACAATATGCCGCAGTTCCTGCAGGCCATGCGGACGGATATGATCCTTTTCGGCGTGCTCAACCTGCTTGCCGTGACCTGCACTCTGGCCCGCAACGGCAGCCGCCGGGATGGCGGGGGCTCAGGAGAGATTGCTTAATATTTCGGAAGCCTCTAAAGTAATCACGCGCGCGGTCGAAAAGAAAGCCAGAAGGGAATGGGGAGTCTTATGTCTGATATCGCTGCCGTTCGCTTGCGCCAGAGAGTCCAGGGCTACGAGCTGCAATTGCTTGCCGCGCGCCGTCTGACTCGTCTGCGGACACGCATGCGGCTGGCGGCGGGCGAGGCTCCTCAGGACCCCGATCCGACCCCCCGGCGCGGCGTCTATGTGGAGAAGGTCGCGCAGGAAGTGTATGAAAGCCTGCTCTTCACCGGCAGCGACAATCCCGTGGTGGAGGATATTCGCCGGGCGCTCAGCGAGCGTGTGGGCTTCACCATACGGTTCACCTATCCTCCGGGGGAGGGGCTCTGTTTCGTCCGGCAGGACGACAGGGGGGCACGCAAGCTCTCGGCTGAGCTGCAGGCCCGCGTACGTCGCCTGTTGTGGCGCATAACACGAGAAAAAATTGACAGGAGCATGCTGGACAAGCCCGCTCCTGTTCGGTCCTGATTCTTCAGGCAGGAGGACAAGATGGAAATTCAATATGCGTCCGGTTTGCTTGGTTCCGTGCGGGAAGTGTACGCACAGGGCCGTCTGGAGAACACCGGCGAGCGTCAGCATGTCGGCACGACGCATGCCGCACAAGGGGATTCCATAAGCGTGTCGAAGGACGCCATGCTGCTCAGCGAGGCGCACCGGGTGGCCCAGAACGCGCCCGATGTTCGTGCGGACAAGGTGGAGGCCCTGCGTATGCAGGTGGCCAACGGCACCTACAAGGCGGACAGCCGCCTCATCGCCGCCAATCTGCTGCGTGAGGAGCCCGCGCTCTTCACTCTGTGATCCTTTCGTTTCCTGTGCTCTGTCCGGGGAGGACGCCGCGTGCGGCGTGCTCCCCTTTTTTGTGTCCGCACAGCGCCAAATGTCTGGCGCGGGCCTGGTGGGGCGGATTCTCCTCTCTTCATAATATGCTTGAATGATTAGTTAATATTAATTTATGGCGTGATTTTTGCAAATCCTCCTTTGCCGCGTTGTCGGCAGAGGAGAATCACGAATGAATCTGAATCCGGTCCGCATTGTGTCGTTCCTGCTGGTCCTCGCCGTCCTGTCCCTGCCGGGGCGGGCGGAGGCCGTGCGCATCAAGGACATTGCCACCTTTTCCGGCGTCCGGGACAACCAGCTCATAGGCTACGGCCTGGTCGTGGGTCTGGCCGGGACGGGCGACAAAAAGAACTCCGTCTTCACCCTGAGCTCCATGAAAAACATGATGGACCGCATGGGCGTGGGGGTGGATGCCGATGCGCTCAAGGTCAAGAACGTGGCCTCGGTCATGGTGACGGCCCGCATGCCGGTGTCGGCCAAGCCGGGCACGCGCCTGGACGTGACCGTGTCCTCGGTGGGGGACGCCACGTCTTTGCTGGGCGGCGTGCTGCTGCAGACGGCACTCAAGGGCGTGGACGGCAAGATCTATTCTCTGGCGCAGGGGCCGCTGACCGTGGGCGGTTTCTCCATCACCGGCGCGGCGGCCCGCGCGGCCCAGAACATCCCCACCGTGGGCACCATCCCCGGCGGGGCCATCGTGGAACGGGCCATCCCCTTTGAATTCAATCAGCAGGATCAGCTGACGCTCAACATGCGTATGGCCGACTTTTCCACGGCCCAGCAGATAGCCGAGCGCCTCAATGAAGCTATGGGCGGTCCCTACGCCAATGCGCAGGATGCCAGCTCCGTGGTGGTCAACGTGCCGCCGCAGTACCGCAGCAATCTGGTGCCGCTCATGGCCTCGGTGGAAAACCTCGAAGTGTCGCCCGATGTGCCGGCCAAGGTCGTTGTGGACGAAAAGACGGGCACCGTGGTGCTTGGGCGGGATGTGCGCATCTCCCAGGCGGCCGTGGCGCACGGTAACCTGCAGATCGTGGTGCAGGAGAGCGAGCAGGTCTCACAGCCAGGGCCCTTCTCCGCCGGCCAGACGGTGGTCACGCCCGGTACGGACATCAACGTGCGCGTGGAGAACCGGCGGCTGATGATGGTGGAAGGCGCGACCCTGCAGGAACTGGTGGACGGGCTCAACGCCATCGGGGCCACGCCGCGCGACCTTATTTCCATCCTGAGAACGCTGCAGGCCTCGGGGTCCCTGCATGCCAGCCTGGAGGTGATCTAACATGGGCGCTTCTTCACTGGATTCCAGCATGATGCAGGCTTCCCTCGGCCAGAGCCAGGGACGTCAGCTCGAATTGCAGAACAGGGTTCGCGGTCTCAACGAGTCTTCCTCCAGCCGTCTCACCCCTGAACAGAAGGAAAAGCGGCTGCGCGAAGCCTGCGAGGGCTTCGAATCCATCTTCATCCAGAAGATGTGGCAGCAGATGCGCGCCACCCTGCCGCAGAACGGCCTGCTGCACAGCCGGGACGAAAAGATGTGGCAGGACATGTACGATCAGGAACTGGCCAAGTCCATGGCCAGCGTGGGCGGCATCGGTCTGGCGGACATGATGTATGAGCAGCTTTCGCGCAATCTCGTGTCGGCCAGCCGCGGCACGGCCGGCGCGGGCGGACGCTCCGCGGCCTTCGTGGCCGAAGCCGCACCGCTGGTGACGCCCGCTGCCGCCACGCCGGCCGAGGCCGGCAAGCAGCCTGTGGCCGTGGCGGAGGCCTCCGCCGCAGCGCCGCAGGCGTCCCCCATCTATGAAGGCTATGCGCCGGTGAGCGGCGTGGTGGATCAGTCCGCGGCCCCGGCCGCCGCCCAGCCGCAGGCCGCGCCGCAGCTGGCGGCTCTGCAGCCGCCCGCCGCGCCCCAGCCTGAAAAGCGGCAGATCGAGGTGCGCCGTCATCAGCGCACGTCCGACCAGCTTTCGGGCCTGCAGATGGCCCAGCAGGCCCAGCGGCAGGCCGGCGACAAGCTGGGCAACGGCGTGCGTCCCGCCACGCGTCGCCGCCGTCAGCAGGAGGAGAACGCCTGGCAGGCCACTCAGCCCGCCGGCGTGGCGCAGGCGGGGGCCGTGGCTTCGCCGGCTGCCGCCGCCTATGGGCAGTCCGCTGCTCAGGTGGGCAGTCCCGCCGCCATGCAGGCGGCCATGCAGCCTCCGCTGACGCCCGCCCAGATAGCGCAGCCGGTCGCGCCCTTCACGCCGTCCGGCATGCCGGCGGCCATGAACGCGTCGGCGCAGCAGGCGCAGCAGGCCCAGCCCGCGGCCCAGCAGGCCAATGCCTCGGATGTGGTGCGCGTCCGCTATCAGACCAATATCCCCCAGCAGGCGCAGCAACTGCGGCAGGGCCTCAACCAGGACCTCATCCGTACCATCAATCTGGACGCCGGAGGCCAGAAGGCCGGTCAGGGCATCCGGGCCTATCACGCCCAGGGCAACAGCGTCGCAGCCCAGCAGACGATCCAGACGCCGCAGGCCGCCCAGCTGGAAGCCTCACGCCTGCAGGCCCAGATGCAGCAGCAGAGCATGAATGCCATGCAGGGTCAGCCCCAGGCCGGTCAGGCTTCCGTGGCGCCCCTGAGCGGCGCGCAGGCGACGGCACAGGCGCAGCCGCAGCAGGGGCAGCAGATGCCGGCTTCCGGCATCCCGCCGCTGACCGCGCCCCACGCGAGCATGGGGCAGACGCCTGTCCTCCAGCCGGCGCAGAAGGCCGGCAAGTCCCGCCTGAGCGCCGAAGAAGCGCTCATAGCGGGCGTTCCCATGTAGCTCCTGTCCACAACGGCATATCTCTTGCACTATTGAGAGTGCACGCTCCACCGGCGGCAGAAAATGCCGCCGGTCGCATTAGCGGCGGAAGCCTGCAAAAAATGTAAGGATATGCTTATGTTTCAGATCGTTAGCCAATCTCTGCAACGTCAGGCAAAGGCGTTGTCACTGTTGTTCGAGCTGCTGGAAGAGGAATATTTTTCCATTATGGAGCGCAAGACGGAGACCGTGGTCGCTCTGGAATTCTCTCTCCAGGAGCTTATTCGTCAGATCGCAGTGGAAAAAAGCTGCGTGATCCGGTCGCTTGCCGGGCAGCGCGTGCTTGCGTATGCCGAAAGCCTGCCGGAAGAACAGGCTGACGAGCTGAGGAATATTTTTGCCGAAGTGGACAGGGGGGAACAGCGTGCGGCGCGCCAGGCGTCCCGCAATGCGCAGCTTTCGCTTGCGCTGCTCGACCAGAGCACGCGCAATCTCCGTCATCTGACCAAGCAGGTCACCCCCCCCGATGCCGAAATCTACGGATCGCAGGGAACCATGTGCTACAAGGCGCATCCTGATGCGGCCATTATTTCCGGGAGGCTGTGATTATGCTGAGTGGTTTGATGAACATAGGGAAGTCCGCCCTTAACGCCTCGCAGGCGTGGATATCCGTTACCGGCAACAATATCGCCAATGCGGATACCGAAGGTTACTCGCGCCAGTATGTGGACCAGCGCGATTCCTACGCCATCCAGGCCAAGCCGGGCGCCCAGGGGCTGGGGGTCAACGCCCAGCAGGTGCTGCGCTACTATGACGCTTTCCTCGAGCGCTCCTATGTGCGGCAGTCCACCGTGTCCTCCCGCTGGAACGAACAGGACACCATCATGACCTCGCTGGAAGGGCTCTTCAACGAGTCCAACCGTTCCGGCGTGAACTCCTCCCTCGGCCTTTTCTTCGATGCCTGGAAGGATCTGGCCCTGTATCCCGACAGCACGGCCCACCGCGAAGCTCTGCTTTCCTATGCCGAATCCATGGGGGACATGTTCTCCTCCACGGTGGACAGCATCAAGCAGCTGCAGAGCGACATGGACAAGTCCATCGACGAGACCGTCGCTCGCGTCAACGAGATCTCCAAGGCCATCGCCGACGTCAACAAGCAGATCACGGCCAATACGGTGGATGGGGTCAGCAATCCCAACAACCTGTATGACGAGCGTGACCGTCTGGTGCGCGAACTGGCGACCCTCGTGGACGTGGAGACCATCGACAACGGCAAGGGCGACTTCCGCGTGCAGCTGACCACCGGTCAGCCGCTGGTGGACAAGCAGGAGTCCTGGGAACTGGAGATGCTGGATCCGCAGGCCGAAAACCGCCTGCGTCCGGAATCCACCTATCAGGGCGAGATCGAGTTCGAAGGCTCCGACGGTTTCGAGTACACCGTTGAGATCGTCAACGGCGGCAATGTGGGCGACAATCCGCCGCCGTCGTTCCGCGTGTCCCTGGACGGCGGCAAGACTTGGCTGCGCGACGACAACGGCCAGGAACTGCGCTACGAGATCACGGACAATGACGGCGACGGCAAGGTGGACCCGGTCAAGGTGAAGAACCTGACCATCTCCTTCACCGATACGCAGAATTTCCATACGGGCGACAACTTCGACATCGTGCCCAAGCGCGCCCTGTACTGGATCGAGCCCACCCGCGGTCCGGAAAACGTCACGCCGCAGCGCTACCTCAACGGCACCGAGAACACCGACCGCGTGACCGGCGGCAAGCTGGCGTCCTACTTCAACATCCGTGACGACAACTGCAACCGCTATCTGGACGAAGTCAACGCCACGGCCGAAGCCCTCATCTGGGAAGTGAACCGCCTGCACAGCCAGGGCGTCGGTCTGAAGCCGCTGGATTACGCGCAGGGCACGCAGACCATCGGGGCTATCAATCAGGCGCTGGGTTCGCCGCAGTCCATGCACGCCTACAGCGACCGGCTCCAGGCGGGCAACGTCAACTTCCACTTCTACGACAAGACCACCGGGGATCACGTTTCCTCCGGCATGCTGGATTTCGACGCGGCCACGCCCGGCGTCCAGAACTTCGATCCCTCGGTGCACACGCTCGAGGACGTGCGCGACGCCATCAACCGTTCCTTCCCGGATGCGGCGGGCAACAACATGCTCAACGCCACCATCCAGGACGGCAGGCTGCTCATCGAAGCCAACCCCGACAGCAACGTCAACTTCGCCATGGGCGCGGACAGCAGCGGTCTCATGGCGGCGCTGGGCATCAACGGCTTCTTCTCCGGCACCGACGCCTCCAGCATGGCCATCAATGACGCTCTGTATCAGGATGCGGACCTGGTGGCTGCGGGCCGCGTCAACGGTCAGTACCAGATGAACGTGGGCGACAACTCGCTGGCCAACGACATGGGCCTGCTGGCCACCAAGAACGTGGTGATCTCCACCGTCTGGAAGACCGTGGATAACCAGAGCATCACCTCGTATTACTCCAACCTCGTCACCACCGTGGGCTCGGACCGTCTCCAGGCCAAGACCAATGCCGAGTACAACACCACGCTCACCCAGGACCTGAGCGACCGCGTGGCCTCCGTGTCCGGCGTCAACCTGGACGAGGAACTGGCCAATCTCATCAAGTACCAGAGTTCCTACACGGCGGCCGCCAAGCTCATCACCACGGCCGACCAGATGCTGGAGACCCTGCTGGGGCTCAAGCAGTAGGGGACAAGGAGGGGACATCATGGCAATCCGCGTTACGCAGCGTAATATGTACGGCAGCATGATCAACAACATGCAGAACAGCCTTGCTGCCTATATGGAAAGCACCCTGCAGGGGTCGACGCAAAAGCGCCTCAACCGTCCGTCGGACGATCCCGCCGGCGCCTTCCGGGTGCTGACCGCCCGTAATCAGATCCAGAACACGGATCAGTACAAGACCAATGTGGAGACCGCCAAGGGCTGGCTGCAGCTGGCCGACAACGTGGTGGCCACCCAGACCAGCAACGTCCTGACCCAGCTCAAGGAGCTGGCCGAACAGGCCTCCACGGACACCTATACCGCCGAACAGCGCAAGATCATGGCCGACGAAGCGCGGGCGCTCTTCGGCTCCCTGCTCAATCTGGGCAATACGGAGTTCGACGGCAAGAGCATCTTCGGCGGGCACAAGTACGACATCAACGCCTTCGAGGAAAGCCTTGCCGTGACCTCCTGGGACGAGAACTGGGCCGAGGCCGCCAATGAGGGCGCCTTCTCCATCGAGGGCTCCTCCAAGAGCACCATCATGGTGCAGTTCACCAGCGACGGCACCGTGGGCGACGACGATCTGACCTACCGCTGGTCCGCCGACGGCGGCACGACCTGGACGGAAGGCACGCTGCCGGCCAATGCCGACCCCAACGCCTCCTTCACCATCGACGCCAACGGCGTGCGGCTCACCGTGCCGCGCGGCCTGCAGACCAGCGCCGCCGATGTGGACGCCGGCCCCGGCGCCAATAACGGGACCCTGCTCTATATCCGGCCTACCGCCGTCTATCAGGGCGACGACAACAATCCTCCGCCGGACATCGTGGTCATGGGCGGTCAGGACGGCCTTGGGGAGAAGGATGCCGCCACGGGCGAGGCACTGCATGTTTCCGCCACGGGCAACTTCGGCAAGGACGTGCTGGTGCGCTTCGATACCGATGCGGATCTGGCCACTGCCGGCAATGAGTTCACCTACTCCTACAGCACCGACGGCGGCAACAACTGGGTGACGGCCAAGGGTACGACCACCGGCGGCGACACCCTGCGCCTGACCATCCCCGGCGGCTATATGGACTTCAATACCGCCGGCGTCGCGGGCGGCTCCACCATCCCCGCCGGTGCGCAGGTCATGGTGCATCCCGACCGCGCTGATCTCAATTACGAGATCATGGAAGACACCTATGTCTCCGTGAACAACGTGGGCATGGAGATCTTTGGCGGTTACTATCAGGGCAAGCCCGCGCTGCCCACCGAACAGAACGTCTTTGAGCTGGCGGGCGAGTTCATCGCTTATCTGGAATGCGACAACCGCGACGGCTGCGCTCAGGTACTGGCCAAGCTGACCAATGACTGCATGCCCTACGTGGAGTCCCAGGCCGCCAAGATCGGCGCCAAGGAAAACCGCGTGGAGACCGTGTACGACATCCTGGATTTCCGCAAGCTGGACCAGCAGGAACTGTTGAGCAACGTGGAAGACATCGACCTGACAGAACTGCTGACCAACCTTACGCGCCAGCAGATGACCTACAGCATGGTGTTGCAGTCATCTTCCATGATCATGCAGCTCAATCTTTCCAATTATCTCTAATGGACGGCATATGCTCATACTTGCCCGCCGTCCTGGGGAAAGCATCTGCCTTGGAGAAAATATACGTATAACTGTGTTGAGCATGCAGGGAAAACAGGTTAAATTGGGTCTGGATATCCCCGCCGACACGACAGTATACAGAGAAGAGCTTTACAAGCGCGCTGAAGAAGAAAACAAAGGCGCCATTCCCACAAACAACGAAGACCTTATGGTGGCATTGCAGCTATGGAAGAGAAAAAAGCCCTAGAGATCGACACCCGCCTTGGCCGTCGGAGCATCGAAGCCGACAAGATCATCAACTTCCCCCGCGGCCTGGCCGGACTGGAAAACGAGCATTCCTTCACCCTGCTGCAGATCCAGCAGGGAGGCGCACTGCTCATCCTGCAAAGTACCGAAACGCCTACCCTGGGCCTGATGGTCACGGACCCCTACAGCTTCCTTGACTCCTATCCCGTCATCATCGGCGATGCGGAGCAGATGCTGCTGGGGCTGGAAAAGCCCGAAGATGCGGCCATCCTGGTGACCGTTTCCATCCCCATGGGCAAGCCGGAAGAAGCCTGCCTCAACCTGAGCGGCCCCATCGTCATCAATTTCAAGACGCGCGTGGGCCTGCAGGTGCCGCAGTCCGGCGACGGGCCGCAGAAGGTCAGCTTCCGCGAAGTGTTTGAACGCATGAGCCAGAAAGCCGAAAAGGCCTAGGCGAACATATCACAGCCCAAGGAAAGGCGGCGGACAGGTCAGATGCCTGTTCGCCGCTTTTCTGTTGCGGACGAGAGGCCCTCTGGACAACAGGGCGCAGGGGCCTTGCGCCATGACGCTGTCTGTACGGTCGGGGCTCGTCACGGTGTTTCTGCCTGATGGTGTCCGGACGGCGCTGTGTCGCCTCGTGCCGCAGACTCTCCCCCTCAAACAAGCAGCAAACATCGGCGTATAGTTGGGGGATCGGGCGCGCTGCGGCCCTGACGAAAAAACCGTCTCCCGCTGTCGGCGGGAGACGGTTTTTTTATGGCGGTCAGGGGAGACCGGCGGGCTACACGAGCCTTTTTCGTTTGAAACACATTGCGTTTCAAACCATACGACCAGCTGTTTCGCTACCGCCTCGCGCCCCTGTCTCTTCCCCGGTAAAAGCGCGCTGGGGAAGGGAAGGGGGGCTTGGGGGGAAGGGAAAACCCTTCCGCGCCGGCGGAGGGGTTTCCCTTCCCCCAACATAAGCAGCGAAGTATATCTCAGGCCCTAGCCGCGCGAACGCACGTTCTCGACCATGAGTTCGACGATGTGGCTCACCTTGACGGGAAGGCCCTTCTTTTCCGCGCCGCCGCGGATCTGCAGCACGCAGCCGGGGCAGTCACTCACCAGGCGCTGCGCGCCGGAAGCCTGCACGTTGTTGAGCTTGTTCTCCAGCAGCTGGGCGGCCACTTCGGGGAACTTCATGGAGTAGCTGCCGCCAAAGCCGCAGCAGACGTCCTCTTCCGCGCAGGGCACGTATTCCGCGACCTGGCCGATGAGTTCGCGCGGCGCGTCCGTGACGCCGCAGCCGCGGCAAAGGTGGCAGGGCAGGTGCAGGGTGACCTTTTCGCCGCTCTGGTTGAAGTCCTCGGCCTTCACGCCCAGGGTGTCATGCAGGAAGGCGCTGAACGGCTGGACGGACTGCGCCAGCGTCTCGGCCTGGTGCCGGTAGGGGCTGTTCTCCAGGATCTCGGGATAGACGTTCCGGATGTGCGAGGCGCAGCTCGCGCAGAGGGTCACGATGGCGTCATACTTCTTGTGGGCAAAGGCGTCCACGTTCTGCTGCGCCACCTCGATGGCCGTGGCCCGCTGGCCCATGACGTCCAGCGGCAGGCCGCAGCAGGTCTGCTCCAGGGGGAAGTCCACTTCCACATTGAGCGCCGTCATGAGCTTGACGAAGGCTTCCAGCTGATCGGGGAAGATGAAGTCCTGCGCGCAGCCGCTGAACAGCGCGATGCGCATGCGCGGTTCCCGCAGCACAGGCTTGATGCGGGCCCAGCGGTCGCGGAAGGATTCGGCCGCGATGGCGGGCAGGGCCTTGTACTGATGCTTGCCCAGGAAGATGGCGGGCAGATGGCGCAGGTAGCTCACGTTGTCTTTGCCGGTCCCGGTGAAGGGACGCTGGGCGAAGCTCGCGAACTTGATGAGGTTGTGGAACATCTTGCGGTTCTTCATCACCGAGGACAGCAGGGTCATGGGCAGGCCCGCGCCGTCCTTTTCCACCAGGCGGGCACGGATCTCCCGGATGAGGCGCGGCAGGTCGATGCCGCCCGCACAGACGTTCTTGCAGGCTTCGCAGCCGATGCAGTTCTGGCTGAGGATCTTGGCCTTGTCCTGTCCGTGGTAGAAGTAGGTGAGGATGAGCCCGATGGCCCCGATGTAGACATAGCCCATGCGGTGGCCGCCCACCAGACGGAAGACCGGGCAGACGTTGGCGCAGGCCCCGCAGCGCACGCAGCGGAAGATCTGGGAGAAGATGGGGTCCTTGGCGATCTCGGTGCGGCCGTTGTCCAGGAAGACCACATGCATGATCTTCTTGCCGGAGGGAGAGGCCGCGCAGTCGCCCGCGCCGTCCATGAAGGTGACGTAAGAGGTCAGGCGCTGGGCCGTGGCGTTGCGCGGCAGCACCTGCAGGGCCGTCAGGGCCACATCCAGCGTGGGCACGAGCTTGTCCAGACCGGCCAGCACCACGTGCACGCGCGGCAGGGTGGTCACCATCTCGGCATTGCCTTCATTGGTGACGGTGCTCACGCTGCCGTTTTCGGCCACGGCGAAGTTGCAGCCGCTCACGCCCATGTCCGCGCGCAGGAACTTGCGGCGCAGCTGCACGCGGGCCACCTTGACCAGCCGCTGTACGTCCGTGTCCTGCGGGACGCCGGTGGCCTTGGCGAAGTCGTCGGCCACCTGCTGCCGGGAAAGGTGGATGGCCGGCATGACCATGTGCGAGGGGCCTTCATGCCGCAGCTGGATGATCCATTCGCCAAGGTCGGTCTCGTCCACCACGAGGCCGTCGGCCTCCAGCCGCGTGTTGAGGTGGATCTCCTCGGCGGTCATGGACTTGGACTTGATGACGTACTTGACGTTGTTCTCTTTGGCGATGCGGGCGATGATCTCGTTGGCGTCGGCGGCCGTGGCCGCCCGGTGCACGATGACGCCGCGTTTTTCCGCCTCGGCCCGGAACTGGGTATAGAGCTCTTCCATGTGACGGCAGGCGTCGTCCTTGGCGTCGGCGATCTGCCGGATGAGGCCGCGTTCGTCCACTTCCTTGAAGATGGCTTCGCGGTTGGCGCGGTAGGACACGGCAAAGGTGTCCAGCGTCCGGCGCAGGAAGCCGTCTTCCAGCGCGCTGTCGATATCCTTGTGGTATGCGGATACGCTGCCGAGTTTTTCGCTGTTAGACATGGGCATCCTCCAGAAGAACGATATGCAGTTCCAGCGGGCCGTGCACGCCCACGGCGCCGATGCGCTCGATGTCGGCGGTGCGGCTGGGGCCGGTGATGAAGACGGTATAGCTGCCGGGACGCTCGGCCATGCGCTCGCGGAGCCGGCCGGCGATGGACGGCAGATCGGGGTAGATCTCCGAGGCGCGCAGGATGAGGATGTGCGTCTCGCTGATCATGCCCGCCAGACGAGTATCCTCGTTATCGCCCACGGTCAGGCAGGTGCCGCTGGCGGCCACACCCAGCCGGGCCGTGGTCAGGCCCACGTCGATACCGGCCAGATGGTTGCGCAGGCCGTCCCGGCGGCAGGCAAAGCCCTGCGCGGCGCAGGCTTCGGCCAGGGCGGCAAAGTCCGCATCCGGCAGATCCGGCGCGGCAAGGATCTTCTGCACGCGAGTGGGCACTTTATTGGGGCCGTCCGGGCCCTTTTCCACATCTTCATCAGCCAGCAGTTCGCAGGGGGCCTTGCGGGCGCAGACGTCCACGGCGTACTGCAGGGCGGCGGCCATGTTGGGCAGACGCTGCACCTGAGCGGCAACGGCCTCCGCGCGGGCTATGAAGAGATCGACAAGTTCCTGATTGACAGGGGCCATGAGTCACTCCTTTGAAACTATGCCGCGGGCCCGCCGCCCAGTCCCAGGTGCTGTGCGTACAGCTGGACGGGGTGACGGACGGTCACGGCGTCGTGATTTTGCGAAAGCATGTCTTCCAGCTGCATCATGCAGGCCGGACAGGCGGCGGCCACCACGGCGGCGCCGCTCTCCACGATATTGTCCCGTTTGCGCTGACCGATGCGCCGGGAGAGGTCATAGTGGGTCAGGTTGAAGGAGCCGCCGCAGCCGCAGCAGCGATCCGCCTCGTTCATCTCCACGAGGCGGCAGGGCGCGGACGCCCTGATGAGCGTGCGGGGCTGGCTGCGGATTCCCAGTCCCTTGGAAAGGTGACAGGAGTCATGGTAGGTGACGGCAAGCGTGCCCTCGCCGCCGGGCAGAGCCTCCACCTTGAGCACATCCACCAGAAAGGCGGTGATGTCCCGCGTCTTTTCGGCCAGGCGGGCGGTGGCCTCGCGTTCCAGCGTGCCGAGGCGCTGGGCATAGCGCGGCCAGAGGGCGGCAATGGTCTTGGTACAGGTGGGGCAGGGCGTGACGAGGTAGTCGAAATCCCCGCGCAGTATGGGCAGATTGGCGGAAATCTGGCGCAGCATGCCCTCGGCGTCGCCGGAGGCCAGCGCGGGCATGCCGCAGCAGGCCAGCCCTTCCGGCAGGAAGACGGCCACCTTGTGATGGCGCAGCACCGCAAGGCAGGCCCGCGCCATGTCCACATAGAGCTTGTCCCCCATGCAGCCGGGATAGAAGGCCACCTTGAGGCCCCCTTCCGGGCGCGGTTCGTCCAGCGGCCCGACGAGGGACGACAGGGAACGGGCGGCCAGCGGCCGCACGTGCCGTTTGCCCAGCATGAAGGAGAGCATGGGCGCGCAGGCCGTCTCCTGCACGTCATGATTGCGGCGCAGCACGAGGCGCTGCAGGGGAGCGCCCACGCGCACGCTCAGATTGAACAGCTCCGGCCGGGGCAGCAGAAAGCGGAAAATCATCTTTTTCAGCGGATGCAGGCCGAGGTAGGCATTGACCACCTCGCGCGCCTCGAAAAAGATCTCCGTAATCTTCACGCCGGAAGGACAGGCCGCCTCGCAGGAGCCGCAGAGCAGGCAGCGGTCAAGCTTGCCCGCCACGGCCTGCGGATCGCAGATGAGTTCGTGGGCCAGATTGTTCACCAGCGCCAGCTTGCCGCGGGCCACGTCGGCCTCCTTCATGGTGGCCCCGAACATGGGACAGACGCCCTGACAGAGGCCGCAGCGCATGCAGGCCGCCAGCCGGTCATCCAGCGCCATGAGACGCCGGGCAAGAGTATGCAGATCGCTCACGGCACGGCCCCCTAACGGATGCTCACCAGCTTGGTGGGATTGAGCAGCCCCTTGGGATCAAGGGCGCGCCGCAGCCGCTGCGAGAAGAGGATGGTGCCGCGGGAGGTTTCCTTCTCCATCCACTTGGCCTTGGCCGTGCCGATGCCGTGTTCGCCGGAAAGGGTGCCATGCAGGCTGATGGCCGTCTCGAACATCTCGTCGATGGCCGCTTCCACGCGGGAGAACTCGTCGGCATCGCGCTTGTCGCAGAGGAAGGTCGGGTGCAGGTTGCCGTCCCCGGCATGGCCGAAGGTGCCCACCTCCACGCGGTATTTGGCGGCGATGTCGGTGACGGCCTTCATCATGGCCGGGATCTGCGAGCGGGGCACGGTGGCGTCTTCCAGGATGGTGGTGGGGCGGGCGCGGGCCAGCACGGGCAGGGCCATGCGGCGCGCCTCCCAGAGGGTGTTCTTTTCGGCGGCGTCGCGGGCCACGTGCACGGCCGTGGCGCCGGTGCTCCTGAGGACGCGCTCCACGGCCTCGGCGTCATCGGCCACCTGGGCCGGGTGTCCGTCCACCTCGATGAGCAGGATGGCCGCCGCATCGCGAGGCAGACCGGCATGGGTGAAGTCGTCCACGCGCACGATGGTGTTATTGTCCAGAAATTCGAGCGTACAGGGCACCACATGGGCGGCAATGATGCCGGCCACGGCTTCGGCCGCCTTCTGCATGTCGTCAAAGACGGCCATAAGCGCTTTGGAGGCCTGCGGCGGAGGCACCAGCTTGAGAATGGCCTGCGAGATGACGCCGAGCGTGCCCTCGCTCTGGGTAAGCATGCCCGCCAGATTGTAGCCGGTCACGCATTTGACGGTACGCGAACCGCTCTTGACCACTTCGCCGGTGGCGTCGAAAAATTCCACGCCCATGACGTAGTCCTTGGTGACGCCGTATTTGAGTCCGCGCAGGCCGCCCGCATTTTCCGCGATGTTGCCGCCGATGGTGGAGACGGACTGCGAGCCCGGGTCCGGCGGGTAGAACAGTCCCTTCTTTTCCACGGCCGCGGCAAACTGCGCCGTGATGACGCCCGGTTCCACCACGGCGTAGAGGTCGTTCTCGTTGATTTCAAGAATGCGGTTGAGCCCGTTGGTCAGGATGACCACCGTATCCGGCGCATCGGGGATCACGCCGCCGGACAGATTGGTGCCCGCACCGCGGACGGTCATGGGGATGCCGTTGTCATACAGCTTCTTGACGCACTGGCCGAGCTGCTCGCAGGTGGTGGGGCGCACCACCAGCGTGGGCACCACGGGCGCGAGCACGGCGGAGTCGTAGGAATAGCTCTGCCGGTCGGCTTCGGAGCTGAAGACGTTCTCGGGGCCGAGCAGGGCCTCGAAATCCTTGATAAGAGCATTATTCGCCATGAAAAAACCCTCAAGACCCGCTGGAATGATACATTTTGTCACATCATGCCGGCGGGACGGTGAAAAATGATGACTGTCTTACGTTAGAAGGGACGGGGCTGTAAAGTCCGCAAGCGAGGATCCCGGCGTGGCGTCGGCCTGCGCGCGGCTACGCCCGTCCGTCCGGCACGCCGTTTTCGGCCAGCGCGCAGATGAAGGCAAAGGCCTCCGGGCTGACCGGCTGCACGGACAGGCGGCTGCCCCGCCGCAAGAGCTCCATGCCCGCCAGCTCCGGGAAGGCGGCCAGATCCCTGCGCCGCAGAGGATGGGGGAAGGCCCGTTCCAGCCGCACGTCCACCATTTCCCAGATGGGTTTCTCGGGCGTGGCTCGAGGGTCGAAATGGTTGTTTTCCGGGTCCTGCGCCGTATGGTCGGGGTAGGCCTCCCGCACGACGCGCACCACGCCGATGATGGCCGGGTCTGCGCCGCTGTGGTAGAAGAATCCCAGATCGCCCGTCTGCATGGCCTTCATGAAGTTGCGTGCCTGATAATTGCGTACGCCGTCCCAGGACGTGGTCTGCCGCGGCGCAGCGGACAGATCCTGCCAAGAATAGCACTCCGGTTCGGATTTGAACAGCCAGTAGCGCATCATGCCGTTCCTCCTGTGCGCGTGCCGGCCGGCGTCTGGCCGCCGGCCCCGGTGGATGAATACACAACCATGTGGGCAAGGCGCCCGTCCTGTCAAGACGGGGTTTCGGACGAGGAGGCACGCGACCGTTTTTTTCTTATTTTCTTGACGGATGCCGAGGAAATGGGATATAATTTTAGAAATGCCCCCTAAAAGGGGGCAGCCGTCGCCTTCTTCCCTCGACAAGGCTGGATGATGACGGAAGAGGGCGGCAGGGATGAACTTCTAACCGTCTGTTTGGAGAGTCATATGGCTTGGACTCAGGTGTACGATCCCGCCGGGGGGGCGTTGCTGTCCGCGCTGTGCGCGGCCGTTCCGCTCATTGCGCTTTTTTACATGCTGGCCGTGCGCCGCGCCAAAGGACACCATGCCGCCGGTGCGGCCGTGGTGCTTTCCTTTGCGCTGGCCGTGCTGGTCTGGGGGATGCCGGCCACCACGGCATTCAGCTCCTTTTTGTATGGGGCGGCCTTCGGCCTGTTCCCCATCGTGTGGATCGTGGTCACGGCGGTCTGGGTCTACAACATGACCGTCGAGTCCGGAGAGTTCGAATACATCAAGCAGTCCCTGGCTCGCCTGACCGATGACCGCCGCCTCCAGGCCATCTTCATCGCCTTTGCCTTTGGTTCCTTCATCGAGGGCACGGCGGGCTTCGGCACGCCCGTGGCCATCACCGCCGCCATGCTGGTGGGGCTTGGCTTCAAGCCGCTTTACGCCGCCGGCATCTGTCTCATCGCCAATACCGCGCCCGTGGCCTTCGGGGCCATCGGCGTGCCGGTCATCGTGGCCGGCCAGGTGTCGGGTTTCTCCGATCTGCACATCAGCGCCATCGTGGGACGTCAGCTGCCGTTCCTGTCGGTCATCGTGCCGCTCTGGCTCTGCGTGGTCATGTGCGGCTTCAAGCGTTCGATGGAAGTGCTGCCCGCCATCATCGTGTCCGGCGTCTGTTTTGCCGGCTCGCAGTTCGTGTTCTCCAACTTCCACGGCCCGACCCTGCCGGACATCATGTCCGCCATCATCGCCATCATCGGCCTCGTGCTGCTGCTGCGCGTCTGGAAGCCGGCGCGCATCTTCCGCTTTGAAGGCGAAGCCGAAGCCGTCCTCGAGGGCGAGGCTCCCCGTTTCGGCGTGGTGCTGCGCGCCTGGGGCCCCTACATCATCCTGGCCGTGATGGTCTTTTTCTGGGGGCTGCCGCAGTTCAAGGATGTGCTCAACGCCATCCCCGGTTCGGTCATCAAGTTCAGCTGGCCCGGTCTTGACGGTCTCGTGCTGAAGGCCGCTCCCATCCTGCCCGAAGGCAAGGATCCGGTGTATCCGGCGGTCTTCACCCTCAACTGGCTCTCCGCGGGCGGCACGGCCATCCTCATCGCCGGCTTCCTCTCGGTGCCGCTCATGCCCGGCTACAGCTTCGGCAATGCGGTAAGCTGCTTTTTCCGCACCGTGGTGCAGCTGCGCTTCCCCATCCTGACCATCGCCATGATCCTGGGCCTGGCCTACCTCATGAACTACTCCGGCATGAGCTCCACTCTGGGCATCGCCTTTACCCTGACCGGCAGCTTCTTCCCCATCTTCGCGCCCCTGCTGGGCTGGCTGGGCGTGTTCCTGACCGGTTCGGACACCTCGTCCAACGCGCTGTTCTGCGGTATGCAGCGCTCTACCGCCGAAGTGGTGGGCATGCCGCCCGAACTGGCCGTGGCCGCCAACTCTTCCGGCGGCGTGACCGGCAAGATGATCTCGCCCCAGTCCATCAGCGTGGCCACCGCCGCCACCAGCATGGTGGGACAGGAAGGCGACCTCTTCCGCTTCGCCCTGCCGCACAGTATCGCCATGACGGCGTGCATCTGCGTGCTGACCTGGCTGCAGGCCACCGTTCTGAGCTGGATGCTGCCGTAAGCTTCGCGCGAAGAGGGTTTGTCGGGACATCTGTCAAACCGATTGCGGCGTGAGCGGAGCCCCTCTTCACGCGGATGACACGGCGAGAGATGTTCGGACTCCTTTTCTGAGGGGGCGGTTCGCAAGGACCGCCCCCCGCCGCTTTTTCCCTGGTCAGCCTGCACGATTCCCCCCAACGGCAAGCGTCCGTCCCGGCGGGGCGTCACCCCGTCGCGCAGTTCCTTTCCTTCCAAGTCCTCCATTTTCCCCCAGCGCCCTCTTGCGAGGAATGAGTCAGGGACTCGAGGCAAGTCCGCCTTCGAGGTGCGCGCTGCGGCTCGACACTCCATCATCGGTCGGGATGCGTCAGACTGTGGGCATGGTCAGCAATGAGCCGTTCCCGCAAGCTCTCATCTTTTTTGCGCTCGCATGACAGATTAATAGGTTTAATCGATGAATTATTATTACTATTTTATATGGGTTGAATTTTAAAAATATATCACTCTTGAAAGCGGAATATACTTGCATGAATTTTCGTTATATGTTATAAAAAATGATGCTACGGCATCCGTTTGTCAGTTATATGACGAGATTGCTGCCCGCGAGGATTTGTCTTGCCATATCGTATATTCTCATATAAGGAAGTAGCGTCATCAATATACAGCGCTCAAATTTGTTGGGATGCACTTTGTCAATCTTGTAACAGGAGGGTACTGCATTGCAAAACACGACTTCACGCTGGAATTCTTTTGACACCATGTGGATGCTCAATCTGTTCGGCACCGCCGTGGGCGCGGGGATTCTTTTCCTCCCCATCAAGGCGGGCGCATCCGGCGTCTGGCCGCTGATAGCGATCACGCTGCTTACCGGCCCCATGGTCTATCTTTCCCACCGCGCTCTGGCGCGGTTCGTGCTCTCGTCCGCAAAACCCGGCAGCGACATCACGGAGGTCGTGGAAGAGCATTTCGGCTCCTCGGCCGGAAAGCTGATCACTGTCCTGTATTTTTTCGCCATCTACCCAATTTTGCTGATCTATGGCGTAGGCATCACCAATACCGTGGGCTCCTTTCTCGTCAATCAGCTTGGCATGGCCTCGCTGGCCACCGTGCTCGAGCCCTACACGCTGAGCCGCTTCATACTTTCCGGCGTGCTGGTGGGCGCCATGATCCTCGTCATCGTGGTGGGCGAAAGCTTCGTGCTCAAGTTCAATGAAAAACTTGTCTATCCGCTCTGCGCCACCCTTCTTGGCCTGTCGATCTATCTGATCCCGCACTGGAACATGAGCATGTTCTCCGAGATGCCCGGCGTTGGCGACTTCGCCACGACCATCTGGCTGACCCTGCCCGTGCTGGTCTTTGCCTTCAACCACTCGCCCGCGATCTCGTCCTTTGCCGTTGCAGAGCAGAACGAATACGGGACCGCGGCCGAAGAGAAGGCGCGCGTCACCCTGCGGAATACGACGGGCATCCTGGTGGTTTTTGTCATGTTTTTCGTGTTCAGCTGCGTGTTCAGCCTGACCCCACAGGACCTTGCCGAAGCGCAGCGCGAGAACATCCCCATCCTCTCCTACCTGGCAAACCGCTTTGACAATCCCGTCATTTCCTATTTCGGACCGCTGATCGCTTTCCTTGCCATCGCCACATCCTACTTTGGACATTACCTCGGCGCTCGTGAAGGATTGCACGGCATTTTGCACAAATATCTGCGCGACAGCGGCAAAAGTTACGACGCCGCCAGGCTCAACCGGGGATTGACCCTCTTTTTCTTCATCTCCGGCTGGATTGTCGCCACCATCAACCCAAGCATCCTCGGCATGATCGAGACCCTTGGCGGTCCGATCATCGCCATGATCCTCTTCATCATGCCCATGTATGCCATCCGCCGCGTACCGGCCATGCACAAGTTCCAGGGGCAGTTCTCCAACGTCTTCGTGACGGTGATGGGCCTCATCACCATTGCCTCTCTGCTTGGGGCGATACTGTTCTGATGTTCGATCGCGCCGTGCGGCCACCCGCGCGGCGCATTTTTCATACGCTTGCCCAACGCGGCGGAAACGGAGTTTTCCCATGTCACACCCCTCTTTACGCCCGGTCACGACTGCCCGCCCCCCCATCACTACCACGCTCTTCGACTTCTTCAAGGTAGGGCCCGGCCCTTCCAGCTCCCACACCATCGGCCCCATGAAAGCGGCCTGTGATTTTCTTGAACTCTGCCGCGCCCTGCCGTCGGATACTCTGGCGCGGGCGGAGGCCCTGCGAGTGGAGTTGCTCGGCTCCCTCAGCGCCACCGGGATAGGGCACGGAACGAATGTGGCTGTTCTTGCCGGCCTGCTGGGCTCCCAGCCGGAAACCTGCCCGGGCGATGTTCTGACCTCGCTTGGCCGCGATCCCGATGCCCGCCATGATGTCAGCATTGGCGGCAAAACGCTGAGCGTGGGACTCGCCGATGTGGTATTTGGACCAGTGGCCCACGACGCTCCCTTCAGCAATACGCTGCGGGCTTTCCTGCTTGACGCCGGAGGGAGATCGCTTTTCGAGAGGGAATACTATTCCGTCGGCGGCGGGTTCATCCAGTGGCAGGGCTGGACTCCCCCGGAAAGAGGGAAGCCGCGTTACCCCTACGGCACCATGCAGGAATTGCGCGGCCATCTCGCGAAAACAGGACTCACCCTGCACGAGCTCATGCTTGAAAACGAGACCGCCATTACCGGGATGAGCCGTCCCGCGATCTATGAACGGCTTGATGAGATCATGGAAGCCATGTACGACAGCGTGCGCCGCGGGCTTGCGGCCACGGGCAAGCTTCCGGGGACGCTCGGCGTCTGGCGGAAGGCCGCAAGCCTGCTCGACCATGCGAAGCAATTGCCCATTGCCGTTGACCGCTTTCTGTCCAAGCTCAGCGCTTATGCCTTTGCGGTCGCCGAGGAGAACGCCAGCGGCGGTGTCATCGTCACCGCGCCGACCTGCGGCGCGGCGGGTGTCATGCCGGCTCTGCTGTATTCCATGCGCAACGATATGAACATAGGTGAACGCGCTCTGCGCGAGGGTGTGCTGGCTTCGGCAGCCGTGGGTTTCCTCGCCAAGCACAATGCGGGCATCGCTGGCGCGGAAGTGGGTTGTCAGGGTGAAGTGGGTGTGGCGGCCAGCATGAGTGCGGCCATGCTGGCCCATGCGCGTGGCTGCGCCATTGCTGATGTGGAAAATGCCGCGGAGATCGCGCTGGAGCATCACCTGGGGCTGACGTGCGACCCCGTGGGGGGATATGTGCAGATACCCTGCATAGAGCGCAACTCCGTGGGGGCGATCAAGGCCTATAGCGCCATGCTGATCGCCACATGCGAAGAAAGCTTCCAGCACAAGGTCACGCTGGATGCCGTCATCAGCGCCATGGGGGAGACCGGCAGGGAGATGAGCAACAAATTCAAGGAAACAAGCGAAGGCGGACTTGCCGTCAGCATCGTCGAATGCTGAGGCGGCATAGGGCATCGTGCGAGTCTGGCCCACGCCGCATCTTTCGCGTTGGAACGGCGTGGGCCGTCTTTTTTTTCATGCCAGACGCCGGTCGCGAAGCGGACTTTCCCAAGCGGGACGGCCGCCCCGGATCGCTTGGCGGCTGAAGATCCCGTCCTCTCAGCCCTTCCGGCTGGCGCTTTCCAGGGCCTGCTAACACAAATTTTGCAAATAATTTCAATAAATAAGATAGACAGGTTACTTGCAATCCGCTTGCGCTTGGAGGCGGGGTCGCCTTGCGTCCCCGATGCTTCCCCGGTAAAAGCGCGCTGGGAAAGGGATGGGGGCTTGGGGGAAGGGGCCCCCTCCAGCGCCGGCAGCGACCCGACGGGCGGTCGTAGGCCGTGCCCGCTAGGCGAGGAAGGAGCCTTGCAGGCATCGACAGCAGCGCGAGGGGGGCCCTTCCCCCAAACAGTCAGCAAATAGCGGTGACAGGCCCTAACTGCCGGCGCGGCGCGGTTGCAGGTAGTCGGTATCCAGATTCAGGCGGTGAGGGTGACTGGCGTTGCGCTGGGCGGGCAGGCTGACGCTCCCTTCCACGGAGAGCGGCTTGCGGGAAAGCCCGAAGGGCTCCAGCTCGCTCATGGGCACGGCGGTGCGGGTCGCGCCGTCGCCGACGATGTAGATGACCATGATGCGGCGGTCGGCATGTCCGGCCAGCAGCACGGTGGCGGCGGGGTGCCCGCTGGAGACCTTGCCCGTGGCATTGTTGAGCAGGGAGGGCATGCGGACGTCGCTGCGGTGGAGGATCTCCAGGAAGTCGTTGCCGGTGCGGCCCACGAAGCTCACCAGAGAACTGCCGTCCTGACTGACCAGCAGGCTCACGGGGACGGTGCCGCCGTGTATGCCGATATAGGTGGGGCGGGCCCCCTCGGGCATGACCTGCCAGCCGTCGGCGGCAGCCGCGGCGGCCGGCGGGACCGGCAGCAGGAGCAGTGCCGTCCAGAGAAGGAACAGGAAACGCAGCATCATGTGTCCTTGGCGGAAAACGCCGGTCATCCGCGGGATGCCGGAAGGAGGCGGGCAAAAGACTGCCCTATTGAGGGGCTGTAGCCGTTCGGGCCTGCCTTGTCAAGCCGGACGCCGGGCCGGAGCGGCCTCAGCGGCGCTTGCGCCGCTCCTTGCCGGAGGGGTTTTCCGCCGGGACGGCCGGGGCGGGTTCCGGCCTGGGCGTCAGATCCGGCGGGGCCGGGATGAGGGGGATGTTCTCGCTGCTGCCGAGCCACTGCAGGAAGAAGGCCAGCAGCTCCCGCCGCAGCAGCTCCTGCTGGCGCACGCGTTCCTGCGGCGTGACGCTCAGGCAGAGTTCGGGCAGCTCCTCCGCAAGGGAGGGGGGGCAAGGCGCGAGCAGCGCGCCCCCGTCCGCCTCCGGCAGGCGCAAGAAGCGCGTCCGCTGCCCAAGGCGGCGGGCCAGATCTTCGGTCAGGCGGCTGTCGCTGTCGCCGTCCTGCGCGGCACTGACCAGCAGCAGGCGGGGGTAGAACCAGCGCAGGCCCTTGTCGAACAGCATGAGGTGGGTGGGATTGACGGCGGCCACCACCTTGATGCGCGTATCCGCCGGGCTGACGGTGAGCGGCAGCTTGTTGCAGAACTTGGCCAGCTGACGGCGTGCCCAGTTGTTGCAATAGGGATCCTGCGGGCCTGCGGCGGCGCAGTGGACGTCCAGGCGTTCGCAGTCGGGCAGCGCGCCGCCCAGCAGCAGGCCCGTGGCGCCGCCCGCGCCGAAGCCAAGGAAGCCGATGCGCTGCGGGTCGATGCTCTTGCCGAGCTTTTCATGGCGCAGCAGCTGGTCGATGAGGGTGCTCACCTCTTTCAGGCGGCCGGCGAACTGCTGCCAGGTATGCAGCTGATCCATGTTGCGCATGCAGTCGTGGGCATGCGTGGGGGCCGCCACCACGAAACCATGTTCGGCCAGCCAGGCCGCCGTATCGTGATAGGAGAAACGGGTGCCGGCCGAAGGGTGGGAAAGCACGATGAGCGGGAAGCGTCCGGCCACGGCGTCGCTGTTGCGTGCCGCTTCCACCCGCCAGGGCGGGAAGCGCAGCTCCCGCGGCGTCCAGTTGGTGGGGTACCAGACGTTCACGTCCAGGCGCACGCCGTCGTCGGGCAGCCAGAAGCCCAGGGTGCGCAGGCCCACGCGGTAGGTCTCCTCGGCCTGGGCCGTGGCGGGCGGCAGGACGGCGAACAGCGCCCAGCACAGCGGCAGGGCGGCCAGAAGGCCGCGCAGGAGGCGAGTGCCGGAAGGACGGCGGCGGAAGGACGGCGGATGATGCGGCATGAGCGATGGACCTCGACGGGCGGAATGCCCCCTGTTGTGCCATAAGCGGCCTTGGGGTACAAGAGCATGACGGGCCCCCGCGCCCGCGACGTCATACCGCGAGGTTATCATGGAATTGCTCTCCTACCTGGTGGACTTCGTCCTGCATATCGACGATCACCTGTTCGAACTGGTGGCCAATTACGGCCTGTGGATCTATGCCATCCTCTTCGTCATCGTCTTCTGCGAGACCGGCCTTGTCGTGACGCCCTTCCTGCCGGGCGATTCCCTGCTCTTCGCCTCCGGCGTGGTGGCCGGCACCGGGCACATGGGCTATCTGGAAGTGCTGGGCGTGCTGCTGGCCGCGGGCATCACCGGCGACGCGGTGAACTACAGCATCGGGCGGCATGTGGGCCCGGCCATCTTCTCGCGCGATTCCCGCCTCATCAAGAAGGAGCATCTGCTCAAGGCCCATGCCTTTTACGAGCGGCACGGCGGAAAGGCCATCGTGCTTGCGCGCTTCGTGCCCATCGTGCGCACGTTCGCGCCCTTTGTGGCCGGCGTTGCCCTCATGTGTCCGCGCCAGTTCTTTTTCTACAATGTGCTGGGCTGCTGCCTCTGGGTGGGCAGTCTCGTCTCGGCGGGCTACTTTCTGGGCAATCTGCCCTGGGTGCGGGAGAACTTCAGCCTCATCGTCTACGCCATCATCATCGTTTCCGTGCTGCCGGTGATCATCGAGCTGCTGCGCTCGCGTTTCGGCAGGCGGCATGCCGCGCCGCAGGAGCTGACCAATCCCTACGAGACGACGCCGGAGGACAAGTAGACGCGGCCCGCGCGGGCGGGGCTCACCGGCCGTCCGTATCGTCGATCACGCGCAGGCGTCCGTCTTCCATGAGCGCGGTACGGTTGAGGCAGGAGGGGCCGTCCGTGGGCAGGTGCGAGACGAAGACGAGATGCAGGCCCCCGGCCGCCAGCTTGTCCAGCAGGGCGAGGTACTGGCGGCGGCTGCTCTCGTCCAGACCGGAGCAGGGCTCGTCCAAGAGCAGGATGTCGGGGCTGCCCAGCAGGGAACGGGCAAGGAAGAGACGGCGGAGCTGCCCGGTGGAGAGGCTGCGTATGGATTTCTCCGCCAGGGTGATGCAGTCCAGCCGGGCCATGACGGCGCGGGCCTGCGCCACTTCCTCCTCGCTGTAGTCGCGGTAGTTGCCCACGGTATTGTCCCAGCCGGAGCAGACCAGTTCCAGCGCGTTCAGGCTGTAGCCGTACTGGGCCTGCGCAAGGTCGCTGACCAGGCGCACGCCCTTGCGGATCTCCTGCAGGATGCTCGTCCTGCCGCCCTGTCCGGGCAGATCGCGCAGCAGGCTGCCGCCGTCGGCCACGAATTCGTCCCCGGCCAGCATGCGGAGGAAGGTGGACTTGCCCGAGCCGTTGGCCCCCACGATGCGCCAGTGCTCCCCGCGCCGCAGCTGCCAGTCGATGGCGTGCAGCACTTCCTTGCGGTCGATGAAGACCGTGGCGTTGCGCACTTCCAGCAGGGGAGCGTCGTCCGCCGTCGGGGCGGCCTGCGGCCGGATTGGAGCGGACGGCGGGGCGCTTTCCCCCGTCGCGTTGAGCATCGCTTCCGGCGTCTCTTCCGGCGTCCGGCCGTCCGGCAAAAGCCGTCCCTCCACGACCCAGCGTACGTGACGGCACCAGACAGGGAGCTGTTCGGGGCGGTGGGTGCTCATGATGACGGTGCTGTGTTCCCGCGCCTTGTCCAGCTCGGCAAAGAACAGGCCGCGGTGGCGGTCGTCGAGGCCGTCGGCGCATTCGTCCAGCAGCAGGAGGGCCGGACGCCGCAGCAGCGCGCGGGCCAGCAGCAGCAGGCGCAGCTGCCCCTGCGACATCTCCGGCACGCAGACCTCCAGCAGGGGGAGGGCGTCCAGACGGCGGGCCATATCCTCCGCTTCCCGCTGCCGCTCCGCGGCGGTGGTGCTGTAGAGGAGGGGCGTGTCGTCAAAGCCGGTGAGCAGCAGCTCGCGGCCGCTGATGTACCAGCCCTGCCGCTGATAATTCTCCTGCTGGGCCGGAGAGACCAGCGCGCTGATGGCCCGTCCGGCCAGAGGGGCATCTTCGAGGCCGTCTGGGCCGTTCCAGAGCACGCGGCCTTCCGTGGGCCAGCACTGGCCGTGCAGCAGGCGGAGCAAGGTGGACTTGCCCGCGCCGTTGCCGCCCATGAGGGCGTGATGCGCCCCCCGGTCGATATGCCAGGTGATGTTCCGCAGGGCCCACGCGTCCGCTTCACCGGGCAGGGGCAGGCTGACGTTTTCCACGCGCACGAGTTCGTTCATCGGTCATCCTCGGCAAAAAGAGGCAAGGGGCGTCCGGCGGACGTCTGGACAGGGCAAGCGGGCGAAAGTCTAGCCGAAGGCCTGCCAAAAGACCAGAGGCGGCCAAGAGCATTTCCCGTTTGAAGCGCGTTGCGTTTCAAAGCATACGGCCTGGCGCTTCACGGCAAAAATGCGGTTTTCCCGCCTGTTTTCGGCCGGGTGGCGCTGTGCCGCCGTCTCGCATGCTGCCTTTCTCAACGGCAGCATGCTCACGAGGTGCCGGCGACGAAAAAAGGCCGCCCTCCTGTGGGAGGACGGCCCCGGAAATCGGCAAAAAAGCCTTACTGGGCCTTTTCGAGGATCACTTCCGCATCGGGATGCGCCTGCCGCATGGCTTCATGCATGGCGGCTGCATCGGCGAAAGCCCGGAAGGGGCCCACGGTCTCCGCCTTGTCCAGGCTGCGGAACCGCACATAATACGCTTCATCCGTGGAGAGCGGCGTGCCGTCGGCATCGCTCACCACCTCCAGCCGCACATTGCCGACGCCGCGGCGGCGCATGTCGATCTTGTCGGCCGCCGCATAAGAAAGGTCGATGATGCGTCCGCGCGTGAAGGGGCCGCGGTCGGTTACGCACACCATGACGCTCTTGCCCGACTGTTCGTCGGTGACGCGCACTACGGTGCCGATGGGCAGGGTACGATGTGCCGCCGTGAAGGTATACATATCGTAACCGACCCCGCTGGCCGTCTTTTTGTTGTGAAATTCGGGGCTGTAGTAGGAAGCCTTGCCGAGGAGGAAGTCGGATTTGCGGGCGCGCTCCAGCCAGACGTCACGGTTGGCATCGGCGCTTTGGGTCTTCTCGGCGGTGGGAGATTTTTTCCGTTTTTCCTTGCGGGATTCGGCCTTGCTCTTGGTGGGGGCCGTCTCTTTCGCATGAACGGCCAGCGGTGCGGCGAGCCCGATACAGGCCACGGCAGCCGCACAGATGGCAAGCCTGCGCATCAATTTCATGGGGTCTCCTTTGCTGAAGTACAGGTGCGCCTCCCTAGCACGGTCGGCGCAGGTCGCATGAAAGCGACCCACTCGGTCTGCGGTCGGGGACCGCCAGACGGGGTTTGCCTTTACGGGTGATACTCCTCCTAAGTGGGGGAGAGTATGCCCCAGACAAATCCCCATGTCAAGCTGAACTCTCCTTTTATTTCAAATGGTTATCAGTAGCGCTCCTTGTGTCGGGGCAAAATGGAGCCTGTCGGGCGGTCGTCGGGACGGGGGCCGGAGCCAGGTGCAGGGCCAGCGTCAGGCAGGGCGGCGGAGGCGGTGGCGAAGGCGTCGCACGCCGTGCGGGCAGGCCGGCGGCGCGCTCTGGCCTTTGCCGCGGGCATGGGGTAGCATCGCTCCCCGTCAGGCGCGGACGCCGCGGGCGTGGCGCTTTTCGCCGCAGTCTTGCCGCGGTCCGGCCTGCACGACGCCATTTGTTTTGAGGATACCGTCATGACACACGACATGTTCGCCGCCCGGCGGGAACGCCTGCGGCATCTTTTGCGGCAGCGGGGGCTGGACGCCCTGCTCGTGAGCCGGGCCCCCAACCGGTATTATCTTTCCGGCTTCGAGCTGCACGATCCCCAGTGCAACGAAAGCGCCGGGCGTCTGGTCATCTGCGCCGACGGCCGGGACTGGCTGGCCACGGACGCCCGTTACAAGGACGCGGCCGCCCGCCTCTGGGACGGGGAGCGCATCCTCGTTTACGGGCACGATACCGCCGGTGAACTGGCCGGGCTGCTGCGGCGCTGCGGCGGACGCATCGGCCTGGAGGCCCGCGCGGTGAGCCTCGACTTTGCCCGCGCCCTGAAAAAACGGGCAGGCAGGGCCTTCACGCTGGAAGGCGCGGACGGTCTGGTGGAAGAGCTGCGCCTCATCAAGGATAGCGCGGAGATCGCGGCCCTTGAACGCTCCTTCGCCCTGAACCACGAGCTGTTGCGCTGGCTGGAGGAGGAACTGCGCCCCGGCCGCAGCGAACGGGAACTGGCCTGGCTCGTGGAACGTTTCTTCCGGGAGAACGGCGCGTCGGAGCAGGCCTTTGCGGGCATCGTGGCCGTGGGGCCCAATGCCGCCCTGCCGCACGCCATCCCCGGCGAGGCCTGCGTGACGGAAAACTGCCCCGTGCTCGTGGATGTGGGCTGCCGTGTGGATGACTACTGCTCCGACCAGACGCGCACCTTCTGGGTGGGCGACAGGCCGCATGCCCGATTCTCGCGGACGCTGGAGCTCGTGCAGGCGGCGCAGCAGGCCGCGCTGGACATGATGCGCCCCGGCGTGCGCATGTGCGACGTCTACGCCACGGCCCGCGCGGTCTTCGAGAAGGCGGGCACAGCGGAGGCCTTCACCCACGGGCTCGGGCACGGCGTGGGCCTGGAGACCCACGAGGCCCCCTCCCTTTCCTCACAGCGGGAGGATGTGCTCCGCCCCGGTATGGTGGTGACCGTGGAGCCGGGCCTCTACTATCCGGAATGGGGCGGCGTGCGCTGGGAGTACACCGTGCTGGTGGAAGAGGACGGCGTGCGCCTGCTGTAGGGCCTGTCGGCGCTATCCGTCGCCTGCTTGAGGGAGGGAGAGCTCCGTCCCTGTACGGGCTGTCCTGGCGTCGTACGCTCCGGCGCAGGCCGCCGGGACGCCCCCCGCCGGGCGAAAGCGCTTGACAGGTGGAGGGAATCAGGGTAATGAGTCCCGTTCCTTGCTCGCGCCGGAAGGTCGCGGGCTGATCAGTCCAAAAGGAGATAACCATGCGGAAATTCGAAACCCTGCTCCTCCTTTCGCCGGAGCTTTCCGCCGAGACCCGCGAGGGCATCCTTGCCGCCCTTACCGGTGTGGTGGAACGTGAAAAAGGCGTCATGGAAGAAGTGGATCACTGGGGCATGCGCGATCTGGCCTATCCGGTGCGCAAGCAGATGCGCGGCTACTATGTGCGCCTCGTGTACAATGCCCCGGCCCAGCTCGTTGCCGAACTTGAGCGCAACATTCGCATCACCGACGGCATCTTCAAGTTCGTGACCGTCAAGCTGGCTGACGAAGTGGAGGTCGCGTAATGGCTTTCAAGAAAAAATTTGCCCCGCGTCGCAAGTTCTGCCGTTTCTGCGCGGACAAGGACCTGCCCCTGAACTACAAGCGTCCCGACGTGCTGCGTGATTTCATCACCGAGCGCGGCAAGATCATTGCCCGCCGCATCACCGGCACCTGCGCGCACCACCAGCGTCTGCTGACCACCGAAATCAAGCGCGCCCGCCAGATGGCCCTGCTCATCTACACGGCCACCCATGATTCCGGCGTCAAGAAAAAGAGCATGATCTAAGGAGGCGCACATGAAACTGATTCTTCGCGCCGATGTGGAAAATCTCGGCAATCTTGGCGACGTGGTGAACGTGCGCCCCGGTTACGGCCGCAACTTCCTGCTGCCGCAGGGCCTTGCCATGGTGGCCTCCGAAGCCAACCTCAAGGTGTTCGAACTGGAGCGCAAGAAGCTGCAGGAGCGCATGGACGCCCTGCGCGCCGAAGCCCAGACCGTCTGCGAACGCCTGGAAGCTCTGGAAGTCGTCATCCCCATGCATGTGGGCGAGAACGACAAGCTGTACGGCTCCGTCACCTCCACCATCATCGGCGACGCTCTTGCCGCCCTTGGCGTGGAAGTGGACCGCCGCCGCATCCTGCTGGATGCCCCCATCCGCAGCCTTGGCGAGCATCCGGTGCGCGTGCGCCTGCACGCCAGCATCATCGCCACGGTGCCGGTGAAGGTCATCTCCGACAAGCCGGAAGAGCCTGCCGAAGCGGAAGCCGCCCCGGCTGAAGCCGCTGCGGAAACCGCCGCCGAATAAGGCGTATGGCCACACCATCCGACAACAACGCCGCCTCCGGCTCCCGAGCCGGGGGCGGCGCTCCTTTTTCCGGCCGGGGAGCGGGCAGCCGCAACGCCGAGGCGGATCTGCTGCGCCGCGTGCCGCCGCACAGCGCGGAAGCGGAGCAGGCCGTGCTCAGCGGCGTGCTCATGCGGCCCGACGTGCTGCATGTCGTCGTGGATATCCTCACGGCGGAGGATTTTTACCTCCCTGCGCATACGGCCATCTTTGCCGCCATCCTCGACCTCTACCGCAAGAGCGCGCCCATCGATCTGGTGACCCTGGCCGAACAGCTCCGTTCGCGCGGCGCGCTGGAAGAGGCGGGCGGGGCCGTGTATCTTGGCGAGCTCTCGCAGGCCGTGGTCTCCGGGGCCAATGCGGAATACTACGCCGGCATCGTGCGGGACAAGGCCCTGCAGCGCAACCTCATCACTGCCTGCTCCGGCATCATCGGCAACTGCTACGACGCCTCGCGCGATGTGGGCAGCCTGCTGGACGAATCGGAACAGGCGGTCTTCGCCATCTCGCAGCGCACCACGGGCCGGGATTTCTCCGACGCCGGGGAGCTGGTGGCCCGCGTCTTCGACAATCTGTCCCGCATGGCCAGCACGCAGGATCTCATCACCGGCGTCACCACCGGCTATGCCCGGCTGGACAAGCTCACTTCCGGCCTCCAGAAATCCGACCTCATCATCGTGGCGGCCCGTCCCAGTATGGGCAAGACGGCCTTTGCCATGTGCATGGCCCTGCACGCCGCCATCCGTCAGAACGTCCCCGTGGCCGTCTTTTCGCTGGAAATGAGCAAGGAACAGCTCGTCCAGCGCATGCTTGCCGTGCAGGGCAAGGTGGACGTCTCCAAAATGCGGCGTCCGGCCCTGCTCACGGACGCCGAATGGGCCCATCTGTCCCAGGCGGCGGACACCATCTCCGCAGCGCCCATCTACATCGACGACACGCCCGCCCTGTCCACGCTGGAACTGCGCTCCCGCGCCCGCCGTCTCAAGACGGAGAAGGGGCTCGGCCTCGTGGTGGTGGACTACCTCCAGCTCATGCGGGCCGGGCGGCGGGTGGATTCGCGCGAACTGGAGATCTCGGAGATCTCGCGGTCGCTCAAGGGGCTGGCCAAGGAGATGGACGTGCCCGTGGTGGCGCTCTCCCAGCTCAACCGCAAGGTGGAAGAGCGCGGGGACAAGCGGCCCATGCTCTCCGACCTGCGCGAATCGGGAGCCATCGAGCAGGACGCCGACGTCATCATGTTCGTCTACCGGGACGACGTCTACCGCTACACCAAACCGGCCGAACGGCCGCCCAAGGGCGTGGCGGAGATCATCATCGGCAAGCAGCGCAACGGGCCGGTGGGCGTCGCCGAGCTCATGTACGTTTCTCCCTACACGGCTTTCGAGGATCTTGCTCCAGACTGGGTCCCTTCTCCGTCCGAGAACGCCGTTTAGAGCATTTTCCCGTGGAAGCGCTTCGCGGTTCCCAAGCCTTCGACCTGTCGTTTCGCGAAAAACGTGGGTTCTCCGCTGGGTTTGGGCCGGGCTGCGCTGTGCCGCCGCCGCGCGCGGTGCTCTTCGCCTGCCGATGACGGCGGGCGGGAGCGGCTGCCGGAGCGCTTTTCTTGTGGCCGTCGGGCGGCACCGGCGTGCTGTCCGGGGGCCGGCTCCGCACGCCCGGCGCTTTTTCTTCCCTTTCGGCAGGCCGTTTGTGCGCACAATCACTTTGTGCCGTCATCCCGTTGGAAAATCAACGTTTCACAAAGTAACAAACTGGCACTACTTTTGCCGGTCCCTCCAGAATCGCCGCCAAAACGTTCATGCAAGCCGCTTTGCGCGCTGCATTTTTTGTCTTGCGCGTTGACAAGGCACAGAAAGCATGCTTTTGTCATATCAACAGTCGCGTGCTGATATGAGGTTTATGGGAGAGAGCGCGCGGCAAGACTGCTTTTTTGAGAGGGTGTTTTTTCATGTCCAAGTCCATCTATGTGGGGAACCTTCCCTGGTCGTCTACCGAAGAGCAGGTTCGCGACCTCTTCGCCGAGTACGGCAACGTGCATTCCGTGAAGCTTGTCAATGACCGCGAAACCGGCCGCGCCCGCGGTTTCGGTTTTGTTGAAATGGATGACGCTGCCGCCGAGGCCGCCATTGAAGCTCTGGACAACCAGAACTTCGGTGGGCGTACGCTTCGCGTCAACGAAGCCAAACCCCGCGCCCCCCGTCCGCCCCGCTACTAAGGCGTAAGGACTGCCCCGAAGCCCTGCCTTCGGGGTTTTTTCCACACCCTAAACAGAGTGATATACTATGAAATTCAGCGCGCGTTCCCTCCTTGCCTGCGCCGCCGGCGCGACCCTCTCCCTTTCCCTGTTCTGCGCGGCCCCCTCTGCCGCGGACAAGCCCTTTACCCTGACCAGTCCGCAGCTCAAGGACGGCGGCGTCATGGGGACGGAGCAGGTCTTCAACGCCTTCGGCTGCACGGGCAAGAACATCTCTCCCGAATTGGTCTGGAGCGATCCGCCCAAGGGCACCAAGAGCTTCGCCGTCACGGTCTATGACCCTGACGCGCCCACGGGCAGCGGCTGGTGGCATTGGGTCGTCTCCAACATCCCGGCCGACGTGCGCAGCCTCAAGCTCAACGCCAGCGCCGGCAAGAGCCTGCCCGCCGGGGCCGTGGAGTCCCTGACGGACTTTGGCGCGCCCGGCTACGGCGGCGCCTGCCCCCCGCCCGGCGACAAGCCCCATCGCTATGTGGTGACGGTCTACGCGCTGGATACGGCCGACATCGGCGTGACCCCGCAGACCCTGCCCGCCATGGCCGGCTTCTCCCGCTACGGGAAGGTGCTCGGCAGCGCCAGTCTGACCGTGACTTACAGCCGCTGACGGCAGCGGGGCGGGCGGGCATGACGCCTTGCCGTCAGGGCGCTTTTCTGCCATGATGCAACACATCATTGTCCGCAAGGGATTCAACACAGCAGGAGGCAATATGCTCGATCCCAAACAATGTGTGCTTTACAGCGGCGGCGCTGCCGGAACCGAGCAGTTTTTCGGGGCCCTGGCCGAAAGCTGGGGCATCGAAGAGGTCAACTACAGCTTTGAAGGCCATCAGATGGAGCGCAAGCGCGGCGTGCGTGTGCTGACCAGCGAAGAGCTGGCCCTCAAGGACGTGAGCCTGAGCTATGTTTCCAAGCTGATGAACCGTGAGTATACCCGCGCTCCCCTGTTCCGCAAGGTGCTGCAATCCATCTGCTGGCAGGTGAGCAGCGGCAACCAGGTCATCGTGGTGGGCGCCATCCAGCCTGACGACACCGTCAAGGGCGGCACCGGCTGGGGGGCGGAATTCGCCAAGATCTGCAACAAGCCTCTGTTGGTGTTCGACCAGCCGCGCGATGCGTGGTTTGCCTGGGAAAAGGATGTCTGGACCGAAGTGAAGGATCCGCTCATCACGCATGCGCATTTTGCCGCTACGGGCACCCGCTTCCTCGAAGCCAACGGGCGGCAGGCCATCCAGGAACTCTTTACCCGTTCCTTCAGCCGCTAGGTCGGCAGGAGACGACGAATCCTCGACTGCCGCGCCGGAGCATGACGACCGGCGCGGCGTTTCGCGTCTGGAGAGGCAGGCCCGCAGGTCTGCCCCCCCGGATGCTCCTTGCCAGGGAGGCAGTATGAGCCGGACCTTCAACGAGACCGAACGCGCCATCTTGCGCATCGCGCAGGCCGATCTTCCCGACAGTCTCACCCCCTATGCCGATATGGCGGCCCAGACGGGCAGCACGGAAGAGGAGGTGCTTGCCCTTCTGCAGGAGCTGCGGGAGTCGGGGGCCATCCGCCGCTTCGGGGCGAGCATCAAGCATCAGAAAACCGGCTGGAACCATAATGCCATGGTGGCCTGGCAGGTGGATGCGGACAAGGTGGATGCCTGCGGCAAGGTGGCCGCGCAGAATCCGCATATCTCTCATTCCTACTACCGCCCCAGCCCGGCGGAAGACTGGCCCTACACCTTTTATACCATGATCCACGGCCGCAGCGAGCAGGAATGCCTCGATGTGGTGCGGGAACTGGCCGCCGCGGCTCCCCTCGGCCCGTATGCCGTGCTGCGGAGCCTGCGGGAACTGAAAAAAATCTCCATGACCTACTTTTAAGGAGCCGCAATGGACAACAGCACTTCCAGCCAGCTTTTCGACAGAGCCTGCGCCGTCATCCCCGGCGGGGTCAACAGCCCGGTCCGGGCCTGTCACAACGTGGACAGCCTGCCGCTCTTCATTGCCGAAGCCCACGGCGGCCATATCCGCGATGTGGACGGCAACGACTATGTGGACTTCGTGCTCTCGTGGGGGCCCATGATCCTCGGGCATGACCATCCCGCCGTGACCGCCGCCGTGCGCGAAGCCGCGGGCCGCGGCACGAGCTACGGCGCGCCCTGCCCGGACGAGGTCGTCCTGGCCGAGGAAGTGGTGGCCGACATGCCCACCCTGGACATGGTGCGCATGGTCAATTCCGGCACCGAAGCCACCATGAGCGCTCTGCGCCTGGCGCGCGGCGTGACCGGCCGGGACAAGGTGGTCAAGTTCATCGGCTGCTATCACGGCCATGCCGACCCCTTCCTGGCCGCGGCAGGCTCCGGCGTGGCGACCTTCGCCATCCCCGGCACGCCCGGCGTTCCCGCCGCCGTGGTGGGCGACACCCTGCTGGCTCCCTATAACGATCTGGACGCCGTCCGTGAGCTCTTCGCGGCGCACGGCAAGGACATTGCGGCGGTCATCGTTGAGCCGGTGGCGGCCAACATGGGCCTTGTGCTGCCTGCGGCGGGCTTTCTGGAAGGCCTGCGCGAACTGACCAGCGCCCACGGCAGCCTGCTCATCTTCGACGAAGTCATCACCGGTTTCCGCGTGGCTTTCGGCGGGGCGCAGGCCCGTTTCGGCATCGAGGCGGACCTCACCACCTTCGGCAAGATCATCGGCGGCGGCCTGCCGGTGGGGGCCTTCGGCGGACGCCGGACCTACATGGAGCATGTGGCCCCGCGCGGCGAGGTCTATCAGGCCGGCACGCTTTCCGGCAATCCGCTGGCCATGGCCGCGGGCATGGCCACCCTGCGCGAGCTGCGCCGTCAGGACTATGCCGCCCTGGAAGCCCGCACCGCCGCCTTTGCCGGGGAGCTGGCCTCCATCCTGGCCGCCAAGGGCGTGCCCATCCAGATGCCTACCATCGCCTCCATGTTCTGCCCCTATTTCAGCGAGACGCCGGTGCGGAACTTTGCCGACGCGCAGAAGTGCGATCAGAAGCTCTTTACCGCCTTCTATAAGCAGATGCGGGAGCAGGGGATCAATCTGGCGCCTTCCGGCTTCGAGACCGGCATGGTGTCCTTTGCCCATACGGACGACGATTTCAACAAGGCCCTGGATGCCGCCCGCAAGGTGGCGTTCTAGCGGCCGCACACGCTGCGTACAAAAAAGGGGGGCGAAAGCCCCCCTTTATCATGCTGCGGCTTCGCATCCGCAGGGCCGGCAGATGCGTCCTCTGGTACCGCCTCTGTTTATGCTACGTTATTGTGCGAAAAAAATGTAAAAATAAGCTCACTTCCTTGATTCTGCCGCTAATCATTCTCGCACTGTGTACGATAAATAACGAAATGTCTGCCTCCGCCGCTGCCGGCCGGCAGCGAGCTCTTTCCGGGAGACGGGCCTCCCGGCCGCAGATGGCCCGGAAAGGCAGGGCGCAGGCTTCGTACTCAGAGACAGGACGGCTCATATGAACTTTTTCAAAAAAATACGGCATAATGCCCGACTGGTAGACCTGTGGAGCTCCGCGGCAGGCGTCGGGTTGTGGGATGTGGAACTTTTCAACTGCGATCCGCTGTCGCCCAAAAGCCACTGGACATGGTCGGCGGAATTCCATCGTCTGCTGGGCTTCACCAGCAAGGACGAGTTCCCCGATGTGGTCGGCTCTTGGAGCGACCGCCTGCATCCTGACGACAAGGGGCCCACCTTCGCCGTCTTTGGCGATGCGCTGGCGGGCAAGACCGACCGTTATGACGTCGTCTACCGTCTGCGCATGCGCGACGGTTCCTATCGCTGGTTCAGGGCCACGGGCGGCGTGCAGCGCGACAGCACCGGCAAGGCCGTGCGCGCCTGTGGCTCGCTCGTCGATATCCACGAGAACCACCAGCGGGAGGAGATCCTCCAGCTCTGGGGCTCCGCCGCAGGCGTGGGCCTGTGGGACGTGGTGCTGGCGGAAGATGGCGACCCCATGTCCCCGCAAAGCCGCTGGACATGGTCGGCGGAGTTCCGCCGTCTGCTGGGTTTCACCAGTATCGAGGAATTCCCCGATGCCGTCACTTCCTGGACCGATCGCCTGCACCCTGACGACAAGGGCCGTACCTTTGCCGTGTTCGGCGATGCGCTGGCGGGCAAGACCGACCGCTACGACGTCACCTACCGTCTGCGCATGCGTGATGACTCCTACCGCTGGTTCCGGGCCACGGGCGGCGTGACGCGCAACAAGAGCGGCAAGGCCGTGCGCGCCTGTGGTTCGCTCGTCGATATCCAGAGCATGGAAGAGCAGAAAGCCCGCATCTTCACCACGGCCGGTCATCTGGAGACCATGGCCAGGACCCTGTCCAGCGCGGCCCAGCATCTTTCGGAATACATCGCGCAGTCCGAGCAGGGGGCCATGCAGCAGGCGACCCGCGCGACGGAGACCGCCACGGCCATGGAAGAAATGAATTCCACGGTACTCGAAGTGGCCAAGAATGCCGGGCAGGCCTCGGATGCTTCCGCCTCGACGCGCAACAAGGCCGAAGACGGCGAGAAGGTGGTGCAGAAAGCCATCGACGGTATAGAGATCGTCCGGCAGCAGGCGCTCACGCTCAAGACGGATATGGGTCAGCTGGACAAGAGCGCCCAGGCCATCACCCAGATCATGGGCGTCATTTCCGATATCGCGGATCAGACCAATCTGCTCGCGCTCAATGCGGCCATCGAGGCCGCCCGCGCCGGGGAGGCCGGGCGCGGCTTCGCCGTGGTGGCCGACGAAGTGCGCAAACTGGCGGAAAAGACCATGGCCTCCACCGCGGAGGTGGACAAGGCCATCGTGGACATCCAGAAAAGCACGGAAAAGAGCATCGCCCAGGTGGACATCGCCGCCAAGGCCATCGAGGACGCCACCCTGCTGGTCAACCAGTCGGGCGAAGCCCTGCAGGAGATCGTCCACATGGCGGACATCACCGCCGATCAGGTGCGCACCATCGCCACCGCCGCCGAAGAGCAGTCGTCCACAAGCGAGGAGATCAACCGCTCCATCGCGGAAGTGAACAATATCGCGGGCAGCACGGCCCAGGCCATGCAGGAGGCGGCCCGCGCGGTGAACGAGCTGGCCAGCCAGTCCACCGCACTGGAAAAGCTGGTGGGCGAGATCAAGAGTTAGCGCGCCTTCCCCTTGAAAAAGCAAAAAGCGTCCGCGTGAGCGGACGCTTTTTGCTTCTACCGGTCGTTGTCGGCGAGGGACTAGCCCTCGTTCGGCTGGGACGGCGCGACAGAGGAGACGATGTTCATCATCTCGCCGTCGAGTACGCCGGCTATCTCCACATCGCCCTTGTTGTAGATGGTCCCCTTGACGGTCCCGGCCACGAACATGCGGGAGGTGGCGTCCACATGCACGTTGCCGACCACCATGCCGCGCACGATGAAGGTGGAATCGTTTTTCAGGTACACGTCCCCGTGGATCATGCCCGAAAGATCAAAATAGTCGTTGTCCACCACGACGGTGCCTTCATGCAGGCCATTGGAATTGACGAAGATGGTTTGCGGCGAGATCATGGCCCCTCCTTATGCGTCCCAAAAATGACGGCAGAATATAGCGCCCGGCGGCAAGGCGCGTCAAGGCGCGTCAGTGGGCGGCAAGGCGCGTTAGGGGGCGACAAGCGCGGCAGGGCAGGCGGCGGATGCCCTGCGGACTTGTGCCGTCCGCCGCAAGCCGCTACAAGCAGAAAAAAAGAGAGGATGCCATGCCGCCAGCCGACAGCGCCGCCCCTGTGGATGTGGCCGTCAACATTTTTGCCAAGCCCTATCAGACCGCCTTGTCCCTGCTGTCCCTGCTGCGGGCCAGCGGGCCGCATGTGGGCTCCATCTATTTGCAGTTCGAGCCCTACGGTTCGGAGCATGACGTGGTCAGCCCCTACCTCATTGCCGCCTGGCTGACCGAGCAGCTGGGGGCGGAACGCTGCTGCGTCTTCCAGCCGGAGTACTGGCTCGATCTCAACGCCGCCGACATGCAGCGTCTGCATGATCCCGCCTATCGCTACGGCATCCGCTATCAGTATGCCTTTGAGCACAGCAAGGCGCGTCTGCTTTTCCTCATGCACAATGACGTCTTTGTGCAAAAGGATATCCTGGGGGCCATGCTGGCGGCGCGTGGCGACGCCTTTGCCATTGGGCATCTGGGCCAATGCTGGAATTGTCCGGCCTCCCGCGCCGAGCTCATGCAGGAGCTGTTCGGGCTGCCGCCGTGCGGGCCGGGCAGGCAGGAGGATTTTCGCCCGGATTACGCGCAACTGTGCGCCCTCTATGCCCGCGCCGTGGAGCGGGGCGTGTTTGTCCGTCCCTATCCTGAAGGCTTTACCGGCATTTTTGACCGTCAGCCCTGGCCGTTGCCGGAATGCCGCATCAACGAATGGGCCTGTCTGCTCGACCTTGAGCGCACCCGCCCACTGACCCTTCCTTTCGGTGCGGCCCTGCCGCCCGGCGCGTATCGGCAATGCGGCCCCATCTGTCTGGATATCGGCGTGGAATGGTTCCGCGCCATGTATGCCCACGGCTTCCACGCCCGTCATTTCCCGGTGGCGGATTACCTCAAGCACTGGGTCGGCACGGGCAAGGTGACGCGGCGGCGTTATCTGCTGGCTGAGAACAACGCGCTCACGTTGCTCAAGCGGCATTTCCCCGCCTATGTGGACTGGCTGCGCCGCAAGAGCGGTAAGAATATCTGATTTTTCATTATTTTTCTTTGGCTCGCGGCTGCTGCCCGGCATCCGGGCATGGTCGCCTGCGCGGCGGGCGACCGAATGGCGGCCCGAAAGGGCCGTGACCGTTAGGCGACGAAGGAGCCTTACGGGCATCGACAGCAGAGATGCGGCAGGGGGTAAGGGGCTTACGCAGCCCCTTACCCCTACGACCCCCCAACCCCGCGTCGGGGCAGCCACCCGTGATGGTCGGTCAAGCTGCTCAGGGAGTCCCCTTTCCGCCTCTCTGCCGCGCGGCAGAGGGCGTCCGTTCTGCCGTATTTACCTCTGTAAAGCGGTTGAGTCGCTTATACCGCATGTTTCGAGGACAGCTTTCTCGTATTGCTCTTTTTTTCGCTGGCTGGCGGCTTCAGCCCGGCATCCGGGCGTGGTCGCCTGCGCGGCGGGCGGCAGGGGATAAGGGGCTTGCGCAGCCCCTTACCCCCTACGACCCCCAACCCCGCGTTGGGGCAGCCATCCGTGACGACTTGTAGATCTGCTTAGCTAGTCCCTCTTCCTCCTCCCTGCCGCGCGGCATAGGGCATCGCCCTCCCGCTGTCCCGCGCATTGCGCGTGACGAGCGTCCGGGCGGCGTCGGAGCTTCCGCCCCTGCGGGGCGGCGATCTCCTCCGCGCCATGCCGCGCTTACACTGGCAAAATCGTGGTGTCGGTTTTCCGTAAGTTGGGGGACAGCCTTCTCTTGACGGGGGGAAGGAGGCTTTCCTTTATTGATTCCGTGCGCTGTGCCGAAGAGGCTGGCAGGCATGTAGAGTTGATGCCTGGCTGGCAAGGTGTGGGTTTGTTTCCCCTTTCCTTCTTTTTCGCGCGGCATAGGGCGTTCGCCATGCCGGAGAAGATGCTTCCCGTCGCTGTACGTGCAGGCCGGAAAAATCCTCTCAGCCCAGCGAGCCGGGGCGCGGAGGCGATCCCCGCGCAGCGGGAGCGCCGCAGCAGGCGCGCATATCGCCCGTGCGCAGCGCGGGAAGATGCGCGCCGACGGCCCCCTGCGGCGAGCGGAGGGCAGGGGACACGTCATACGGCAGAGACGCCCTCCACCACACGGACAAGGGGAGTACGGGGGTCGTAGGGGGTGTAGAGGGGCCTGCCCCTCTCACCCCCTGCCGCTCGCCGCGCAGGCGACCACGCCCAGATGCCGGGCAGCGGCCGCGATCCGGCGGCGAAAAAGAAAACATCTCCGGCAGCGGATGACGGCGCGTGGCGCAAAGCCGTTACGGGCTCAGGCCCCGGCGGGCAGGAATTCCTCCAGTCCGGCGCGCAGCTCCAGCGCCCGGCGGACATCTTCCGCCACGCGGGCACGCTGGCCGAGACGGGCATGGAGGTGCGCCATGCGCAGCCACGGCTGCCAGTCCAATCCATCGTGCTGCGCGGCGAGCCGGTAGTGCAGCAGCGCTTCGGGCAGACGGCCCGCGCCTTCATGCAGCAGGCCGCGGTAGAGGGCGAACCAGCCCGCCTCTTCCGGCCAGCGCGCCTCAAGGGCCGCCAGTTCGGGGGCGTCGGGCGAACGGAGGGAGACCGTCCCGGCAAGGATCTCATGCGCCTTGATGACCGAACTTGCCGGGAAGATGCTCGTGCGGCGAATGACCATCTGGGAAAGGGCTTCCATCTCTTCGGCCTCGGCCAGCGGCTGCGGCGCGGGCACGGCGCGCACGATGCCCGTGCGGGGCAGGTTGCGGCGGATGGCGCCTTCTTCCAGACAGCCCAGCCAGAACAGCCAGTCCGTGAGGCCCAGCGGCTGACAATCCCGCATGCCGCCCACGGCCTGCCAGAGGAAACGGCGGATGAGCAGACAGGCTTCCGCCTCTTCCCGGCCCAGCTTCAGCGTGCGGAAGCCGCGGGGCTTCCAGGGCTGACCGTCCGGGCCGCTGGTGCGGGCGCTGATGCAGCTTATTTCGGGCTGATGGCGTACGGCCTGCTGCGGCGCTTCCAGCATGTCCTCACGCAGCACGTCCCCGGCCAGCAGGGGGAGCAGCCACTGCGGCGCATAGCCTTCCGTGCCCGGCGCTTCGGCCGCCGCATTCCAGCAGGCGCAGGGTCCGGCCCCTTCCGCCTGCGGCAGGGTCAGCAGGGTGGGGACGTCCGCATAGGCGGGGCTGATCGCCTCCCATGTGCGCCGGACCTGATCGAGCCAGTCCGCCGGTCCGGCCACGGCCACATCCCGGCAGAGAGCGGGGCCGGAGCGGTATTGCTGCCGCAACAGGCTGTGCAGCCCGGCGGTCAGGGCCTCGGCGGAAGGCGCGTCGGACGCGGGCAGCGTCAGCAGCGGGCGCACCGTGGCGGGAGTGGGGCCTTCCACCTCAAGGGCGGGACGCTGCGGAGGCAGGGAGCCGTTGCGGGCGGTAAGCACTTCGCCCATGAAGGCGTGCAGACGCCGCATCTTGCCCTGCCAGGCGCAATGCTCCTCGGCATACTGCCGCATCCGGCGGCGGATGTCGGGCTGTTCTTCCGGCAGGCGGGCCAGGCGCAGCACCATCTCCATGTCGATGGGGCTCTCGTCGGCGGGTACGGCGGCGGCAAAGGGCGGCAGGGGCATGAAATCCACGTCGCTGCCGCTGAAAAAAAAGGGCAGCCCCTGCAGGCAATATTCACGATGCTTGAGGGCCGCGTACTGGAACATGTTGGTGCGGTGGCGGCCCAGCGCGCCCACGCCCACGTGGCAGGCGGCTGCCAGCTGCCAGAGCGCGTCCTGTTCGAGCTGGCCGTGGAAGCGCACGGCGTCTCCCAGCCGCAACTGCCGGGTCAGGAGGCGGTATTTCTCCAGATCCGGCCCCTCGCCCGCCAGATGCAGCACGAAACGTTCCTGCCCCTGGTATTGGGCCATGCCCGCCAGCAGGCGTTCCAGACCGTGCCAGTGGGAAAAGTGCGCGGCGCTCAGCATGTGGACGGCATCCTGCGGAGGATGGAAGTCCAGAGCGGGGACGGCCTCCGGCTCTATGCCGTTGCCCAGCATGAAGGTGGGCACGGGATGATCGACGCGCGAGAGCTCGTAGCGGTTGATCTCTTCCGTCACGCCGCTGAAGCCCGCCGCATAGGCAAGGGAGGCATTGCCCCACAGCCGTTCATTGACCAGCTCCTGATGGCGCAGTTCCGTCTCTTCGGTGGTGTTGTGCTCGAAGATGACCGGCGGCGCGGCGCGCATGAAGCGCAGCAGCTGGCGCGTGGCGCAGGGATAGCGGAAAAAGATGACGTCCGGGCGCAGGCTCTCGGCCAGAGCCTGCGCGGCGTTCATGTAGGTGGCGCGGTCAAAGGGGCGGCACAGGCAGCGGAAGCTGTAGCCCCGCATCTCCTGCGGCGTGCCGGGGCCGAGGACGAAACCGTGCGTATCCGGTTCCAGTTCGCGCAGGCGGCGGACTTCCGCGTCGAATTTCTTGAGCAGCTGGGGCAGCGTGTTCAGCAGGACAGCCAGACAGAGGATGCGCATGTGACCTCCCGTACGGCGGGCAGCAGGGTTTTCAGGACAGGTTTCAGCGGCGGCGCAGGTAACGGTGCGCCGTGCGCAACATGACGGCGGGGTCCACGATGAGCCGCTTGTTCAGGGCCTCGATAGTCTCCAGCAGGGAGTCGTCGTCCTGTATGCCGGGAAAGAGCGCGTGCATCTCGTCGACCGCCCGGATGAGATCCTGGCGCAGGTCGGACGGCACGACGGCCAGCGCCTCCCGTCGCTTGTAGAGGAGCCACGAGGCATAGAACTGCTGGATGGCGGCCATCCCGGCCTGACTGCTTCGCGAGGCTTCGAGACTGAGCGCCTTTTCCAGGGAGCGCAGACACTCCAGGAACAGCTTGCGGCTCAGGGGCGGCGTGAGCAGTCCGATGACCGCGGCGCAGGCAAGGCAGCCCGTGGCATGGGCCAGCCAGCCGGCGAACTTGCCCGAAGGAGGGAAGTCCGCCGCCGTGTCCAGTCCGTTGCCGATGCGGAAATGCATGGCCGCGTCATGGATGTACTGGCGCACCACGTTGGAGGTCATGCTCTCGCCGTGCCGCCGGTAGATGACCAGCCCGTCGGGATTGACGCCGAAGACATGCCCGGCGAAGAGACAGCGCAGCCAAAAATCCTGATCCTCGCAGGCCTTGAGGCTCGTATCGAAGAGCCCCACGGCGCGGGCCGCCTCGCTGCGTATCATGTAGGTATGCACCGGCGAGACGTTGGCATTGCACATGTGGACGTCGATATGTCCGGCGTACAGCGGCCAGACGGAATTGGGCTGGGATCCGTCCTCGAAAAGCTGGAGGCAGAGGCAGATGCTGACCGACCATTCCGGGTGGCGGGCAAAGGCGGCCAGATGGGTGGACACCACCTGCGGCGCGAGCAGATCGTCGGCATCCAGGAACAGCAGGAAGTCCCCGCGCGCCGCCAGCATGCCCGTATTGCGGGCGGCGGAAAGGCCCTGGTTCTCCTGATGGATGTAACGGATGCCCGCAAGGCCCGCCGCCACTTCGGCGGTATCGTCCGTGGAGCCGTCATCCACGACGATGACTTCCACGCTGAAGTCCTCTCCCCGCTGTTGCAGGGCGCTCTGGACGGCGAGAGGCAGGAAACGGGCGTAGTTGTACGCCGGTATGATGACGGAAACACAAGGCTGACGAGTGCTCACGGTGGTCTCCCGAAAAATGGGCTGGCGTCCGGCCTGACCTGCCGGGCGGGAACGCGTTTCAGGGTATGGGTAGCAGACTTGTCCCGGCACGGAAAGCAAAATTTTCCGGCCGGGCCGGGGCAAGTCCCTGTTATAGCAGGCCGTCCGCCCTGTCGGCCAGCGTGGCCACGACGGCGGCCACCATGCGCCGTACGGCGCGTCCGCTGCCTTCAGGCAGGCCGGGATGGGGGCAGGGGGCGGTCAGGGAATCCGTCAGCCCGGCAAGGACGGCGGGATCATGCAGCGGCGCATGCCTGTGCCAGCCGCTTTCCAGCGGCAGGGCCAGCTGTCCCGGATGGGCCGCGGCGGGCACGAGGGCACGCTTGCCGGCATAGAAGGCCTCGCGTTGCAGGCTGTCCGAATCCGTCAGCAGGCAGCGGCAGGCGCAAAGGAGGGAAAGCGTCTCCCGCGGCGGCAGCGCGGGCAGCAGACGAACGCCCGGCATGGGCGCGGGCAGGGCGGGCAGGTCGGAAAGCAGCAGGATGTCCATGTCCGTCAGGCTGCCCCATTGGGCAAGCTGGGCAAGGGCGGCATGGCGCTCCTCGGAGGAGGCCGTCCGCCACAGGCCGTCCAGCGAGACCAGCGCGAAGGCGGAGCCCGTCAGCTGGAGGCGGGCCGCGGCGGCGGCCGGGTCAAGACCGGAGCAGGCCTCCTGAAAGAGGTCGTACAGGGCGTCCCCGGTCACGCAGACGCCCTCGGCGATGCCTTCGGCTTCCAGCGTACGGGCCTGGGATGCGCCAAGGCAGCAGCGCAGCAGGGCCTCCCTGTCCAGAAATTCGTGGCTGGCCCGCAGGGCCTCGCCGGCGGGACGCTGCCCCGCCTCCAGATGCAGGAGGGGCACATCTTCTTCCAGGGCGGCCCGGCCGGCGGCAAGCGCCGTTTCCCCGCCGCCGAAGACCAGCAGGGCATCGGGGCGCTCCGTCCGCAGCAGGGCGCGGAGCTCCGCTTCCGTAGCGGCGGGCCGGAGCGTGCGCAGCGCATCCTGTGCGGGCAGGGAGGCGCGGACAGCCGGAGGCAGGGCATCAAGGATCAGGCTGCGCCACGCGCCGTGGGCTTCGGCCAGCCGGGCGACGGCGGCGGCCATGCGGTAATGGGGACGCGAGGCGGCAAACAGGGCGACATGCATGGAGATCCTCCCGGGTCGGATGCAGGGAGTATGCGGCATCGTGCCGCGCTCTGGCAAGGCTGGAGAGCGGGCCGTTTGGAGCGTTTTGTCGTGGAAAAGGCAAACGCGAAGCGGCGGCCGACCGAGCGTGTGCAAAAAAAAAACGTCTTTCCGTGAAACGACAGGCCGCATGGCTTGAAACGCAACGCGCCCCAAACGGAGGATGCTCCATCGAGCCCGGAGCGGGATGCGGGGGAGGCTCCCCGCGCGTGAAAGCTCCCGCGCAAGCCGGGACAAAAACGGAACAAGGCGGCCTTGCGGCTTCCGCGCATTGACACGGTACAGCCGGAAGCGTAGGGTAAGTCCGAACCAGTTCTCTGGTGGGGCGCCCTTGTGCGGGCGTCCGCTGGTGATGCAATCTGAACGAGGAGATGTCGTATGAAGTTCGCCCTGATCCCGGCTGCTCTGCTGTCGCTGGCCCTTGCCGCGCCCGCGTTTGCCGCCCCTGCCGCTCCTGCCGACGGGCTGGAGATGGTGGGCTCCAACCCCAAGAAGGTCGTGAAGTTCAACCACAGCACCCACAAGGCCATCGAGTGCACGGTCTGCCACCATCCGGTGGACGGCAAGGAAAACTTTGCCAAGTGCGCCACGGCCGGCTGCCATGATGATCTGGCGGGCAAGAAGGGCACCAAGAGCCTTTACTACGTCGTGCACAACAAAAAGGACACGAAGTTCCAGACCTGTCTGCAGTGCCACGACAAGATCGTGGCTGAAAAGCCCGACCTCAAGAAGGATCTTACCGGCTGCGCCAAGTCCAAGTGCCATCCGTAGACCGAGCGTTTTTTCTCAGCTTTCAGGCCGCGACCATGTCGCGGCTTTTTTTCTGTCGGGCGGCTGCCGGGCCCTCATGTCCCCTTGTTTGCTTTTTGCCCCCTAAACTGCTATTCTTTTTTGTCGTTTTATATTAGAGAACCCTTCTTTCCTTTATCAAGGTCCTAACCCGCGAGGCTGCCATGACGGCTGATACCGAAGAAATCATTGACCTGACCGACCTCATCGAGGAGGGGGAACCCTCCGCCCAGGCTTCCCGTTCATCCGCGGAAAAGGACAGTCTGGCCGAACAGTTGCAGAGTCTGAACGACGTCCCGCATGCGTCGGATGATGCCATCGGCAGCCTGCTGCAGGAAATGGGGCAGAGCGCGGCTTCGCCGGAGAGCGTGGAGGAACTCCATTCCCCCAGCCTTTCCGGGCCGGATGCGCCGTCCCAGGGGCCGGACGAGAATCCCAACGAAAAGATCGTCATGCCCGGCATAGACGATGTGGACGATCTGCTGAACCATCTGGATATCCCCAGCCAGCCGCATACGGTCACGGCCCCGCCGGTTGAGGAAGGAGCGGCGCTGGACAGCGCGGTGGAGGACCTCCTTTCGTCCGCGGGCGTCAAAGTGCCGCCGGCATCTGCCGCTCCGGCCCAGCCCGCACCGGCTCCGGCGGCTCCCGCCGGGGACGAGATGGAAGACCTGCTGCGCGAGGTGGGCGGCGGTGCGCCTGCCGCTCCCCAAGCGGCTCCGGCGGCTTCTGCGGGAGACGCGATGGAGGATCTGCTGCGCGATGTGAGCAGTGGTGCGCCTGCCGCTGCGGCGCGTCCTTCGCCGGATGACGACATCGAAGCCGCTCTTGATGCGGATCTGAGCTCGCTCATGGCGGATATGGGGGATCCTGTGTTGCCGTCCGCCGCCCCTGTTGAGGATGCGCCGTCTGAACGGAAATCGGCGGAACAGGAACTGGACGATCTGCTGGCGTCGGATATGGATCTTCCGCTCACGGCGCCTGCGCCCAAAGCGCCGTCAGCCCAGACCGCTCAGGCCAAGGCCGCCGTTCAGGCCAAGGCCGCCGCGCAGGCCGCCCAGGCCAAGGCTGCCGCGCAGTCTGCTCAGGCCAAGGCGGCTCCCAAGCCGTCACCAAAGCCTGCGGCCAAGCCGGCCGCCCAACCGGCGGCGAAACCCGCTCCCAGACCAGCCAAGCCGGCCCCGAGCCCGGCCGCCCCGGCTGCGCCGCATGCGGCGGCTTCGGCAGCCCCCAAATCGAAAGGCCCGGCAGGCGCTGCTCCGGCGGCTCCGGCCAGAAAGGCCGCTCCGGCCCCTGCGCCGCAGAAAAGTGCCGCCCATGCGGATACGGCCGATCTTGATGCTCTGCTGAACGCCGCGACCGCCCCGGCTGCTCCGGCAAAGGCGGCGGTGCCGCCGACCGTGGATGAGATGGCGGCGATGCTCGATGCCGTACCGGCGGGATCGTCTGCGGGCGCGGATGCGTTGCCGGATCTGGACGACATGTTCACGGAAGAGCTTGCCGCGCTGGAAAAGAAAAGCAAGGCGGCTCCTGCTCCCTCTGCCTCCTCTGCGGATGACGATATGCTGGCGGATCTGGACGCCGCGCTGGGCGAGACGCCCGCCGCGCCGGAAGTCAAGGCCGAACCTGCGGCCGCTGCTGCCGACGACATGCTGGCGGATCTGGACGCCGCGCTGGGCGAGATGCCCGCCGCGCCGGAAGCCAAGGCCGAACCTGCGGCCGCTGCTGCCGACGACATGCTGGCGGATCTGGACGCCGCGCTGGGCGAGA
>DGYFI06202__coassemble_355_pt1 | contig 61624 bp, 49 predicted proteins | sample DGYFI06202__metabat2_high_PE_036 | metagenome-assembled genome bin DGYFI06202
TGCTGGTGATCTTCCCGGATCTGGTCCTCTGGCTGCCCAGCATGATGGATGCCGCTGCGCCGTAAACCGTGTCCTGTGGGGAACGGCGGCTCCGGCCGCCGTTCCCGCTGATTTTTTCCTCAGGAGGAGATTCCCTTGAAAAAGATCCTTTCCCTTGCGCTGGCCGTCCTCATGCTGGCCGCCGGCACCGCCTGGGCGGCCGCTCCCAAGACGGTGCTGCGCATGTCCATCGGCGACCCTGACAACTCCGACATGGGCATCCTCGCCAATGCCTTCAAGAAATACGTGGAAGAAAAGAGCAACGGCACCGTGGAAGTGGAAATCTTCTACGCCGGCGGCCTCGGCGAGGACGAGGGCGTGCAGTTCCGCAACACCCAGACCGGCAAGCTCGACCTGGCCCTCGGCGGCATCGCCAACCTCGAACCCATGGTCAAGCGCCTGGGCGTGCTGACCCTGCCCTATCTTTTCAACGACATCGAGCAGGTCAAGGCCGGCGTGGAAGGCGAATCCGGCGAGCTGCTCAACAGCTATGCCAAGGAAGCCGGTCTGCGCATCCTGGCCTGGACCTTCTCCGGCTTCCGCTACATCACCAACTCCAAACACCCCATCACCAAGCTGGAAGACATCCGCGGCTTGCGCTTCCGCGTGCCGCAGAGCGTGGCCATGATCGAGACCTATCGGGCGTTCGGGGCCATCCCGTCCACCCTGGCCTGGAACATGACCTACAAGGCCCTCGAGCATGACCTCGTGGACGGCCAGTGCTGCGACTATGCCTCCTTCAAGGGCATGAAGTTCTTCGAAGCCGGCCAGAAGTACCTGACCGAGATCCATTACACCTTCCAGCTCCAGCCCCTGGTGCTCAGCGAACGCATCTACGCCAAGATGCCGCCCGAACTCCAGAAGATCGTGGTGGACGCCGGCAAGTACGCGCAGGAAGAGTCCCTCAAGTACCATGCCACCATGTCCGAGATCACCAAGCGCGAACTGGTGGCCAAGGGCCTCAAGATCGCCCAGCTCGCCGACGAGCAGAAGTGGAAGGACGTCGCCCTGCAGCGCGTGTGGCCCAAGGTGGCTGACGGCATGGGCGGCAAGGAAGCCATCAACGCCTTCCTCAAGGCCTGCGGCCAGCCCCTCTGGCAGTAGTCCGCTGGAAATATCCTCAACAAAAAAACGGCTGTCCCAATATGGACAGCCGTTTTTTTGTTAGAGCATCTTGCCTTTGAAAAAGGCGAAATGCGAGGCGGCGACACAGCGCCGCCCAGCCGAAACCAAGCGGAAAAACCGCGTTTTTTTTCGCGAAACACCAAGGCGTATGGTTTGAGACGCAAAGCGCTTCAAACTACCGATACTCTATGGTTGCTCGGCCTCTTCCCGCCGCTGCCGGACGCTTCAGGCGGATACGGCCCGCAGCGCCTCCAGCAGGCGTTCGATATCCGCAGCGGCAGGCGAGGACGGCAGGCCCATAAGCATGCCGAGCCCTTCCATACGGTCATGGAAGGCCGTCGCGTCAAGAGAAGTGACCGCTGCCGTGTGTACGGCGGCATTAAGGGTGAGGATCTTGATGACCGCCGCGCGCAGCCCGGCCTCCGGCTCTTCCAGATCAAGGATGCACAGCGCGGGCGGCGTGGCGGCGATGACCGCCAGCGCCGCATCCAGCGCCGGAGCCAGTTGCAATTCCGCCCCGTGGGCGGCAAAGACCGGGCGCAACGCTTCCCAGAAGGAGGCGCGCCCCGTGACGCAAAGAATATCCATGCATGATGCTCCTGAGTCGTTGACGCCTCCAGCGCGCCGGGAGCGCCGCCGTCCCGCGGTTGCGGAGCGGCGCTCCCGTGGCGCTTGGAGCGTCCAGGCCGTATGATTGGAAACGCAAGCGATACAAACTAAAATTGCCCTCGAGCAATTCCACATGGAAAATGTGGATTGCTCTGGTAGTCGCGAGAGCGACTACCCGCAACCGAACACACGGAAAAACCACGCTTTTTCCGTAGTGTGAGGGCAGCATCAGCTGCGAACCCGCTCTAATGATGGCCGCCGCCACCGCAGGTGAAGTCCGTGGAGAACGGGGGCAGTTTCCCTTCCAGGAAGGCCTTGACGGCGCTGCCCACCGTGGGCTGCTGACCGGCATAATACACTTCCACCCCGACCTGCTGGAAGGCCATGAGCGGACGCATGCCCATGCCGCCCGCCAGCAGTTTGGTCACGTTGTGGGACGCCAGATGCTGCACCGGAGCGAGGCAACCGCCCTGCTGATGCGGCACGTTCACCAGCGTGGTGACGGACACGGTGGCATCGCCCTCCACTTCCACCAGGGTGTAGATGTCGCAATGACCAAAATGCATGCCCATCGGCGCATCGAGCCCGCCCGGCAGCCCGGAAGGAACGGCAAGCAGATAACTCATGACAAGATCTCCATTTTTTGGTCGTGGACGCGCGGCCTAGCGGCTCACGCGCAGGTCCTGAAGGGCCGACCACATGTCCTTCAGGCGATCGCCCAAGGGATTATGGCTTTCGGTCAGGGCCTGACGGCGGACCATGACCTCAGTCACCAGCGGATCGAAGGGGAGCGTGCCGAGCAGGGTATGCCCGTCCGCCGCGCATTGCGCGGTGATGGCCGCGCTTTCCTCTGCATTGAGATCCGCCTTGTTGATGATGACGGCCAGCGGGATGCGGAAATGACGGCAGAGATCCGCAATGCGGCCAAAATCGTGCCGCCCGGAAGGGGTGGGCTCCACCACGCCCACGGCAAGCTGCGCCCCGGACAACGAGGCGATGACCGGACAGCCGACGCCCGGCGAGCCATCACACAGGATGGTCTCCCTCCCCTGCTCCTTGGCCAGACGCCGGGCCTCGGCCTTGAGCAGGCTGACGAGGCGGCCGGAATTCTCCTGCCCCGGGAAGAGCTGGGCGTGCACCATGAGGCCGAAGCGGCTGTCGCTCACGTACCAGTCCCCGCAGTGGTTTTCCGCCGTGTCGATGGCCTTGTGCGGGCACAGGGCCGCGCAGACGCCGCAGCCTTCGCAGCGCAGGGCATCCACGGCGTAGCCGCCTTCCGCCGTCGCCTGCACGGCTCCGAAGGCGCACAGTTCGGCGCAGCGGCCGCAGCGGGCGCATTTTTGCGGATCTATGCTCGCCGCAAGCCCGGAAAAAAAGGCTTCCGTGCGCTGCTTGTGCGGCTCCAGCAGGATATGCAGGTCCGGCGCGTCCACGTCCAGATCGCAGATGACCTTGTTTTCGGCCAGATGGGCAAAGGCCGCGCAGACGGTCGTCTTGCCGGTGCCGCCCTTGCCGCTGATGATGACGATCTCACGCATGGCAGGCCTCCTTTGCGGCAGGAAGGGCAAGGCGCAGCGCGTCGCGCAACTGCTCGAAACGCTGCCGCCAGACCGGCGAAAGTTCCGCCACAAGGCCTCCACGGGCGTATTGTTCGGCGGCCGCCCGGTCAAAGGGCAGTTCGCCCAGATGCGGCAGGCCCTGTTCCCGGCAATAGGCGCGGACGGCGGCGTCCCCTTCGGCATTGCCCGGCGCGCCGGCCCGGTTGGTCACCACGCAGACGGGCTTGTGCAGAGGCACGAAGGCCTGATGCGCCTGCCGGAAATCATGGAAGCCGAAAGGCGAGGGATCCGCCACCAGAAGCAGCATGTCCGCCTCCCGCGCCACCGTGACCGCTGGGCAGCTCACGCCGGGAGGCGCATCCACGAGCACGTCCGGCTCCGCCGCGCCGCCCTGCCCGGCCAGCAGTTCGGACAGGCGGGCCTGCTCCTGCCGCAACAGGGGCGGCGTCATGGACTCGCCGATGCGGGTGCGGCCCATGAGGAAGGCGGCCCGGCCATCCAGCGCGCTGCCGCTGAGGATGCGACCCAGCTCGCGCCTGCCGCGCGTCAACGCCCCGGACGGACAGACGGCAAAGCAGCCGTTGCAGCCGTGGCACATGTCCGGGAAGATGCTGATGCGGCCCACAAAAGACGCGATGGCCTTATATGAGCAGATGTCCCGGCATTTCTCGCAATGCAGGCATTTCTCCGGCGACAGCTGCGGCACGTCCAGCCAGGCCGTGCGCTCCTCCGTCAGCTGCGGACGCAGGAAGAGATGGAGGTTGGGGGCCTCCACATCCGCATCCACAGCCACCAGGGGCCCGTCCCATACGGCGGCCAGCGAAGCCGTCACACAGGTCTTGCCCGCTCCGCCCTTACCGCTGGCGATGGCGATCTGCATACGCCCTCCGCTACTTGTTGGGCGCATCGGCAAAGGGGTATTCGCCCTTGCGGAAACGCTCCACGGCTTCCCCCACGCTGATGCCTTCCACGTTCTGGCAGATCTTGATGCCCGCCGCCGTCAGCGCCTCAAAGGCCTTGGGGCCCACGTAGCCGCTCAGGACGACTTCCACCCCGGCGCGGGCCACACGTTCGGCGGTTTCGATGCCCGCCCCCATGCTCATGGTCTGCGAAGCGCCATTGTCGATATAGGACGTGGTCATGTCCGGCAGATCGATCACCACAAATCCCCCGGCCCGGCCGAAGCGCGGATCGACGGCATCGTCGAGGGTCGGGCCTTCACTGGAAACGGCTATCTTCTGCATCTGCTTTTTCTCCTTGTCTGCCTCCGGCGTGCCGGGGCCCGCCACGGCGTAGGTGCCGCCCTCGATACGCAGGGCCTGCCCCCGGCAAAGGGCTGTCGCCACCGTGCGCCGGGCCGCCGCGAGAGTGCGGCCGAAGCTGTGGCGGGATATGCGCATGTGCCGCGCGGCCTCTATGGCCGTCAGGCCTTCCATATCCGCCAGCCGCAGGGCCTCCAGCCCTTCCACGCTCAGGCAGGCTTCTTCCAGCGCCGTCAGGGGGATGCCCCGCGGCTTGAAATAGGTAACGCTGGGCGAAGCGCTGACATAGCGGCACTGGCGCGGACGCGGCATCCTTTTCCTCCGTCGGACGGCTTTTTGTTTTGCACAAATGAGCATAATACTTTGTGCCGTCCTGTCAAGACAAGCGACAGGCCAAAGTGTTTCAAACTGAAGATGCGCTTGTGGGCGCTTTCCTGCGCCACGCCGCGGTCACGCCGCAGGCCAGGGCCATAAAAAAACGCCGGCGGTCGTTTCTCGACAGCCGGCGTTCGCGTGGTGCGGTGCAACACTATGCGTGCTTGAAATCCTCGATGAGGCGGCTCAGCGTGGCCGTCTGCTCGTTCAAGCGGGCCACCACCTTTGCCGCGTCCGCCATGATCTGCGCGGTGTGGGCCGAATCGGCGTTGACCTCGCTGATGGAGCGGTTGATCTCTTCACTGGCGGCGGACTGCTCCTCGCTGGCGGTGGCGATGCTGCGCACCTCGTCCGCCGTGGTCTCGCAATCCTTGACGATGCGCTGCAAGGCCTCGCCGGATTGATTGGCAAAGTCGCTGGCCTGCTCCGTCTGCACCACGGCTTCATCCACGGCGGCTATGCTTTGTTCCACGCTGCCCTGGATGGCATGGATGGCCTTGGCCACATCGCCGGTGGAGGACATGGTCTTTTCCGCCAGCTTGCGCACCTCGTCAGCGACCACGGCAAAGCCCCGGCCGGCCTCACCGGCACGGGCTGCTTCGATGGCCGCATTGAGGGCCAGCAGATTGGTCTGGTCCGCAATGTCGGAAATGACCCCCATGATCTGGCTGACCGCCTCCGTATGGGTATTGAGGAGGGACATGCTCTCCTTGAGGGAGAGCGTGCCCTGCCGCATCTGCTTGATGCTCCGCAGGGCCTGATTGACGATCTCCGCCCCACGCAGGGCCTCGCTTCGCGTATCCGACGACATGTGGGAAGCCTCGGCGGCGTTGCGGGCCACTTCCTGCACGGTGGCGTTCATCTCGTTCATGGCCGTAGCGGACTCGGCCAGGCGGTCCGCGGAATGCGACGCGCTGCGGCTGGATGCTTCCACATTGCGCGCCAGCTCGTCCGAAGCGGCACTGATGATGGAGACCACCTCCTCCAGCTGCGCGGCAGCGGCAAGCATGCCGTCCCGCCGCGCCAGCTCCGCCTTGCGGCTGGCTTCCACGGCGCGCTTGCGCGCTTCGCCGGCCTCCGCGGCCAGCCGCTGGGCTTCCGCCGTTTCGGCGCGCGCCTTTTCATGCCAGTCCAGGAGCTGATGCACCATATCCATGAGGTTGCGATACAGCGCCAGCAGCTCGCCGGAAAACTGCCGTTCGTCCGGCAGGCCGTCCACCTTCCCCTGCGCGATGTCCTGCGTCGCCTTCATGATCCGTTCCAGCGGATTGCAGACCGAACGCGAGATCAGCACCGCGCCGAGCAGCAACACGACCAGCAGTACGAGGCTGACCACGAGGATCAGCTTGACGGCGGCCTCCGCCGACTCCTGCACCTCGGCCATATCCACGACGGAAGCGATGCGCCAGCCGTTGACCGTGGTGGTCATGGAGACGAGGGACTCCCTGCCCTTGTGCGTCAGCACGGCGCTGCCGCCGCCCTTCTTGTGCAGCGGCAGCATGTAGGGCGCTTCCTCGCTGATGTTCCTGTTCACGGCTTTGGGGCTTCCCGGCGAAGACAGGATGCGGCCCGCGCTGTCCATAAGGACATAACGCCCCGTCCGGCCGAAGGACATGCTGGACAGAAGATCATTGAGCGTTTCGAGGCTGATGTCCGCCGCTACGACCGCCGTTCCCCCCTGGTGCGTCTTCCCTTCCGCCCGCACGCTGACGGACACCATGACCTCCCCGCTGACCGAGGTATACGCTTCGCCGACGTGGCTTGCGTCGCCGCCGGAAAGCACGTCCGCAAACCAGCCGCGCGTGGTGGGGTCATAACCGGGGACGGCGGTCTCCGGAGCGCTGCTGGCAAAGCGCCCGTCGCTGTAACCGATGAAGATCTTGCTGATCTGCGGCGAAGCCGCCTTCATGCGCGCGAGCTCCGCAATGAGCGCCTGCGCTTCCTGCGGCAGGGAGGCGGCATCGTATTTGCCGGCCGCCTTCGTTTCCTTGGGCGTGGGGAAGGAAGCGGCGCACTCCAGCACCTTGGGAGACTGCGCAAGGAAACGCATCTTGCTCACATTGCCCGCAAACATGTTGCGCACGTATTTGTCGGCCAGCTCGAGCTGCTTGCCGGCTGCCCCTTCGAAAGAACTTTCGCTGACGCTGAGGATTTTTTGCAGTGCGATCCCGCTTATGAAGAGGATGGACAACAAGATGCAGGCCAGAAAACCCAGAAAGAATTTCAATTTGATGGACACGCCAAACTCCTTTGCGGGACCGTCTGATCGGTTATGAAGATTACCCCTTGGATATTGTCATTCTTTTTAAAAAGTTATGGGATTGTAACAAAAAAATCTACCAGGATGGTCATGGCCCGGACCGCACGCGGAGGCGATGGACGCTGTTTTTTCGCCTGTGCGCGGGCCCTGCCTGCCCCACCCGAAGGGCAGGTCTTCAAAAAAAAAAGCGTCCGGCATGCCGGACGCTTGAGCGGCAGCGCAAGTTTGCCGCCTGCAAAAAAAAAACCGCCTGCTCGCGGCTGGCCTTTTCGTGCGGCAAGGGCGGGGGACCGTTCTGACCGCGGCGTACGGATACGCGCGCGCCGTCTGCGCCTCCCGGCCACATTGCCGCCTGCGGACAAGCTCGCTGCAGGCGGTATGTGAGCTGATACGGGTTAAATATTGTTGTCGCCCACGATGTGGATCTCGTGGCCGCGTCCCCAATACTGCACCGTGCCCTGCGCACAGAACTCCTTGATGAGCGCATCTTCCACGGCGCGCTCTTCGCCGCGGAAACGCAGGGTGACGCCGCGGCGGCCGTCGTCCCGGATGTTGGAGAGCACCGTCACCACGCGGGCCTGCGCTTCCTTGAGCCGGTCGAGGATGGCGCGCAGCGTGCCGGGCTTGTTTTCCAGCACGAAGGCCATCTGCACGCTTTCGGTGCGGGAGCCGGTGATGCTGATGAAGGTCTTGAAGATGTCCGACTCCGTGACGATGCCGACGAGCTTGTCGTTGCTGTCCACCACCGGCAGACAGTTCACCCGCTTCTCGTCCATGAGGATGGCGGCGTTTTCCACCGTCTCATCGATATGGATGGTGTGCGGGGCAACGATCATGATCTGCTTGGCCGGAGTTTCCGCCAGGATGTCGAGCAGCTCCAGCACTTCCAGGCCGGTGGTGTGCTGCGGCGAGAACTCCTTGATGTCGTCGTCGCAGAGCAGGCCGACCACATGGCCCTGCTTGTCCACCACGGGCAGGTGGCTGATGTTCATGTCGCGCAGCAGGCTCTTGCACTTGAGCAGCGAGGTGCCCGGCAGGACGGAAACCACTTCGTGCGTCATCCACTGTTTGATAAGCATGGCAAGGCTCCTTCTGACGGCAGCTCGGCGCGCCGTCGTCTGGCCGGGGCCTTGCCCCGGCCTGTGATGGTACGAACGTTCTAGAGCATTTTCAGTTTGAAACGCTTTGCGTTTCAAACCATACGGCCTGGCGTTTCGCGGAAAAACGCGGTTTTTCCGCTTGGTTTCGGCCGGGCGGCGCGGTGCCGCCGCCTCGCATTTTGCCTTTTTTCAAAGGCAAAATGCTCTAACGCCTACTTGTGCTGACCGCAGCCGCAACCGCCGCCCAGACGCTTGCGGATGCCTTCCGGCAGCCAGCCCCGCACGGACTCGATGCTCACCATGCGGCGCATGATGCCCAGCTGATCCTGCAGCGGGATCTGCTTGGGGCAGATGTCGTCACAGGCCAGCAGGCCCATGCAGCCGAACACGCCGTTATCGTCGCCGATGAGGTCATAGAAGTCCTTGGGCGTGCGCTGGTCGCGCGGGTCGATGTAGAAGCGCGCCATGCGGTTGATGGACGTGGCGCCGATGAAGTCCTTGCGCATAAGGGCCGTGCCGCAGGCGGCCACACAGCAGCCGCACTCGATGCAGCGGTCCAGCTCGAAGATCTGGGTGGCCAGCTCGTTGTCCATGCGCTCTTCCTGCGCGGTGGGATCGAAGGTCTTGTTGGTGTGCAGCCAGGACTCGATCTTTTTGCCCACGTTGCGGAACCAGGTGCCCGTGTCCACGGAGAGGTCGCCCAGCAGCTTGAACACCGGCAGCGGATGCAGGGTGATGCGGTCCGGCAGGTCGCTGGTCTGGGTATGGCAGGCCAGACCGGGCCGGCCGTTGATGACCATGCCGCAGGAACCGCAGATGCCCGCCCGGCAGCAGAAGTCGAACTGCAAGGTGGCGTCCTGATGCTCGCGGATCTGGTTCAGCGCCACAAAGAGCGTCATGCTGCGCTGCTCCTCCAGGGTGAAGGTCTGCATGTGCGGCATGGACCGGGGATCCATCGGGTTGTAGCGGAATATCTCAAAGGTCAGAATGCGTCCCATTGTTCGTCTCCCTTAGGCCTGTTGGTCGTAGCCGATGACCTTTTCGTTGGTCATGTCGCCCTGGATGATCTTGCCGCCGCCGTAGCCGCGGTCGCCGGGGGGCAGGATGAACCACGGGGTCGCCCGTTCGTATTCCAGCGTGGGCAGGTCCGCCCCTTCCTTCCAGTAGGCAAGGGTGCGCACCAGCCAGTCCTTGTCGTTGCGTTCGGGGTAGTCTTCGCGGGCATGCGCGCCGCGGCTCTCCGTCCGCATGAGCGCGCCGTAGGCCGTGCAGAGCGCCAGCTTGATCATGCCGGGCACGCGCAGGGCCATGGACATTTCCGCATTGGGGCCGGGCTGGTTGCCTTCGAGGCGCATGTTCTTGCAGCGTTCCAGCAGTTCCTGGAGCTTGGCCACGCCGGCTTCCAGGTCCTTGCCGTTACGGAAGATGCCCACATGCTCCATCATGATGTCCTGCATGGCGTTACGCAGCACGTAGCAGTTGTCGCCGCTGCCGCGCTTGAGCTGGTTGATGCGGTCCTGCACCTGCAGGGCCGCCTCGTTGGTGGCCTGCGTGGAGAAGGTCGTCTCGTAGCCCTGCAGGAACTCCACCAGCTTCTGACCGATGACGCGGCCGGACACCACGGTCTCGGCCAGCGAGTTGCCGCCCAGACGGTTGAAGCCGTGCATGTCCCAGCAGGCGGCTTCGCCAGCCGCGAACAGGCCCTTGAGGCCGTAGGCGTGGCCGTCCTTGTTGATGCGCACGCCGCCCATGCTGTAGTGCTGGGTGGGACGCACGGGGATGAGCTGGTGCACGGGGTCCACGCCGAGGAAGTGGGTGGAGATGTCGTACACTTCGCGCAGGTTGGTCTTGATGTGCTTCTCGCCCAGATGGCGGATATCCAGCCAGAGGTGTTCGCCGTAGGGGCTGGGCACGCCGAAGCCCTTGCGCATGTGTTCGGTCATGCGGCGGGACACCACGTCGCGGGAGGCCAGTTCGGCCTTTTCCGGCTCGTAGTCGGGCATGAAGCGGTATTCGTTGACGTCCAGCAGGGTGCCGCCGTCGCCGCGGCAACCTTCGGTCACCAGGATGTCCGTGGGCACGGTGCCCGTGGGATGGAACTGCACGGCCTCCATGTTGCCCAGCGGCACCACGCCGGTGTTGAGGGCCGTGATCTGGCCGCCGCCGTCGCAGATGACGGCGTTGGTGGTGGCGCGGTAGATGCGGCCGTAACCGCCGGTGGCGATGAGGGTCGCCTTGGCCAGATAGGCCACCAGCTCGCCGGTGCGCAGGTCGCGGGCGATGCAGCCCATGCAGGTCTGGCCGTCATGGATGAGGGCCTCGGCCTGGGTGCGGTCGTGCATGGTCACGCCCAGCTGGAGCAGGCGGTTGTCCAGGGTGAAGAGCACGGCGTGGCCGGTGCCGTCGGAGGTGTAGCAGGTACGCCATTTGGCCGTGCCGCCGAAGGCGCGGGAGTGGATGAGGCCCTCGTTCTCGGCCTTTTCCGTGGCCTGGAAGGGTTTGCCGCCCTTGTAGTAGGTGTGCTCGCCGGGCACGACGCGGCTCCACGGCACGCCGAGGAAGGCCATCTCGCGCATGGCGATGGGCGCGGTATTGGCGAAGATGCGCGCCACTTCCTGGTCACAGCCCCAGTCCGAGCCCTTGACCGTATCGTTGAAATGGATCTCCGGGCAGTCGCCGTCGCCCATGATGGAGTTGCCCAGAGCGGCCTGCATGCCGCCCATGGCGGCCGAGGAGTGGGAACGCTTGGGAGGCACGACGCTGAGGCAGATGACGCTGAAGCCGGCCTGCGCCGCCTCCACCGCCACGCGCTCGCCGGCAAGGCCGGCACCCATGCACAGAACGTCAGATTGATAGATCCGCATAATACCCCCCTATCCGTGGAACCAGACGCGCGTCATGGCCAGAAAGCCCAGCACGAGATAACAGGCCATGACGATCCAGATGCGCTTGCGCCAGACCTGACGGGTCGCGCGCGTGCAGTAGCCGTACTTGGCCGCCAGACGATAGATGCCGATGCCCGTATGCAGCACCACGCAGGGCAGGAAGATCACGTAGAAGGGCAGCCAGCCGGAGGTCATGCGCTCCGCGCTGCGGCTCACCGAGATGGGCAGGTCGATCATCACCGTATAGACGTGGAAGAACACGCCCAGCAGGATGACGATGGCCGTGAAGACCTGCACCAGCCAGAGACAGGTGTCCGGCTCGCGCAGGGTGCGGCTGTGCTTGACGAAAATGCCCAGCTCATCGGCGCGGAAGGGCATCTTGCGCGCGGCGATATAAAAGTGAAACACCACCAGCAGCACGATGATGGGGGCAGAGATGTGCGCCACATAGGTCGCTTCCAGCAGCCAGGCGATGCCGTTGGTCAGCGAGGCGCTCAGCACCACGGTGCCTTCGAGCAGCAAATGCACGCAGACGAAGAGCGCCAGCAGTGCTCCCGACGCGGCTTGCCAGAAATCCAGGCGGTTGCGCCGGGCATCCGGTACGTTACGATCCGTCATGTCAACTCCTCTTGTTCAAGATGCTTGCCCCGCCCCAGCGGCGAGGCGCTCCACAGGCCCTACAGCTCTCTGTAGGGGGCCTGTCCTGTTTCATAATAGTTGTTGCCCGTGCTGTCGATAACCACGATGGCCGGAAAGTCCTCCACCTCCAGCGCGGCCACGGCTTCCGGGCCCAGGTCAGCATAGGCCAGCACCTCGTACTTGCGGATGCTGCGGGCGATGAGCGCCCCGGCCCCGCCCACGGCCGCCAGGTACGGCACGCCGTGGGCCTTCATGGCTTCCACCACTTCCGGCTTGCGGTAGCCCTTGCCGATCATGCCGCGCAGCCCCTGCTCGATGAGCGTGGGGGTGTAGGCGTCCATGCGGCCGGAGGTCGTGGGCCCGGCGGAGCCGATGACATGTCCCGGACTGGCCGGGCTGGGCCCCACATAGTAGACCACCTGCCCCCGCAGATCCACAGGCAGCTCCTCGCCGCGGGCCAGCGCTTCGATGAGGCGCTTGTGGGCCGCGTCGCGGGCCGCGAGGATGGTCCCGGAGATGAGCACCCTGTCCCCGGCCCGCAGGGAGCGGGCCGTCGCTTCGTCGAAGGGCGCGTGGATACGCTTGACGTCGTCACTCATGCGCGGCCTCCTAAAGCAGCACTTCGGCGTGTCGCGCCGCGTGACAGTTGATGTTGACCGCCACCGGCAGGGAGGCGATATGGGTCGGCGCCCATTCCACATGCACCTTGAGGGCCGTGGTGCGTCCGCCGAGCCCCTGCGGGCCGATGCCGGTCTTGTTGATGAGTTCCAGCAGCTCGTCCTCAAAGGCGGCATAGCGCGGGTCGGCATTGCGCGTGGCCAGATCGCGGGCGGCGGCGCGCTTGGCGCAGAGGGCCGCCAGCTCCATGGTGCCGCCCAGGCCCACGCCCACCACCATGGGCGGACAGGAATTGGGCCCGGCCGCCAGCACGGCGTCCAGCACCACCTTGCGCACGCCCTCGATGCCGTCGGCGGGCACGAGCATCTTCACCACGCTCTTGTTTTCCGAGCCCGCCCCCTTGGGCGCGAGGCGCAGGCGCAGGCCGTCGCCGGGCACCAGCCGCACGTGGAGCACGGCCGGGGTGTTGTCTCCGGTGTTCTTGCGCTCGAAAAGCGGTTCCGCCACGCTGGACTTGCGCAGATAGCCGTCCACATAGCCGCGGCGCACGCCTTCATTGACGGCTTCGGCAAAATCCCCGCCGATGATGTGCACGTCCTGCCCCACATCGGCAAAGACGACGGCCAGTCCTGTATCCTGACAAATGGGCACCGTCTCGTCGGCGGCGATATCCGCATTCTGCATGAGCTGGCCGAGGATGTCCCGGCCCACCGGCGAGGGCTCGCTCTGCCGGCGTTCGGCAAAGGCGGCGCGCACGTCGGCAGGCAGACGGCAGCAGGCGTCCACGCACAGTTTGGCCACCGCGGCGCTGATGTCCTTGACGTGAATTTCCTGATCCTGACCTCGTTCCTTTCAGGTATACGTTTTTTCCGTCAAAGACTAGGGATTGAAGGGCCAGATCATGGGGATGAGCAGCCAGCACATGAGCAGCGCGATGACCTGCAGCGGCCAGCCGGCCTTGATGTAGTCCACGAACTTGTAGCCGCCCGGGCCAAGCACGATGGTGTTGGGCGGGGTGGCGATGGGCGTCAGGAAGCAGGACGAGGCGGCCATGGCGATGCCCATGACGATGGGCAGGGGCGAGATGCCGGAGGCCGAGGCAATGGGCAGGGCCAGCGGAGCCATGAGGGCCGCCGTGGCGGTGTTGGACATGAAGTTGGTCACGATGGCGGTCAGCGCGCAGCAGACGAGCATGAGCACCCACGGATCGGAGACGCGGCTCACCACGGCATTGGCCACGATGGCGGCGGCGCCGGACTTGTCCATGGCCGCGGACATGGAGAGCATGCCGGCAAAGAGGAAGATGGTCGTCCAGTCCACGCTGCGGAAAGCTTCACGCATGGTCATGCAGCGGGTGATGACCATGAGGCAGGCGCCCAGCACGGCGGCGGAGGTCAGATCCATGACTTCGGAGGCCATCATGAAAACGACAAAGCCAAAGATTCCAATGCACAGCCACATCTTTTCCGTGCGCCGCTTTTCCACGGTCTGCTCCAGCGATTCGTCATCGAGGATGCGGCTGTCCGGCAGCAGGCGGTGGCCGATGAGGCCGAAATAGAGCAGGCCCGCAACGAGCAACGGGATGCCGATGAGGCCGAATTCGAAAAAGCCGAAGGGCTGCACGCCCATCTGGCCGAGCATGGAATTGATGATGCCGTTGGGCGGCGTGCCCACCAGCGTCACCGTACCGCCCAGCGAAGAGGCAAAGGCCACAGGCATGAGCAGCTTGCCCGGAGCGATTCGGGCGGACATGCAGATGCCAAGAACCATGGGAACGGCCACCACCGTGGTGCCGGTGTTGGAGAGCACCGTGGACAGCAGGCCGATGGCCGTCGCCACATAGACAAGCAGCCTGACCCGATTGCCCTTGGCGGCGCGCACGGCAAAGTTGCCCACCTTGTCGGCAAAGCCCGTGATGAAGGTCGCTTCGCCCACGATAAACATGGCCATGAACAGCACCACCGTGGGGTCCCCGAAATAGCCGAACGCCGTCTTGGACGGGATGACGTTGCACATGGAGAGCGCCACCGGCACGAGCAGGGCCGTGATGGGCAGGGGCACCACTTCGGTGAAGAACATGACCGCGGCCACAAAGAGGATGCCGAGGGTGATGTAGGCCTTGGTGGGATCTTCCGGCAGTTTGATTTCCATGGACGGGGCCGCCAGACTGTCATGACAGGAAAGCAGCACGATTCCCACCAGTACAGCAGCCAGAACAAAAAGACGTTTCATGGGGGCTCCTCGCGGTTAACAGGTTGAAAACAGCCTGCCGTGGCCCGAAGACCACGGTTTCATGCGCCATGAGGGGGCGATGCCGCCCCCCTCCTCGGAGGGGGACGGCCCGGCAGGGACGGCTACTTGCCGCCCTGCTCCGCCAGTTGCTTCACAAAGGGACGGATGCGGGCGTGCGCCGCGTCGATGCGCTTCCTGAGCTGCTCGGCATAGGCCTTCATGTCCGCGATGGGACGGGTGGCCACGCCGCTGTCCATGGCGGCCTGGGCCACCGCCGGCGTCACCGTGGTCAGGATGCGGGGGTCAAGCGGCTTGGGGATCACGTAATCCCGCCCGTAGGAAAGTTCCTGCACGCCGTAGGCCGTAAGGATCTCCGCAAGCACGGGCTCCTTGGCCAGCGCGGCCAGAGCGCGCGCGGCGGCAAGCTTCATTTCCTCGTTGATGACGCGGGCGCCCACATCCAGGGCGCCGCGGAAGATGTAGGGGAAGCCGGAAACGTTGTTGATCTGGTTGGGATAGTCGGAGCGCCCGGTGCCCATGATGGCCGTGGGACAGGCGTCCTTGGCGTCTTCGTAGGTGATCTCGGGGTCGGGATTGGCCATGGCGAAGATGATGGGCGAATCGGCCATGGAGCGCACCATCTCCTTGCTCACCAGCCCCTTCTTGGACAGGCCGAGGAAGACGTCCGCGCCCTTGAGGCAGGCGGCGAGGTCGCCGCGGTTCTCCGCCTGGGCGAACTCTTCCTTGTACTGGTTGAGCCCGTCACGGCCCTTGTAGATGAGGCCGCGCGAGTCGAACATGCAGATATTTTCCCGTTTCACGCCCATGAGCACGTAAAAACGGGCGCAGGCGATGCCCGCCGCCCCGGCGCCCACCACCACGACCTTGAGGTCTTCCACCTTGCGGTTGGTGATCTCGCAGGCGTTGATGAGGGCCGCGCCGGAGATGATGGCCGTGCCGTGCTGGTCGTCGTGGAAGACGGGGATCTGCATGGCGGCCTTGAGCTTCTCTTCGATGTAGAAGCATTCCGGAGCCTTGATGTCCTCAAGGTTGATGCCGCCGAAGGTGGGCTCCAGGCACTTCACCACGTTGATGAGCTCGTCGCTGTCCGTGGTGGCCAGGTCGATGTCGTACACGTCCACGTCGGCAAAGTTCTTGAAGAGCACGCCCTTGCCTTCCATGACGGGCTTGCCGGCCAGCGGGCCGATGTTGCCCAGCCCGAGCACGGCCGTCCCGTTGCTGACCACGGCCACCAGATTGGCCCGGCCGGTATATTCGGCGGCGCAGTCGGGATTTTCCTTGATGGCAAGGCAGGCTTCCGCCACGCCCGGCGAATAGGCCAGCGAGAGATCCAGCTGATTTTCACAAGGCTTGGTCGGGATGACCTCAAGCTTACCGGGGCGCGGGGCCCGGTGGTACGCCAACGCATCTTCACGGGTGAACAGAGCCATTCACGTTTCTCCTCAAAAATCCTCTTGAACTTGGCGGCCGGCCGGTCCAGCACCACCGGTCCGCCCCGCTGACGGGGGGAGCGAGCCCTTTGGCCAGGGTATTGCGAACCTACGCCCGCCATATATATGTGTCAACGTAGTTTGATTACGCAAACACCTTCTTTTGCTCATAAAATTTTATTCACAAATTTTTTGTTCCTCCAAAAAAGATGATAATGCTTTTCAAAAAGATGCTGCATCAATCTATTACATGAAAATGGAATGATATGAGTGCAAAAAATACGCACACAACATATACATATTCGAACATATGTTTGATTTTAAGATAAAAAAAACAAATTTTTCCATGCAATATATAGCTTAAAAAAATTATGCGAAAGAAGCTTTTCCCTTTTTCACAAATCATGGAGACGCGCACTATGCGTTTTCTCCCAGCATGGCAGATGAAATTTTCTCTGAGAGAATTTTGTCCATTTTATGAGATATGTGTCACATGCCGCCCCATCCTTGCCCTTGCACCGGGCTTGCCGCTATGCTTTGCCCATGAATATCCTGTACTACGGAAATTTCCTTGCCCACGGCCTGCGGGCCGCGGGGCATGATGTGCGCCCCATAGCCCTTGGGCCCGGCGTTTCCCTGCGTGAGAGCATGGCCCAGGTCTGCGGGCCTGACGGCTGGCGGCCCGACTGCCTCGTGCTGGAACTCTGGAGCCGTCTCGTCCTGCCGCCGGATCTTTCCTGCGCTCCGGTGCCGCTGGTGGGCTGGTGCATCGACGCCCCCATCAACATGTATTGGCTGGAGCCGCTCCTGCCGCTGTTCTCCCTGCTGTGCGTCGATCAGCAGACCGTGCTGCCCCGCCTGGAGGCGCTGGGACACGCGGCGCACTGGCTGCCGCTCTGCGCACGCCATGACTGGTTCCGTCCGCCGCAGCCCGTGAAGGAGGGGCTGCTCTTCATCGGCACGCGCAACCAGATCCGCCGCAAACGGGCGAACGTCATCGCTCGTATACAGGAGCAGACGGAACTGACCTGTCTTGACGGCCTGTCCTTTGCCGAGGCGCAGGACAGGCTGGCCACGGCCGCCCTGAGCCTCAATGAGAACCTCTTTCCGGGCGTGACGCTGCGTATCTTCCAGTCCCTCGCGGCCGGCGCCCTCCCCTTCACCGAACGTCTTTCCCCCGGTCTGAGCGATCTGTTCAGCGAAGGCGAGCACTATCTTGCCTATGCGCCGCACGACCTGCGGGAACAGCTGGCGTCAGCCTGCACCCATCCGCAGCGCTGCGCCGACATGGCGGCAGCGGGGCAGGCGCTTTGCCGCGAACGCCATGCGGATACGCAGCGGGCCGCCGAACTGCTTCGCCTGCTCCACGCGCCCGCCGTCAGCCTCATCCCGCCCGCCGAATTCCCCGACGACCGACGCAGGCAGGCCGAATTGGGCGTCGCGCTGGCCGGGCATGCCCTGGCCATACGCTACGGCGGCAGCGTGGGGCCCTACGTGACGGCGCTTGCCCGCCTGGCGCAGGGAACGGATGCCGTCGCCGTCCGGGCGCAGATCCACCTTGGCCTGCGGCAGGCGCGCCGCGGCAAGGCCGTGGAAGCGCAACGGACGTTCATGCGGGCCTGCGAACAGGCCCACCGGCTTGCCCCTTCTCCTTCAGACGCCGTTTCGCTGCGCGGCACTCCCCTCCTCCGGCTGGCGCAGCTGCATGAAACCTGTCGCCACACCGCGGACTGTCGCCAGATCCTCGCCCTGCTCGACCGGACGGATGCCCGCGCGGCCGCGGCCCTTGCCCGGCCCGTGCCGGAAAACATTCCCGCAGAGGAACGCCTGCCGTTGCAGCTGGCCTATTGCGCGCAGGCTCTGGGCCATCATGGCTACGCGGGCTTCCTGACCCCCAAGGGCTATATCCTGCCGGAAGGGGCTGCCGAACTGGCCCTGCTGGCCTGGGAACGCACCCCCTCCGAACCGGCGCTCTCCTTCCTTTTTGAGATCTTTGGCGCGCTGGGCATCGAGCTGGAGCTCTATCCCCTCCTGCTGGAGGCCCTGCCGCGCGGCCTGCTCGCGGATGCGCACATCCTGCACACGGCCCGTCTGGCCGAACAATGCTACGACTTTGCCACGGCACGGCAGATCTCCGCTGCCTGGCGGAAGCGGCCGGAAGTAAGAAAACCTAAAAAATAAGCGTATTACAGAAAAAAACAAAAAAATTTGTCTGTCCCGAAAAAAAGTGTTGACCTTCCCGGCCATTTTGCGTAGTTACTTCTCTCGTCGGGATGTAGCGCAGTCTGGGAGCGCACTTGAATGGGGTTCAAGGGGTCGAAGGTTCAAATCCTTTCATCCCGACCAGAAAGCCAGAGAAAAGGGACTTACGGAAACGTAAGTCCCTTTTTTGTCGTCTGTGCCCGCCAGCCCCTTCTTTCGCCGCGCTTCCCACCGGGGGCGGCGGACATGCGGCTCGCCGCCGTTTTCCCCGTTCTTCTTGCGTCTCCAGACCGCGCCCGCCCTTCACCCTTTTGGGGCGGCATTCGAGCATTTTCCTTTTGCAACGCGCAGCGTTTCAACCCCTGCGGTCTGTCGTTTCGCGGGAAAGCGCGGTTTTTTCCGCTCATTCCCGGCCGGACGGCGCTGTGCCGCCGCCCCGCGTTTTGCCGTTTTTCAAGGGCAGGACGCTCTACAGCTCCGTCAGCTGGCCGCCGCAGATGTTGATGGCCTGCCCCGTGATGTAATCCGATGCGCCGGACGCCAGGAAGGCCGTCAGCCTGCCGATATCGTCGGGCGTCCCCATGCGTCCTGCCGGGATGCCGGCGACGACGGCGGCGAGCCAGGCCTCCGGGGTGGTCCCGCCGGCCGCGCTTTCCCGTTCAAAACGCTTTTTGGCCAGCTGCGTCATGATCTGCCCCGGGCAGATGGCATTGGCGCGTATGCCCTCGCCGGCGTACTCCACCGCGATGTTTTTGGTCAGCATGACCATCCCGGCCTTGCTGGCCGAATAGGCGGCATAGCCGGGAGATGCCGCTTGCCCGCACGCGAGGCCATGTTGACGATGCTGCTCTTGTGGCGCAGCAAGGGCAGGAGCTGCTTGAACAGCTTGAACGGGCCAAAGAGATTGACGGCGAATACGGTATCCCAGAGGGCGTCCTCCATGTCGCCCACCCGCTGCTGCCGGGGAAAGATGCCGGCGTTGTTGACCAGCACGTCGATATGCTCGTAACGCTCCGCCAGCCGGGACGCGCACTCGCTGATGCTCGCCTCGTCCGTCAGGTCCAGCGGCTGGACGCTGCAGGCGCAGCCTGTCTCCTCCCGCAGCGTCCGGCAGCAGCCTGCCGCATCCATCCCCGGCAAGTCCGCGAAGACGACCTCCATCCCGTCACGGGCAAGGGCCCGCGCAATGCCGAAGCCTATCCCTTCCCTGTCGCCGGCGCCGGTGATCAGGGCCACCTTTCCTTCAAGATCCGAATACATATGCTCCTCCTTTTCGACAAAGCATGGGGAATGTCCGCAGCGCCTCAGCCGAGCAACACCAGCGATATCTGCGGAAACGCGACGAGCACGAACAGCGCCAGCAGCATGGCCAGCAGATAGGGCAGCACGGCGAGACTGAGCGCCTCGATGCTCATCTTGCTGATGCCGCAGCCGACAAAAAGGTTGACGCCCACCGGCGGCGTGAGGAAGCCCATGGCCGCCGAAACGATCATGATGATCCCGAAGTGGATGGGGTCGATGCCGGCCGCCTTGATGACCGGGAACATCAACGGCGCAAGGATGATGATGTTGGCCAGGGCCTCCATAAAGGTCCCGGCGATGAGCATGACGAGGATGATGACGGCCAGCAGCAGATACTTGTTGTGGGAGACGCCGGAGAGCAGGCCGGAGATGCTGTCCGGGACGTTGTAGAGCAGCAGGAGCTGTCCGAGCGCGCAGGCCACGCTCATGATGATGAAGATGGTGGCGTTGGTGATGGCGGCGCTCTTGAAGATCTCGTAGAGCTTGCGCCAGGTGAGCGCGCGCAGCAGGATGCCCTCCACGCACAGCGCGTAGACGGCCGCGACCGCCCCGGCCTCGGTGGGCGTGAAGATGCCGCCGTAGATGCCGCCAAGGACGATCAGCGGCACGAGCAGGGCATGCTTTGCCGCCCAGACGGCCCTGAGCGTCTCGCCCAGCGTTGCACGGGGGAAGGCGATGTCGATCTTCTTGACGCGCACGATGATGTAGGCGGTGATCATGAGAAAGATGCCGACCAGCACGCCGGGCAGGATGCCGGCGATGAACAGGTCGCTCACGGAGACGCCCACGGCCGCCCCGTAGATGATCAGCGGCACGCTGGGGGGGATCATGACGCCAAGGCAGCCTGCGGACACGTTGACCGCCGTGGAATAGTCCTTGGGATAGCCGTCCTTTTCCATGGCCGGGATCATGATGCCGCCCACGCCCGCCACCGTGGCAGGGCTCGAACCGCTGAGCGCGCCGTAGAACATGCTCGTCAGGACGCTGACGTGCGCCATGCCGCCGGGGACATGCCCCACAAGGCAGCGGGACACCCGCAGGAGCGCGTCGGCCATGGTGCCCTTCTGCATGACCTCGCCCGCCAGAATGAAGAATGGCACGGCCAGCAGGGGGAAGCTGTCCAGCGAGGACACCATTTTTTCCATCATGAACTCAGGGGGGATATCCCCGACATACAGACCCGTGACGACGCCGAGCCCGATGGCCACGGCAATGGGCGCGCTGAGAAAAAGCAGGATGACCATGACGGTGATGGTCATGATGATGGTCATATCCATAAGGCCTCCGCTATCGATGAACTGGCGGCATTACCAGGAAGAGGACATTTCCTTGTAGATATCCTCGGCAGACGCCGTTTCCCGGCGTATCTTCCGGACGGATTCCAGCGTGTACCGTACCGTATTGACGGCCATGAGCGCCATCGACACGGGAACGACGACATAGAGCAGATACATGTCGAGGGGGATGGAGGATGCCGTCTGCCCCGATTCCCGGATGAACTCCACGAGCCGGACCCCCCAGACGCACATGATGCCGCAAAAAACGACCGTGGCGGCGGCGGAGATCAGGGTGACGGCCAGCTTGACGGTGCGGCCGAAAAGATTCTTCAGGACGCTTATCTCAAGATGCCGCCCCTCTGCGGCGGCAAAGCTCGCGCCCAGAAAGACGGCGCACAGGAAGGCATAGCGCGACACCTCCTCCGGCCATTCGAGCGCATTGGAGAGCACATTGCGGAAAAACACCTGCAAGGTGATGCAAAAACACATGATGCTCAGCATGAGGATGCTGGCGAACTTTTCGATCTGCTTCAAAAAACGCAACATATTCCCTCCCATATCCGCCAGGGGGCTTTTTTGCGGTTGTCCGGCATCGATCAGGAGCCCCACCGGCGGCAAGGCTGAAGAGCCTGGGAACAGCGCCGGAGAAAAGGGGTCCGAGTATGCTGATACGGCTTTTTCTCCATTTTCTCCGGCGCTCCGGCCGTCTGCCGTCAGAGCGGAAGGCGCTTTTTTCGTGCGGCGGGATACGGCACATCCCGCCCCGGCGCATCGTCCGTACGGCCTGTCGCTTCGCGAAAAGATCCCGCTCTTCCACCTGGTTATGAACGAGTGGCGCTGTGCCGCCGTCTCGTGTTTTGCCTTATCCCAAAGACGGCGCGCTCTAGGACTTCCGGTCCATGCCCGCCTGTCTGAACGCCTCGCGCACCTGCTCCAGCAACGCGGGCGGCACGGCATCCCCAAACTCGTCGGGCACCTTGCTGGTGGCTTCGATCCAGCGCTCGCGCTCGGCGGGGGACAGGTCATGGATGGTCATGCCCCATTCCGTCTGGAACTTTTCGAGGAAGCGCTTCTCGTTCTGGCGGCTGAGCTTGCGCTGCTCCCTGATGCACTCGCTCATGACGTCGCGGATGAGCTGCTGCTCCTCCGGCGAGAGCGAGGACAGGAAGCGCTTGGAGATGAGCACCATATGCGGCGTGTAGAAATGACGGCTCAGGGTCACATGCTTGGTCACTTCGTAAAAGCGCCAGAACCAGCCGAGGTTGATGTCCACGTCGATGCCTTCCACAGTGCGCTGCTGCAGGCCGGTGAAGACCTCGCCCCAGGCCATGGGCGTGGGGTTCATGCCGAGCGCCTTGATGATGGCGATATGCATGCGGGAAGGCGTGACCCGGATCTTGAGCCCGCGCCCTTCCTCCAGCGTCGCCACCGGCCGCGTGCTGAAGATCTGGCGGAAGCCGATCTCCATATAGCCGAGGTTGATGCAGCCGTTCTTCTCCAGGCCGCGCCCCAGCTCCTTGCCTACCTCTCCGTCCAGCACAAGGTCCGCGGCTTCGTAGCTGGGGAAGAGATAGGGAATGTCGAACAGCATGAGGCGCGGATCAAAGACGGAGAAGTTGGACGTGGACTCCGCGCCGATCTGGAGCACGTTCATCTGCAGCCCCTTGACGATGGAATCGGGGTTGCCGTACTTGCCGGAATCGATGAGATCGACCTTGAATGCGCCGTTGGAACGGGCTTCAAGTTCCTTCTTGAACATGGCAAAGGCCACGCCCTGCGGATGTTCGGGGAAGTTCGTGAAGGCGACCTTTATGCGCTTGGCGGCCTGCGCTTCGGGCGTCCCTGCCAGCATGGCGCACAACAATCCGAGAAAGAGGAAAAACGACTTCATGGCAAACGCTCCTTGGTTTGAGGGGATGGCCTTGCGGCACGGCTCCGCACCACAGGGGCCACGTCTGCCCATTCGTTTTTCAAAAAGGGTGCCACTCAGTATCAACTGGAAATCATTGATTTTTTCCATTTCAACATCAGACGATGGGCCTGCGGGGTGTCCATCCGCTTTGACAGTCCCTTGTGCCAAATTGGACAGGCGGTCCCCGAGGACGGGGAAGGGGCAGCCTGCCGCCTCGTGCAAGAATGGCAGCCCCCCAAAAAACTCAGGCGCATGTCCCGCATCGGCAGGGCATGCGCCTGAAGGAGGGCGTCTTGGACGACGGCGTCATCTGTCCGGTTTGGACCCGGCAGGACGATCGATAAGGTTGGAAGCTTGGGGGAAGGGATAACCGTTCACGCTCCCCTCCCCCACGGCGCTGATCCGCAGGCTTTAGTAGCCGAAGAGACGCGGCAGGAAGAGCGAGACTTCGGGGATGAAGGCCACGATGAGCGTACAGGCGATCAGCACGGCGATGTACGGCAGGATGCCGATGACCACGGATTCCACGGGGATGTCGGCTATCTTCGAGGAAACGAAGAGGTTCACCCCCAGTGGCGGCGAAAGCAGCGCGACCTCGTTGGTCAGCACGAGGAAGATCCCGAAATGCACCGGATCGATGCCCAGCTGGGTCACCACGGGCATGAGCACCGGCACCAGGATGATGAGGGTGGCCAGCGTTTCGAGGAACATGCCGAGGATGAGCAGCATCACGAGGATGAGCAGGATGATGACCACCTTGCTCTGGGAAAAGGCAAGGAACATCTGAGCCAGCCGCAGCGGCACCTGCTCATAGGTCAGCAGCTTTCCGAAGAGCGTGGAGGAACCGACGATGAGCAGCACGACGCCGCAGAGCATGGCCCCATCCAGAAAGGATTCGTAGATCTTGCGCCAGGTGAGCTGACGATTGACCACGCCGCCGACGAAAAAGGCCCAGATCACGGCCACCACCGAGGCTTCCACAGGCGTGCAGATGCCGGAATAGATGGAGCCCAGGATGATGATCGGCGTCAGCAGGGACATGCTGTTGCGGGCGCAGATCTTCAGGAAGAGGGCCAGGTTGAACGGCGGCTGCTCGCTGTCGCCGGAGAAGCCCTGACGCCGGGCGATGAGCCAGGCCGTCATGCTCATGCAGAAGGCCACCATAAAGCCGGGCACGAAACCGGCGGTAAAGAGCGACGTGATGGAGACGTTGCCCATGATGCCGTAGATGATCAGCGGGTTGCTCGGCGGGATGAGGATGCCGATGGTGCCGCCGGAGGAGGCGGCCGCCGCCGCGTAGCGGGGGCTGTAGCCGTTGCGGATCATGGAGGGGATGAGCAGCGTGCCCACGGCGGCCACCGTCCCCGGCCCGGAGCCGGAAATGGCGGCAAAGAAGGTGCAGGCCATGATGGTCGTGATGCCGAGGCCGCCGTGGATGTGTCCGGTGATCTGCTTGACCACATCGACGATCTGGGTCGTGATGCCCCCTCGCTCCATGAGCGAACCGGCGACGACAAAGACGGGGATGGCCAGCAGCGCAAAGGAGTTCAGCCCTTCGAAAAGCGATTCATGCACGATGGCGAGCGGAAGATTGGCGGCGCTGACCAGAGCAAGGATGGTCGAACCGATGAGCACCATATAGATGGGGACGCCGATGAGGATCATCAGCAGCATGGTCCCGCCGAGGATAGTCAGGGTGTCCATTATATGCCCTCCCCTTCTCCGGAATGTCTCACCATATCATAGAGCCTGCCCTCACGCCCGTACACGAGGTAAGTCTCGACGCATCGCCAGCTGGCAAGGGCAAAGCAAAGAGGGATGACCATTTCAATATAGGCCTTGACCACGCCGAGCGTCGGCGAGATCTCGGGGAATTCAAGATTTTCACGAATGGACTGGATGCACACCCAGATGATGAAGATATTGAACAGGATGCAGACGACATCCGACATGATGCGGAAAAACAGCCGGGTACGCAGAGAGGCCTTGAGGAACTGTGCGGTGATCCGCACCTGCCCGAGCCGCTTCGTCGCCAGGCACATGGCCATGTAGACCGTCCAGATGAAGCTGTAGCGGCTGAGTTCCTCGGTCCAGGCCAGCGAGTCCCCGGTAAGGGTGCGCACCAGGACCTGGAGCGCCAGGCAGATCACCATGAGCGCGCAGAACGCGACGCACAGATATTCTTCCAGGTTCCTGTAGAGATTGCGTAACATCGTTCACCTCGCAGAAAGAAAATGTTCCCGGGGCCGGCCCTGCCGGCCGGCCCGGCGAAACGTCCTCTACTGCCCCATGACTTCAAGGGCCTTGTCCAGAACGACCTTGCCGCCCACGGTATCGTAATACTTGGGCCAGACGGAGCGGGCCTTCTCCAGCCAGACCTGTTCGTCGGAAACGTCGTTGATGATCATGCCGTGATCAAGACATTCCTGCAGCGCCTTGGCGTCTTCCTTTTCGGCGTAATCCCACATCCATACCGCCGCTTCCTGCGCCGCCCGCGCAAAGAGCGCCTGGGTGTCGGCATCCAGCCTGCGGTACCACTTCTCGCTGACGAGGATGGGGGCCACCCAGATCATGTAATGGACATTGGTGATGTACTTCTGCACTTCCCAGAACTTGGTGTCCCGGTTCAGGTCGTTGGGATTTTCCTGCCCGTCGATGACGCCCTGCTGCAGGCCGTTGAAGGTCTCGATCCAGGACAGGGGGTGCGGTTCGACGCCCCAGGCGCGGAACACGTCGAGCTGCAGCTCCACGGGCGGCACACGCCACTTGAGGCCCTGCATGTCGGCAAGGGTCTTGATGGGCCGGCTGGAATTGGTCAGCACCCGGTAGCCGCTCATGAGCCAGGCCAGCGGACGCGTCCTGCTCTGCTCCACCACGGCCTCGGCCAGCTCGTCCATGGAGGGCTTGTGACTGAAGAACGTGCGCGCCATCTCCTTGCGGGGGAACAGATAGGGCATGATCACCAGCGTGGCGCGCGGCGCAAAGGGCGTCAGGTTGCCGGCCGCCATGACACCGATCTGGATGCTGTTGCTGCGCAGCTGCTTGACGGTGCTCTGTTCGTCGCCAAGCACGCCGCCGTAATACTTTTCAAAGGTGATCTTGCCGCCCGATTCGCGCTCGACGATCTCGGCCAGCTTGTCGAGCGGCAGTGCCTGGATGGTTCCCGGGGGCGTCGAACAGGCCATGCGGACCGTCATGGCCTTGTATTCCGCCGCCTGCACGGCAGTACATGTCAGCAGGGCTGCCAGAAAAAGCATCGTGGTGCGTAGAGCTTGCATAAACACTCCTGTCGTTGGTTGGCGATTCTGTGGATTCCCGCCGCCGGCAGGACTCCGAAAGACTCCCTTCAGAGCCCTGCCTTCGGCCGGAACCCGATGCGGCCGGCACGGGGAGGCATGCCGGGGACTCAGGTCCAGGGGGATGCCGCGCGACTCCAGCGCGGCATCCCTTCCTGCGCCTTTCTCAAGCATTTTCTTTGAAACGCTTTGCGTCCCAAACTATGCGGCCTGTCCTCTCGCGGAAAAAACGCGCTCTTTCCGCTCGATTCCGGCCGGGCGGCGCTGTGCCGCCGCCTCGCATTTTTCCTTTTTCAAAAGCAAGACGCTCTAATCGGTGATCTTGTAGGCGCCGAGCTGGCCCAGCGCGATGCTCGCGGGGCTCACGATCTCCGAGTTGACCATCACGTTGACGCAGGCGACCGTATCGGCGGCAAAGGCCGCTTCCAGCGCGGGGCGGATGTCTTCGGGCTTGTCCACGAAAAAGCCCTTGCCGCCCGCGGCTTCCACCATCTTGTGGTACGGCACTTCGCCAAGCCAGGTCACGGAATCCAGCGCATAGCCGAGGCGCAGCTGCTGGCTGTGCCGGATCATGCCCCAGCTCTGGTCGTTGGCGACCACGATGACGAGCTTGAGCCCCTCGCGCAGGGCCGTGGTGACTTCCATGAAGTTGAAGCCGAAGGAACCGTCCCCCGTCACCAGCATGACCCGGCTTTCGGGGTACACCACCCGCGCGGCCAGCGCGTCGGCCAGCCCGCCGCCGATGCACCAGAACTGCCCGTGATCCAGCAGGCGGTACGGCGTGCGCACCGTGCGGCCCACATGCACCCAGGTGAGCGTATCGCCGCCGTCGGCCAGCACCACGTCGTCATCCCGGTTCATGAACTGATCCACCTCATACACAAGGCGCTGCGGGTGGATGGGCGTGTCATTGCTGGTCATGTTCGGCAGCATGGCCTCAAGGCAGCGCTGCTTTTCGGCGCGCAGCACGTCCAGCCACGCCGTGAAGCGGCTGCCGATGCGGCCCGCAAGGCCGCGTTCGTCAAGCCGGCGGGCGGCCAGCTCGAGGAAGGCGCGCACGTCGCTCACGATGGGCAGGGCGATGGCCCGGTTGCGGCCCGGTTCCTCGGGGCAGATGTCCACCTGCACGAGGGTCGCGTCACGATTGTAGGCGCTGCCGAAGTAATGATTGAGGGAGATCCGGTTGCCGAGGATGATGGCCAGATCCGTCTCGCGGTAGGCCTTTTCGGCGGTGAGGGGACGGTGCGGCCCGGCAAGGCCGAAGCTCAGCGGATGCAGGTCGGAAAGCAGCCCGCGGCCCATATTGCAGGTGAACACGGGCACGCCCGCCTTTTCCGCAAAGTCCTTGAGCGCCTCGCCCGCTCTGGCGTACCCGCCGCCGCTGCCCACGATGACGATGGGGCGTTCCGCCTTTTCCAGCAGGTCGAGGGTCTTTTCCACGCCTGCCATATCCACGGGGTGAGAGTCATTGATGGTCTTGAACCAGCGGCATTCGCCGTCCGGCATGGGCTTGCCCAGGATATCGCAGGGCAGTTCGAGGAACACCGGGCCGGGGCGGCCGGTACGGGCCTGCCGGTAGGCCATCTCCACATATTCGGCGACCCGGTCCACCTGCGTGCAGACGTAGGCTTCCTTGACGATGGGGCGCGCTATGTCCACCTGACGGGCATCCTGCAGGTCCATCTTGTCCCGGTAGTCGGTACCCGACGCGCCGGCGATGAGCAGCAGCGGCGTGCAGTTGGTCGCGGCCTGCTGCAGCGGGGAGATGCAGTTGGTGAAGCCGGGACCGGCCGTCAGCATGACCACGCCGGTCTTGCCGGTCATGCGGGCGTAGGCGTCGCCCATGAAGGTCGCGGCCTGCTCATGACGCGTCGACACCAGACGAACGGGGCTCTTTTCCAGGATCTGGTGGATATGATTGAGATGACCGCCCGTAAGGGTGAATACGGTGTCCACTCCAAGATCGATCAGGGCGCGGGCAGCGGCTTCGCCGCCATTGGCACACTTCAACATGGATAACCTCCTGTGCTTGGCTTTTGCCATGATGTTGCCCTTAGATAGGCAAAGCCCGTGCCAATGAATAACATGATGATTTTACAGGGTTTTATGAAAATGCCGTCTTTTTCTTGTGTAAAACCCCCTGTACACTTCCACCAGAGAGTGTACAGGGGGAAAGGCGTGCCGGCCCGGGGCTCGTCCCTCGCGAGCTAGTCCGTAACGATCTCGTAGCGCTTCAGTTTGTTGTAGAGGGTCATGCGGCTGATGCCCAGCGCCTTGGCCACGCCGGACAGGTTGCCGGAGTGCTGCTGGATGGCATTTTGCAGGAACTGCTTTTCCTCACGCTGCAAAAACTCGTTCAGGCTGGGCAGGGTGGCCGGCCCCCCCTCGGGAAGCCGGACCGGGCTGTCCCTGAGTGATCTGCATGGGCATGTCCTTGAGCTCGATGCTGTCGCCGTCGCAATGCAGGGCGGCAAAGGCCAGAGAGTTGGAAAGCTGCCGCACGTTGCCCGGCCATTCATACCGGCGCAGCGCTTCAAGGGCCGCCTGCGAGATGGTGCCGTGGAAATTGATCTTGGCGAGGATATGGCGGGTGATGGCCTCGATGTCGTCTCCCCGTTCGGCCAGCGGCGGGAGGTGGATGGTCAGGGCGTTGATCCGGTACCAGAGGTCCTCGCGGAAGGTCCCCTCCGCGACCATTTGCTCAAGGTTGCGGTTCGTCGCCGTGATCAGGCGGAAATCCACATGGATCTTCTTGACCGCGCCCACGCGGGTCAGGCTTTTTTCCTCCAGCACGCGCAAAAGCTTGACCTGCGCCAGCAGCGGCATGTCCCCTACTTCATCCAGAAAGAGCGTGCCGCCGTTGGCAAGCTCGATGAGGCCGGGCTTGCCCTGCCGCAACGCGCCGGAAAAGGCCCCCGAAGCGTAGCCGAACAATTCCGCTTCCAGCAGGTTTTCCGGGATGGCGGCACAGTTGATGCTGATGAACGGTTCGTCGCGGCGCTCGCCCAGCTTGTGCAGCGCGTGCGCGACAAGTTCCTTGCCGGTCCCCGTCTTGCCCTGAATGAGGACGGGGTGCATCTCCTGCGCGTAGCGCTGGATGAGCTCCTTGACCGTCCGCATCTTTTCGCAGTCGCCGACCAGCTCGTCAAAGGCGTTCTTTTCCTCGTCCTTGCCCTCGTATTCCTGGAACTTCTTGTACAGGCGGGCCACCTTCATGTTCAGGCGTTCCACATCCGAGGGGTCCGTGAACTGGATGTGCGAGATCATGCCGATGATGGCGTCGCCGTTCCTGACGGGGATCCTGTTCACCACAAATTTGTATTCATTGCCGAAAAGCGGGAGCGTGCAGAGATCCGCCAGCTCTTCCCTGCCGTTCTCCATGACCACATAAGCGCGGGTCGCCGGATTGACGTCCTCGATGGGCTTTCCCAGAAAGGAGGACACCTCTCCGCCGAGCAGGTTGGCGTAGCACTTGTTCAGAATGCGGATGATGCCCTTTCTGTCGCAGAAGAGGATGCCCTCCTGCAGGGCGTCGATCAGCCTCTGGTACATGCCGTCAAGATCGCTTACCACACTGTTCATCAAGCCCTCCGCGCTGCTTCTGTTTTGTGGTATGTGCAGTCTCCTCCCGTTCGCCTGCGCTGGAGGATCACGATTCCCGCCACCTGCCGGACCATCCGCCGGTCGTGCCGCCGCAGCTCAAAAGGTGACAAAATTTGTCCCACCTGTCCAGTGAACGCGCTTTCCGCAACATGTTGCCGGGAGGCGGCGTGCGAGCAGCTCTTTCCTTTGGCCCCTCCACGGCGGAAGGCAGATATGCCTGCACGGAGTTGCATCACAGGTACGGCACGAAAATGGCCGGGACCGATCCATGCAGGATCTGCCCCGGCCGACATGGCTTTCCGCGTTCTCCTCACGAAAAGGCGCTGTTCCTGATGATCGCCTGCCCGCTTTACTGCCGGAACGGGCCGGGACGCGAGCCGGCGTCATGCGGAACGCGCCGTTTTTTTTCTGGTTAGAAGTCGTACACGAACGCCAGGCTGACGTCCCAGGCGTCACGCACGTCGTCGCTTCTGCCGTTCATTTTGCTGTTGCCCCAGACGGAGTTGGACTTGTCCAGCCACAGGGCGATGTAGCTGGCCGTCAGGCGGGCATTCAGGTTGTCGTAGATCTGATAGGTGTTGATGAGGCTGAGTTCCAGCGCCGTATCACGCGTGGTGAGGTACAGGGCCTCGGCGCCCATGAAGTTGCTGTTGGCGGCGCCGCCCCAGGCCACGATCTCCTTGGCCATGTGGGGGCTGTTGGTCCCGCCGAAGAGGGTCACGTGCAGGGTGTGCTTGAGGTCTTCCATAAAGCTGACATCCCGCAGATAGGCCCCCACGCCCCAGGTGCCGGTCATGCCGTTGCCCACCGTGCACTCGCGGCCCAGGTTGGGATCGCCGGTGAAGGCGTACTCGGAGAAGCGGTTGGTGGTGTTGTTCAGGCTCACGTACGGCATGCGTTCCGAGCCGTTGCCCGTGTTGTCGTCATCACCGGAGGCATACCAGCCCTGCAGGCCGACGATACCCCAATCCAGCTTGTATTCGGCAAGCAGCGAGGCCAGCCAGCCGGCCCGGTTGGCGGAGCTGTCGTCATAGGAGACGGCGCCGTAGTTCACGTCAAAGGCGATGCGGAAGGGATCGAAAGCCGTGATGTCGCCCGTCAGGCCGACCCAGAAGGCATTGCCGTAGGCGGTCAGTTTTTCGCCGTGCTTGGCGCCGTGCACCGGCAGCATGCCCGTGCGGAAGTTCTTCCACGAGGAGCCGGCGTTATCCTTGCTGAACGTGAAGTAATCGTCGTTCACGCCGTCGCCGCTGCGGAAGGCATTGGGACCGATGGCGGCGTACATGCCCCAGGGCGTCAGTTTGACGCCGTCGAAGGTCAGCGGGACGGACAGGGCGACAAGGTCCACGTTGTCCATGTAGTTCGCGCGCGTGTTCGTACCGGCATAACCGGTGTAGTTGTCGTTCATGGGACGCGCCCAGAAGGCCGTCACGGCCACATTCTCGTTGAACGCATAGGAGGCCGTGATGCCGCCCGTCTCATCCGCCAGGACCTGGCTGTGCGTGGTGAAGCTGGGCAGGGCGCGGTTGTCGATGCCCATGCGGATCTTGAGATCCGTTTCGGGGACGATCCAGTCCAGATAGGCCCGGCGCAGTTCGATGACCTGATTGCCGTCCGCCCCCAGCGCGCCGCCATGTGCGCTCTTGCCCCAGCGCTGATCGCCGATTTCAAAGAACACGGAGCCGCTCAGCGACTCGGACGCCACGGCGTCCAACTGCAGACGAACGCGCTGTTCGGCCTCGAATTCATCCTGATCGGAGTTATACCCGGTACGGCCGTTACCGCCGGTGAAGTTGCCGTTCTGGCCGTATTCGAAGCTCATGATCCATTGACCCTTGACATTGAAGTCGATGGCCTGCGCATTGCCCATTCCTCCCACGAGCATGGCGGCCGCCATCAGCAGAATAGCCAGTTTTTTCATGATACATCTCCTTCTCTTGAAACAGGCTGGAATTGGCGGAGGGTCATCCTCCAGATCGCACACCAGACACGCGCCGCGGCGTGCGTCAGCGCGGTCGCGCCGTCCGTTCCGCGGCCGGCACATAGCGCCCCTCCCATACGACGCCTTCGGGGGAAAGGCGGTACTCGCCGGAGAGGGAATGCCCCTCTTCGCCGAAGCGGCAGGGGCCGTGATGCTCTCTTAACAGCGTCAGTTCCGCACGCTCGCCGGCACGGATCTCCACAGCCGGCCGCCGCAGCAGCAGCCGGGGAGCGACGGTCACGCATGCCGCCACCTCCGGCAGCGGCATGCCGAGCGCAAGAAAACGCGACATGGTTTCCGGCAGGTCAAAAACGCAACGATGCCAATTGTTCCGGGTAAGGTCCGTGCTGATGGTCCGGGGGACGAAGCCGTCGTCCAGCCCCTGACGGGCACGGGCAAAATCGAAATGCCGCAGGGCCACGGCCGTATCCAGCGCCACGCCGCGCCGTACGGCATCCCGCAGCTGCGGGTAAAAGCGCCTGTCCGGGGTGATCAATCCGCCGGGCTTGGCCGTGTAGCAGTGGCTCAGGATATCCCCCGCATCCAGGATGGCGGGAAGCTCGGCGCAGAAGCGTTCCCAGCCGTCAGGCAGGGGCTCGTCCGGCTCCGCGCCCAGATGCAGCATGAGCGGCAGCTCCCGCTGCGCGGCAAGCTGCTTGAGGGCCTTCAGGCCCTCCAGGCCGACACGGGCGGCAAAGGCCCCGGACAGCATGGCCTTGAGGCCGCAGATACGCCCGGCATGCCGGTCCAGCGCCTCCCGCACCGCCTCGATCCGCAGGCCGCCCTGCCAGTCCTGCGGCAGGACGGCGATGCCGTCCTCATGCACATTCAGGAAGACGGCCACCGGCGTGCGCGCTCCGTCCAGGACGGCAAGCAGGCGCTCCAGATTGCGGGGGCCCGCCGTTCCGGCATCGCCCAGCAGGGTGACCCCGCGCAGCAGCCCTGCCTCGTCCACGGGCAGGCTCAGCGGCGCGACGCTCTCGCCGCCCACATGCGCGTGAATATCGGCCAGTCCCGGCAGCAGCAGGCAATCGGAGGCGTCCACTTCCTGAGCGGCCCGGCCCGCTATGCTGCCGGCCACCTCAAGGATCTTGCCATTCGCCACGGCCACGTCCGCCCGGCAATCCAGCTGCCGACCGGGATCCACCACCCTTGCGTTACGAAAACAGATGTCCATCATGATCTTCCCTCACGCGCCGCGGACGGCTAGCGCAGCAGCAGCAATGAAAGTTCCGGCAGGAGCACCACGGTGACCAGGCCCACGAGCATGAACAGCAGGAAGGGCACGGCGCGGCGGGAGACCTGCTCCAGAGACAGCCCCGTCAGATTGCAGGCCACGAAGAGGTTCACGCCCAGCGGCGGCGTCATCATGCCCAGAGCGCTCGTCATGGCCAGGATGACCCCGAAGTGGATGGGGTCCACGCCGAACTCCTTGACCATCGGGAGCAGGATGGGGGCAAGGATCATGATGGTCGAGAGCGTCTCCATGAACGTGCCGAGGAAGAGCAGCAGCACCGTGATGATGAACAGCAGGACATACTTGCTGTTGACCACGCCGAGGATGGCCGAGGCGATGGCCTGCGGCACGAGGTTGAGCGTCAGGAACTCCCCAAAGAAGACCGCCGTGCCCATGATGACCACGAGCCCGCCGCACACGCCCGACGCCTCGCTGAGGCAGGCCCAGATCCCCTTGAGATCCAGACTGCGCTTGACGAAAACGGCGACGAGGATGGCATAGATCACGGCCATGACGGCGGCCTCCACCGGGGTCACGATGCCGGCATAGATGCCGCCAAGTACGGTGAAGGGCATCAGCAGGGAAAACTTGCCCTTCCAGACGGCATTCAGAAGGCGCTGCGTGGAAAAGCGTTCGCTTCTGCCGTATCCCTGCTTGCGGGAGATGTGCCATGCGGGGATGAGCAGCATGGCGCCCGTGAACATACCGGGCAGGATGCCGGCAACGAAGAGATCGCCGATGGAGACCGAGGCGATGACGCCGTAGACGATCATGGGATTGCTCGGCGGGATCAGGACGCCGAGCACGCCGCCCGAAGCGCTCACCGCGGCGGCGAAGTCATCGTCATAGCCGTCACGTATCATGGCGGGGATGAGCAGCCCGCCCACCGCCGCCACCGTCCCCGGCCCGGATCCGGAAATGGCGGCGAAAAACATGCACACGAGCACCGTCACCATGGCCAGCCCGCCGGGAAGGCGGCCGACAAGGGCCTTCATGATCTCCACCAGATCCTCGGTGATGCCGCTGCGGCCCATGATGGAACCGGCCAGCACGAAACAGGGGATGGCCAGCAGCGTGAACTGGTTGACGCCGGAATACAGCGTCTGGGCGAAGCCTTCGAGCGGCTCTCCGGCCAGCAGCAGCTCCACCAGCGGCGGGATGCCGAGGCAGACGAAGATGGGGAGCCCGATGATCAGGGCCAGGATAAAGAGACAGGCGAAAAGCATGTGTCCTCCCTGTTATGCGCTTTCCCGGCCGGAGGACAGGCTGCGCTGGAGCAATCTGACGGCCATCAGAAAGTAGGAAAGAGGGATGATGAAATAGATGTAGTACAGGGGAAGGAGCAATGCCGGCGACAGGGTGGGATAGGCAAGCATGTCCAGCACAAGACGCGTGCCGGCGACCCCCGCCGTGACGAAAAAGGCGATCTGCACGACGGTCCCCAGCAGGGTCACGGCGCGGCGCAGACGTTCCGGCAGCCGGTCGACCACCACCTCGACCCTGATGTGCGTGCCGCGGAACACGGCGAGGCTTGCCGAAACATAGACGAAGTAAATGAAGGAGAACCGGGAGATCTCTTCCGTCCAGGCAAGGCCTGTCTGGAAGGCATAACGTGCGGTGACCTGTATGAACAGCATCAGGACGAGCAGCGCCAGTGCCGTATTGGCGACGCAAAGTTCAAAATTCGTCCAGAGATATCGGGCAATGGTGCGCATTCTGCCCTCCTTTTCTGCGCAGGCGGCGTGCGGCCCGCTCTCGCGCGGAAGGTGGGGACCGGACGGAGGACAGGCATCATCCATGTCCTTGCCGCTCCGTCCGGTGGCCCGCATGCCGCGGGGCCCCCCTTCCCTGCCGGGCGCATCGCTTCATCGAGCATTTTCCGTTTGAAACGCTTCGCGCTTCAAGGCATACGGCCTGACGTTTCGCGGAAGGAACGCGGTTTTTCCGCTTGGTTTCGGCCGGGCGGCGCTGTGCCGCCGCCTTGCGTTTTGCCTTTTTTTCAAGGGCAGAACGCTCTCAACAGCATGCGTACGGTCGGGGCGCGTACCGGCGGTTTACTTCGCCGCTTCTCCCCGGTAGCGCAAAACCGTATCGACCCATTCCTGCCCGCCGCAGATCTCCGCGAATTCGGGCCAGAGCGCCACAGCCTTGCGTTCCCATTCCGGCGCATCGGTCAGCGCGTGGAAGGTCACGCCCTTGCTTTCCAGTTCCTGCCTGATCTTGCTGCTCTGCTGCTGCACCCAGGCGAAATGTTCGACATCGTTGACGGCTGCGGCCCGGCGGATCAGATCCTGCTGTTCCGGCTTGAGGCGGGAGAACCAGCGTTCGTTGACCAGCAGCAGGAAGGTCTGGGCGGAATAGGCCAGATTTTCCGTCACATGCTTCGTGTACGGGTAAAAGCCGGACTTGAGCAGCGTATCGAGCGGGCTTTCATAGGCATCGGCCACGCCCTGCTGGATGGCGGTGAAGGTCTCGGACCAGGCGATGGGATAGGCGGCGGCGCCCCAGGCTTCCCAGGTGCGTTGCAGCACCGGGCTGGGCGGCAGGCGCAGCTTCAGGCCCTTGAGATCCGCCAGAGAGGTCACCGGACGGGGAGCGGTGAAGAGCAGGCGGAAACCGTTGGTCCCCACTCCGATGAGGCGCAGCCGGCCGCTCTCCTTGAGGATCCTTTCCTGCAGGTCGTTGAAGAAGGGAGAGCCCGAACGCAGCAGGCCCTTTTCTCCCATGAGATGTTCCGCGCTGTCGAAGATGTAGGGAAGGCTCAACACATTGGCCGAGGGAGCCAGGGAACCGGCATTGGACGAGGAGACGATGGCCATGTTCAGCGTGCCCTGCTGCACCTTCTGGCCCAGTTCGAGCTCCGCGCCCATGGTGGCGTTGGAAAAGATGGTGCACTTCATCTCGCCCTTGCTCAGCTCTTCCAGCTTCTTGGCGAACATGGTGGCGTAGACGCCGTAGGTCTGATCATCCGGTTCGCCGTGGGCAAACTTGATCCTCGTGGCCGCCTGCGCGATCCCCATACTGCACAGGAACGCCATCCCTATCAGACAGCAAAGAAATTTCTTCATGTTCTTCCCCTTGTTCCGGTTACATGGTTTTCGGCCCGTGTCCGCTGATTCCTCCTTGAGCAACGAACATGCCAGTTCAACGTATACGGAATCCATTGATTTCATAATAAAAAATTCACAACTCCATCATTCCCCCCTTGCACTCTATCCAATATATGGATATACAGTCCAAATATTGGATAAAATGTTCAACATATGGATACCACATCCATATGGATCTGTCATTTAAATAGGATAATACTTATCTATATAACTGAACACAGTGGGAACCGCCATGCACCGCAAGACCAGTCCTCTGCTCAAGATCCTTGCCATGCTGGAGCAGCAGCTGACGCTGCCCGCCCTTGTCGAGATCATGGACGTGCCGGCCGAACGGGTCAGAGCGGCCCTGGAAGCCTTCGAAAACCGGGGCTGGGTCCGGCATTGCGAGGACAGGAACGCCTATCGCATCACCCCGGAAGGCGCTCTTGCCGTCAGCCGCCAGACGGACTGGAAGGAATGCCGCGCGGACGTCGCCGGCGCGCTGGAGTGTCTTGACGATGGCCGGACGCTGGACGGCTGCTCCTCCCTGCTCGAGATCACCAACAGGATGCTCGACTCGTCCCTGAGCGGGGCCATCTCGCTGTATGCCTTTCTGATAAGGACCCTCAAAGAGTACGACCTGGACGCCCACGGAGATGACAAGAACGCGTTTTTCCGCGTGACCATAGATGTCTGCGACATCTCCATGTATCTTTCCAAGTTCCACAACGATGCCCTGTCCCTTGTGCGCAAGTCCCTGCTGCACACGGAGAAGAAGGACGGGCAGATCATCAACCTCCTCTATCTCCTTGAGCTCTCCCTCGAAAACATGGCGGCGGAATGCGACGAGGAGCGCATGCATTTCATGCACAAGAAATGCGAGGACATCCTGCACGAGATGGCGCGCAACCATCTGCAGGGCAATGCCGAATACTTCCTCGGCATGTTCCAGTTCTGGCACGGGCAGTTCGGCAAGGTCATGGAGACCTTCGATATCGCCAGAAAGACCGTCCTCCTGTGGAACTGCCGCTTCCAGAGCGAGCTTTTCCCTCTCTACACGAGCTCCTCGGCCGTCTATCTCGGCGATCTCCACACGGCCATCGGCATCCTGGAAGCCGCCCGGCGCGAGGCGAGCCTTTGTCAGAACACCTTCAAAACGCTCTGGTGGGAAGCCCAGCTCGCCATGGTGCTGCTCTACGCCAATCATGATGAGGACGCGCTGGAGCTCATCGATCACGTCCTTGCCCTCGTCGACCCGGCGACGGAGACAAAGATCGCCCTCTGGGGCATGCGGGGACTGAGTTTCTATCTGTACAAGCGGGGAAATATCGCCGCATCGTACCGGCAGATGAAGCATCTGGTGGATACGGGGCAGAAATACGGCGTCCGGCGGCTCATCTATTCCTATCCCTGGCTTGTGGAGGTGCTCCTGCGCTACGAGGAAGAAGGGCTCCCCCGCATTCCCGGGCTCGACCTGGAAGAGGAAGTACAGCGCTCGCTGCGGGGCTACAACAGTCATCTCAAGGCGGCCGGCCTGCGCGCCAGGGCCCTGCTCATGCTGCGTCATGGCGAGGAGGACCGCCGTGCCCTGCTCTGCCTGCAGGAGAGCCTTGCCCTCTTCGCCTCCGTGGGCAATCCGCGCGAGATCGCCTGTACCGCCCACTGCATCAGGCTGCTGGAAAAAGGCGAACGCCCCACCTCCGCCACCCTGCGCCGCTTCCTGGAAAGCACGCCCTTTACCCCGGCCAGGGAAAGCCCGCTGGCGCTCCTGAAGGCCCGCCTCCCGCGGGCGGACGCAAAAGGCGAGTCCGGCGGCCTGTTCGAACGTTTCACGGATGCGGCAAGCCGGGCGCTGGGAGCCGAACGGGCGGCCCTCTTCAACATCTCCACCAACAGGAAGCCCGTGGCGGTCGCCACCGTCAACATCAGCGACACGGAGATGCGCATCGGGCAGATCTCGTCCCGCGTGCTGCAATATCACACCGCACAGGCCGGGCTGCCGCTCCTCGTCGACATCGACGAACACGTCTGCCTGAGCCTGCCGCTGCGTACCGAGCGGCACAACTGGCTGCTCTGGCTGGAGAGCCGCTACGCCATCGATATCCTGCTGAGCCTTTCGCAGGAGCAGATCAGGGATGTGGCCGCCCTGCTCGAAAAAACGCTGAAGCAGTTCGACAGCGCCAGCCTTTCCGCCACGGACGGCATGCGGCCCGCGCAACAGTCGGCGGCGGAGATCGTCCTCAGCGACGGCGAGGCCATGATCTGCGGCAGTCCGGCCATGCAGCGGCTCGTCTCCTACTGCACGCAGGTCGGCAAGAGCGACGCCGCCATCCTCCTCCTCGGCGAGACGGGCGTCGGCAAGGATCTGCTTGCCCGCTACATCCATGAATGCAGCGGGCGCACGGGGAGGTTCATCGCCGTGCACCCGGCGAGCATCCCGGAGACCCTGTTCGAAAGCGAATTCTTCGGCTACGAGAAAGGCGCGTTCACCGGGGCCGCCAAGCTCAAGATCGGCCTTGTGGAACACGCCCATCAGGGCACGCTCTTCATCGACGAGGCGGGCGACATCCCCGAAGCGCATCAGGTCCGGCTCCTGCGGGTCCTGCAGGATCACTGTTTCACCCGCGTCGGCGGGGACAAGCCCCTGCACTCCGACTTCCGCCTTGTCTGCGCCACCAACAAGGATCTCTGGCAGGAAGTCCGCAACGGGCGCTTTCGCGAGGACCTCTACTACCGCCTGTCGGTCGTGCCCGTCACCATCCCCCCGCTGCGCGAACGGCGCGAAGACATCGACCGGCTCGTCTCCTATTTCGTGAAGCGCTACGCCATTCGCTACAACAAGCCCCTGCCCGCCATCTCGGAAGCGGATCTGCATCTCCTGCGCGAACACGGCTGGCCGGGCAATATCCGCGAACTCAAGAGCGTCATCGAGCGAGCCGTCATCACCGAGAGGGACGGCGAGCTCTCCATCGACCTGCGCGAACTGCCTTCCCGGCGCGAGGAACAGCCGCAGGAGGTGCGGCAGGAGGAGTTCCCGGCCGAGGAATTTTTTGCGGGTCTGCCCACCCTGCTCGAATTCCAGCGCCGTTATCTGGAGTATGTCCTCAAGAAGACCAACTGGCGCATCACGGGCAAGATGGGAGCGCTCCAGATCCTCGACGTCAAGCGCTCCACGCTCTACTACTGGATGAAGAAATACGATCTGAACCGGCCCTGAAACATGCGGGGCGCGGCTTCCGCCGCGCCCCGCGCGCTTGTCTGGTGCGGACGTCGTCCGCACGCCGTTTTTCGGAGGAAAGGCTCCCGCGCCTTGTGATGCGAACGCCAGGGCCGTATGTTCAGCGAGAGCCGGGATGGAGGCGGACTAGAGCTGATTCGCATTGAAATCGTGTTCAATTTCAATGCTGACGCTGCCCTCACACTACGGAAAAAGCGTGGTTTTTCCGTGTGTTCGGTTGCGGGTAGTCGCTCTCGCGACTACCAGAGCGATCCACATTTTCCATGTGGAATCGCTCTATGGGCCGGGTATGGACTGCCGTTGCCGTTCGCGCACAGTGCGGAGGCAACGGAAGCCCCTCCTCCGAAAAAGCTCCTGCCGCGGCGTTATGCCAGCGGCGCAAAATCGAACAGGGCCGCCGCGCTCCTGCCCTCTTCGCGCAGGCTCCTTGCCAGACCGTCCACGCCCTCCTGCGGGATGTCGAAGACCTGCCCCGAATCGGGGTTGCGTTCTTCCAGCACGAATTCGGGCAGCGCCCGCAGGGCGGCCCCCACGCCGGCGGCGTCATTGAAAAGGTTCTCCTCGCGCAGGGCGGCCCGGGCGGCGCCGTACAGGTCGTCAAGAGTCAGCGGCACGCCCCAGCGCGCCACGGCCAGCTCCGCCAGCACGTCGCGTGAGGGCAGGTTGCCGGGCATGAACATGCAGATGCCCAGCATGTCCATGATCATGGACCATTCCTGCGCCGCGCACGACTCTTCCAGCTGTCCGGTCACGCTGGTCTGCGCCGTCTTGGCGCGCAGGGTGCTGCCGGAGGTATGGTCCGCCCCCTGCGAGGACGTGGCGTAGGTGACCCCCATGCCCTTCATGGAACGGGGATCGTAGGCGGCAAAGGCCTGTCCGCGCGCCGCGGGGACCCGGCTCGACCCGTAGATATGCCCGGCCACCACCGCGCCGGAGGCGGCGATGCGTCCGAGCGGCCCCCCGTCCCGCACCTGCTCCAGGATGGCCGCGGCCGCCCCGGCATCGCCAAAGGCGCAGACGCCCTGCTCCATCATCACGCCGAGCGCGGCGCCTGTCTCGATGGTATCCAGGCCGAGGTCGTTGCACATCCGGTTGAGACGGGCGATGTCGTCCAGCGAGGCGATGCCGAGATTGGACCCCAGCATGCCGATATTCTCATATTCCACGGGAGAACAGACCTTCTTGCCCTGCGCGTCCGCGAACACGTTGGAGCACTGCACGATGCAGCCCGGCATGCAGGCGTGGGAATGCCGCCCCTCGCCGCCGCGCTCCTCGATGCAGCGATACAGGGCCGTGGCGTTGATGTCCGCCGCCTTCTCGAACGAGCCGCGGCTGAAGTTGCGCGTGGGCAGGGCCCCGAAATCGCCCGTCACGTCCACGGCCGCCGCCGTGCCGTATTTGCGGTAAATGGCGCTGTTGTCGCGTATGGGTTTGACGAGCGTCCGGTAAAGCGCGTCAAAGGCGTCCTTGTCCGCGTATTCCGGCATCTTCCCCCCGGCCTCGAAGACCAGCGCGTGCACCTTCTTGGAGCCCATGACGGCCCCAAGGCCGCCGCGCCCGCTGAAACGGGAGGGTTCCCCGTCCTTGTCCGCATTGGCGATGCCCGCGGCCAGAAGGCGCATCTCCCCCGCAGGGCCGATGAGGCTCATGCCCACATGGCTGCCGTACCGCTGCACGAGCCGCTCCGCCTTCTCGTACACGCCAAGGCCGCACAGATCGTCGGCGGGGTCGAAGCGCACGCCGGAAGGCGAGACATGCAGCACCTGCCAGCCCTGCTCCGGCAGGGGCAAGCCTTCGAGGAACACGGCACGGATGCCCAGACGGCCCATGACCAGCGCCGTCACCCCGCCGGCGTTGCTCTCCTTGATGCCGCCGGTCAGCGGGCTCTTGGCCCCGATGGAGAGGCGGCTCCCGGACGAGAGCGGCGTCCCGGCAAAGGGGCCCGCGGCAAAGATCAGCGTGTTGTGCCTGCCCAGCGGATCACAGGAAGGAGGCGTTTCACGGGCAATGCAGCCGCTGGTCAGGGCGCGGCCACCAAGATAGCAGTTCTTCCCAGTCAGCGCGATCTCCCGGGCCGTGCGTGTGGCCATGTCTATGCGAATGATCTTGTCCATGAAACCGACTCTCCTTTAGAGCATGTTCAGATCGAAACGCTTCGCGTTTCAAAACCTACGGCCTGACGTTTCGCGGAAAAACGCGGTCTTTCCACTCACTCTGGGCCGGGCGGCGCCGGCCGCCTCGCGCTTTGCCTTTTTCCACGGCAAAACGCTCCATCAGCAAGAAAACGACGAACTCCGCCCGCAAGCGGGGGGACGCGGCCCGCCGCTCAGGAAACATATACGAGCCGCAACGGCTCCTTGCGCGGCAGATGGAGATAACGTACCGCCGGATAGCCGTACATCAGCGCCGCTTCGACGCGCCGTCCCGCGGGGACGCCCAGGCCCAGATCTTCCCCGGCCCTGAGCGCCGAGATGACGAGCCCGGCCCAGCAGGAGCCCGCCCCGAAACTGTAGAGGGCCAGCTCCAGCCAGCTTGCGGCGATGCTGCAATCATGAGCGGCCCAGCGGGACTCCGCCGCCGCATGGGCAAGCACGAGCCCCGGCGCGCCGCGCAGGATGCTGTCGTGCCCCTGATCGAACAGGTCCGCCATGCGGGCATAGAAGCCCCCCTGGCCCCGTGCCCAGCGGACGACGCCCTCGACCACGCCGCGCAGCACCTGAGGCGAATCAGCGCATATCCACTCCACCTGCTGCGTGTTGCCGCCCGTGGGCGCATAGCGCGCCATGTCCAGACAGATCTCCAGCACCTCGCGCGGCACCGGGTCCTGCCGGTAATGCCGGATGGAACGCCGCCCCTGGAAGAGCTGCGCGCGTTCTTCCGCCGTCATCCGCAAGGGGATGCAATCCGGCAGCGGTTCGCGTATCCCGTCCAGGACGAGCGCCCCGGCGGGACAGACGGCAAGACAATGCCCGCACCCATGACAACGCGCCATATCCTCGTCGGACACGACGCACTTCTTTTCTTCTATGCGAAGGAGATACTGCGGGCATTCCCGCGCACAGCAGCCGCAGCCCACGCAGCGCGCCGGGTCGATGTCAAGATGATGTTGCATAGGGCTCTCCGCATGTCAGGGGATGCCGGAGCATCCCGGTTTTCGCTCCAGAACATCTTCCGTCCGGAACGCTTTGCTTTTCCAAGCATACGGCCTGTCGTTCCGCGAAAAACGCGGTCTTCCGCGCACTTTCGAGCGATCGCCCGCCCTGTTCCGCCGCCTCGCGCCTTACCTTTCAAAGGCAAAACGCTCCAGGAGGCGTCAGGAGGCGTAACGGGAGCAGGAATGCCGCATGGGCACCCCCGCTCCCCGTAAGGAAGGAATCAGCCTCTTGTCAGGGGCGGCGCCGCTGCCGCACGGTCTTCAGGACCTGCCCGGCGCCACCCGTCCGTATGCCGACGGTTTTCCCTTTTTGAGGAAAGACCGGTTACATGGCGTGTTCGAAAATGGCCTTGGCGTCGTCGAGCGTCATGGTACGCGGATTGTTGGCCAGCAGGCGTCCCGCCTTGAGCGCGCCCTCGGCCAGCAAGGGGATGTCCGCATCCTTGACGCCGTAGTCCCGGAGCCGCCGCGACACCTGCACGTCGTCGATGAGATCCTCCAGGAAGCACATGGCTTTTTCCGCCGCATCCTTGAGCGAAAGGCCCTGCGTATCCAGACCGAGGAACTCCGCCAGCCGCGCGAAGCGGGGCAGGTTGCCGATGAGGTTGAAGCGGAACACGGGGATCAGCATGATGGAATTGGCCACCCCGTGCGGGATGTGGTATTCCGCCCCGATGGGATAGGCGAAGGCATGTACCGCCGTCACGCCGGCGTTGCAGAAGGCGATGCCGGCATAGAAGCTGCCCACCAGCATGGCTTCGCGCGCTTCCACGCGGTCGCCGCGCGCCCAGGCCGTGCGCAGGTTGGGGGCGATCAGGCGGATGGCCCGCTCAGCGAAGTTGTCCGTCAACGGCGTCGCATTGACCGACGTATACGCCTCCATGGCGTGGATGAGCGCATCGAGCCCGCTGGCGGCTGTCGGGCCCTTGGGCAGCGACAGGGTGAGCTCCGTATCGAGGATGACGCTCTGCGGGATGAGGTAGCGGCTGGCGATGCCCACCTTCAGCTTGGCTTCCAGGTCGGAAAGGATGGCGATATCCGTCACTTCGCTCCCCGTGCCCGCCGATGTGGGCACGAGGATCAGCGGCACGCCGGCCTTGCATATCTTTTCCACGCCAAAGAGGGACTTGGGATCTTCATGGTTGGTCATGAGCACGGCGCAGACCTTGGCCATGTCCAGCGACGAGCCGCCGCCCACGCCGATGACGCATTCCGCGCCGAAGGCACGCGCCTTCTCGGCGGCGCGTACCGCCGTCTGCACGCTGGGATCCGGCTCCACCTCGTTGAACATCTCCACTTCGAAGCCCCCGGCGCGCAGCGTGTCCACCGTCTTCTGCGCCACCCCGATGCGGGTCAGGTTGGGCCCGCAGACGAGAAAGATCTTCTTTGCCCCGAAAGCCGCCGCTTCGGAGGCGATCTTGTCATAAAAGATGCCGAAGCCGCTGAGCACGCGCTGGCAGATCTTGAACGTATTCATGCTCTCTTCTCTCCTATAGCATTTTCCGTTTGGAACGCTTCGCATCCCAAACCATGCGGCCTGGCGTTTCGCGGAAAAAACGCGGTTTTCCCGCTCACTTTCGGCCGGGCGGCGCTGGGCTTGCCGCCTCGCGTTTTCCCTTTTTCAAAGGCACAACGCTCCAGGATGTATCGACACACGTTTTGCTAAATCGTTGCGGCGGATGATGCAGGTTTGCCGTACACGCTCCGCTTGCTTTTGGATGAGCGGCCGCCTCGCGCCCCTCTGTTTCTTCCTCCGGCAAGAGCGCGCCGGGGAAGGGATGGGATCTCCCTTCCCCCCAAAAGCAGCGCCCGGCGTCAACAAACGCTAATCCATCAACGTGCCGCCATTGACGTCAAGGATGTGTCCGGTGATGAAGTTGGCGGCCTGAGACTGCAGGAACCAGGCGGCCTCCGCCATCTCTTCCGGCGTCCCCAGCCGGTGCAGCGGCACCCTGCCGGCGATGCTCTCCCACTGTTCGCGGGGGATCATGGTCCCCTGGACGGGGCCCGGGGCGACGCCGTTCACCCGGATGTTCGCCGCGGCCAGCTCCAGAGCCAGCGATTTGACGAGAGAGATGACCCCGGCCTTGGCCGCGCAGTAATGCGCCTTGGTCTTATCGCCATTGCTGCCCAGCGCCGCAAAGCCCGTCTTGCCCGCCCGCGAGGCGTACAGGATCATGGAGGCCGGCGCATGACGGCGCATGGCCGGGATGCAGGCCTTGGCGATGAGGAAGGTACCGGTCAGGTCCACATGGATGACCTGCTGCCATTCTTCGACCGACATGTCCTCGATGCTGCACGCCGGTTTGGTGATGCCCGCGCAGTGGACGAGGCATTGCAGCGGCCCCGCGGCTTCGGCGGCCTGCACCGCCGCCGTGCAGGAGGCGAAATCGCCCACATCCATGCGCACGGGGAGCGCGTGGGGCAGTTCCCCGGCAAGCGCCGTGGTATCGCCGATATCCGCGAGGACGACGGTATACTTCTCGGCAAGACGACGGGCGCAGGCACGCCCGATATTGCTGGCTGCTCCTGTGACTATGGCGACAGGACGAACGTCCGACATGGTGATGCTCCTTTTACGGTTGAGACAGTCCGGGGCGGGGAGGTCGCCCTCCCCGCCGCAACCTTCTTGTTACTTGCCCACGAAATCGGTGATGGGCGGGCACATGTCATTGCACTCGGCTTCGATGAGCACGGGCTTTTCGCTCTGACGCGCCTTTTCCAGCGCCTGCTGCAACTCGTCCACCGTACCGGCGTGCATGGCTTCGAAGCCGCAGGCCCGGGCGATGGCCACATGGTCGATGGGCGACATGAAGACGGAGGTGCTGTTCTTGCCGTAGTGCTGGTGCTCGGAGGTCTTCACGTAACCGAGCACGCCGTTCCTGATGACCACGAGCGTCACCTTGAGCTTCTGATGCACGGCCACTTCCATCTCCGACCAGACATGGGCAAAGCCGCCGTCGCCGGTGACGCAGAAGATGGGAGCGTCCGGACGGGCCACGGCCGCGCCGATGGCCATGGGCAGGCCCCAGCCCAGCCCGGCCATGCCGCGCGGGGTGATGAAGCGCTGGCCGCACTTGAGGGCCCGCAGGTTGTTGGACACCCAGATGGACGAGAAGCTGGCGTCGGCGACGACGATGCTGTCGGGCGTGACGACCTGCTGCAACTTGTCCATGACCTGGGCCGGATGCATGGGCGAGAAGGGCTTGGCGAGCAGTTCGCGCATCTCTTCCTCATGGCGCTTGCGGCCCTCGGCGATGCGGGCCTCCAGGGCGGCGCGGGCGGCCCGGCGCTTGCCGGCATCCATGCCGCGCATGATCTCGGCCAGCGCTTCCAGCGTCAGGCGGGCATCGCCCACGAGGCGCTGCGCCTCATAGTTGCGCCCCACTTCGGAACCGTCCATGTCGATGTGGGCGAAGCGCGCGCTCTCAGGATACAGCCGCCAGGAGTCCGTGGCGTTCTGGTCGGTACGCGTCCCCACCAGCAGCACGAAGTCGGCTTCTTCCAGCAGGGGGCGCTGATGACGGCTCATGGAGCAGGGGCCGAGGGCATTGGCCATGACGCCCAGCGACAGCGGATGCAGCTCGCTCACGCTGCCCTTGCCCATGACGGTGGTCGCCACCGGCAGGGCGAACTCTTCCTGCAGGGCGGCCAGGGCCTCGCAGGCGGAGGAGAGGTGCACGCCGCCGCCGGCGATGATCACCGGATTACGGCTGTCCAGCAGCGCCTTTGCCACATCCTCGATGGCGTCCCGGCCCGGCATGACCCGGTCGAGCGGGTAATGGCCCAGGCTGGCCGTGCGCGAGGTCGGCGCGGCGGGCAGATCGAGCATGTCGTTGGGGATGAGCAGCACCGCCGGGCCGGGACGGCCCGAGCAGGCGGCGGCAAAGGCCTGATCCACATAGGCTTCCACGCGTTCGGGCGTGGTCACGCGGCGCGTCCACTTGGTGCAGGCGGAAAAGAGCCGGATGTGATCGAACTCCTGGAAGGCGTTCCTGTCCTCGTTCTTCAGCGGGATCTCCTGCAGCAGCACGACCAGCGGGATGGAGGACTTGAGCGCTTCGGCGGCAGCGGCGACCACCAGCGTGGCGGCCGGGCCGTTCTGGGCGATCATGACGCCGGGGCGCTTGCTGACGCGGGCATACCCGTCCGCCATGTAGCCGCCGCCATTCTCGGTCCGGTAGGTGATCTGGCGAAGCCCCAGCTCTTCAAAGGGGATGCTCAGGCCCTGCGGCAGTCCCTGGCCGAAGAATTCATGGATGCCGTGACGGAGCAGCATCTTGCCGATGCTGTGGCCTACGCTGTTCATGCCGGATGCGTCTTTCATGGGTAAAACTCCTTGTTGAGCGCGATGCGCGGATGTTCTTTGTTACGCGTAGCGGGATGCCGTCTGCGAGGATGTATCGTTTTACTTGGCGATCAGACCGTTTTCTTCCAGGATCTTCTTGTACTGTGCCAGTTCTTCATAGTACCGCTCACGAAATTCCTTGCCGGACATCCAGTGGGCGGCCGTCTTGATGCGGATGGCCTCCTTCTTGAAATCTTCGCTCTCCACCACTTCCTTCATGACCTTCTCCAGGGTCGCCTTGGCTTCGTCAGGCATGCCCTTGGGAGCGACGATGCCCATCCAGTGGGCAAATTCCATATCCAGTCCGCACTCCTTGGCGGTGGGGATATCGGTAAGGTTGCCGGCCCGCTCCGGAGCAAACTGCATCAGGCCGAAGATGTCGTAGGAAGAGAGCGCCGCCGGAGCATCGGCAAAAAGGTGGGTGCGGCCGGCCATCATGTCCTTGAAGATCTCCGTGCTGTTGCGGTAGGGGATGACGCGCATCTTCAGGTTGAAATGCTTGAGCATGGCCAGCATGGGCACATGGGTCATGTTGCCCTTGGCGGTGATGCCCACCACGAACTTGTTGGGATTCTTGCTGACGACATCCTTGAACTCCTCGAAGTTCTTCCAGGGAGCGTTCTTGGAGCTCATGATGACCACAGGCTGCATGACGGCCATGCCGATGAAGTCGAAATCATCGACGGTATAGGGCAGCTTCATGAGATGCGGCTGCAGGCACATGGTGCCGATGGGCATATAGCCGAGGGTATAGCCGTCCGCCTTGGCCGAGGCCGTCTGGAAGGCCCCCAGCGTGCCCGCCGCGCCGGAGATGTTCTGCACCACGATGGACTTGCCGAGCTTCTTCTCCATCATGCCGGAAAGCAGGCGGGCGGGGATGTCGGTGCCGCCGCCGGCGCCGAAGGGAACGATGAGCGTGATGGGCCGTTCGGGATAGGCCGCCCAGGCGCTGCCTGCCGCCACCAGAAGCATCAGCGAGGACAACACGATCTTGCGTAGGACTCTGAACATAAGCTTTCTCCTGTACGGTTGGATGGTTTCGATTAGTTGCCTTCAGCGGCGGCCCGTGCGGCCTGTCTGCCGCGCCAGGCCTGCACCTGCGGGACCACGATGAGCAGCAGCACGATGCACAGCAGCACCAGCGCTATGGGCGACGAGAGGACATAGGAGGCCCAGGAATCCTCACCCTTGAAGAGGATCATCTGCCCGATGCTGATCTCGAACTGCTGGCCCAGCACGAAGCCGATGACCAGCGGAGGCGCCGGGAAGCCCAGGCGGCGCATCAGGTAGGCGCCGATGCCGGCCAGCACCGTCACGAAGACGTCGAAGACGTTGCCGCGCGAGCCGTAGGAGCCCAGGATGCAGAGCACCGTGATGAAGCCCATGAGCAGCTGTTCGGGGATGCGCAGCAGCGCCGAGAACATGCGGGTCGTGATGACGCAGGCGGGGTACATGAGGATATTGGCGATCATGAGCACCACGAAGATGGCGTAGACCATGCCCTGGTTCTCGGTCATGAGGCGTACGCCGGGCGTGATGCCGTGGATGGTCAGGGTGGCGAGCATGATGGCGGTCACGGGGTCGCCGGGGATGCCCAGCGCCAGCGAGGGGACCATGGCCCCGCCGGTAACGGCGTTATTGGAGGATTCGGCGGCGATGATGCCGTCCGGTTCGCCCTTGCCGATCTGTTCCTTGTTGGGCGAGGAGCGCTTGGCTTCGCCGTAGCTGATGAAAGCCGCGGTGGCCGCGCCCGTGCCGGGCAGGATGCCCACGCAGGTGCCGATGATGGACGACTTGATGAGGCCCTTGATGCGGCCCCGCCATTCCGACAGGCGCGGCAGCTCGACCCGGCAGGCGGTCACGTCGCCGCCGGCGGGTTCACGCAGCATGCGTTCCACACGGTCCAGCACCTCGGCCAGCGCGAACACGCCGACGATGACCGCCACAAGGTCGATGCCGCTGTTGAGCGAGAACATGCCGAAGGTGAAGCGGGATTCCGCGGAAAAAGGCGACATGCCCACGCAGGCCAGCAGCAGGCCCAGCACCCCCATGGCGATGCCCTTGAACTGGTTATCCATGGACACGCTGGAGATGCAGGTCAGCCCCATGAGGATGAGGGCAAAGGTCTCCAGCGGGCCGAATTGCAGGGCGAAGCGCGCGATCTGCGGCGCGGCCAGCGCGAGGACGATGCAGGAGAACACCCCGCCGAAGATGGAGGCGGCCAGCGCCCAGCCAATGGCCTTGCCCGCCTTGCCCGCACGGGCCATGGGGAAGCCGTCGAACGCGGTGGCCGCGGACTGGGGCGTGCCGGGCGTGTTGATGAGCACGGCGGAAATGGAGCCGCCGCAGATGGAGCCGCAGTAAACGCCGAGCAGCATGGCGATGGCCGCGACGCTGTGCATGCTGAAGGTGAACGGCAGGCAGATGGTGATGGCGACGACGGAGCCCAGGCCCGGCAGCGCGCCGATGATCATGCCCACGAGCGTCCCGACAAAATTCATGGCCAGCGTCAATGGGTCGATGGCGGCCAGAAAAGCATCAAGTATTTGCATCTGTTTCTCCAGTGCTCCCTGCTGGGAGCGTTACCGTGGGAAGAACGACAGGCTTTCCGCGCCTCTTACAGGAGGAATCCCCGTGGCAGAGCGATGGACAGGACGTAGTTGAAGAGCAGCCAGATGCTCCCCACGCCCGCCAGATTGGAAAGCACGAGGGACTTCCAGTTGTGCCAGCCCATCGTATAGCCCACGGCGCAGGCGGCCACGAAGCTGGTGACGCCGAAGCCCACCACATCCAGCAGCAGGGCATAGAGCACGAGGATGCCCGCCACGGCCGCGGTCCGCAGGGAAAAGAGCGGCAGGTCGTTGTCCGACGACTTCCGGGCGGGACTGACGATGATCAGCAGGCCCAGCGCCATGAATATCCAGATCAGCACCTTGGGGTAGTCCATGGGGTGGGGCCCATCGTCGGTGTTGAGGCTTTCAAAGGCATAGGCCTGCGTCAGCAGGATGATGCCGAGCGCGATGATGATCAGCCCGCCCAGCAGGTTCTCGCGTGAAATCTTCATACTGTCGTTTCCTTTTGTTGCGGGTTAGTCTCTGGCCGGCGTCAGGACATAGGGGATATCCTTGTCCAGCTGTTCCACGAACTTCCTCACGGCATGCAGACGGGCGTCACGCCGCCGCAGCAGCTCCTCGTTCTCCTCGCCGTAGACGTAGAAGCCCTTGCCGGTCTTGATGCCCAGTTCATTGCGGCTGACATGCTCTTCCAGGAGAGCGGGGGGCGTTTCGTCGGTCACCAGGCCCATGGGGGCCTGCCGGTAATTGTTCAGCACGAGATCGAGCCCGCTGGAGTCGATGCGCGAAAGATACGGGATCACGGCAAGGCGTCTGCCGAAACAGATGGAGGTCGCCGCGTCGATGTCCTGCGCGTCGGCCACGCCGTCGTGGATGAGCTGGAAGATCTCCTGATTGAACGCCCGCTGGATGCGGTTGATGATGAAGCCCCTGGCAAACTTCTTGAGCACGATGGGGATCATCCCCATGTCGCGCAGACAGGTCAGGAAGGCCTCGACGACCGCATCGTCCGTGGAGGGATGACGCACCACTTCCACCAGCGGCGTCAGGTGCGGCGGGATGAAGTAATGCGCCATCATGAGCTGCCGGTGCAGCTTTTCCGGCGCATGTTCGAAGATGTTCAGCACGGAGGTGTTGCTGGTGATGAGCGTGGCCGGGGTGATGTGCCCTGCCAGCGTCTCGTAGAACTGCCGCTTGATAGTCGTGTTTTCCGAGATGACTTCGATGACGAGGTCCGCCCGGGGGCAGGAGGCAAAGCCATCCATCGTACAGGTGATGCGGGAAAGGATGCCTTCCGGGGACTCGCCGCCCGCGTAGGCATGGATGTCCTGCGCGGTCTTGGCGATGCGGCGCTTTGCCTCGTCCAGAGCTGCTTCACGGGTATCGGAAAGGATGACGTCGTGACCACCCGTCGCAAACAGCAACGCAATGGAGTGTCCCATTGTTCCCGCGCCGAATATGGTTACGTTGGTAAAGTTCATGCTTCTCCTCTTCCTTTCAGGTTGCTCTTTGCCGCTTGGGGCTCTTCCTGCCTTTTTCTTTTGCATCAAGGATGCCACTTTTTATAATCCTTTAATTACAGCAAGTTAGATGAAAAAAGCTTTCTTGCTCCCCGCTGTTTATGTTCAATATTTGGATACTATCCAACATTTGGATAATCTATCCAAATATTGAACAGCATACCGTACACGCTCGTGCACGCTCCGGGATACGCGCTCTTTGCGCCCTTCCGTCCGGCAGTCCTGTCCTGCGGAAAACGCCGTATTTTGTGGTCTGTCTCTCCCTTGACGGCATAGCCATGATTATCTAAAAAAATAGTTTAATATTGGGCTGCCGTCCGCCTTTCCATGCCGGACGGCTTTTTTCACCGCTGCCGGAGAAGGACAGTAGGGGACTGCTGGGGAAGCTGCTGCGGGCATTCCGCCCTGCCGGAAAGTCAAAGGAAGATATCCAGAGACTCACGGCCGCCGCCGAAGCCGGGGATGTTGCCGCGCAGTACGAGCTGGCCATGCTGTACGGCCTCGGCAAGGACGTCGAACGGGACGACGCGCTGCCGCTGGAATGGGGACGCAAGGCCGCCGAACAGGGCCACGCCGAGGCGCAGTTCTTTCTGGCAAGCTGCTATCGGCTGGGTTCCGGCGTCGAGCGGGACGAGGAGCAGGTCTTCACCTGGGTCAGCAGATCCGCCGCACAGGGATTTGACGAGGCGCAATCCGGCCTCGGCATGTGCTATCATCTCGGTGAGGGCGTGCAGAAGGATGATGCCAAGGCCGTCCACTGGTTCCGCAAGGCCGCCGAACAGGGGCATGCCGGCGCGCGGGGGGCGCTTGCTCACGCAAATGTTTCCGTTTGAAACGCTTCGCCTTCCCAACCATACGGCCCGTCGTTTCGCGGAAAAACGTGTTTTCCGCTTGGTTTTGGCCGGGCGGCGCTGTGCCGCCGCCTCGCGTTGCATCTTTTTCAAAGAGAAAACGCTCGATCACCTTGAGGGCAAGAACGTCTGACGCGGCGGCGTGCGGGACACGGCCTTCCGTCCCGCCTGTCCGAACATCCCGTCCTCGCCAACGGCCTGCGCAAACGCCAGACCTTTTCCGCGCCCGACGCCGGACGCGGCCCGGCGGCCGCCCTTCCCTTGACATGGAAGACGAATCCCCCCAAGACATCCGGCATGTTTGCCTGCCGCTTCCCGGCGTCTGGCCCCGCATCCGCTCCACGAGGAGGTCCTCCACATGTCGCTTTTCCGCGTGCTCCTGCGCATCATCCTGCTGCCGCTGGCCATCCTGCTGCTTCTGGGTCTCTTGCTCAAGAGCTTCCTGATGGTCCTTTTCGTCATCAGGCCATTGCGTGCCGCCGCCGAAAAGGGCGACGCCGACGCGCAGTTCCGCTATGGTGAACACTGCCGCAAGGGAAGCTACAGGCCGGAAGACGACGCGCAGGCCGTCCAGTGGTTCCGCAAGGCCGCTGAACAGGGATACGCCGAAGCGCAGTGTGCCCTCGGTCTTTGCTGCAAGGAAGGGACCGGCGTGCCGCGGGACGACGTGAAGGCTGCCCAATGGTTCCGCAAGGCCGCTGAACAGGGATGCGCGGAGGCGCAGCGCCGCCTGGCCGACTGCTATCGCCACGGGCAGGGCGTGTCGCAGAGCAAGGCGCAGGCCGCCTACTGGTACCGCAAAGCCGCTGAACAAGACGACGCCGAGACGCAGGAGCCCCTCGGTTCCTGTCGGGAGGAAGGTGGCGATCAGCCGAAAGAGGCGCGACAGGGGCTCGACGCCATGCGCAAGGCCGCTGAAGAGGGCAACGCCGAGGCGCAGTACCGCTATGCGGAGTGCTGCCGCACGGGGGAAGGCGTGCCGCAGGACGATGCGCAGGCGGCCGTCTGGTTCCGCAAAGCCGCCGAACAGGGATACGCTGCTGCGCAAAACGCTCTTGGCCGCTGCTACTTCTTCGAGAAGGGCCTGGCGAAGGATCATGCACAGGCCGCCCTCTGGTTCAGCAAGGCTGCCGAACAGGGCTACGCTGAGGCGCAATACGGTCTCGGCTGTTGCCATGACCTGGGCCTCGGCGCGCCCAGGGACGATGCGCAAGCCGCTTTCTGGTGGCGCAAGGCCGCCGAGCAGGGGCACGCAAAGGCGCAGTTCGCCTATGCGGAATGCTGCCGCAAGGGAGAAGGCGTGCCGCAGGACTACGAACAGGCCGCCGTCTGGTTCCGCAAAGCCGCCGAACAGGGAGATGCCGCGGCGCAAAACAGCCTTGGGACCCGCTACCTCCTCGGGCAGGGAGTGCCGCAGGACAAGGAGCAGGCCGTGGAATGGTTCCGCAGGGGCGGCGAACAGGGAGATGCCTCAGCGCAGTACAATCTCGGCCTGTGCCGTGAGTATGGCTTCGGCGCGCCGCAAGACGCCGAGCAGGCGGCCATCTGGTACCGCAAAGCCGCCGAACAGGGCCATCCCGCTGCCCAATACAAACTCAGCCGGTGCTATGCTTATGGCGTCGGCCTGCCGCAGGACGACGCGCAGGCTCTCCTCTGGCTCAACAAGGCCGCCGAACAGGGAGATGCCGATGCCCAGTACGGCCTCGCCCTTCGCTTCGAGAAAGGTCTTGGCGTGCCGCAAGACGACGCGCAGACTGTCCTCTGGCTCACCAAAGCCGCCGAACAGGGAGAGGTCGATGCCCAGTACGATCTCGCTCTTCGCTGCGAGGAGGGTCTTGGCCTGCCGCAGGACGACGTGCAGGCTGTCCTCTGGTTCCAAAAAGCTGCCGAACAGGGAGATGCCGGTGCGCAATTCCGTCTCGGCCTTCGTCATCTTTCCGGCCAAGGCGTGGGAGAAAATGCGGAAGCGGCTGCGTACTGGCTGCGCAAGGCGGCCGAACAAGACCATATCGAAGCCCAGTTCCGCTATGCGCAGTGCTGCCGCAAAGGGGAAGGCGCACCGCGGTATGATGCGCAGGCCGAGCACTGGTTCCGCAAGGCTGCCGTACAGGGGCACGGTGAGGCGCAGTACGCTCTCGGCTGTTGCTGCAAGGACGGCATCGGCGTACCGCGGGACGACTCGCGGGCCGCGTACTGGTTCCGCATGGCCGCCGAACAGGGACATGCGCCGGCGCAGTACGCTCTCGGCGCTTCCTATAAGAACGGCCTCGGCGTGCTGCCGCAGGACGACGCGCAGGCCGCGTATTGGTTCCGCATGGCTGCCGAGCAGGGACACGAGGCGGCGCGGGAGGCGCTTGCTCGCGAGAGCGTTTCCGTTTGAAACGCGTCGCCTTCCCGACCGCACGGCCCGTCGTTTCGCGGAAAAAGCGTAGTTTTTCCGCTCAGATGCGGGGCGGACGGCGCTGCATCGCCTCCTCGTTCCCTGCCTTTTTCAAAGGCAAAACGCTCTAGAGCCGGCTAGCGCGGTTCGCAGCTTGCCCGGGGAAAGGCCCCCTCTCGCACGGGCGGAGGGGCTTCCCTTTCCCCCTAAGCCTCCTGTCGTTTTCTCAGCGCGTATTGGCAGGGGAAGAGGCTGGGACGATGCGGAAATGTCTGTCCGCAGCCGGATGGCTATGCCGGATCCTGCCCGCCGAAGATGACGGCCTCAAGGCAGGCGCAAAGAGCGTGGTACATGGGCAGGTGCAGCTCCTGGATCTGCGGTGTGGCCGAAGCCGGAGCGCGCAGCTCCACATCCAGCAGGGAGGCCATCTCGCCGCCGTCCCGGCCCGTCAGGCCCAGCGTGCGGCAGGACAGCAGCCGCGCCACGCGCAAAGCCTGGTTGACGTTGTACGAATTGCCGGAAGTGCTCATGCCCCAGACCACGTCGCCGGGCCGGGCCAACGCATAGACCTGCTGGGCGAAACCGAGTTGCCCGTCCACGTCATTGGCAAAGGCCGTGGGCAGCGCCACGCCGGAAACCAGCGGTATGGCCGCTATGCCGCCCTGCAGGCGGGACAGCTCCGCCGCCTGCTGGGGGAACATGTCGCGGGCGCGCCGGCAAAAGCTCTCCGGCAGGGGACGCGGCAGCAGGAACGACTTCATCAGCTCGCCGGCGATATGCTCGGCATCGGCAGCGCTGCCGCCGTTGCCGCACAGCAGGATCTTGCCCCCGGCGGCGACGCTCTCCGCCAGCAGGCGCACAGCCGCGGCAAAGGGTGCGGCGGCATCTTTCCATTGTGGGCAGCGCGTGCACAGATCCTGCCAGCAAGACGTTATCGTGGCTTCCATCTTCCTCTCCTCCTGGACCTTTTTCCGCAGGGACATGGCGACGCCTCGCCGCCCTGACGGCTTTTTCCGTCTCAAAAATGCGAGAAGACCTCCCCCGGGAGGCTCTCCCCTGTCGTATCGCCGCGCGAAGCGGGCGCCCCCCCTGCACGGACGTGCGGCAAGACCGCGGGCCAGTCCATCTCATCTTACCTTGCTTGCCCCCCTAGGTCGAGAGCCCCGACGACCAGCCAGCCTGCCAGCGCCAGCCGCGTTGCTCCCCCTCTTCGCGCACCTGCTGAAACGACGAGCTGTTGACATGTCATACCTTGCCCGGTATCGCTACGTATCATGCGGGGGACATGCAAGGCATGCGGAGCTGAAGAGAACACGCCCGACATGTTCCAGCATAGCGACAAACACGGCCCCTTTGGGCGGGAACCCTGCCGCGGATCTTGCGGCGTCACCGAACAGGACGACTGAGACAACGTCATGAAAAAAGCGCTCATCACCGGCGTCACGGGGCAGGACGGGGCCTATCTGGCCGAACTCCTCCTGCACAAGGGCTACGAGGTACACGGCATCAAGCGGCGTGCCTCGCTCTTCAATACCGACCGCATCGATCATCTGTATCAGGGGCCGCATCAGAAGGACCGCCGGTTCATGCTGCATTACGGCGACCTTTCCGACGCCGGGAACCTCGTCCGCATCATGCAGGAGGTGCAGCCGGACGAGGTCTACAATCTGGCCGCCCAGAGCCATGTGCAGGTATCCTTTGAATCCCCCGAGTACACGGCCAATGTGGACGCGCTGGGGACGCTGCGCCTGCTGGAGGCCATCCGCCTGCTCGGCCTGGAAGGGAGGACCCGCTTCTATCAGGCCTCCACGTCCGAACTGTTCGGCAAGGTGCAGGAAATCCCGCAAACGGAAAAGACCCCCTTCCATCCCCGCTCGCCCTATGCCTGCGCCAAGCTCTATGCCTACTGGATCACGGTCAACTACCGCGAGGCCTACGGCATGTACGCCTCCAACGGCATTCTGTTCAATCACGAATCAGAGCGCCGCGGCGAGACCTTCGTGACCCGCAAGATCACGCGCGCCCTGGCGCGCATCCTGCTCGGCCTGGGCTCGTGCCTCTATCTCGGCAACCTGAACGCCCGCCGCGACTGGGGCCATGCGCGCGATTACGTGGAGATGCAGTGGCTCATGCTCCAGCAGGAGCAGCCGGAAGATTTCGTCATCGCCACGGGGCGGCAGTTCTCCGTCCGGGATTTCGTGGACGCCGCGGCGGCGGAACTGGGCCTGAGGCTCGACTGGCGGGGCGAAGGGCTCCACGAGACCGGCGTCGTGGCCGCGGTGGATGCCGACAAGGCCGCGCAGGCCGCCCAGGGCAAGCCGCTGCGCCCCGCCCCGCAGGTGGGGGACGTCATCGTGCGCGTCGATCCGCGCTATTTCCGTCCCGCCGAGGTGGAGACCCTGCTGGGCGATCCGGCCAAGGCGCGGGAACGGCTGGGCTGGCGGCCGCGCACGACCTTCGAGGAGATGGTGCGGGAGATGGCCCGCCATGATCTGGCGCTGGCCCTGCGGGATGCCGTGGTGGAAGAAGCCGGCTTCATCAGCTTCAAGCACGAGGAATAATCCCTTTCCGAAACGGGATGCGGGAAGCAGCGCCTCCCCGCCTCCCCGTCGTCGAGGCGATCACATGTTGCAAAAAGACGGAAAATTCTTTGTCGCCGGCCACCGTGGCCTTGTGGGCAGCGCCATCTGCCGCGCCCTGCGCCGTGCCGGCTATGAACGGCTCTGCCTGCGCAGCCACGCGGAACTCGACCTGCTGGAACAGGAGGCCGTGCGGGATTTCTTTGCCGCCGAGCGGCCCGACTATGTGGTGCTGGCGGCGGCCAGGGTGGGCGGCATACACGCCAATGCGGCCTATCCCGCGCAATTCATCTACGAGAACCTCCAGATCCAGAACAACGTCATCCACTGCGCCTGGCAGCACAAGGTCAAAAAGCTGCTTTTCCTGGGCTCGTCCTGCATCTATCCCAAACTCTGCCCCCAGCCCATCCGGGAGGAGCACCTGCTCACCGGCCCGCTGGAGCCCACCAACGAACCCTACGCCCTGGCCAAGATATCGGGGATCAGGATGTGTCAGGCCTACCGCGCGCAATACGGCTTTGATGCCATCAGCGCCATGCCCACCAATCTCTACGGCACGGGCGACAACTACCACCCGGAAAACAGTCACGTGATCCCGGCGCTCATCCGCCGCTTCCACGAGGCCAAGGTCACGGGGCAGAAGGCCGTCCGCATCTGGGGGACCGGCACGCCCCTGCGGGAGTTCCTGCATGCCGACGACATGGCAGAGGCCTGCGTCTTCCTCATGGAGCGCTATTCGGAAGCCGAACACATCAATGTCGGCAGCGGGCAAGAATTGAGCATCATGGATATCGCCCGCCTCACGGCCCGCGTGGTAGGCTTTGACGGCGAGATCCTCACCGATCCGACTAGGCCCGACGGGACGCCGCGCAAACTTATGGACTCCGGGCGGCTATTCGCCCTGGGCTGGCGTCCGCGCATCACGCTGGAGGACGGCCTGCGCGCTGCCTACGCGGACTTCCTCTCACAGACTGCCGCTCCCCGCTCCTGATATGGCAAAACCACAGATCTTCAGCCTGTTCCGGCACGTTTTCACGTCACTGCCCACGGCACTCCGGCGCAGCTTCTGCCGCGTCACCGTGCTGGCCATCGTGACGGCGCTTTCCGAATTCGTGCTGGCAGGCGCCGTTTCCCTGCTGGGGGTCGTGCTGGCCTCGCCGGAAACGCTCGTCCGCTCGGCGGCCATGCAGAAGCTGCTGGGCATGCTCCCCGCGCTGCGGCCCCTTACGGAAGACCCGCGGCTGCTGCTCGTCCTGGTGCTGTTGGGCCTCAGCTTGGCCGCCCTGCTGAAGACCTGCCTGCTCTCTCTGCTGACCTGGCGGCAAAGCCGCTTCAGCCAGATGGTCTCGTTCCACATCGTTTCTCGTCTCTATCAGGGCTACATGTCCGCCCCCTACGTCTGGCATACGCAGCAGAAGATCAGCGACCTCATCACCATCCTCAGCTGGCGTTCCAGCATCGGCATATTCCTCTTCAATTTCCTGCAAACGCTCTCCAATCTCGTGGTGGCGGGCATTCTCTTTCTCAGCATCTGCTGCATGACGCTTTCCGGCAGCCTGTTGATCCTCGCCGTCACCGGGACGAGCGCATGGCTGGTCTTCCGCTTCTGCCGCCGCCAGGTGCAGCGCTTCAGCCGGGAATATGCCGCCTCCAACCTGGTCGCGACCAATTTCATCTACACAGGGCTCAACGGCATACGCGACGTGCTCATCTACCAACGGCAGGAGCTTTTTTCACAGCAGTTCCAGGAGGCCGAGCAGCGGGCCGCCCTCTGCCAGAGCCATCTGGCCGTGTTTCCGCCGCTCCCCTCCTGGGTGCTGGAACTCGTGGGCACGGTGCTGCTGCTGGCGACCGTGCTGATCCTGCGCTGGCAAGGGGCCGGTCTGGCCCACATCAGCGCTACCCTGACCCTGCTGGCGGCCGTGGCCTGGCGACTGCTGCCCGTCATGAACAGAGGCTTGCAAAGCGTACTGACCATGCAGCAGCACCAGCATATGGCGGAACAGGTGCTGGAGATGCTGCACACGGTCGAAGCGCTGCCTCGCCGGCAGGCAGCCCCCCGGCCCTGCCCCCTGCGACAGGAACTGCGCTTGGAACATGTGAGCTTTCGCTATCCCGGCACGCCTGAGGAGCGGGAAGATGCCCTGCGGGATATCGACCTCGTCATCCCCCGCGGCAGTATGGTCGGCCTAGTGGGCACGTCCGGCGCGGGGAAGAGCACGCTCGTCAATCTGCTGACCGGCCTGTACGAGCCTACCAGCGGGCAGATCCTGGTGGACGGCGTGCGCATGGACCCGGCGTTGCGGCAGGGTTGGATGCGGAGCATCGGCTATGTGCCGCAGGCGCCCTTCCTGCTCAACGGCAGCATAGCGGAGAATGTGGCCTTCAGCCAGTGGGGCGAGGACATCGACCGGGAACGCGTCCTGGAATGCTGCCGCATGGCGGCCGTGGATTTTCTGGACGACCTGGAGCAGGGCGTGGATACCCTCATCGGCGATCACGGCGTGCGCCTTTCCGGCGGTCAGCTGCAACGCGTCTCCGTCGCACGTGCCCTCTACCACCGGCCGCAGTTCCTCCTTTTCGATGAAGCCACCTCCGCCCTTGACGGCGCTTCGGAACTCGCCATACAAAACACCATTGGAACGCTGCGCGCCGAGACCACCATCGTGCTCATCGCCCACCGGCTGAGCACGGTGCAGTCCTGCGACATGCTGTATTGGATGGAAAAGGGCCGCATTCGCATGCAGGGCAGCACGCGGGAGGTCCTTCCCGCCTATGAGGCCTACCTTGCCCGGACTGCCGGAGAGCCCCCTGCCGGTGCAGCCGTTGCCGCCCCGTAAGAACGCTCAGCCCCCAAACGCCCCTCAGGAACGCATCATGCCGAACGCCGCTCCCATCGCCGTTTTTGCCTTCAACCGTCCCGACCTCCTTGCGCGCACCCTGACGGCCCTGGCGGCCAACGAGTTGGCGGCGGCATCGACGCTGACCATCTTTTGCGACGGCCCCCGCCATGAGAAAGACGAGGTAGGCACGCGGGCCGTACGCGCTCTGTCCCGCTCCGTCACAGGCTTTGCGCGGCTTGAGGTGGTGGAACGGCCGCACAATATGGGCTGCGCCGCCTCCATCATCGACGGCCTCACCGAGATGTTCCGGCGGCATGAGCGGCTCGTCGTCATCGAGGACGATATCGTGACCTCTCCCCATACCCTGCGTTTTCTCAATGAAGGGCTTGCCCGCTACGCGGACAACGAAAACATCTTCAATATCTCCGCTTGGACCCCGCCCAACATCGCCCGCAAGTTGCCTTCCGGCTATCCGTACGACGTATACGCCATCCCCCGCTTCAACTGCTGGGGCTGGGCCTCGTGGAACGACCGCTTCCTGGACATCGACTGGGACGTGAAGGACTATGAGACGTTCAAGGCCTCACCGCAGCGGCGCAAAGCCTTCAATGCCGGCGGCGAGGACCTCAGCCCCATGCTGGATGCCCAGATGGAAGGAAAGCTCGATACGTGGGACATACGAGCCGACTATGCCCGCTTCACGCGAAAGATGCTGGGCATCAATCCTGTTCGCTCTTACACGCTCAACATCGGTATGGGCAGCGGCACGCACACCACCACGCCTACCACCCGCTGGGACAGCGACATATCGCGTGCGCCCGCGGCGCCGAAATTCCCGGACACGGTCGCCGTCGATCAGCGCATCCACAAGCTCTACCTGATGAATTACCGCACGAAGCGCCCGCTGTTGCTGCGCATCGCGTCAAAGCTGAAACGCTGCGCGCTACGCTTGTTGGCCGTGCGGTGAGAAAACGCCGCGGCATGAGCCGCAGCGGGCACGAAACCGGAGAAGACCATGTCTCATGCCGCATACGACGACTCTTTTTACCTCAACAGACACAAAAACACGCTCCATAGCGCCCGTACGCTGCTGGACAGGGCCCTCGGTCATCTGCCGCACATACGTTCGGTGATGGATGTGGGCTGCGGCGTGGGGACGTGGTTGAGCTGCTTTCCCGATACCGTCGCCAGGACGGGCATAGACGGCCCCTGGGTCCCGCTGGACTATCTGCAGATCGCCGCGAAAGATTTTTATCCCTGCCATATCGAGCAGAGCATCGCCGACAGGAATTCTCCCCTCTGGCAGCTCCCCCCGCACGATCTGCTCATTTCCCTTGAGGTCGCGGAGCATATCGACGCACGGCTCGCCGATGACTTCATCGCTTTCCTTACGGCGCATTGCAACTATGTGCTTTTTTCCGCGGCCATCCCCGGACAGGGCGGCTTGCAGCATGTCAATGAACAATGGCCTTCCTACTGGGCCGCCAAATTCCTGCAACACGACTTCCTGCTGTATGACGTCATCCGCCCCTTCATCTGGGATGACGAAAAGATCCCCTTCTGGTACAGACAGAACTGTTTCCTGGGCGCAAAAAAAGGCCTTCTCGAGGCCTGCGACGCCCAGCGTGTGGACGGAAAGAACAAAGATCTGGTGCATCCTGAGCAGTTCGCCATCGCCCGCAAAAGAAGCGAGCCCGTCTCGCTCCCGCGCAGGATAAAGCGGAAGCTCCTCAAGTGTTCCCGCGCGTTGCTCAAGGGCGGAAGCGCCCTTTAGGGCCTGTTGGCGCTATTTGTTGCTGTTTGGGGGAAGGGCCCCCCCTCTGCCGACGCGGGAGTCGATGCCCGTAAGGCTCTGTTGTCGCCTGACGGGCGCAGCCCTGCGGGCCGCCTTTCGGTCGCACCCTTCCCCTGCGCGCTTTTACCGGGCGAAAACTCAGGGACGTGGGGCGACCTCGCCCCAATGACGGATGGAGCGTGGACAGTCTTTCCTTATCAATCGAAATGACTCGTAAAATTTGTATCAACTAGCCCTAGGGGCTGTTTCTAAAAAGTTTATTGCAGCCAAATCAAACAGGCCGCTAACAT
>DGYFI06202__coassemble_357_pt1 | contig 60470 bp, 49 predicted proteins | sample DGYFI06202__metabat2_high_PE_036 | metagenome-assembled genome bin DGYFI06202
TTCAGGGGGCAGTCTGTGAGGCGCCGGCATCCGCAACGATACCAGCGTCATTCATCGACAGCAGGGAAAGAGGCTCCCCTCCCCCCAGTGACTTTTCTCAGGAAAGAGACATGGCGCGGACTTCAGGCGCAAAGGCGGACGAGCAGGTAGCTGCCCCAGACAAGCGCAATGAGGATCTGTGCGGTCAGCTGGGCGGCGCTGCCCATGTCCTTGGCTTTCTTGGCCAGAGGGTGCCATTCCGGCGAGATGCGGTCCACCACGTTTTCGATGGCGCTGTTGCACAATTCCACCACGACGGCAAGCGCCAGCGGCAGTATGAGCAGGATGCCCTCCGCCCAGGTGCGGCAGAGCAGCACAGCCAGGATGAGTCCCGGTCCGCACAGGCAGACGATCTGGCGGAAGGCCTGCTCGTCCTTCCAGGCGGCGCGGTAACCGTCCAGAGAATAGCGCAGGGCGTTGCGCAGGCGGACAAGGCCTGTGCGGCCCTTGAGATCGTTGCGGAATGGGGCGGTAGGTTCGGACATGGGCGTACGCAAAAGGGCTGTGCGGCCGGAACGTGTCCTGTAGAGCGGACGTCGTGCCGCACGCAGGGCTTTGGCGCAGGGCGGGAGCGCGCCGCTGTGGCCGTCGTGATGAAACCGCTCAAGGTGTAGCATGAGCGATGCCGGGGGACAAGAGAATGGCGGATCATGAAGAACGACTGACGCGGCTGGAAGAAGGCATGTACTTTCAGGAGCAGCGCCTGGAGGCCCTGCACGAAGCGCTGGTGCAGCAGCAGCGCCAGCTCGACGACATGGAGCGCCGGCTTGCGGAAGCCTGCCAGCTGCTGCGCCTCATGCGCGAGCAGTTGAGCGAACAGGGGAATGGCCCGGCAAACGAGCTGCCGCCGCACTACATGCCGGAGCGGTATTAGCGCGTTTTCGTCTCCATACGAAAGCGCCGTTCAGCGTCCGCCATACGCTTTCCCTGGTCCCGCATCAGGCAGGAAGCTCTCCTCCGCCTCTCTGCCCTTCTCTTCCCAGCCAGGGGCAGAAGTCGAGGGCTTCCGGCGTCCATCCCGGGCCGTTGCCCCGATCCGACGCGTGCAAAAAAAGCGGCGGCAGTAGGCGGCAGTCCGCGGCCGCATCCCGGCGGGCTTCCACCAACAGGCGGAGCGCAGGCTGCTGCCGGTCTGGATGGACGGGCAGCAGACGCCGCAGCCCCAGCCGGGCGGCGGACAGGGCGGACAGCAGGCGGCTGATCTCCCCGGCCGGAAAAATGGCGTAAAATCGCCCATGATGCGGCAGAAGGAGCGAGGCGGCCCGGCAGAACACGCTCAGGGCCTTGGGGCCAACTTCTCTGAGGTTTTCCGCATCCGTATGGGGCGCGGAGCGCAGGGCCTGCTCCCTGAGCGGCTGCGCGGCCCGTCTGCCCGGCAGATCATATGGCGGATTGGCCAGCACCGCGCCGAAAGTCCCCTGCCCGCAATGCCGCAAGCACGCGGGATCCCCCACATCACCCCGGACAAAACGGCAGGAGGTCAGCCCCAGCCGTTCCGCATTCAGGCGGGCGGCGGCGCAAAGCTCTTCCTTGTCGTCCACCCCCAGCGCCTGCGATGGCGGCCGCGTCAGAGTTGGATGCAGCAGCAGGGCAAAAAGCGCCGCCCCGCAGCCGCTGCCCAGCTCGGCCACAGCCGGGACGGCAGCCTTCTCCCCCAGGCAGCGGGCGGCCCAGGCCCCCAGCAGCAGAGCATCCGCGCCGAAGCGGTACGCACCCGGCGGCTGTTGCAGTCCGCGGGGGAAGGCGGCACGCGCCGCGGCAACGGAGGCGGAGAGGCAGCAGTCGGACATGGGTGGTGTTGCGAAGAAAAAGAGGGCGCTGGAGCTATCCGCCGTCCCCTGAGGAAAGCGCGCTGGGGAAGGGATGGGGGGCTTGGAGGGAAGGGGGACCCCTCCCGCGCGAGGCGAGGGATCCCCCTCCCCCCCAAAGAGAGCTACAGCAAGGCTCCTTCCCAGTTGAAGAGACCGGGACGGCGGGCTTCCGGCAGGCCTTGCGGCACGTGTTCATCCAGCCGGGCAAAGAAGCTGTAGCCCGCGGCTTGCAGTTCCTGCCGCTGTTCGCTGAGATCCAGCGGCCAGCCGGGATATATCCAGATATTGCCGCCGTAGTTGCGGGCCCAGAAGACCTCTCCCTTGGGGCTCATGAACGGCTCGTTGGGCTTGATGCCCAGCAGGCCGAAGCGGCTGATCCCCACGGGCCAGAAGCCGGAAAGCACCATGCCCAGCGGCAGCGGGCTCTGCTTCGGCAGAGCGAGGTAATCCTCCCGCGAGAGTTCCGGGCTGACGTAGGCGGCGGCAAAGCCCATGTCCCGCAAGACCGCAAGCGCCGCCACGTTGGCGGCATTGCAGAAGGGCCCGGCCACGAGGTCGAGCTCCACGCCCTTGAGGTCTGTCGGGAAGAGATCCTTCTGCCAGGGAGCATTGCAGACGAAGTGCCGCGCGCCTTCCCGGCAGAGCCGTTCGATGCGCCGCCGCACGCCCTCCTCTTCTTCGGGCCAGATGACGGGCGGCAGCCACCAGCTGATGCGTGGGGCCACGGTCCGCGAAATGTCCGCCGTGCGCGGCGAAAGCCAGAGACCGGTGATCTGCTGCCTGCTGCCGCGCGTTTCCCGTCCTTGCGGCAGGCTGGGCCGCACCACCGTATCGGGCCGGGGCGACGGCTTGACCGCGGGGGGGAAGACAGGGGCCTTTTCCACGGCCCGGCTTTCCCGTGCGGGCAGCGCGGCGAGGCGGTCCTGCCATTCCCGCAGCAGCGCCATGAGTTCCGGCTCCCGCCGGTCGATGAGGAAGACCGGCGTCCCGGCCTTGGGCGTTTTGTGCCGGGGCAGGCGCAGGAGCAGGGTCCCGGCCTTGGGGATGCGTCGCGTCACCGGCAGGGTGGCGTGCCAGCGCTCGTCTTCCACGCCCACGCGCAGGTAGTCCTGCGGCAGGAGCTCGAAATGCGGCTTGAGGGTGACGCGACCGTCCTGCTCGATGCGGATCTTGCCCGCCAGCAGGCCGGAACTCGTCATGCCGGAGGGCGACGTGGGGATGGTGTTGTCCTTCTGCGGCAGGAAGCGCGCGCGGGTGCCGGGCCGTCCCAGCGCCATCTGGAGGATCTCCTCGGCGTCCTTGCGGGCCTGGGCATCGCCGGGATTGTCGCGCAGCATGCGGTAGGCCGTCACCACGTGGTAGACGTAATGCGGGCCCTTCTTGCGGCCTTCGATCTTCCACGACACGAGGTGCGGGATATGGAGCAGCGTCTTGGCCAGCACATCCAGCGACAGGTCGAGACAGGAGAAGAAGCGCCCTTCCCGGCCCTTGCCCGGCGAGCGGCGCTGATCGCGCTCGCGGCCTTGCGGTTGCAATTCCCGCAGCGGACGCCCCTTGCGGCGGGCCTCTTCCAGCGCGTTCTGCTGCTCGGCCTGCCGGAGCAGCGCCGCGGCGGCGGAACCGCCCTGCCGGTAGACGCGGCGGCAGGGCTGCACGCAGCGGCCGCGCAGGCCGCTTTTGCCGCCCATGTAGCTGGACCAGTAGCAGCGCCCGGAAACGCAGTAGCAGAGCGCGCCGTGGATGAAGCATTCCAAGTCGAGCCCGTCGGGGCAGGCCTCGCCCATGAGGCGGATCTCGTCGATGGAGAGTTCACGCGGCAGGATGACGCGGCTCGCGCCCAGCGCCTTTGCGGTCAGCAGGCTTTGCGGGCTGGTGAGATTGGCCAGCGTGGAGAGGAAGAGCCCTCCCTCGAAACCGGCCTGCCGGGCTATGTCCACAAAGGCCAGGTCCTGCACGATGAGCCCGTCCGGCTTCACCTGCCGGGCCAGCCGGTGGATGAGGCGGTAGGCGGCCGCCGGTTCGCCGGGTTTGACCAGCGTATTCATGGCCACATAGACGCGGGCCTGTTCGCTGTGGGCAAGGTCGGTCAGACGGGAGAGTTCGGTCAGGCTGAAGTTCTCCGCCTGCATACGGGCGGAAAAATGCTTGAGGCCCAGATAGATGGCGTCGGCTCCGGCGGCAAGGCCCGCCAGGAAGGAGGGCGTATCGCCGGCCGGGGCCAGGATCTCGGGGCGCTGCGGCGTGGGCAGGGGGAGGTCATGCATAGTTATAATATTCCTTGAACCAGCTCACGAACTTCGCCATGCCCTCTTTCAGCGGGGTCAGAGGCGCAAAGCCCGTGGCGGCGGCAAGATCGTCTATGTCGGCCCAGGTCGCCCGCACGTCGCCGGGCTGCATGGGCAAAAGTTCCCGCCGGGCCTTGCGGCCGAGGGCCTCTTCCAGCGCGGCGATGAAGTCGTTGAGCTCCACGGTCCGGTTGTTGCCGATATTGTAGATGCGCCACGGGGCGCTGCTGGTGGCGGGGTCGGGCGCGGCGGCATCCCATTGCGGATCGGGACGGGCCGCCAGCGGCAGCAGGCGCACCATGCCTTCCACGATGTCGTCGATGTAGGTGAAATCCCGGCGCATGCGGCCTTCATTGAAGACCTTGATGGGCTCGTCCCGCATGATGGCATGGGCAAAGAGCTGGAGAGCCATGTCCGGCCTGCCCCAGGGCCCGTAGACCGTGAAGAAGCGCAGGCCCGTGCAGGGCAGCCCGTAAAGATGGGCGTAGGAATGGGCCATGAGCTCATTGCTCTTCTTGGTGGCGGCGTAGAGGCTCACCGGATGGTTGACCGCGGCGTGTTCGGAATAGGGCTGATGCGTGTTCAGACCGTATACCGATGAGGAGGAGGCAAAGACGAGGTGCTCCACCTTGTGGTGGCGGCAGCCTTCCAGCACGTTGCCGAAGCCCACCAGGTTGGAGCTGATGTAGGAGGCCGGATTCTGCAGGCTGTAACGCACCCCGGCCTGCGCGGCCAGGTTGACCACGTGGCTGAAGCCTTCGGCCGCAAAGAGCTTTTCCATGCTTGCGCCGTCGGCAAGATCCGCCTCGACGAAGCGGAAGCCGGGCCGCCCTTCCAGCCGGGCCAGCCGGTCCCGTTTGAGCTGCACGTCATAGTAATCGTTACAGTTGTCCAGCCCCACGACGCTGTGACCGCCCGTCACGAGCCGTTGCGCGAGGTGGTAGCCGATGAAGCCGGCAGCGCCGGTGACTAGCACATGCATGGTCTTGCTCCTCCTCCCTGACAGTATGCCAGAAGATGTGCAGGAGCAAGCGGCTTTCTACGCCGCCTTGTCGCTTGCGGGGAATTCTGCTACAGCCTGATACATGAAAAAAACCGTATCATCTGCCGCGTCCAAGGGCTCCCACTGGGCGGAAAGCCGCCATAAGGACATCATCATCTACCTGCTCGTGGCCATCTTCCTGCTGGAGCTGGCCGTGGGCGGGGCATCCGCCATCTACGGCATCATGCATGCCGAACCCGTCGAGCCCGGCGGGCCGCCCCTGCCGCGCTTTCCCTGGCTGGGCTGGGGCCTGTCCGCCCTGCTGCTGCCCGTGGGCCTTCTGCTGATCCTGCATCTTTCCGGCCTGCTCGTGGCCCGTACGCTGGAGCGTCCGGCCGGGGGCGAGCAAGGGGCCGACGGCCAGACTCCAGGTCAGCCTTCCGGCCAGACGGCCGCATCGCCCCTGCCGCCGCACGTGGAGCGCTTCTACAGCATCGTTCGCCATGCGCCCACGGTGGTCATCCTGCTTTCCCTGCTGATCTTCGGCGGCCTGCTGCTCTTCGTGGACGGGCTGATGGAGACGCTCGGCCGTCTGGGCGGCGCGATGATGGTCTATCTGCCCTGGATCGTGGGCGGGCTCGTCATCTTCCTCACCGTTTGCTATGTGACCCGGCAGTTCTTCCTTTACCGGCATCATCAGATGGAGCGGGAATACGCCTTCCGGCAGGCCGTGCTGGAGCGTACCGGCATCATCCTGCTGCCTGACGGCAAGACGCCGCTGGAGATCCCGCCCGCGGCCCTCAATGCCCTGCCCGCCGGGGATCAGCCTGACGCGGGCCCCGCGGGCCAGCCCTGCATCCCGGCTGCGGGGGGCTCTTCGGATGTCCCCCCTGCCCGACCGTCCGGCCCGGCCGCGCCGGACGATGAGGCGGACGATATCGTGGACGCCGACATCTCCCCCGCCGCCCCGGCGGATGACGGCAAAACAGCCTGAGCGCCGAATGGAGCCGACATCCATGATGCAGCGAACCGATACATGTCTGAATGCCAGCGAGCGGAAGGAGCGTTTTTTGCACATTTGCGTGGTATTGGCGTTGGTGTGCACGTTCCTTTTTACCGTGTTCTGCTTCCACTTTTTTGTCGAGTGTACACGCCTGGCCCCGCAAATATCGGGCGGCTATCTGGAGAGGTTCGGTGCCGCTTTCCGCTGTCTCCTGGCAGCCGGCTGCGGAGACGTCGAAGCGCAGGCCCGTCTGGGCGAGCTGTACGCCAAGGGCAAGAACTGCAATTTTCGTCCATATGAGGAAAAATCGCTGGCCTGGTACCGCAAGGCTGCCGAGCAAGGCCATGCCGGAGCCCAGTTCGCCGTGGGTGAAGCCTGCAGAAACGGAAGCGGGACGGAGCTGGACAGGGTGGCGGCGGCCGGCTGGTATCGCAAGGCGGCGGAACAAGGACACGCCGAAGCTCAGTACCGCCTGGCCCTCATGTACCATGACGGCAACGACATACCGAGAGACAAGGACGAAGCCCTCCGGTGGTATCGCAAGGCGGCGGAACAGGGACACGCCGAAGCCCAGTACCGTCTGGCCCTCATGTACCATGACGGCGATGGCGTACCCATGGACAAGGCCGAAGTCATCCGTCTGTTCCGCATGGCGGCTAAGGGAGGAGATGCCGAGGCTCTGTGGCGTCTCGGCAAGATGTATGAAAAAGGCGACGGCCTGCCGCAGGACAGGGAGAAGGCGCTCCGCTTCTTCCAGAATGCCGCCAGCCGTCTGCATGGTGGAGCCCAGTTCGCTCTGGGCATGGCCTACGCTTTGGGCGACGGCCTGCCGCAGAGCGATGGATCGGCGCTGTACTGGATCATTTCCGCGCTGGAAATGAGGACGGCTCTGCAGCATACCTATTTTGCCGATATCGAGGACGCGCGGCTCAGGGCAGAGATGGTCAGCTGGGTCCGCAGGATGGCGGAACTGGGGTACGCCACGGCCCAAGTCATCCTGGGCAGCATGTATGCCTGTGGAGACGGCGTGCCGCAGGACAAGAACGAAGCTGTCCTCTGGCTCCGGAAGGCCAGGGATCAGACAAGAGATGGTCGTGCCCGCGATCGTGCCCGCGCCCTTCTGGCGGCGTCGGCGCTTGAAGGCTACGTTCTGCCGCAGGACAAGGCGGGGCAACAGCCGGGCGGGACGTCAGGCCCGGGGCCCGGATGGCTTCCCTCCGCCGCGCCGGAGCTCCCGTTCCTTCCCGATGACCCGGATGTCCCGGATGTCCCGGATCCCCCGGATGCCCCGGAGTTCTCGGAGGGTGCGTACTTTCTTGGGAGATTGCCCCCGGAAAGTTGACGGAGGGCTTGCCCAAAAAGAAAGCCCCATGACGGTTGTTCCGCACGATCGACCTCAACGACGAGGAACTGGCATGGGGCAAAAAGGCTAAATGCGAGGCGGCGGCACAGCGCCGCCCGGCCGAAACCAAGCGAAAAAACGGCGTTTTTTCCGCAAAACGACAGGCCGTATGGTTTGAAACGCGCAGCGTTTCAAACGGAAATTGCTCCAGAGCGCTCGCTGGGAAGAGATGCCGCAGGCGGGGATGCCCTCCCCTGCCCCGGTGGATGACGGCAAAACGAACTGAACACCGAACAGGGAGATATTTCATGGGTCCGCAACGATCCTTCCCGCCCCGGCGGAAAGAGAACACCGGCCTGCCGGAAAGCGGGAGCACTGGCGCACTGCGGAGCATGCTGCTCGTAGTCGCCCTTGCCGTTATCGCTTTCGGCCTTTTCGTTAAAAGCGGTCAGCCGCCGGAGATGGACGGCGACCAGACGGAGGTCGTACGTCTTGCGGAACAGCAGGCGCCCGCTCCGCAGGAAGAGACGACGCTGCCGGACTCCGACAGCGATGACGACACAGGGCTGGAGCGCAGGCTGCTGGCTGAAGCTGGACGGGGCAACGCCGAAGCTCAGTACCAGCTGGGCTTGTTCTATGCCGCCAATGGTGATCTGCAAGACGACCGCTCTGTGGCGAAATGCGCCTTCTGGATGCGCAAGGCGGCGGAACGGGGGTATGCTGAAGCGCAGGATCTGCTGAGCTTCATGTATACCGGCGAGGAGGTCCCGCCGCAGAACAGGAAGGGAGCGCTCCGCAGGTACGACGAGATCGTCCGGAAAGGTGATCCCGTGGCGCTGATCGGCTTGAGGCTGATGCATCTGGATGGCGACGCGGGGCAGCCGGACAGGGAAAGGACGGCTGTGTATCTTCTTGAGGCGGCCAGGACAGCAGCTGGCGTCAAGGGAGCGTCCCGGGATGATCTTTCCGCAGCCTTTCTTTATCTTTCTCTGTACAAGATGACGCTGGTGGGCGGTAAGCCGTCAGCCGAAGCCGTTGCGCTGGAAAGGGAACTGGAGCGGCAGCTGACGCCTGAAGAACGGGCCGAGGGCCGGCGGAAAGCGGAAAAGATGCTGAAAGAGCGCGACCGGAGAGCGTCCTGACCGCCTCCCCTGCCGTGCCCGCAGGAAAGGGACATGGCTGCCGGCCCCGGCGGCGATCCTGCCGAACGGAACATCCAGACTGCAAGGAAGGAGCGGCATGCCGCAAGAAAACGATACCACGACGCAACGTGCGAACAAGGGCGGCACGCTGTCCTTGCGGAGGGTCCTTGCGACCGCCGCCGCGCTTCCCCGTGCCGTCCTCAGCCTCAGAACCCTTTTCACGAAGAAGGAAGACAGGCCCCTGCCTCAGCGCACGCTGCTGGCGGCGGCCATATGCCTCCCCCTTGCCGCCATCTGCCTCAGCACCGTTACCGAAAACGCGTTTTTCATCCTGGGGGAGGAGCGCGGTCGCGGGATGGACAAGGCCTATGCCGCCCTCCGTTGCCGCCTGTCAGCCGGACTGGGAGACGTCGAAGCGCAGGTCCGTTTGGCCAAGCTGTACGCCGAAGGCCACGGCCTGCCCCGGGATGAGGAAAAATCGCTGTTCTGGTATGGCGAGGCCGCCGGGCAGGGCCATGCCGGAGCCCAGCGCTATCTGGCCTTTGAAGCGTACTCTCTGACATGGGCCGAAATGGCCCGCTGGCGTCAAAAGCTGGCGGATCAGGGGGATGTCAGGGCGAAATATCTGCTGGGCGACATGTATGCCAAAGGCATAGGCGTGCCGCAGGACAAAGCCAAAGCCCTTTACTGGTTCCGCAGTGCGGCGGACCAGGAGTATGACAGTGCGCAGTTCATGCTGGGCGACATGTATGCCGCAGGCGACGGCGTGCCGCAGGATAAGGCCCTGGCAGCAGAATGGTTCCGCAAGGCGGCGGAACAGGGACATGGCGAGGCTCGGTTCCGGCTGGGCGGCATGTATGCCAAAGGCGACGGCGTGCCGCAGGACAAGGCCGAAGCCGCCTGCTGGTACCGCAAGGCGGCGCTGCGAGGGCATGACGAGGCGGCCTTCGAGCTCGGCAGCATGTATGCCGCAGGCGACGGCGTGCCGCAGGACAAGGCCGAAGCGGCCTGCTGGTACCGCAAGGCGGCGGAACAGAAGAACGTCAGGGCGCAGTGGCGGCTCGGCAATATGTATGCCTCAGGCGACGGCGTGCCGCAGGACAAGGCCGAAGCGGCCCACTGGTTCCACAACATGGCGAAATCCGGGAGCGTCGAGGCGCAGTGGCGGATCAGCAATATATATGCCTCGGGCGAAGGTCTGCCAAAGGACACGGAAAAGGCGCTGGACTGGTGCGTTACGGCGGTCGAGCGTGGGGCGGTCCTGGGCCCCGCGTATTTTGATGTCCGCAGGGTGGAGAAGGAAGCGGCCGAAGCGGCCGGCTGGCTCCGCAAGCTGGGGGAACAGGGGAATGCCGTCGCGCAGTACTGCCTGGGCTTCATCCATTCCGGGAGCGAGGGGCTGCTGCGGGACAGGGCCGAGGCGGCCCGCTGGTTCCGCAAGGCGGCGGAACAGGGACATGCCGAGGCCCAGTGGCATCTGGGCAATATGCTGGACACAGGCGAGGGGGTGCCGCAGGACAGGGCCGAAGCGGCCGCTTGGTTCCGCAAGGCGGCGGAACAGGGGATCGTCAGGGCGCAGTGGCGGCTCGGCAATATGTATGCTGCAGGCGAGGGAGTGCCGCAGGACAAGGCCGAAGCGGCCGCCTGGCTCCGTAAGGCGGCGGAGTGGAACAACAGGGCGCAGTGGCAGCTTGGCGTCATGTATGCCGCGGGCGACGGCGTGCCGCAGGATACGAAAACGGCGCTGGATTGGCTCCGCAGTGCGGTCGAACACGGGATCGGCTACGAAGGACTCGTGTACTTTTCCGCTCAGGGAGAGCCGAAAGACAAAAGCAGGGCGATCAACTGGCTTCGAGAGTTTGTGAAAACAAGAGATCGCGACGATACCCGGCTGTATTCGGACATCCTGTATTCCGGAAACAGCGACATGGCGCAGAACATGGCCGAAGCGGTCGACTGGCTCCGCAAGACGGCGGAACAGGGGTTTGTGGAGGCGCAGTATATCCTGGGCCGCATGTATGCGGACGCCAGCGAACCGCCCGACACGGCCGAAGCCATCCGCTGGTACCGCATGGCGGCGGAACAGGGGCATCACGACGCGCAGGTGGAGCTGCGCATACTCCTGCGGAGCGAGGGAAAGCTGCCGTAGGGGCCGGCCGGCGATGACGGCCGGCTGAACCGCCGGGCCCGGCAAAACGCGCATCGACCGGCCTGACGAAGGCCGTACGCAAGGAGAAGCACCATGCTTTGGAAGAAAGATCCGCGGACCGCACGGCAGAAGCATGCCCTGCAGACCCTGTCCCGGAAGCTTGAGCGTGTCCAAAAAAACGCGTCGGCCGGGAAAGATCACGGCGGCGGATCGGAAAGCACCGGCTGGCTCTTTGCCGTTGTGTTTGCGTGCACCTTTGTTGAGCTCGTGCTCTTGCTCGCCTATGCCCACTCGGAGGGGATGTTCGACGACTTCCTCATGCGACGCGAAGAGAACGCGGCCCTGGAAGCCCTCGAGTTCGATGACGACGTTACGGAGGCGCTCGCCAAGGGGTACGCCTTCTATCACGGACTGGGCGTGTACAGAGACCTGAGCTCCTCGTTTGCCCATTATCTCAAGGCGGCCCGGGCGGGCAGCGCCCCTGCTCAGCATCAGGTGGGGAAAATGTTCCTCAACGGTGAAGGCGTCGCGAGGGACAGGGAATGGGGGCTTTCCTGGCTGCGCAAGTCCGCCGCGCAGGGCCATGTCGGAGCCCGGCTTGCCCTGGGTGCGTTGTACGCCGAAGGGGAAGGGACCCCAGAGGACAGGAAAGAGGCGGTGAGCTGGCTGCATGATGCCGCTAGGCAGGGCAATGCCGAGGCGCAGGACATCTTGAAAAAGCTCGAAAAGGAGGTGGCGGAGGATTCGCTGCCTGAGGAGGAGATGCTCGCCCGGGCCTATGCCTGTCTTGAAGGCAAGGGCGTGCCGCAGGACAAGACTGAAGCGGCCCGCTGGTTCCGCAAGGCCGCCGGGCAGGGGCATGGCGAAGCCCAGTACCGGCTCGCCATGCTGTTCCTCAGCGGCGATGGCGTGCCGAAAGACAAGGCCGAAGCGGTCCGCTGGTTCCGCAAGGCCGCCGAACAGGGGCATGGCGAAGCCCAGTACCGGCTCGCCATGCTGCACCTCAGTGGCGATGGCGTGCCGAAAGACAAGGCCGAAGCGGTCCGTTTGTTCAGCAAGGCCGCCGAACAGGGGCATGGCGAAGCCCAGTACCGGCTCGCCATGCTGCTCCTCAGCGGCGATGGCGTGAGGCGGGATACGGCCGAAGCGACGCGCTTGTTCCGCAAGGCCGCAGAACAGGGGCACGCCAAGGCGCAGTTCGAGCTGGCCGTCAGGCTTTTCAAGGGCGATGATGTGCCGCAGGACAAGGCGCAGGCCGCCGAATGGCATCGCAAGGCCGCCGGACAGGGGCTGGCCGAGGCGCAGTGCAGTCTGGGCGACATGCTCTCCAAGGGCGACGGCGTGCCCAAGGACGAGGTACAGGCCGTCGAATGGTATCGCAAAGCCGCCGGACAGGGGCTTGCCAAGGCGCAGTTCAATCTGGGCGTCATGCTCTTCGAGGGCGACGGCGTGGCGCGTGATCCGCATGAGGCGGTCAGCTGGATGAAAAAGGCGGCGGATCAGGGGGATGGAGATGCCCGGGCGGCCCTGCAACGGGAAGACATCCGTAAGGTCTATGGGGAGCTCCTCAAGGCCGAAGAGGCGGAACATTATCGAGCCGAGCTGGAGGAGCTCATGGTGCGGGCGCAGAGGGGAAGCATCTCCGCCCAGTATCAACTGGGACGAGCGTACGCCGAAGGCTCTTTCGGCCTGACCAGCGACATGGAGCAGGCTGTCGAATGGTATCGCAAGGCCGCGAAGTGGGGACATGAATACGCCCTGGAGAGGCTGATCCGTCTCTATTCGGAAGGCAGGGACGTCCCCCGGGATATGGAGCAAGTCATCTGCTGGAGCCGCAAGCTGGCGGAAAAGCGGGAGTACGAGGCCTACACCCATTTCAGCAGGATCGCGCGGATCTATGCCAAGGGCGACGGCGTGCCGCGCGATATGGAGCAGGCGGCCGTCTGGGGCCGCGAGGCGGCATTGATGGGCGACGTGGATGCCCCGATACGGCTGGCACGCATGTACGCGGACGGCAACGGCGTGCCGCGCGACATGGGCATGGCGATACTCTGGTATCACTGGGCGGCATCGACCGGCAGCGGGGAAGCCATGCTGGAGCTGGGGCGCATCTATGCCGAAGGCGACGGCGTGCCGCAAGACTCGTGGATGGCGGCCGTATGGTACTGCAAGGCCCATGATAACGGGCAGATCCCTGAAGGACAGCAGGCGGTGAAGGATCTGGGGGTGGACATCTACGACATCAGGATGAAGGGGAAAGTCATGAAGGTCCTTCTGGGGCACCGAATGGAGATGGCGAAATGCAAGCTGATGCACGCCTATGGTGAAGGATGGGCGAGCAGGCCGGGCAAGGCCAGGGCCGCCGAGCTCCGCGCCGGGACGGCGCGGCTCGCCGCTCGCATCCTGAAGGAACTGGCGGCGCTGAAGGAAGAGAAAGGCGACGATCTGCCGCCGCGCATCATGCAGCTGGCGGACGCCGTCCAGGCCGAGGCGGAAGAACTCCGGCGGATGAAGGCCGACTGATCCGCTGCGGCGATCCCGGCGAGCAAACGGCCCGAGGGCCGGTATGAGGAGATGCGGCATGGGGCGAAAACTGATCCTCCTGAAAAGAGAAAGGGAAAATGCCGGACAGCCGGGAATGTATGCCGGGAGGAAAGGCACGATCCCCTTCGACCGGCTGCTCCTCGGCATCGTGTGCCTGGTCCTGATCGGACTCTTCTCCGCCGTCCTGACAGGGGCTCTCGATATGTCCGGCATCCTCCGCGACGATGAAAGCGCATGCCCCTCCGGGGAAGACAACGCCTCAGCCGCGCTCGCCAGGGGATTCCTCCACTATCACGGGCTGGGCGTGCCCCAAAACCTGGGGTACGCCTTTTCCCAGTTCTCCGAAGCGGCAAACAAGGGCGATGCCGACGGCCAGTTCCATGTGGGGATCATGCTCTCCAGGGGCGAAGGCGTCACCAGGAACATGGAGATGGCGTGTTCCTGGCTGCGCAAGGCCGCCCTGCAGGGCCACGACCAGGCCCGGATCTCGCTGGGCATCCTGTACGCCGAAGGGGAAGGGGCTCCCGAAAGCAGGGAAGAGGTGATGGACTGGCTGCGTGAGACCGCCGGAAAAGGCAGTGCCGAGGCGCGGAAGATCTTGGAAAAGCTCGAAGAGGATGCGACGGCGGATTAGCTGTCCGTGAAGGAGATGCTTACCCGGGCCTATGCCTGTCTCGAAGGCAGGGGCGTGCCGTAGGACAAATGGCTGGCGGCCACATGGCGTCATCGGGCCGATGAGGGCAGCCATGACGCCGAAGGACTGCGGGCGGCGGAAGAAGTTCGGTGGATGATGACCGCCGACTGACCCGCCGCGATGATCCCGACAAACAAACGGCCCGAGGGCCGGCATGAGGAGATGCGACATGACGCAAAAACAGCCTCCCGTGGAAAAAGAAAAGAAGATCGCCGGACGGCCGGAAGCCGAAAGGCCGGAAGAAGACGCCGGGAAGAAAAGCTCGGTCGTCACTCCCGGCCGGGTGATCGCCAGCATCGTGCTCGTGTGCCTGATCTGGTTCACCTATGCCGTCAAGACAGTGAAGCTCAATATCAACGACGATAAAGAAACACGTACCGCCCGGGATCTTGTCTTGGGTTTTGCCTATTATGAAGGGGAGCGCGCGCCCAGGAACCTGGAGTTAGCCTTGACCCATTTCCTCAAAGCGGCCCATGCGGGCAATGTCGTTGCTCAGTTCCAGGTGGGGAAGATACTCGCCGAGGGCAGCCTGCTCGTAGAAAGGGATATGCCCGCGGCGCGTGACTGGCTGCGCAAGGCCGCCGAGCAGGGGCATGCCGACGCCTGGATCGCTCTGGGCGAGCTGTATGCCGGGGGGGTGGAAGGAAGCCCGCAGGACAAGGCCAAAACGGCGGACTGGCTGCGCAAGGCCGCCGGAGAGGGCAATGACAAGGCGCAGGCGGCCCTGAAAGCTCTTGAAGAAGATATGGCCGGGGATGCACTGTCCGAAACGGAGCAGCTCGCCCGGGCATATGCCTGCCTCGAAGGCAAGGGCGTGCCGAAGGATATGGACGCGGCGGCGCGCTGGTTTCGAAAGGCCGCCGCAAAGGGCAATGTCGATGCGCAGTGGCGGATCGCCGCCCTGATCCAAAGCTACGATGTCGCGGAGCAGAGCAGACGCGAAGCGGAGAACTGGCTCCGCAAGGCCGCCGGGCAGGGGCATGCCGAGGCCCAGTATCAGCTTGCCATGATATGTAAAGACGAAGGCGTGCGGCAGGACATGCAGCAGGCTGCCGAATGGTTCCGCAAGGCCGCCGAGCAAGGGCATGCCGAGGCCCAGTGCCAGTTTGCCTGGCTGTGCAGAACAGGCGAAGGCGTGCGGCAGGACATGCAGCAGGCTGTCGAATGGTTCCGCAAGGCCGCCGAGCAGGGGAATGCCGAGGCCCAGTGCAGTCTGGGCGCCATGCTCTTCAAGGGCGAAGGCATGCCGGAGGACAAGGCGCAGGCCGCCGAGTGGTTCCGCAAGGCTGCCGAACAGGGCCACGCCCTGGCGCAGAACAATCTGGGCCTCGTCTACGATGCGGGCGAAGGCGTGGCGCAGGATAAGGCGCAGGCCAGGGAATGGTTCCGCAAGGCTGCCGAACAGGGCCTGGAGGATGCGCAGTTCCATCTGGGCACCCTCTTTTTCAAGGGCGATGGCGTGCCGCAGGACCTGCACGAGGCGGCCCGCTGGCTGCGGAAGGCGGCGGGACAGGGGCATGAAGAAGCCTGGCAGCTCCTGCACTACGGGGACGAGAAACTTTGTGCGGCCGATGAGGAGAACCGCAAGGCGGAGCGGGCGGAACGGGAACGCACCCAGCGCGAGGAGCTCATTCGTCAGGCGCAGACCGGCGACCCGGAAAAACAGTACAATCTGGCGCAGGCATACCATTTTGGCCATCACGGTCTGCCCGAGGACATGTCGCAGATCGTCGCCTGGCTACGCAAGGCCGGAGAACAGGGGCATCTCTCCGCCCAAACCTGGCTGGCCAGCATATATTATGACGGCGAGAAGGTCCCGCAGGACAAGGCCGAAGCCGCCGTATGGCTTCGCAAGGCCGCCGGGCAGGGAGATGTCAAGTCTCAGGAGAAGCTGGCCCGCATGTACCATACGGGCGACGGCATCCCCCGGGACGGGAAGCAGGCCGTTTTCTGGTACGGCAAGCTGGCGGAAAAGGGTTCCGTGGACAGCATGATGACGATCGCCGGCATATACGCCGAGGGCGACGGCGTGCCGCGCGACATGGAACAGGTGGCCGTCTGGGGCCGCGAGGCGGCATTGATGGGCAACACGCTCGCTCCGATGCGGCTGGCACGCATGTACGCGGACGGCAACGGCGTGCCGCGCGACATGGGCAAGGCCCTCCTCTGGTATCACTGGGCGGCATCGACCGGCAGCGGGGAAGCCATGCTGGAGCTGGGGCGCATCTATGCCGAAGGCGACGGGGTGCCGCAAGACACGTGGATGGCGGCCGCATGGTACAGCAAGGCCTACGATAACGGGCAGCTCCACGAAGGACAGCAGGCGGTGAAGGACTTGGGAGTGGACGTCTACGACATCAGGATGCGCGATAAGGTCATGACGGTCCTTCTGGAGCACCGAATGGAGATGGCGAAATGCAAGCTGCTGTACGCCAATGGCGAAGGATGCGTGACCGGGCCGGGCAAGGCCAGGGCCGCCGAGCTCCACGTCGAGCCGGCGCAGCTCGCCGTTCGCGTCCTGAATGAACTGGCGACGCTGAAGGAAGAGAAAGGCGACGATCTGCCGCCGCGCATCATGCAGCTGGCGAACGCCATCCAGGCCGAGGCGGAAGAACTCCAGAAGATGATGGCCGACTGACCCGCGCCCCCGGTAAAGCAGTCATCGAGCGGCCGGACGGGGGCCGCACGCAAGGAGAAGCATCATGCTGCAGAGGCGAGATCCGCGGGAGGCACAGTGGGAGCTCTTTCGGCAGAGCGTGACCCAGGAGCTTGAGCGCGCTCAAAAAAACATGTCAGTCAGGAGAAAGCCTGAAGTAGGGGTGGAAGGCCTGGGCTGCTTCGGCGCCGGGCTGTTTGGGGGCCTCTCCTGCCTGCTCTCGGTCTTGCTCTGCTATGGCCTCATAACCGGGAAGTTCGACAAGTTCGTCTCGAGCTTCAGGGAGGAAACGGCTCCCGCCTGGAAGGGAAAGACCTGGAGCGTCCAGGACGACGTCGCGGATACGCTCGCCAGGGGAAGCGCCTTTTATTACGGGACGGGCGCGCCCAAAGATCTGAGGACCGCGTTCGCCCATTTCCTGAAAGCGGCGAATGCGGGCAATGCCATTGCCCAGTTCCAGGTGGGGAGGATGCTCCTCAGCGGCGAAGGCGTCGCGAAGGATAGGGAGGTGGCGCTTTCCTGGCTGCGCAAGTCCGCCGCGCAGGGCTATGCCGAAGCCTGGCTCGCCCTGGGCAGCTTGTACGTCGAAGGGGAAGGGACCCCGAAGGACAGGGAAGAGGTGCTGAGTTGGCTGCGCGAGGCTGCGGGAAGAGGCAATGCCGAGGCGCAGGACATTTTGAAAAAGTTCGAAGAGGATATGGCGATGGATAGCCTGCCTGCGGAGGAGATGCTCGCCCGGGCCTATGCCTGTCTTGAAGGCGGGGGCGTGCCGCAGGACAAGGCCGAAGCGGCCCGCTGGTTCCGCAAGGCCGCCATGAAGGATAATGCCGAGGCGCAGCATCAGCTCGCCATGCTGTACCTCCGCGGCGATGGCGTGGAGCGGGATACGGCCAAAACGGCGGACTGGCTCCGCAAGGCCGCCAACCAGGGATATGGCGCGGCCCTGTCCCAGCTCGCCCTGATGTACGAAAAAGGCATAGGGGTGCCGCAGGACAAGGCGCAGGCCGTCGAATGCTATCGCAGGGCCGCCGAGCAGGGCCATGCCGAGGCCCAGTGCCGGTTTGCCCGGCTGTGCAGAACAGGCGAAGGCGTGCCGCAGGACAAGGCGCAGGCCGCCGAATGGTATCGCAAGGCCGCTGAACAGGGGCTGGCCGAGGCGCAGCTGGATCTGGGCGACATGCTCTCCAAGGGCGAAGGCGTGCCGCAGGACAAGGCGCAGGCCGCCGAATGGTATCGCAAGGCCGCCGGGCAGGGATGCGCCGAGGCGCAGTGCAACCTGGGCGTCTTGTACGGCACGGGCGAAGGCGTGGCGCAGGATAAGGCGCAGGCCCGGAAATGGTTCCGCAAGGCTGCCGAGCAGGGGCTGGATGAGGCGCAGTACCATCTGGGCATCATCTTCTTCGAGGGCGATGGCGTGCCGCAGGATATCCGCGAGGCGGTCCGCTGGCTGCGGAAGGCGGCGAATAAGGGGCATAGAGAAGCCTGGCAGCTTCTGCACCACGGGGATGAAAAGCTTCGCGCGGCCTATGAGGAGGACCGCAAGGCGGAGTGGGCGGAGCAGGAACGCACCCGGCGCGAGGAGCTCATCCGTCAGGCGCAGACCGGCGACCCGGAAAAACAGTACGATCTGGCGCAGGCCTACGCTCTCGGCCATTACGGCCTGCCCCAGGACATGTCGCAGATCGTCGCCTGGCTCCGCAAGGCCGGAGAGCAGGGCCATCTCCCCGCCCAAACCAAACTGGCCACGATATATTATGACGGCGAGAAGGTCCCGCAGGACAAGGCCGAAGCCGCCGTATGGCTTCGCAAGGCCGCCGGGCAGGGAGATGTCAAGTCTCAGGAGAAGCTGGCCCGCATGTACCATACGGGCGACGGCATCCCCCGGGACGGGAAGCAGGCCGTTTTCTGGTACGGCAAGCTGGCGGAAAAGGGTTCCGTGGACAGCATGATGACGATCGCCGGCATATACGCCAGGGGCGACGGCGTGCCGCGCGACATGGAGCAGGTGGTCGTCTGGGGCCGCGAGGCGGCATTGCTGGGCAACACGCTCGCTCCGATACGGCTGGGACGCATGTACGCGGAGGGCAACGGCGTGCCGCGCGACATGGACAAGGCGATCCTCTGGTATCACTGGGCGGCAAGGGCCTTCAACGACGAGGCCATGCTGGAACTGGGGCGCATCTATGCCGAGGGTGACGGCGTACCGCAGGACAAATGGCTGGCGGCGGCATGGTATATGCGTATCGACACCGGAGACTACCGCATCGAGGAAAAGGTGCGGAAGGCGTTGCAGGCGCTGGAAGTGGACGAGAACGTCATCAATGCGTGGAAAGAGGTCCTCGACAGCGTCCAGGAGACACGCATGGAGGTGGCCAGGTTCGAGCTGTCCCGGGGCGTCGACAAAATCGGCAGGAGCGAGGAAGGCAAGGAGAAGTTCAGCGTGCTGTCCATCAATGCGGAGCGTGCCTGTTCGGCATTTCTGGAGGAATGGAAAAAGCTGGAGAGAGCCGGGAGCAATATCCCGCCGCAGATCAGGGACATGGCCGCGTCCGTGGCCTTCGAGGCGGAGAAGACCCTGCGTGCCATCGAGACTGCCGGCAAAAGCGAGCAGCCCGCAGTGTTCCTGTAAGGCGTTTTTCGTTGAAAGTGGAGGGATGACGGCCTGCTTTTCGGCCGCCCTCCCCGCCTCTGACGGCAAGCAAATGGCCTGAAGCCCGTACAGCAAGGAGGACTGTCATGCCCGTAAACGAGTCTCCCCCGACCGGCCACGAGGACGAGGATCCCCCGCTTCTTCCGGCGGTTGCCAAGACCCTGGTCTTCGGCATCCTCCTTGCCGCCATCTGGTTTACCCTTCGCGGCAGGCGCGACCAGGCCGCGGGGCACCCTGTCCGCCGGCCTCCCCGGCAAAAAGCCGCCGCACGGCCCGCTCCCCGCACGCCCCCGGAAAGCGTCAGCCCCGTGGAAGCGGCCCCTCCGGCCAGGCCGCGACCGCGAAAAAGAAGGCGTTCCCAACCGCCTTCGGCGTTCACGGTGGCGCTGGGCATCGGCCTCATCCTTGCCGTCTCCTGGGTCGGCATCCTTTACATGCGCGGCCATATAGGCGGGGACGGGGGCGTCGATACCGTGATCGACCCCGCAGAGCAGCTTGCCCTTGGCCGCGCCTGCTATCTGGGAGACGGCAAGGCGCAGGACAAGATCAAGGCGGCCATCTGGTTCGGCAGGGCCGCCGGGCAAGGCAATGGCGAAGCGCAGTTCCTGCTGGGCTCCATGTGGGCAGACGGCGACGGCCTGCCGCAAGATGCGTTCGAGGCGGCCTTCTGGCTCCGCAAGGCCGCCGCACAGGACGTGCCCGGCGCGAAGGCGTTGCTGGAGAAGGTCGCGCGGAAGGCGGCGGAGCGGCCCCGGCTCGATGCGGACCCGCAGGACGCGGCAGGCCGGCTTGCCCTTGGCCGCGCGTATGAAGAGGGGGACGGCGTACCGTGGGACGCGGCGCAGGCTGCCGTCTGGTACCGCAAGGCGGCGGAACAGGGAAATGCCGAGGCCCGGCGGCGGCTGGGCTTGCTCTATGAAAAAGGCAAAGGCGTGCGGCAGGACGCGGCGCAGGCGGCCGTCTGGTACCGCAAGGCCGCCGCACAGGGAGACGCTGAAGCCCGGTACCGTCTGGGCCGGCTCCATGCCGCGGGACAGGGCGTGCCGCAGGATAAGGACCAGGCGGTCGGCCTCTACCTTCAGGCGGCCAAGCAGGATCATTATCCGGCGCAACGTGCCCTGGCCTATGTCTACGCCGCGGGCGGCGAGCATACCCGGAACAGGGAAAAGGAACGGTTCTGGCATGACAAAGCCACGGCGGAGCTCACCCGCAGAGCGCAGGCCGGGGATGAGGAGGCCCAGTTCCATCTCGGCCTTACCTACGAGAGCGGGGACGGCGTAGAGCGATTCCCTCCCTCCGCCGCCTACTGGTTCACGAAGGCGGCCATGCAGGGCAACGCCGAGGCCCAGCAGTGTCTGGGCAGCATCTACAGAAGGGGGGACGGCGTGCGCCGGGACGCATACAAGGCGCTCTTCTGGTACCGCAAGGCGGCGGAACAGGGGAGCGTCACGGCACAAGTCGCTCTGAACGAGATCTGCGCCTACACGAGGCAGGGCCTCCTGCGGTGGGACTGCGCGCAGGCGAGCAATCTCATGGAGGCCCGGGCCCGTCATGAGATGCTCGAGCAGCTCGTCTGGCGTGCGGAAAGCGGCGATGCCGAGGCGCAACTCATTTTGGGAACGCTCTGCTTTTTAGATAGCGTCGTCAAACGAAAAATGCTCTAACTGAACAGCTGGATGCCGGCTGCGTGCCGGGCAGGGAGATCTTCCATGAAGATGCAAACGCCCTCCTCCACCAATGCCTCCCAGATCAAGGGGCGGCAAGTCACCAAACGGCCGGATCTGGCCGAACCGAGAACCAGCAAGGTCACCCTTGTCAACTGGGTCTTCGCGATCCTCGTCCTTCTGGGTATCTTCTGGTTCGTCAACTCGCTTTCCTTCCTCTCCCATCAGCCCGATGAGGCCGTCATCGCCGACGTCCCGGCGATCTGTGCCGTGCAGGGGCCTGACCGTGCCGGCGTCGTGACGCCCCCGCCTCTCTATGTGGACCCGCCCAAGGCCCCTTCCGAGCAGACGCCTGACTTCGAAGCGACAGTCACGGTGCCCGACGGATTCTATGCTCTCGCCCATCTGCACTCCGGGGAAATGTTCCACTTCGCCAAGAAATTTCGCTGGGCGCACCACACCCGGGCGGCGGAATACTACGAAGCGGCCGCCGAACAGGGCCATGACCAGGCGCAATTCCATCTGGCGTTCCTGTATGCCGAAGGCGATGGCGTGCCGCGCGACGCCGATCGGGCGCTGTACTGGTTCCAGCGCGCCGCCGAGCAGGGGCTGCCCGGCGCCATGTGCCGTATGGGCGAGATCTTCGCCCGCGGCGAAGGCGTGTCGAAGGACACGGAGCAGGCGGCGAAATGGTTCAGGAAGGCCGCCGAAAAAGAGTATACGCTCGCCCAATTCTGGCTGGCTTTCCTCTATTACACGGGCGACGGCGTGCCGCGGAACAGGAAAAAGGCCGCTCAATGGTTCCACAAGGCCGCCGAGCGGGGGCACGAGATCGCCTGCTACGATCTGGGCCTCATGTATCTTGAAGGCGACGGCTTGAAGCAAGACAGGGTGCAGGCCCTGGAGTGGTTCCGCCGGGCCGCGGAACAGGGCCACCCCGAAGCCCAGTACCATCTGGGGCTCCTGTATGAGGAAGGTACCGCAGTGCCCCCGGACGCGCACAAGGCGGCCTACTGGTTCCTCAAGGCGGCCAATCAGGGGCTTCAGGAAGCCGTGGAAGCCATACAGCGGGACGCTATCCGCACAGCCTGCGCGGACAATGTCCGGCGGAACCACGAGGGCTCCGCGTATCAGGCTCTCCTGCAGCGCGCCCAGGCCGGCGATGCCGGCGCGCAGCACGATCTGGGCACGGCGCTTGCGGAAGGCGGATTCGGCCTGCAAAAGGACGCTGCGCAGGCGGTCCAATGGTTCCGCAAGGCCGCCGCGCAGGGGCATGCCGCCGCGCAGCTTCAGCTGGCCCGGATGTGCCGGGACGGCATAGGCGTGCCGCAGGACAAGGCCGAAGCCGCCGTCTGGTACCGCAAGGCCGCGGAACAGGACGACGTCGAGGCCCAGAAGGCGCTGGCCCACATGTACCATACGGGCGACGGCATCCCTCGCGACGTGGCGCAGGCCATCCACTGGTACCGCAAGCTGGCGGAACGGCGCGACGACAAGGAGGCCGGAGCGGCCCTGAACACGCTCGGGAAGATCCATGCCGCAGGCGACGGCGTGCCGCGCGACATGGCGCAGGCCGTGCGCTGCTTCCGTGAGGCGGCCCTGCGGGACGACGACGAGGCCCCCTCCCAGCTGGCGCGCCTCTATGCCGCAGGCGACGGCGTCCCCCGCGACATGGGCAAGGCGCTCCTCTGGCAGCACTGGGCGCTGTGGCGGGGAGACGAGCATGCCTTGCGGGAGCTGGCGCGCCTCCATGCCGGAGGCGACGGCTTGCCGTGCGACACGCCGCTGGCCGCCGCATGGTATTACCGGCTCAGCGAGGAGGCCAGCCAGTCCGCCGACGCGCTGGACGCGCTGCGGACGCTTGGGGTGGATCTTGCCGATCTGAGGAAATACAGCGCTCTCATCCACAGGCTCCTGAAGATCCGCATGACCGCAGCCAGAGCGGAGCTGGCGCTCGAAGCGGCGGAAACGGACCTGACGGCAAGGGGAACGGTCAGGATGGCCGCCCTTTGCGCCGCGCTGGTCCGGCTCGTGCCCGATCCCGCCGCCGAGCTGGCGAGTCTGGAAGCGGACGGCCGCAAGTATCCGCCGATCATCAGGCAGATGGTCGCCGCCGTCTTCGCCGGAGTCCCGGCCATCGAGCGCGAGGCCCTCTTTACTTTGGGTCGGATGTACGACAAGGGCGACGGCGTGCCGCGTGACCTGTACGAAAGTCTTTACTGCTACCATCAGGGGGCCAGACTGGGCGACAGCCGGGCGCAGGCCGAGCTGACGCGGCTGATCCCGGACCTTGTCCCCAGTCCCGGAACGGCCGGGGAGGCCCGACCGAAGGACAACGATATGGCGTCGGGCCTGCTTGCTGAAGGCTATGCCCTCTGGAACGGAGACGGCATGCCCGAGGACAGGGAGCAGGCCGTGGCCCGCTTCTACAAGGCCATGGAATACGGCAGCGCCGAGGCGGCCCGGATACTGATACGCTGCAGCTTCCTCGGCAAGGGTACGCAGCAGAGCGATGTCGACACCATGTTCTATCTGTTCATGTATGAAGCACTGCGCGACGAAACGAAGCCGCTGTCCAATATCGAGGTGGCCCTGAGACGCTATTGCGATCAGACGCTGGCCCCTAAGGTCGTTCAGGAGCAGTGGCAGCGGCGGAACGATGTGTTCACCGTCATCCGGCAGCGGGTATGGTTCTGAGTCGCGCCGTCCACCAACGCCCGGCGGCCTGAGTGCCGGGCAGGGAGATCTTTCATGAAGACGCACCCCCCTTCCTCTCTTCGGCGAGGGGACAATACCGGTTTGGAGAAACGCGGCGGCTCGCTTTCCGTCAGGAGCATACTCCTCGTTGTCGCTCTTGCCGTCCTCGGCGTCGCCCTTGTTGTCAGGCTGGACCTGACGGGGTGGGAGCAGGACGGCTGGGAAACGTACGCGCGTCTTGTGGAGGAAGAACTGGAGGTGGAGCCCTCCATGGATGACGTGCTGCCCGAAGCCGAGCAGGGGGACGAAGTCCAGTTCCGTTTCGAGGCCAGGCTGCTGCCCCAAGCCATGCAGGGGGACGTCAATGCCCAGTTCCGTCTGGGCATCTGCTATCTCCGCTTCGAGTATGAGGAGGGGGCCTCCTTCTGGCTGCGCAAGGCGGCGGAACAGGGGTGTTTCGGTGCGCAGCTGTGCCTGGGCATCCTGGACGTCTGGGATGAAGACCTGGACGGGAGGATGCAGGCGGTCCGCTGGTTCCCCGCGGCGATGCAGAACGACGATCCCGAAGCGATGCGCTATCTGGGCATCATGTACGCTCTGGGGAGCGGCGTGCCGCAGGACATGGCGCAGGCGGTGGGCTGGATCCGCAAGGCGGCGGAACGTCACGATGCCGCCGCCGCCTGCCTGCTGGGGTACCTGTACGAGACGGGCGAGGGCGTGCCGCAGGACAAGGCGCGGGCAGCCGGATGGTACCACGAGGCCGCGAGAGCGGGATATCCCGTGGTCCTGGAGCGGCTGGCGCGGATGTTCGCCGAGGGCGACGGCATCCCGCGGGACACGGCGGAAGCGGTGAACTGGCGGCGCAAGGCCGCCGAACGGGGCGATGCCGAGGCCCAGCTGCGCCTGGGCATGATGTATGCCCGCGGCGACGGCGTACCGTGGGACATCAAGCTGGCTGCCACATGGTTTGGCCATGCGATGTACGGGGGCAATGCGGAGGCCGCATATCAGCTGGCCCGTCTGCACGAGACGGGCGAGGGCATAGAGCAGAACGAGGCCATGGCCCGGAAGTATTATGAATGGGCGACGATGTATCGTCCCCATGTCCTGGCCCAATATCGTCTGGGCATGCTCTACAGCCGGGGCAGGCGCACCAGTGAGGAGCAGGCCGTCGCGACGTCCTGGTTCAGGAAGGCCGCGGCGGGGAGGCATGCCGGAGCGGCGCTGGAGATGGCCGACCGTTACGCCCGGGGGACAGGCGTGGATAAGGACCCCGTTCAGGCCTGCGTCTTCCTGCTCCTGCATATGGCCCTCCGTGATGAAAAGACGCCGGCGGCAAAAGCGAAAAAGCTGATGGACGACCTTGAACGGCAGTTGACGCCGGAGCAGCGGGCTCAGGCCCGGCAGCAGGCTGCCGTCCTCATGGTGCCCGCGCTGCGGCCGCAGGAACCGGACAGGATGTCGCTTGCCGGTCTCATCAAAAAGCTCAAGAAGCTGTGGCGGTACGAGGATAGGGATGTGTCCGGACTGTTCGCCTGGGAGGGAGAAGACGCGTATGAGCAGTGTGTCCGGCGTGCCAAGGAGGGCGAGGCGGTAGCGCAGCTGGAGCTGGGGAAGGTCTTCCTGACCGGGCGAGGCCTCATCTCCGCCGACAGGCGCAGGGCCACGTACTGGTTCAAGGAGGCGGCCGGACAGGGCAACGCCGAAGCCTGCTTCCAGCTGGCCGGCATGTATGAACATGGCATCGATGATGACCGGCCGGACATGCCCGGAGCCCTCGCCATGTACCGGCTGGCCGCCGAACGGGGACATGTCGGAGCCGCTGCCCGCCTGGGGGAACTGTGCTCCCGTGGCGATGGCGCGGAGCAGGACAAGGCCGAGGCCGCCGTCTGGTACCGCAAGGCTGCGGAGCAGGGGCATGCCGCCTCCCAATATGCGCTGGGGGCGCTCTGTCAGGCGGGCGACGGCGTGGCGCAGGACAAGGCCGAGGCCGCCGTCTGGTACCGCAAGGCGGCGGAGCAGGGATATGTCGACGCCCAATATGCGCTGGCCAGGCTCTACCATACGGGCGACGGCGTGGAGCAGGACAAGGCCGCGGCCGCCGTCTGGTACCGCAAGGCGGCGAAACAGGGGCATGGCGAGGCTCAATTCCGGCTGGGCATGCTGTACGATGACGGGGACGGCGTGGAGCAGGACAAGGCCTGGGCGTATGTGTGGTATGCGCTGGCGGTGCAGCACCTGCAGGATGCCGAGATCCGCTTCCGGCTGGCACGTCTGTACGACACGGGCGAAGGCGTGCCGCAGAACGGGATGCAGGCGGCAGCTCTGTACCGCAGTGTGGCGGAGCTGGGGCACGTGGAGGCGCAGTACCGTCTGGCCCGCATGTATGATGTGGGCGACGGCATCCCGCAGGATGAACTGCAGGCTGCCGTCTGGTACCGCAAGGCGGCGGAACAGGGGCATGCCGGAGCGGCGCTGGAAACGGCCATGTGTTACGCCAAGGGCAGAGGCGTCACAAAAGATGCCCTTCAGGCGTATACCTTCCTGCAGCTGCAGGCGGCTCTCCGCAACGGGGAGACGCCGGAAGCCGGAGCGGAAAGTCTGAAGGCCGCCCTTGAAGGGCAGCTGACGCCCGAACAGCAGGCCCGGGCCCGGCAGCAGGCCACCGCCCTGGCGACCCGGGCGCAGGGGCGGCAGGAGTAGAGCATTTTCCGCTTGAAGCGCTTCGCTGTTCAAACCATACGGCCTTGCGTTTTGCCGTTGACAAAGGGCGAACGCAAGGCGGCGGAGCAGGGCCATGCTGTGGCGCGGCGCCAGCCGCCCTGTCTGCTGAAGCAGGAAAAGGAAAAATAAACGAGGTCCCCGGCCCGCACGCGCCCGTTCGGAGCGGGGCGGCGTCCTCCGGGGGATCTCTCCCGACAGCCTCACACCCTAACCACCGGCCCACGGGTCGTACAGGAGGAAAACCATGTCCCGAAAACTGCCTGCGTCTATCCCCTTCTCGCGGCGTTTCGCCGCCGCACTCGGCATGAGTCTTGTCCTTATCGCCCTCTGCGTCATCCAGCCCGGCCCGATGCAGACCGAAGTCCTGGCTGCCTCCGACTACGCGTCGCAGATCCACTCGCAGATCCACTTGTACCATGAGGCGGCGGAACAAGGGAGCATGGATGCGCAGCACATGCTGGGCTGCTTCTACGATCTTGGCCTGGGCGTCCCCGAGGATCTGGAGAAGGCCGCTTACTGGTACCGCAAGGCGGCGGAACAGGGGCATGCCGAAGCCCAGTACAATCTGGGCATCATGCTCTACACGGGCGACGGCATACCGCAGGACAAGAAGGAGGGCGTCCAATGGCTCCGCAAGGCTGCCGCACAGGGATACGACGAAGCGCAGGAGTATCTGGATGAACTGCCGAAGGCGGAAGGTGGGCGGTAACCAAGCCGATGATGCCGTCGTGGGCATGTCGCCGGGCGAGATCGGCGGGCATGTCCTCGGTGGCATCTTTCGTTTGAAAACCCTGCGGTCTGGCGTTTTGCGGAAAAAACGCGGTGTTCCGCTCAGGTTTGCCCGTGTGGCGCAGAGCCGCCGCGCGTTTTGCCTTGAAACCGGATGGTGGGAAAATGAGCATGAGGGACAGTCATCTTTACGCCGGCATATGCGCTCTCGGACGTATCCTCTGGGCGGGCTTTTGCGCGTTTACGGCATGGGTGCTGGGGGAGGAGACCCTGCTCGACCAGCTCAACCCCTCACGCTATGCCAGCGTTGCGGAATATGCCAGAATAGCGGGGCATGAACCGCTTTCGTATGGAGCCAGCCTTGCGGTAGGCTGGTTTTTTGTGGCGTGGATGCTTCTCGGCTTGCTGCTGTGCCTGCTCCCCTTTTCCTGCAGGCGCAAAAGTGTCATCGCCCATGTCCTGCTGACGTTCGTGTTGCTCCTGGGGCTCCAATTTTTGATTGAATAAAAATTTTTTAGAGCAATTCCACATTGAAAATGTGGATTGCTCTGGTAGTCGCGAGAGCGACTACCCGCAACCGAACACACGGAAAAAACCACGCTTTTTCCGTAGTGTGAGGGCAGCGTCAGCATGGAAACTGGACACGATTTCAATGCGAATCCGCTCTAGATAGTGTCGGCAAACCAAAGGTGCCGTATAGTTATCAGGTAAATATGATCTGACGGCATCATCTCGTTGAGCGCCAGGGCACGAAACAGAAAACCACCCGCTCTGTGGGTAGTTTTGATTCCGAAAAGGGCGCAAGACAACAAAAAAAGACCCATGCCGGAGCATGGGCCTTACCTTCCTCATGGTGCCGAGGGACAGAATTGAACTGCCGACACGGGGATTTTCAGTCCCCTGCTCTACCAACTGAGCTACCTCGGCCCTGACGGCGAACCGTCGTGACAAAAATGCTTCTACGCCAAGTCGGTGCGTTTGGCAAGTCCTTTTTTCATCTTTTTCCCCGGCGCTTGAATTCTCCCCGCAGCGGCGGCATACTCCCCCGGCCCGGCAGCGGCGCGCATGGCCGCTTTCCGGCTCCTTCCAGCCACAGGGACCGCGTATGAACCATCCCCATCCATTGCCTTTCCTCCTGCGGGAGGCGCAGCAGCTCCAGCGCCTCGGGGCCTGGCGTCTCTGCGGGCAGGCCCTGCTGACGGGCCTCATCGCCGGCGGCATCATCGGCCTCTTCCGCCAGCTGTACGACACCTTCCGCCTGTATGCCTCCTTCTGGCTGCAACTCTATGTTGCGGACAGCCCGTGGGCCTGGGCCTGCATCCTCGGCGGGCTGGCCCTGCTGGCGGCGCTCGCCCACCTCCTGCTGCGGCAGGAACCGCTCATCAGCGGCAGCGGCATACCGCAGGTGGAGCTCATGGCGGCCGGGCTCCTGCCGCCCATGCGCTGGCGGCGCGTGCTCTGGCGCAAGTTCGTGGCCACGCTGGCGGCCCTGAGCGCCGGCCTTTCCGTGGGGCGGGAAGGCCCGTGCATCCAGATGGGCGCCTGCGTGGGGGCGGGCGTCGGGCGGCTCTGGCACAGCCCGGAGGAGCAGTACTCCCGCTTCCTCGTGGGCGGCAGCGTGGCCGGGCTCACCGCGGCCTTCGGCGCGCCGGTGGCGGGCATGCTCTTCGCCTTCGAGGAGATGCGCAGCCCGCTGGGCCTGCCTCTGCTCGTCTTTGCGGCGCTCTCGGCCGTCGGGGCCTGGGCGGCGCTTTTCCTCTTTTTCGATTTCGGGCCGGTCTTCCCCTTTGCGGTCTGGAAGGATGCGGCGCTTCCGCAATACGGGCTTGCGCTGGGCATGGGCCTGCTCTGCGGCCTGACCGGGCTCTTCTATAATGCCGTCATCATTCGCCTGACCCTCTGGCAGGACTCCCTGACCTGGCTGCCGCCGTGGCTGCGCACGGCCTTCCCCTTCGGCCTGAGCGCCCTGCTGCTGGCCGTTGCGCCTCGCCTCGTGGGGGGCGTGGGCGTCGAGACGCTCGATCTGGCCTCTCCCGTGCTGCTGGGCAACGGGCTGGGCTTCCTGCTGCTCCTGCTGCTCGGCAAGATCGCCTATTCCGGTCTGAGCTTCGCCTCCGGCGTGGCCGGGGGGCTGCTCATGCCCATGCTGCTGGCCGGGAGCCTGCTGGGGGCCTGCGTGGCCTCTCCGCTGCTGGAACAGGGCTGGCTGCATGCCGATGAGATCCCCTTGCTGCTCGTGCTGGGCATGGGGGGCATGTTCGCCGCCACGGTGCGCGCGCCGCTCACCGGCGCGGCGCTGGTGGTGGAGATGGCGCGCTGTCCCTTGTCCGCGCCCGCCGTCCTCCTGACGGCCGTGACGGCCTCGCTGGTGGCGTCGCGTCTGGGCGGCGAACCGGTCTATGACGGCCTCAAGCGCCGCATCCTGCGCCGCCGCGCCTTGCAGGCGGAGGCGACACCTGTTGAAAGTGTCAAATAATGCATTGAAATGATTGTATTTAAAAAAAAGTTCTTGCAAAATCCATAGCAATTGGCTAACACAGGGCACTCTCCAAAAACCTTGACAAGGTGAAGCCATGACCCGCAAAGACCGCACCGAAGGCATTTACAGCCGCCGCGAAGTGCTCGACGAAAGCGAGCGCCGCCAGTACTGCCTGATTCAGCTCAAGGAACTGCTTTCCTACGCCTACCGTTATTCGGAAGACGTCAAGAAGCGCTTTGACCGCGCGCAATTCAATGTGGAGAAGTTCAAGACCCTCTCCGACATCAAACATATCCCCATCCTCAAGAAAAAAGAGCTCATCTTCCTCCAGTCCATGGGCCCGCGTCTGGGCGGCCTGCTCACCAAGGACATCGGGGATCTGAAGCGCATCTTCCTTTCTCCCGGCCCCATCTTTGACCCGGAAGACCGCGCCGAGGACTACTGGGGCTATACCGAAGCCTTCTATTCCGTGGGCTTCAGGCCCGGCGACGCCGTGCAGAACACCTTCAATTATCAGCTGACGCCCGCGGGCCTCATGTTCGAGGAACCGCTGCGCAATCTGGGCTGCGCGGTCATCCCCGCCGGCCCGTCCGATGCCACCACCCAGCTTGACGTGATGCAGAAGCTGCGCGTCTGCGGCTATGTGGGCACGCCGAGCTTCCTCATGCACCTTGCCCAGAAGGCCGAGGAGAAGGGCCTCAACCTGCGCAAGGATCTTTTCCTCGAAGTGGCCTTCGTCACCGGCGAGCGTCTTTCCGAAAAGATGCGCTCCCAGATGGAAAAGAAGTACGACCTCATCATGCGCCAGGGCTACGGCACGGCGGACGTGGGCTGTATCGGCTACGAGTGCTTCCACAAGACCGGCCTGCACATCGCCAACCGCTGCTATGTGGAGATCTGCCACCCCGATACGGGCATCCCGCTCAAGGACGGCGAAGTGGGCGAGATCGTGGTGACGGCCTTCAACAAGACCTATCCGCTCATCCGCCTTGCCACGGGCGACCTGTCCTACATCGACCGCAGCCCCTGCGCCTGCGGCCGCACCAGCCCGCGCCTGGGCAGCATCGTGGGCCGCGTGGACACCACGGCCCGCATCATGGGCATGTTCGTCTACCCGCATCAGGTGGAACAGGTCATGAGCCGCTTCGAGGAAGTGAAGCGCTGGCAGATCGAAGTCACCAACCCCGGCGGCATCGACGAGATGACGCTCTTCATCGAGACCAGCGGCTTCAAGCGCGAGGAAGAGCTGCTGCATCAGTTCCGCGAGAAGATCAAGCTGCGTCCCGAACTGAAGATCCTTGCGCCTGGCAGCCTGCCGCCGCAGATCCGTCCCATCGAGGACAAGCGCCACTGGGATTAACGCCTTTCCGCCTCCTGACGGAGGCGGTACCTGCACTGCGGAAGGGGCGCACGGCCGGGACTCGACCTCCTTTCGGCCTGCGCCCCTTTCGTCCATCTGGAGGAATACGTATGTCTGCTACCCCTTGCGCCGCGCTGCGGGAATGGCTCGAACAGCGCCATGCCGCCGTCATGGCGGCCGAAGGGCGGGCCCTGGCCTGTCTGGAAAAGGGCGACCTGCCCGGTCATGCCGAGGGCATGCACGAAAAGGCCCGCCTGCTGGCCGCCATCAAGGAGGATGTCGCTCCCCTGCTGGAAGCCCTGCCCGCGGATATGGACGCGCAGGAACGCGAACGCCTGCACCATCGCCTGCGTGCGTTTTCGGCCAGCGCCAACAATGCTCTGCGCCTGGACTCGCTTTTTTACATGTCCGCCCTGCTTTACCCTGAGGATCACAAGCCCGGTCAGCCGGACGACATGCAAGTCTTCATAGCGTCCCTGACTGACTGAGCTTTTTTTCATCCCCCCACCGACCGGGCCGCGTCCCGGACTGGAGACTCCCCATGAAACACTTCCCCTTTGCCATGACAGCCTGCGCCGCCCTGTGCGCCTTTGCCCTCTCGCTTCCCGCCGCCGCTTTCGCCATGCCGGGCATGGAGTCCGGCCACGGCGCTGCCGCGGAAAAGTTCGCCAAGATGGATACGGACAAGGACGGCAAAGTCAGCGAAAAGGAATTCTTCGCCGCCTATCCCAACATGCAGAAAGCCGCCTTTGCCGCCATCGATACGGATAAGGACGGCAACATCAGTGAAAAGGAATGGTACGGCTTTGCGGTCGATCACGCCAAGGGCCGCGCGGGCATGCCCGCTCCCGCCCAGAAGGAGGCCGCTCCCGCCGCGCCCGCGGGCGAGGACGTGCCGCTGGTCATGCCGCCCGCGAAGTAGCCGGATAAGGATGCCCGACCATGCCGCGTAACGTCCCCTTTCCCCAGCCCGGCCGCCGGGCCGCCTGCCCCGGCGTCGATCTTGCCGCCGCGCCCGAGCCCCCGGTGGAGACCGTCGTGGCGAAGCGCACGCCGTTCGGCGCGCCGCAGCCGGAATTCCTGCCCATGAGCCGGCGGGAGATGGACGCGCTGGGCTGGGAGGAGCTGGATGTGCTCCTTATCAGCGGGGACGCCTATGTGGACCATTATGCCATGGGCAGCGTGCTGCTGGGCCGCTGGCTGGTGGCGCACGGGTTCCGGGCCGGGCTGGTCTGTCAGCCCCGTTGGGAAAGCCCGGACGATCTGCTGGTCATGGGCAGGCCGCGCCTGTTCGCCGGCATCAGCGCCGGCGCGCTGGATTCCCTGCTGGCCCACTACACGGCCTTCCGCAAAAAACGTCATGACGACGCCTATACGCCCGGAGGGCGGGCCGGAGCCCGCCCCAACCGGGCCTGCATCGTCTACGCCAATCTGGCGCGGCAGGCCTTCCCCGGTCTGCCGGTCATCCTGGGCGGCATCGAGGCCTCCCTGCGCCGGGTCAGCCATTACGATTTCTGGACGGACAGCCTGCGGCGCTCCGTCCTCATGGACGCCAAGGCGGATCTGCTGCTCTACGGCATGGGCGAGCGCGCCGTGCTGGAATGCGCCCGCCGCCTGCGGGAGGGCAGGGACATACGCGGCATCGACGGTTCGGTCTGGATGGACAGCCTCGATGCGGACGGCCTGCCCGCCGGTCTGCCGCCGGAGCTGGCGGGCGGCACGGGCATCCTTCTGCCCTCACATGAACAGCTGAAAGAGGATCCCGCCCAGCTTCTGCGGCAGACGCGCCTGCTGGAACAGCAGGTGCACGGCCTCGACCGCTGGGCCTTCGAGCCGGTGGGCGGCAATCGCGCCGTGGTGCTGGCCCGTCCGGCCGCGCCCCTGACGACGGAAGAGATGGACGCCCTCTACAGCCTGCCCTTCACCCGCAAGGCGCACCCCGCCTACACTGAGCCCGTTCCGGCCGAGGAGATGCTGCGCACGAGCATCACCAGTCACCGGGGCTGCGGCGGCGGATGCTCCTTCTGTTCGCTGGCCCTGCATCAGGGGCGGCGCATCTCCTCCCGTTCGCAGGACTCCATCCTTGCCGAGGCGGCGGAGCTTGCGCAAAACAGCAACTCGCGCCGCGGCGGTCTTGCCATTTCCGACGTGGGCGGCCCCACGGCCAATATGTGGCAGGGCCATTGCGCGCTGGACAGCGAACGTCTGGCCGACGGGCGCAGTCCGCGCTGCCGCCGCGCCAGCTGCTGTTTCCCCACGGTCTGCCGTTCCTTCATCACGCCGCAGATGCGCCATGTGGAGCTCTTGCGGGCCGTACAGCGCCTGCCCGGCGTACGGCAGGTGCGCGTGGCCAGCGGGGTGCGGGCGGACCTTGCCCTGCGCGAGCCTGACGCGCTGGCCGCCTATACCGGCGAATTCACCGGCGGGCAGCTCAAGGTGGCCCCGGAGCATTGCGTGCCACGGGTGCTGGAACGCATGCGCAAGCCGCCCCTCGAGGTCTTTGAAGCCTTCCTGCAAAGTTTCGTGCGCCAGAGCCGCCGTCTGGGCCGGGAACAGTACGTCATCCCCTATCTCATGAGCGGTTTCCCCGGCTGTACGGACGAAGACATGCGCACGCTGGCCCAGTGGCTGGCCCGCCGTCACTGGAGCCCGCAGCAGACGCAGTGCTTCATCCCCACGCCGGGCAGTCTGGCCACGGCCATGTTCTACGCCGGTTGCGACGAAAGCGGCGAGCCGCTCTATGTGGCCCGCAGCGATGCCGACCGCCTGCGCCAGCACCGCATCCTCATGCCGCATTTCGGACGGCCTGACGCCGGACGCGGCAACGCGCGCGCCGCATCCCCGGACGAGGGGGACAGAAGGCGCTCAGACGCCCGGCGGCGTCCCGCCCCTGACGGCGAGGCCCGCGCGCCCTGGCCCTTCCGTCCCGGCCGCAAGCCCGCAAAGGACGGCGGCGGCCGCTAGGGCCTGTTAACGCTATTCGCTCTCTGTTTGGGGGGAAGGGAAACCCCTCGCGTTGCTGTCGATGCCTGTAAGATCCCTGCGTCACCTAGGGGCTGTCAGTACAAATTTTACAAATAATTTAAATAAATAAGGCAAAAAGCTGTATGCGATCCGCTTGCTGTTGGGCACGGGGTGTCTCGTGTCCCTGATTCTTCCCTCGGTAAAAGCGTGCAAGGGAAAGGAGGGGGAAGAGGGCCCTCTCCCCCCAAACAGACAGCGAATAATGCTAACAGGCCCTAGCCGCCGTCGCGGGCGTCGCCGTCCAGCAGGAGGACATGGGCGTAGCGGCCGCTCTTGCGGGCCGCGTCGGCCTCGTTTTCCGCCACGCGGCGGCAGTGCTCGCAGGCCTGGCGCGGCAAAAGCAGGCACAGGGAGCGGCGCACGCGCTCGGAGCTCGTCTCGAAACGTCCCAGCCCGGTGCAGTGCGGGCAGATGCGCCAGCTTTCCCGCTGCTGTTCACGCAGCATGTCCGTATCATAGAAGATATGCTTGCTCCGGCTCCACCATACGCCGTCGGCCCGGCGTTCCTCCGCGCCTTCATCGGGGCAGGACGGAGGATTGCGGTAGCCGTCCACCACGGCCTCGCAGAGCCCGGCGATATAGTCGGTGACGCGGGCGCTCTGTCGTTCGCTCTGCGGCGTCCATTGCGGTTCGCGGATGTCGTCGGCGGGCAGGCCCGCCAGCGCCAGACAGATGCCCATATTGACGTAGGGCAGCGCGCCGCGGATGGCGTAGCCGCCTTCCAGCACCGCTATATCGGGATCGAGCGCCGCATTGAGGGCCGCGTAGCCCTGGGCGGACAGCTTCATGTTGGCCAGCGGGTCGGTGAAGTGATTGTCCTGCCCGGCGGAATTGATGATGAGGTCCGGCTTGAATTCCTCCAGGATGGGCAGCACCGCATGCCGGATGGCATAGAGATAGCCTGAGTCCGCCGTTTCGGGCGGCAGGGGGATGTTGACCGTACGCCCCAGCGCCGCCGGGCCGCCGCATTCCGTGAGGAAGCCCGTGCCCGGATAGAGGGTGCGCCCGTCCTGATGCAGGGAGATGAAGAGCGTATACGGGTCGTTCCAGAAAATGTCCTGCGTGCCGTCGCCGTGATGCACGTCCGTATCCACGATGGCGATGCGCAGGGGGCGGCCGTCGGGGTGCGGATAGTGGTCGCGGATGTACTCCACCATCACGGCCTCGTTGTTGATGTTGCAGAAGCCGCGATTGCCGTGCACCACCCGCATGGCGTGATGTCCCGGCGGGCGCACGAGCGCAAAGGCCTTGTCTTCCTTCTTTTCCATGACCAGCCGGGCGGCGGTGATGGCCCCGCCCGCCGAGGCGAGGTGCGAATCCGTGCACACGGCCCGCACCGAGGGCAGGCAGAAATGGACGCGTTCGAGCAGGCGGTGATCGGCCATGTCCAGCCGGTGTTCCGTGATGCCGGGGATATCGAAGAGGCCTTCTTCCAGCAGCTGGTCCCGCGTGTAGAGCAGGCGCTCCTCCCGTTCGGGATGCGTGGGCGAGATGGCCCAGTCGAAGGCCGGGAAAAAGACCACGCCCAGACGCCGCGCGGCGCTAAAGCTCGTCATCGTCATCGGCTCCGTTTTCAAAGATGTCCGCCGCATAGCGGGCTTCGGAGACCATGGGGCCGAACAGCCCCAGGCCCAGCGCATAGGCCAGGTTGCTTTCCGCCACCACGGCCATGAGCAGTCCGCCGCCGTCCTCAAGGAGGAAGCAGCCGCCCGCGCCGTCTTCGCGACGGCAGACGGCGCAATGCAGCAGTTCGGGATCGCCCAGACGGTTGACCAGCACATGCCCCGCCGGCAGTTCGCCCGCCGCCAGCGCCTGTTCCAGCGCAGGGTCCTGGCGGGGCTGATAGGTCATGTTGCCGTTATCGAGCATGGTAAGCGTATAGATTTCCATCATGTGACAGGCTCCACATAAGGCATTATCCGTTTGAAGCGCTTCGCGTCTCAAACCATACGGCCTGGCGTTTCGCGGAAAACCGCGGTTTTTGCGCCTGGTTTCGGCCGGGCGACGCTGTGCCGCCGCCTCGCGTTTTGCCTTTTCAAAGGCAAAAGGCCCCAGGCGTGCGCGTATCCGGGTATTGCGGACGGCCGGAGTTCTCCGGCTTCCGGTTTCAGGGTTCGAGGCCGCGGCCGCTCCGGCCCAGATAATCTTCCACGGCGGAGAGCGCCTGCAGGAGCACGTCCTCCGGCCGCTGTTCGGCATTGATGCAGGCGATGCGCTGCGGTTCTTCCTCGGCCAGGGCAAGGTAGCCCTGCCGTACGCGCTCGTGGAAATCCATGCTCTCGGCGTCGAAACGTCCTTCCGAGAGCACGGTGCCCTGCCGCTGATTGCGCAGCCCGGCCCGTTCCAGTCCCAGGCCCACGGGCAGATCCATGAGCAGCGTCAGGTCGGGGGCAAGGCCGCCCGTGGCCATCTCATTGATGCGGCGCAGCTTTTCCGGGTCGAGTCCCCGTCCGTAGCCCTGATACGCCAGCGTGGAGTCGGTATAGCGGTCGCAGAGGACGATCTGCCCGGCCTCCAGCGCCGGGCGGATGACCTCGGCCACGTGCTGGGCCCGGTCCGCCAGGAAGAGGTAGAGTTCGGCCCGCATGTTGAGGCTGCGCGTGCGCGCGTCCAGCAGGATGGGACGTATGGCGCGGCCCAGACCGCAGCCGCCGGGCTCGCGGGTGCGCAGCACGTCGAAACCGCGGCGTTCGAGTTCCTGCGCCAGCAGGAGCAGGGCCGTGGACTTGCCGGAACCTTCGATGCCTTCAAAGGTGATGAACATGACCGGCCTCCTCACAACAGGGAAAGAAGGTTGTCGTCCGCGGGGCGCTGGCGGCTCTTGCGCGGTTCCTTTTCCGCCGGGGCTGTCTGCGGCGTGCGCGGCCCCCGGAACAGGGCCCGGCTCAGTGTGGACTGATAGGGCGTCCAGCCCTCCTCCGCCTCCAGCGCGGCGAACAGGCCGCGGCACTGGGCCATCTTGGCGTCGATATTGTCCGCATAGTGCAGCACGAGAGCCTCGGCCGTCTGCGGCAGACGCACGGCGCCGAAGGCCGGTTCGCCATGATGACTGAGGATGAGGTGCTTGAGGTGGCGCACGAGCCCCTCTTCCAGTCCGGCCTTCTGCCAGAAGGGCGCGAGCATCTCGATGCCGAGCTCCAGATGCCCGATGAGGCGGCCCTCGTCGGTATAATCATTGACCAGGCCGCCGGAAAATTCCCGGATCTTGCCGATATCGTGGAAGATGGCCCCGGCCAGCAGCGTCTGTCTGTCCAGTTCGGCATACTGATCAGCCAGACGGCGGCAGAGCTTGAACACGCCGAGGCTGTGTTCCAGCAGGCCGCCCACGTAGGCATGGTGCACGCTCTTGGCCGCCGGGCAGACCCGGAAGGCCGCGGCCAGCTCCGCATCCCGGAAGACGGCCTGCACGAACTTGCGCCACGGCTTGTGGATGAACTCCCTGGTGATGAGTTCGTGCAGCTCCGCCATCATCTCGTCCAGATCATAGGGACTTGCGGGCATGAAGGCGGCAGGCGGCAGCGTGGCGGCCTCCTCTTCGGAGAGCACGCGCAGGCGTTCGACCGTGAGCTGCGTCTGCTCGCGGAACAGCGCCGCCCTGCCCTGCACTTCCACCAGGCTGCCCACCGGGATCTCGGCGAATTCCGTGCTGAGCGGGGACCATATCTTGGCCTCCAGCGTCCCCGTGGCGTCGCTGAGCGCAAGCCGCCAGTAGGGCCCGTTGCGGGATTGCGCAAGCGAGGCCTGCGAAACGGCGAATACGCCCTGCGCCTCGCAGGGGGGAGTTATCTCTTTGACGTGGTGACCTTTTTCCATATAGTACCCTTGGCGGCCCGCCGCAGCGGGCATGTTGTCTCACATTTCCTTGTTTCCGGGGGATTGTCAAATGGATGTTCTCTTGACCAATGACGACGGCATCCGCGCGCCGGGCCTGCGCGCCCTGTACACGGCCCTGACCGAGGTCGGGCATACGGTGCATGTGGTGGCCCCCATGCGCCAGCAGTCCGGCGTCGGGCATTCGCTGACCGTGTTCGATCCCCTGCGGTCCGAACGCATAGAGGAAGGGGACTTCAGGGGGACCGGCCTGTACGGCACCCCCACGGACTGCGTGAAGCTCGCCCTTGCCTGCCTGCTGCCGCGGCGGCCGGATCTCGTCATGTCCGGCATCAACGCCGGGGCCAACGTGGGGCCGGACATCCTCTATTCCGGCACGGTGGGCGCGGCCACGGAAGCCGCGCACGAGGAGCTGCCCACCCTGGCCGTCTCCTGCGACGTGGCCTCGCCGCATGACGACCTCCTGCCGCAGGCCCGCCATGCCGTGGCCCTGGCGGCGCGCATCGACTGGAGCCGGCTTGCGCCGCGCCGGGTCATCAATGTGAACTATCCCCGTGGACCGCTGCATGAGGCCAGGGGCCTGCGGGTCTGCCCGCAGACCGGGGCCGTCTGGAAGAATGCCTATCTCGAGCGCAAGGACCCGCGTGGCGAGCCCTACTGGTGGCTGGTGGGCGAGATCCCCCCGCAGACCATCAATGCCGGTTCGGACAAGGACCTGCTCAATCGGGGCTACATCACCGTTACGCCTTTACGTTTCGACTTTACGGACGAGCAGGGGCTGACCGCCCTGACGGGCATGCTGGATGAGGACGGCAAGCCGTAGGGGGCCGTGTGGAGGGTCTGCGTGACGTGCTGGATCAGTCGGCGCGGCACGGGGTGCCCCCGGGACATGCGTTGGGCTGGACGCGGTATGCGAAAAAGAAGGGGTTGTATTTAAAAATATAATTATTTTAATGTGCTGTAGAGAAATTTTGGGCTGGATAAGTCGTTGCCCTTGCAGAGTCGGCATCTGCCGTGTATGAAAAAAAATAACCTGCGGTTGACTCCGGTATCTGCCGGACGGGCGCTTGCCCCTGCATGCAGGAGAGATCTTTGACCCTTCCGCCGTTCCCGGCGGGAGAAAGAGCATCGGTGCGGTTCTGTTATGAAACAACGCTTACCCCTGAGCCGGTTTTTCATGACGTTCTGTCTGCTGTTCCTGCTGGCGTTTTTCGGCAAGCCATCCCATGATGCCTTTGCCGGGAACGATCTGCGTGTGGCTGTCCTGCAGAACTATCCTCCCTTTTCCTGCACGGACGAACATGGCGATCTGGTCGGTTTCGACGTCGAGTTCGCCGCGGCCCTCTGCCGTCAGCTGCACACGCGCTGCCATACCGTTGCCCTGCCGCTGCGCGCCGTCATCTCCGGTCTTGCTTCGCAGTCACTGGACATGGCGGTGGCCGGTCTTGGCGTGACGGAAGAGCGCAAGCGCGTCATGCTCTTTTCCAACAGCTATTACCGTTCGCATTCTCTTTATATCGGCAGGCCCGGCATCCGTCTCGAAAATGCGGGCGCCGAGGGCAGGGTCCTGGCCGCCCAGCATAATTCCATGCAGCTTCTCGCGCTGCGCAGGATCTGGCAGGGCAAGGCCGTCGTGGTAGGATATGAATCCCACAAGGGCCTGCTGGACGCGCTAATCAGCGGACGGGTGGACATAGTGCTCATGGACGGCTTTCCGGGCATGAATTTCCTCAAGTCGCCGGAAGGGGCGGGTTTCGTCATGCTGGGCAACCCCGTCCTCCCGCGGGAGAACCCCAGCGGGTCCTGCATCGCCGTCAGCAGGGAACATCCCGATCTGGTGGGGCGCATCAATCAGGCCATCCTCACGCTGCGCGTCACCGGAGAATATGAGCGCATCATGCGCAAATATTTTTCCTTCAGCATCTATTAAACAAGGCGGCCGGCCATGCGTATCGGCATCAGAACTTTTGGCCTGTCCACCCTGCTCGTCATGCTCGTGTTGCTCGTCTTCCAGGTGTACATGCTCAGTACCCTGCAGCGCATCGAAAGCATGGCCAATGCCGCAGCCCACGACTACCTGCCCAACATCCTGCAACGCCAGCAGTTTTTGCTCAACATCGAGCATATGCGCCTCAACGCTTCGCAGATGCGCTATGCGGTCAATACCCGTCAGCTCCAGCAGGCCTCCACTTCCCTGCGTATGCTGCTGGCCGATGCCGGTTTCGGCAATGCCAGCTTCAAACCCGTGCTGGACAAGGTCTATCCGCTGCTGGACGAGCTGATGGCCCTGCGACTCTCGCTTTTTGATCTGGTGGAGGAGGTTCGGCGGCAGGAATGGCGCTTCCTGCTGGCGCTTGGCCGTCTGGCCGAACATATCGGCTGGGATGAGACGCAGTCTCCGCTGCTGGCCGCCCCCCAGGCGCAGCAGCCGCAATATCTGTCGCTCCTGACGGGGTCGTACGCCTTTATCGACGACTCCGTGATCCGGCTCTTCGCCGCCTGCCGCAAGCATGTGGGAGACCTCCCGGGGACCCGCAAGCCCTGCGACGACATCGAAGAGGCCTGGAAGCACATCAGCGAGAAGCAGAAGGAGATCGGCCGCTATCAGGAACATTTTGACCTGCTCGTCAAGGATATCGATCAGGTGCTGGTGGGCCTGAGCGTGGAGGCCTCTTCCGTCGAGGCCCGCGGCATCTATGAAGGCATGGAGACCATCGACGACGAGACTCGCCGCATCCGCAGCGTCTTCACGGTACTCGGCATCGGCAACGCTCTCTTTCTGCTGTTGCTCTTCGTGGCCCTCCAGCAGCAGATCTTCCTGCCGCTTCGCCGCACCACGGAGGTCCTGCGCGACATGCGCGGCGGGCAGGGCATGGCGGCCCTGCCGAAGACCTGCATCGAGGAGCTTTCCGACATCATCGATATCCTGCCGAGCCTCAACGCCTACCTCAATGACCTGCATCAGCGTTCCGGCCAGCTGGAACAGGAGCGGGAACGCTTTGCCGGCCTGAGCCTGACGGACGACCTGACCGGCCTCGGCAACCGGCGCGCGCTGGACCAGGCCATACAGCAGGACCGCCAGACCAATGCGCTTGCCGTCCTCATGGTGGATGTGGACAACTTCAAGCTGTACAACGACACCCTCGGCCACCTGGCCGGGGACGTGGCCCTGCAGACGGTCGCCCGTATGGTGAAGCAGAGCTGCGCCCGCGCCTCGGACAGGACGTTCCGCTACGGCGGCGAGGAATTCGTGGGCCTGCTGACCGCAACGGGCCGGGAGGGCGCCATGTCGGTCGCCGAAAGCCTGCGGGAGGCGGTGGAGAAACTGCATATCCCCCATCCCGGCCTGGCGTCGGGCGGCGTGCTGACCATCAGCGTGGGGGTGGCCTCCCGAGAACAGGGCGACATAACGCATGTGGAAGAACTGCTGGCCCATGCCGACAGTGCCCTGTATGCGGCCAAGAATGCCGGCAGGAACCGGGTCTGCCATTTTTCCGGGGAAGGCGCCGCGGCGAAGATTCCGCAAGCATAACGCCGCCCGACCGGCGAGTCTTTTCCGTTCGCGCCCTCTGACGTGAGCATGGAGGGCTTGCTTCCTCCTTTCCTTCCTCCGTCCTGCCTCTTGCCGGGGCGGGAGTCATTTCTTGCGCCGCTGCGGCGGGTATTTCCTTTTTTTCACAAATGGGCTATGCTGGCGATACGCAAGAGTGTCGGACATGGGTCAGGTCCATGTCGATCCATATACCCTTTCAGGAGGAAATCATGCCGCTTATCGGGCCGAAAGAAATGTTCGCGGCCGCCTACAAGGGCCAGTATGCCGTGGGCGCTTTCAACGTCAACAACATGGAGATCGTCCAGGGCATCATGCAGGCCGCTTCCGAGGAAAAATCCCCGGTGATCCTCCAGGTCTCCGCCGGTGCGCGCAAATACGCCGGACAGACCTACATCATGAAGCTTGTGGAAGCCGCGCTGGCCGAAGATCCCGCCGTGCCGGTGGTGGTCCATCTCGACCACGGGCCGGATTTCGAGATGTGCGCCGCCTGCATCGACGGCGGGTTCACGTCGGTGATGATCGACGGCTCCCACCTGCCCTATGAAGACAATGTGGCGCTGACCCGCAAGGTGGTGGAATACGCTCACCCCCGCGGCGTCTGGGTCGAAGCCGAACTGGGCAAGCTCGCCGGCGTGGAAGAGCATGTGAGCTCCGCCGAGCACGTCTACACCGATCCGGCCCAGGCCGTGGACTTTGTGGAGCGCACCGGCTGCGACTCGCTGGCCATCGCCATCGGCACGAGCCACGGCGCGTACAAGTTCAAGGGCGAGGCCAAACTGGATTTCGGCCGCCTTGAAGAGATCAGCCGCCGCCTGCCGGAATATCCGCTGGTGCTGCACGGCGCGTCCAGCGTGCCGCAGGAATTCGTGGAGCTGTGCAACAAGTTCGGCGGCAAGGTCGGCGGGGCCAAGGGCGTGCCGGAAGAGATGCTGCGCCGCGCCGCTTCGCTCGGCGTCTGCAAGATCAATGTGGATACGGACATCCGCCTGGCGCTGACGGCCTCCATCCGCCGTCATCTGGTGGAGCATCCTGAAGACTTCGATCCGCGCGCCTACCTGAAGCCCGCGCGCGAGGCCGTCAAGCAGATGGTCGCGCACAAGATCCGCAATGTCATGGGTTCGTCCGGCAAGGCCTAACCCGTTCTTCAGACAGCGTACAAGAGGAGTACACAATGGCCGTCAAACTTGGTGTCAATGGTTTTGGTCGCATCGGTCGTTACCTGCTGCGTCTCATGGCGGACTCGCAGGACGTGGTCATCACCGCCATCAATGCCCGCGCGGACAACGCCGCCCTGGCCCATCTGTTCAAATATGACTCCGTCTACGGCACCTTTGCCGGCACCGTGGGGCATGACGAGAACGGCATCATCGTCAACGGGCGTCACATCACCGTGACCCGTTGCAAGACCGGCGAATGGCAGTGGAAGGAGCTGGGCGTCGACTTCGTGGTGGAGACCACCGGCACCGCCAAGAAGCGGGACGATGCCGCGCTGCATCTGGCCTGCGGGGCCAAGAAGGTCGTGGTCTCGGCCCCCTGCAAGGAAGCTGACGCCACCATCGTCATGGGCGTCAATGATGCCGTTTATGATGCCGCCGCCCACAGCGTCATCTCCGCCGCCTCCTGCACGACCAACTGTCTTGCGCCCGCGGCCAAGGTGATCAACGACGTGTTCGGCATCAAGCACGGTCTCATGACCACCATCCACTCCTACACCATGAGCCAGCGCATCCTTGACGGTTCCCACAAGGACCTGCGCCGGGCCCGTGCGGCCGCCGTGTCCATGATCCCCACCTCCACCGGTGCGGCCAAGGCCACGGCCCTCGTTATCCCCGCCCTCAAGGGCAAACTGGACGGCATGGCCGTGCGCGTGCCCACCCCCGACATCTCGCTGGTGGACCTCACCTGCGAGCTGGAAAAGAGCACCACCGCCGAGGAAGTGAACGCCGCCCTCAAGGCTGCCTGCGAAGGGCCGCTCAAGGATAATCTCGGCTACTGCGAGGAGCCGCTCGTCTCCATCGACTTCAAGGCCGATACGCACGGCGGCGTGGTGGACTCCCTGACCACCCAGGTCATGGACGGCACCCTGCTCAAGCTCATCGTCTGGTACGACAACGAAGCCGGCTTTACCAACCAGCTGGTGCGCCTGCTGCGCCTGGTCGGCGCTTCCTGCTAAGCCGGCCGCCGGCGGAGCAGGTCCAAAACGTTCACGGTCGTGTGTGCGGTCAGCCTGGCTGGCCGCACACACTTTTTTTCTGCAAAAAAATGTTTTTCGTCCCTAATGGCTCAGACAGGGGGGTCGATAAGCTAGGTAACAGGCTATGCCCGCAAGGATGCGGGCTGCGAATCAACTCCCATACAGACATTCATGGAGGAATGTTATGTATATCAATCACAACGGAATGGCCACCAACGTTGCCAACACTCTGACCGGCCACTATGGCAACCTGCAGACCTCTACCCAGCGCCTGTCCTCCGGCATGCGCATCAACAGCGCTGCTGACGACGCCGCCGGTCTGGCCATCAGCGAACTCATGCGCGCCGACGTTGCCGCCCTCAATCAGGGCGTCCGCAACGCCAACGACGGTATTTCTCTTATCCAGACCGCTGACGGCGCTCTGGGCGTCATCGACGAAAAGCTGATCCGCATGAAGGAACTTGCGGAACAGGCTGCTACCGGTACCTACGACTCCACGCAGCGTCTGATGATCGAATCCGAATACCAGCAGATGGCTTCGGAAATCACCCGTATCGCCAACGCCACCGACTTCAACGGCATCAAGCTGCTCGACGGCACCCTGTCCGCCATGAACGGCGCCGACGGCAAGATCCACGACGGTTCTCAGCTGACCGCTCAGGGTGCCCTGAAGGTGCACTTCGGTACGGCCAACGACTCCGCTGAAGACTACTACTACATCGAGATCGGTGACTGCACCGCCTCCGCTCTGGGCGTGGGTATCTCCGCTCGCGCCGGCGCCGCCGGCAGCACCATCTCCACGCAGCAGGCCGCTCAGGAAGCTCTGGTGGCCATCAACAACGCCATCGTGTCCAAGGACAAGATCCGTGCTCACCTCGGCGCCATGCAGAACCGTCTGGAAAACACCGTGACCAACCTCACCGTGCAGTCCGAAAACCTGCAGGCCGCCGAATCCCGCATCCGCGACGTGGACGTGGCCACCGAAATGACCAACTTCGTCCGCAACCAGGTGCTTACGCAGTCCGCCGTGGCCATGCTCTCGCAGGCCAACAGCATGCCGCAGATGGCTCTGCAGCTCATCGGCTAAAAAGACTGTTGTGGTGGAGGGAGAAAAGCGCAAGCCTGGAGGCGAGTGCTGGGGAGCCTCGCCTCACCAACGGGTTATGCTGGGGGATGCCTTCGGGCATCCCCTTTTTTTTTCTGTCTGTTGCCATTGCGCGTCAGGCTCGGAACAGGAACCACCCGGATCTCGGGTGGTTTTTGCGTCTTTTGGGGGAATAGCAAGCTGCGCGGATAGGTTATGCCACGATCTGCGAGGCCGTGCGCAGATCGTGGTGGAGCGTTTGCCGGTAAAAACAGCAAAACGCGAGGGGCGGCACTGCGCCGTCCGGTCACACGTGAGCGAAAAACCGCGTTTTTCCCGCGAGACGCCGGTGAACGCAGTGCGTTGCAAACGGAAAATGCGCTGGGAGACTTCGGTTGCGGCGGCTCATCCGGGAAAAAAGCGGCTTTGCGTGCGGCTGGAGACGAAAAAGCCGGTTGGGACTGTGTTCAACCGGCTTTGGCGACGAAAAAAAGGGACTTCTTGCGAAGTCCCCGTATTTTCTGGTGGAGCTGGGGAGAATTGAACTCCCGACCTCTTGAATGCCATTCAAGCGCTCTCCCAACTGAGCTACAACCCCTTCGGACAAGTTCGGATATTGCCGAAAACGTCCCGCTTTGTCAACATCTCAACGCTGCGTCCGCCATGATTGCGTATGCGGTCTTGCGGGATCTTCCGTCTTCCTGCTTGTGAGCAGGAACCTTTCGCTGGGCAAGACCGCCGCTCCTCTTGCTGCTTTTCGCTTTTCCTTGGCGCATTTTCCGTTTGCAACGCTTCGGCCGGTCGTTTTACGGAAAAATGCGCCCTTTTGTCGCGCATGTTGGGCCGGGCGGCGTTGTGCCGCCCGGCGCATCTTGCCAGTGCAAAAGCCAAAACACGCTATCCGCGGCAATATCGCTCCGGCGATCGATGCAAAAAAGCCGGTGAGGATCGTATCCCAACCGGCTTTGGCGACGAAAAAAGGGGACTTCTTGCGAAGTCCCCGTATTTTCTGGTGGAGCTGGGGAGAATTGAACTCCCGACCTCTTGAATGCCATTCAAGCGCTCTCCCAACTGAGCTACAACCCCTTCGGACAAGGTGGATACTGCCGAAAACGGCCCACTTTGTCAACGAAAAATTTTTCGCGTCTCCAAAAAATTTTTTTTGGAAAGAATCGCCTTTTGATTCAGCTGGTTACTTTTCAGCCGCCAGCTTCGCCATGACCTTGCCGCTGGCTTCCAGCGCCTTGGCCAGCACGTCATCGGCCACGGCATAGGAGAAGCGGATGCAGTTGTCATCCCCAAAGGCCGCGCCGGGCACCAGCGCCACATGGGCTTCATCCAGCAGGCGCGTGCACAGTTCCGTGGAGTTCTTCACGCTGCCGCCGTAGCAGCCGCTCACGTCCACGAACAGATAGAAGGCCCCGTCCGGCTGGGGGCAGACGGCCCAGGGCCAGCTGCGGATGACCTGCATGGCCATGTCCCGCCGCCGCTGGAAGGCTTCCAGCATGGGGGTGAGGCAGTCCAGCGGGCCGTTGAGCGCCGCCACGGCAGCCTTTTGGGCGATGGAGCAAATGTTGGAGGTGCTGTGCCCCTGCATGCTGGAGATCTTTTTGATGAGGTCGGGGTGCGCCACCAGATAGCCCACGCGCCAGCCGGTCATGGCGAAACTCTTGGAAAGGCCGCCCAGGATGGCGATCTCTTCCGGTCGGCGCACGAAATGATGGATGGCGCTGGCCATCTTGGCCGGGGCAAAGACGAGCTGATCATAGATCTCGTCGCAGAGCACGAAGACGCCGTGCGCATGGGCCCATTCCAGCAGGGCGTCCAGCTCGGCGGCGGTGTAGACCGCGCCGGTGGGGTTGCTGGGAGAATTGAGGATGAGCAGGCGGGTGCGGCTGGTGACGTGCTTGTCCAGCATGGCGGGGGTGATCTTGAAGCCCTGGGCCGCGGAGGCCTGCACGATGACGGGCGTCCCGCCGGCAAGGCAGACGATGTCGGGATAGCTCAACCAGTACGGCGCGGGGATGAGCACCTCGTCGCCGGGATTGATGGTGGCCTGCACGAAGTTGTAGAGCGCGTGCTTGCCCCCGGCGGAGATGATGGTATTCTCGGCCTTGATTTCGGCGTCGTAGACCTTTTTGAAGTACCCGGCCACGGCCTGCCGCAGCTCGGCGATGCCGGGGACGGGGGTATAGCGGCAGAAATTGTCGTCGATGGCTGCCTTGGCCGCTTCACAGATATGTTTGGGCGTGGGAAAATCCGGCTCGCCCACGGCAAGGCTGATGACCTGTACTCCCTGTTCGCGCAATTCCATGGCGCGGGTGTTGACACTGAGGGTCAGGGAAGGTTTGATGGTGCGCAACCGTTCGGAAATCTGCATGTGGGACTCCTTGCAAGCTTGAGTGTCCCGCAGGGCGGCCCATCCGTCAGCAGGGACAACGGTGAAGCGTAGCAATTTCCCCCAACGCTGTAAATTGACGCCGCCCCGGCGGACAAGGATAGCCCATGCCTGAGACCTCCGTTCCCGCTCCGCTCCTGCCCCATGCCCGGCCCTGCGTTTGCGGCATGTTCCTGCGCCGCTACAAGCGCTTCAGCGTGGAGATGCGCCTCGACGGGCAGGAGGTCTGGGTGCACAGCAACAATTCCGGCAGCATGCTGGGGCTGACCCGTCCCGGCAGTCCCATGCTGGCCAGCCCCGCCGCCAATCCCGCCCGCAAGCTGGCCTATACGCAGGAGGCCGTCTGGCTGGGCGAGGTGCTCCCGGACGGCAGAGGCGGCGTTCTCCCCGGCAGCAGGGGCTTCTGGGTGGGCGTCAATACCGCCGTGCCCAATCGCCTGCTGGAGGCCGCCTTCCATGCCGGCAGGCTGCCCTTTGCCGCGGGTTACACGCAATGCCGGCGGGAGGCCGTACGCGGGCAGAGCCGGCTGGATGCCTGCTTCAGCGCGCCGGACCGGCCGCCGCTCTGGGTGGAATGCAAGAACGTCACCATGACCGAAGACGACGCGGCCTGCTTCCCTGACGCGGCCACGGAGCGCGGCCGCAAGCATTTGCGGGAGCTCATGGACATCGTCCGTTGCGGCGAGCGGGCGGCCATGTTCTATCTGGTGCAGCGGGCGGACGGCAGATGCTTTGCGCCGGCGGATTTCATCGACCCCGAGTATGCGGAGCTGCTCTATGAGGCCGTGGCGGCCGGGGTGGAGATCTATCCCTTTCGGGCGCGAATATCCGCGCTGGGGGTGGACCTGGGCGAGCAGCTCCCCCTGCGGCCCCGGCCGGAGGGCCCGGCGGTCTGAGCGCCCGCGCGGAGGACCTGGAGATGTGTAGAGCGTTCGCCGCTGAAAACGGCGAAACGCGAGGCGGCGGCACAGCGCGGCCCGGCCCGAACTGAGCGGAAAACCGCGCTTTTTCCGCGAAACGACAGGCCGTATGGTTGGAAACGCAGAGCTTTTCGAACGGAAAACGCTCTCATGTCTGGATACGGAGACTATCATGGTGGAATTTCTGGCTTTGCTCGTCATGAGCGCCGTGGCGGTGGCGGCTCTTGCCGCCGGCATCAGCTTCTTTGCCCAGATCGAACGCCGCCCGGCAATGGGCTGGGCCGCCTTTCTGGTGGGCTGCTTCCTGCTCTTCTGGGTGCTCGGCCTCTGGGAAGGCGCGGGCATGCACTCCTGGGGCGTGCTCGGCATCGCCTTTGTCCTGCTGCTGGCTGGGGCGTACATCCTCCTGAAGCTGGCCCGCCGCTTCTGGCGGCAGCGGCAGGAACGGCGCGCCGGCCAGGGCCGTAGCGGCAGATAGAGCGCGTTGTCTTTGATGACGGCAAAACGCGAGGCGGCGGCACAGCGCCGTCCTGCGTAAGGGGGCGGGACGGACGCCCCTCTTGCGGCGGGCGCGGGAAACGCGCACAATCGCTGCGGCAGACGGCGGGAGCCGCTGCCGTTCAGGCATTTCAGAAAAGAGGTATTCGGCATGGCATACCGTTTTCTTCCCCGGTATTCGGCGGATGAACTGGCCCGCATCCAGCTTGACGGCCTGCGCTTCACCGTGGCGCAGGCCCTGCGCTCTCCCCAGTATCGGGAAAAGCTCGCCGCCTGCGGCGTCGAGCCCGGCGACATCCGCAGTCTGGACGATCTGCGCCGTCTGCCCACGGTGGACGTGGACGATCTGCGCGCGGGCTATCCTCTGCCGCTTTGCTGCGTGCCGGAGGAGGAGATCGTCCGCATCCACGCTTCCAGCGGCACCACGGGCAAGCGCAAGATCCTCGCCTATACGCAAAATGATATCGAGACCTTCAGTCTCCAGATGGCCCGCTGTTACGAGCTGGCGGGGCTGACCCCGGCCGACCGCATGCAGGTGGCCGTGGGGTACGGCCTCTGGACGGCGGGCGCGGGCTTCCAGCTCGGCAGCGAGAAGCTGGGCATGCTGACCATCCCCGTGGGGCCGGGCAATCTGGACATGCACCTGCAATTGCTGCGCGATCTGGGGGCCACCTGCTTTGGGGCCACCGCGTCCATGGCCCTGCTCATGGCCGAAGAAGTGGAGCGGGCGGGCATACGCGACGAGCTGAAGCTGAAAAAGGTCATCTGCGGTTCGGAGACCCGCAGCGAGAAGATGCGCCTTGCCATCGAAAGCAAGCTGGGGCTCGAAGCCAGTTACGACATCGCGGGCATGACCGAGATGTACGGCCCCGGTACGGCTATGGACTGCGATGCCCACGAGGGCCTGCATTACTGGGCCGACCTCTTCATCATCGAGGTGGTCGATCCTGAAACGCTCCAGCCCCTCCCGGTGGGCGAAGTGGGCGAGATGGTGGTCACCAGCCTCCGCAAGGAGGCCGTGCCGCTGCTGCGCTACCGCACGCACGACCTTAGCCGCCTGCTGCCCGGAGAATGTTCCTGCGGCCTGAGCATGCCCCGACATGACCGCATCCTCGGCCGTTCGGACGACATGATCATCTTCCGCGGGGTCAACATCTATCCCGGCCAGATCATGGACGTCATCGGGGGGTATCCCGAACTGGGCGGCGAGTATCAGGTGGAGCTGCGCCGGGACGAGCGGGCGCTCGACCACATGACCCTTGCCGTGGAGCGCGCCCCGCAGGCTTCCGCCGATGGCGACGCCGCCCTGGCCGAGAGCCTGGCCCGCCGCCTGCACAAGGCCATCCTGGCCCGCGTGGACGTGCGCATCTGCGATCCGGGCAGCCTGCCGCGTACCTTCAGCAAGTCCAAGCGCGTGGTGGATCTGCGTCAGTAGTCCGCAGGTCCCTTGACAGGGAGGCCGTCCTTACGTAGGCAGAAAACAGCATATCGCGGGGAATTCCGTGCGAATCGGAAACAGTCGCGCTGCGGTAAGAGGGTACGGAGCTTCACGGACGCCATGCGTCCGGAAAGCCAGTCGCGCAAGCGGTGAAGGCGAAGCAAAGGCCGGCGGCATGGGGCCGCCTTACTCCCTCAAGTCCGAAACCCGCTCTTCATCCACACCTTGACGCGTCATTGAGGAGGATCCATGTCACACATCCAGCGTCTCCCCCGTTTCCTTGTCCTGCTGCTTGCCTTCTGGCTCGTCAGCCTGTCCCCTGCCGCCCACGCTGCGGAACCGCGCGAGGGCCTGCTCATCGTGGCCTTCGGCACCAGCGTGCCCGAAGCCGTGCCTGCCCTGAAAGCTCTGGACGCCGATTTTCGGGCGGCTTTCCCCGATGCCGCCGTGGAGTGGGCCTATACGTCCCAGATCATCCGCAAAAAGCTGGCCGCGCGGGGAACGCCCGTGGGCGGCATCAGCGACGGGCTGGCGGCCCTTGCCCGCAAGGGGGTGAAGGTCGTCCGCGTCCAGTCCCTGCACGTCATGGCCGGGGAAGAATTCAGCGCGCTGGAGCGTGCCGTCCTGCTGGACGTCAAGGCCCATCCCGGCCGCTTCGAGGCCGTGTATCTGGGGCGGCCCCTGCTGGAATCCCGGCAGGACGCCCGCGAGGTGGCGGCCGCCGTGCTGAAAAGCTGCGGCGGGCGTGCGCCCGGCGAGGGGCTGGTGCTCATGGGGCACGGGCAGGCGCACGGCCGGGCGGATCTGGTCTTTGAAGGCATGCGTCGAGCCTTTGTCGAGGCGGACGGTCTGACCTTCATGGCCTCGGTGGAAGGTTCTCGCACCTTTGAGGACCTTGCGCGGGAGCTTGCCACCCGCAACGTGAAGACGCTTTGGGTGCAGCCTTTCATGATCGTGGCCGGCGACCATGCCCGCAACGACCTTGCCGGTGAGGAGGCGGACAGCTGGGCCTCCCGCCTGCGTGCGCAGGGCTTCCAGGTGAAGACCAACCTGCTGGGCATGGGCGAGATCGCCGGGGTCCGGGCGGTGTTCGTCCGGCATGCCCGCGAAACGAAGGATGACCTCACGCGGGAGCCGGTCAAGCCGTAGCCCCCGCCCCCCAAACAGGCAGCAAATAGCGTCAACAGGCCCGAGATGCGGACGGCCCTTGCCGGAAACCGGCGGGGCCGTCCGTCCTTTTTTCCGGCGGCAAATACGGCTGGACAGCGGCAGGAACCCAAAGGTATATAAAGGGTTGCCCGTTAGAGCATTTTGCCTTTGAAAAAGGCAAAATGTGAGGTGGCGGCACAGCGCCGCCCGGCCAAACATGAGCGGAAAAACCGCGTTTTTTCCACGAAACGTTAGGCCGCATGGTTTGCTACGCGAAGCGTTTCAAACAGAAAATGCTCTGCTACGGGCCCCGCTGTCCTGCGGTGCGGGAGCACCCGCGCCGGAAATGAGGGGGATCTATGCCGCAAACTCGCCGTATAGGCGTGACCATGCGGGTGGTGCGTTCCGGCTACGGCGAAACGCGCGATGCCCTGGCGCGAGACTGGCCGCTCCTTTTCGAGCGGCTCGGACGCCTTGGCGGCTATGCGCCGGACTGGCTCATGCTGCCCAATACGGGGGAAGAGTGCGTGGAGCTTGCCCGGCGGCAGGGCGTCCGGGGGCTGCTCCTGACCGGCGGCGACGATATCGGTGCCACGCCTGACCGGGACGAGACGGAAACGGCGCTGCTCCGCTGGGCTGGACAGGAAGGCCTGCCGGTGCTGGGCGTCTGCCGGGGGGCGCAAATGCTGGCCCGTCAGGCGGGCGTGCGGCTCGCCCCTCTCCTGCCGGAGCGGCATGTGGCGGCACGGCATGCCGTCGTCTGGCAGACGGCGAATGCCGCCTCGGCCGGGCTGCCGCCTTTCGCGGGCAGGGGGGAGGTCAACTCCTATCACGCCTGGGGCCTGGAGGCCGCCGGGTTGTCCGCCTGCCTCTCGCCTCTGGCCATTTGTCCCGAGGACGGCAGCGTGGAGGCCTTTGTCCATACCGCTCTGCCGTGGCGGGGCATCCTCTGGCATCCTGAGCGCGAACCGCAGCCGGCCGCCTGCGATCTGCCCCTGCTCCAGTCCCTTTTCACCCTCAACTGACAGGCTCCGCGCGTCATGACCCCGTCCCCCGCAGCCATTCCTCCAACGCCCGGCACCAAGGCGGAAACGCTGGCCCTCCTGCATGCGCACCATTTCCCGGTGCCGCCGCTGCTCTTCTTCACGCGCGCCCGCTGGACGGAGGAGCCGGAAGCCGTGCTCGCCGGGATCAGGGAGCGCTTCCCCGACACGTCGCTGGCCGTGCGTTCCTCGGCCTGCGGGGAGGACAGCGGCATGGCCTCTCTGGCGGGCGCTTTCGACAGCGTGCTGCATGTGCCCTCGCAGGACCTTGCGGCCTTGCGGGACGCCATCGGCAAGGTGGTCTCCCGTTACGAACACGACGCCGATCAGGTGCTCGTCCAGCCCATGATCCCCCATGTGGCCCTGAGCGGCGTGGTCATGACCCGCACGCTGGATGACGGTTCCCCGTACTATGTCATCAACTATGACGATGTCTCAGGCCGTACGGACACCATCACCAGCGGCAGCGGCATCAGCAAGACCGTCTATGTCTACCGGGGAGCAAAGGCGGAGTATTTCGATTCGCCGCGCCTGCGCGCCGTGCTGGATCTGGTGCGGCGGCTGGAGGACTTCTTTGCCGGTCTGCCGCTGGACGTGGAGTTCGTGGTGGACGCGCAGGCCACGGTGCATCTGCTCCAGGCCCGGCCCATCGCCGCCGCGCGGCATTGGCGCGCCCAGGTGGCGGAGGCCGTCTCCCGCCACATCCGCCATGTGGAGACCTATGCCCGCGACATCATGGCCCGGCGGCCGGGACTGGCGGGCAGCCGGAGCATGCTGGGCGTCATGCCGGACTGGAACCCGGCGGAGATCATCGGCGTCACGCCCCGCCCGCTGGCCATGAGCCTTTACCGGGGCATCATCACCCGGCAGGTCTGGCGGCTGGCCCGCCGCCAGATGGGCTACCGGGCGCTGCCGCCGGTGGAGCTCATGCTCTCCCTTGCCGGACGCCCCTACATCGACGTGCGCGCCAGCTTCAATTCCTTCCTGCCGGAAGGCGTGCCCGATCCGGCGGCCGAGCGTCTGGTGGACGCCTGGACGGACCGCCTCGACGCCCATCCCGAACTGCACGACAAGATCGAGTTCGCCATCGTGCCCACGGTGCTGGACTTCGACTTTGACGATATTTTCCGGGAGCGCTACCCGGAGACGCTCTCCGTCACGGAGCGCCTGACCTACAAGGCCGCCCTGCGCCGCCTGACCAACCGGGCCCTGCGGCCCGCCGGGCGGACGCCCGCTCCCGGCAGTCTGGAGAAAGCCTTGCGGGACGCCGGAGAACTGGAAGCGCGCCAGCGGGACAGCATGCTCTCCGTCACGCCGTCGGGGACGCCGTTCTCTCTGGCGGCCTCGCTCATCTCTCTGCTGGAAGAATGCAAGGAATGGGGCACGCTGCCTTTTTCCGTGGCGGCCCGCCACGCCTTCATGGCCGAAAGCCTGCTGCGTTCGGCCGTCCGCCGCGAGGCCCTGAGCGAGGAGCGCCTGGCCGCCTTCAAGCGGACCATCCGCACGGTCTCCGGCGAGCTCTCGCATGATTTTGCCGAGGCGGTGCGCCGGCCCGAGCGGCGGGCGGCCTTCATGGCCCGTTACGGCCATCTGCGGCCCGGCACCTACGACATCCTGACCCCCTGTTACGCCCGGCGGGATCTTTTCGCCGGGGCGGCACAGTCGCCTGAACCGCCGCCGCCCGCCACTTTTGCGCTGACCGCCGCCGAGCGCGAGGCGCTCAGTCTGCTGCTGGACGAGGCCGGGCTGGACTGCACGCCGGAACGCCTGCTGGAATACGCCCGGCAGGCCATTGCGGGACGCGAGCGCGTCAAGTTCATCTTCTCGCGCCATGTCTCCGCCGTGCTGGAGACCATCGCCGCCTGGGGCGAACGGCTGGATCTTGACCGCGAGGCCTGCGCCATGCTGCCGCTGGACGTCATCACCGGCAGCCTCCACGCGCCTCTGCAATAGCCCGGCGCGGCAAATGGCAGTGGTTTGCGCAGCAAATGGCAGAAAAACAAGGCGGGATCTCTCCCGCCTTTTTGGTTAGCCCGGCTGCCGTTTGGGGTATGGCAGGGCCGGCATGCGCAGGCGCTTGATCCAGTCCGTTTTCAGGAAGCGTATGTAGCGGTATTGGCGCAGGCTGATCTGTTTGGCCCGGTCTATGTTTTCCGCCAGGTATGCGCCTCTTCTGCTGGTCAGCTTATGGGCCGTCAGCAGCAGTTTGTGGTAGATCTCGCCGTCCAGCTCGTAGAATATGCTCTCGTGGGATCCCAGGAACAGGAAGCTGCATGCCTGGTAGACAACGCCCAGGCCCTGGCAGCGTTCGTCAGCATAGGACTGAACCCAGGCCACGGTCGGACAGGCGCGGCGGATGTATTTCAGGGCGTAGCTGATGGCCCGGCTCTCGCTGTTGCGCGGGGCATCGTCCGACAGCCACATGCGGTTGAGCTCCATATATTGGCCCTGCGCGGTGCCTGCCACCACCTTGTCCGCCCTGGCCGGGATGAGGGCATAGCCCCATTGCAGGACGCCCTCAAAAGCCCCTTCGCGGAAAACGCCCAGATGTAGATAGCTGTTGTTGACCACGCTATGGCTGTAGTGTTCTCGCCGGATGACTTCACGGGCCGTGGCGCAGGGTATCTGCGCCACATAGAAGTCGGCCGCGCCGAATCCTTGCGGCCCTGTTTCTCCCATGATGTAGCCGGGTGGCCCGGCCAGGGGCGGCAGCCAGTCGCTCAGGACCGGCGGATGGTACGGTCTGCGTTTTGTGGCCACGGTGCCTCCACAGGAGAGGCTCCACGGCCCGCATGATCGGGGCGCGAGGCCCGCAGGATGGTGTACGCCCCGCAGCGGGGGCATTTGAACTCGATATGGGCCACTTCGGCCCGGCCTTTTGCCAGCAGTTTGCCGCACTGGCGGCAGCGGATCTCGGTAATGGTCTCCATCGCTAACGGTTAGGGGTTGCGCCCCCGCATCCGCCCTGATAGGCTGTTGCGCGCTCGTCCCGAGCACGACAGCAGGCGGATACTCCGCATGAGGGGCCTATTCCTCATGTGGGGCCGTGGCGGGCTTGTCAGGCCCGTCGGTGGGGGCGTTGCCGCGCCCCCGCCACTGTCCTCCCGTATCGGAGGAAGGCATGGCGACGTATCAGGACATTCTCGCGAAGTGCAAGGAACTGTACGCAAAGCAGCACCCAGGGGCCTTGCGCGGGCCGGGCATCAAGACGTGCCATATCGCCCATGCCAAGGAATTGCTCGGCGTGCCCAAAAAGCCCCGTACCACAACGCGCCCTCGTAAATACCCCTGCCCCCCGGAAAAGCTGCCGCTCATCCGTCAGGCCTTCCTCGCACTGGGCTTGCTGCCGCCGGGAAGCGGCCAGTAAGCTCTGCCCGCATCCTTTCCCCTTGCTCCACTAGCGCGGCGGCGTCTTCCCGACTCATGCGCGGGCCGTGGTGTCCTTCCAGCCGTATCCACCAGCGGGTGGCGCGGTAATCCGCGGCCGGACGTGCCCGCCCGCGTCCGGAGCGGTGATGCGCTGATGTCTCACTTCCTGCATGGCGTCACTTCCCCGCACAGCGGGCAAAGCCAGCGCGGGCCGTCGGGGCCGAAGACGCAGCGCAGGGCGTGGCCGCAGACCGGGCACGTCCGCCCGGGCAGTCTACACCGCATAGCTCACCTCCACGGCCTGCACGGCCTCCACGCTTTCCGCAGCGGCCACGGCGGCCAGCAGTTCGTCCCGGCGGGCGGCGTGGGTCTGGCGCACGAAAGCCAGCCCTTCGGCGTCGTCCACGGCAAAGAGGGCCGCGCCGATGCTCACGTCCTGCGCCGTGGGGCTATCCACGGGCATGGTGAGGGAGGCGGCCAGGGCGGCGTCGTAGCCGGACTGGATCTCGGCGGTCTTGGCGGCCTTGGCATCGGGCAGCGCGCGGGCGGTGGCTTCTCTGGCGGCGTCTTCTTCCCGTCGGGTTTTTTCCGCCTGCCAGGCGGTCACAAAGGGCGCGACCTGCGTTGCGTAGTCGGCAGCGGTGAGCGGCTGGTTGGGACGACCGTCCGTCCATTCGGTATGCCCGCTTTCGCCCTTCCATTGCAGGGCGTGCAGGCCTTCCGGGGCCGAAAACTCAAGCAGCAGGGCCTCACCGTCCACGATGATGAGGCGGTCAGCGGGGACAACGGTAACAGCAGACATGGCAGCCTCCATACGTATGGTTATGAGGTGAGGGGATGTAATGCCCCGTTCCGGGTATCTACCAAGGGTACAGGGCAGGGCCGTCCATCTCACGCCGAGTATTGATCTGGTCCGCTCTGGCCAGGATCTCATCATCCGTTATTTCCCGCATCCCGTGCGGGGTCATCTCGAACCACATTGCAGTCTCCTTTGTTTTTCCTCTCAAGCGACGCGCATGATGTAGGCCAAGGCATAATACGGCGGGAGCGTTGAGGCCTGCCCGGATGCGCCGGGCAGGGGATGCGTGTGCGGCTGGCTGCCGCCCGCAGGTTGCGTATACCAATCCCTGGGATACATCCCATCGCGCTTCACGGCCCCCCCTTGCCCGCTCGTAAAACCGCCGACTTCGTAATACCAATTGTCATGCAGATGGCTCGCTATCTGCGCTTCCGTCAGCGTCGTGGCCCCAACAGAACCGGAAAGAGGATGCGTATGCTCAGCCGTGCCGCCGGTGGAGCCGGCCGCATAGGCATCCGACGCTCCCATGATCATGCGGCCGCGCAGGTCCGGCACAGGCAGGCCGTTGGTGGTCGTGCCGTCGCACAGGCACCAGCTCGTGTCCGGCTCCGCCCCGTCCAGCGGGACGGGGAAGCGGCTGCCCGCGCCGCCGAAGGAACCGGAAAAGGCGATGATGCCGCCCACGGGCACATTGACGGCGGCAAGCCGGCTCTCGATGGCCGCCTTGACGGCATTGCAGGTGGGGGCCTGCGTCATGGAGTCGGACAGGGTGGCCGCCAGCTGGACGATGCCCGCCTGTGAGACGCTGGCCAGCAGTACGGAAAGCAACCCCTCCGGGGTGACGGCCAGGCCGCCGCCTATCTGCACGAGGCCGGGGGCCGTGGTGGTGGCCAGGCCGGGTTTGGCGGCGGTGATGGCCTGGCTGATGGCCTGCCGGAGCTGGGCATTATCCGCCTTGTCCAGCTCCAGACCGGCCCCGGTGATGACGGCGGCCAGCTCTTCCTGCACGGCATTGAGCCAGTCCGCCGAGACGACGGTGGCCGCCACGGGTATGGTGGGATCGCCTTCGGTGAAGCGGTTGTCCGGCGTGGCCGTCGCGGTGTCGATACGGTGCATTACGCCTCCCTGTAGGCCACAAGGCCCACGGTATGCGCGGGCTTGCGCCAGTTGATGATGCATTCCAGAAGAGAGTCGCCCCACGTCCGCAGGGCCTCGCCCGCAACGGACTGTCCGGCCCGGAAGGCGAGCTGCGTTCCCGCGCCGGCCACCACGAGGAAGGCGTAGATCCAGTCCCCGTTGGTCAGGGCGTCCCCGGCGCGGCTGTGCCCGGCCCGAAAAGTCCGGTATTCGATGATGTCCACCTCGTACCCGGCCAGCGCGGCATAGCGTTTGAGCCAGGCAAGGGAGATGCCGCCGCGCTCCTGCAGAGCCACGGCCAGCAGGGCAAAGCGTTCCTGCCGGAGTTGCCCCTCTTTGGCGCAGGGGCCGGGCAGGCCGTAGACGCGCTCATAATCCTCTATCCATTGCTGCCAGGTGAAGGGCCGCAGGCCGCCCACGGCCTGCGCGGCGTCGGCCTGCACGCGGTCCAGCTCCCGGCCTTCCATCGTCAGGGAGGCAGCCACATGCGGCCCGGCCGCGTCGTAGCTGCGCGGCGGCAGCAGGGCCGCCAGCAGATCGGCGTGCGGCATTACGCTACCTCCCACGGGATGACGCTCGGCCGCACGTCCTGTGCGGCACTCGCCGTCGCTTGCCGCAAACGCGGTTGCGGCTGCGCTCCCGCTGCGCGGCAGGCCGCCGTCCTGGCGGCCATATTGTTTTGCCGGGAGAACATCACACTACCTCCCACGGGATGACGCCCGGCCGCACGTCCTGTGCGGCACTCGCTGTCGCTTGCCGCAGACGCATCACAGCGCCTCCAGCGTCAGGCCGCCGGGGCGGCACCATTGCAGGGCCGTGGGGCGGACATTGGCCTGCGGCAGGCGCACGGCCACGTCCGCCACGCCGGCAAGGCCGGACACGGCGGCGGCGCAGCGGGAGAGGATGAGCGGCTCGCCGGGGCGCAGCGCGGCGAATTCGGCGGCCAGGGCGGCCAGCACGTCCGGCCGCAGGCCGGCGAGGCTGGCCGATCCGCTCACGCTCAGGGCCAGCGTCATGTCCACCGGCAGGGCCGAGGGCACGTAGACGTTGACCCATGCGGTCACGGGCCGGAGGCTGTCGATATGGGCGCGGCAGGCTTCCAGCACGTCCGTTCCGGGGATGCCGTCCGGCCCGCTGATGACCACATCCACCGTGCCCGGCCCCTGCCGCAGGGGGTAGACCTGGGCGTCGGCCACGCCGGGGACCTCCCGCGCCCAGCGCCGGTAATCCGCCGCCGTGCCGCCGGAAGGCGGGTTGCGCATGTACTCCAGCAGGCGGGCCAGCAGCGCGGCGTCGTCCTCGGCGTCCGTGCCGCCCGCAAGGGTCAGCCGTGCGGACGACAGCACGCCGGACGGCGCGGAAAGCAGGGTCACGGGGGCGTCGTCCACGTCCGGCAGGGCCCCGGCCGTCACGGCCTCGCAGGTGGCGCGGGCTGAGGCGTCCTCCTCCCCGCCGCTGAGGACGGCGCTTTCCGTGGTCTGGTAGAGGATGCCCGCCGCGTCCCGGCATTGCGTCCCCACGGGGACGGCCGCCCCGTCCCGGCCCGTCAGGGCGAGCGTGCCCGTGGCCCGTGTGGCGGGCTTGCGGGTCAGCCCGCGCAAGGCGCAGTGCTGTTCCAGATATTCGGGGTCTGCCGTGTCCGGCAAAAGCTGGCGGGCCTGCCAGGCCAGGAAGTCGTACAGACCGGCAACGGCGGAGGCGGTGACGCTGGAGCGGATGAAAAGGTCGCTGTCCCCGTCCTGCGGGGCGGTGGGATCAAGGTTGGCGGCGTCCCGCAGCATGCGGGACCGGATGGCGGCAAAGCCGGGGATGTCGTAGCCCATGCTAGCCCCCCACCCGCACGAAATGCTCGTAACGGTACGGCTCGCCCGCGGCGTCCGTGACCTCCACATGCAGCAGGCAACGCCCGTCGTGCGGCTGTTCCGCCGTCACGGCGACGGCGCGCGCCCGCCCGTCGTCGATGAGCGGACGCAGGGCCTGTTCGGCGTATTGCCGCGCCAGCAGGGCTATGCGGGGCAGATCCTTTTCCCGTTCCAGCTCATGCAGGCGGCTGCCCAGCTCCGGATCGGCCCACCAGGAGCCGCGCGGGGTCATGAGCCGCAGATAGACGGCATTCTGCAGGCGGCTTATGCGCTCGCCGGTATAATCGCCGCTGCGGGGATCGATGTAAGTATCCATGCGGCGAGCATAGCGCGCCGCGCCCGGCAAAAAAGGCCGCGGGGCTTCAGCGTTCCGGCGTGCCGGTGGAGCCGCCGCCGGGCTCCACGCCCGTATGACGGTGCGCGCTGAGGCTGACGCCGCCCGCCACATGATCGCCGGTGGAGACGATGCCGCCCGTCTGCTCCAGACTGCCGCGCAGGCGCATGTCCGCGCTCATCTCCACCTGTCCGCCGCGCTCGCCCGTGGCGGTGAGGTTGCCGGTGACGGTGGTCTGCGGCGTATCCAGCCGGATGCCGCCGCCCGCGCTGATCTCCACGCCCTGTCCGGCCGTCAGGCGCACGCCGTTTTTGACGTTGATGGCCAGCTCGTCGCATTCCACCTCCACCACGCGCCCGGACTTGATATGGATATACGCGCCTTCCTGACTGTACATGCGCACCTCGCCCGGCCCCACTTTGAGGCGGCAGGCCGCGTGCTCCGTGGCGATGATGACGCTGGCCGACGTGCGCCCGGCCAGCGGCAGGACGATGCAGTCGCTGCCCGCGGGCGTGCCGCTGGTGAGGCCGAAAAGCTGGAGGATCTCCACGGCCTGCGCCTGTTCCCCGGCCAGTCCTTCGGCCTGGGCGAGCTGAAGGCCCGGCGCGTCGTCACGCGCGGTCAGCCGCGCCCGGTACGGCAGGCGGATGGCCCGCAGAGCGCGCCGTATCCGTTCGTCCATCTCCTGTACCCATCCCATATGTCCTCCTGGGGGCTGGTGAGGCGCAGCCTTACGCCCTAGGGCCTGTTAACACAAATTTTTCTAATTATTTCAGCATATACAGTAAATTGTCTATACATGCTTCGTCTGCCCTGAGGGGCGTGCCCCGCGTCCCCGCTTTTTCCCCTGATAAAAGCGCGCTGGGGAAGGGATGGGGGGCTTGGGG